>MWWA01000420.1_pt1 | contig 11152 bp, 21 predicted proteins | sample 1047341 | NCBI WGS metagenome assembly MWWA01 (sample SAMN06349978, study PRJNA376086) | soil metagenome | isolation source: MS5-1 sample Antarctic (ecotone) soil | place: Antarctica | collected 2015-01-13
GGCGAGCGCACGGCCGCACGTCCCGCACCACTCATTAGGCTTGGCGTCGTCGGGGTCCACGAACACGATGCGGGGGGGTCGGTCGTCGGGGCCGCCACACTCCGGGCACTTGCCGCCGCCGCCGGTCATTGCCTCCAGCTGCCGCACTCGCCTCTCAATGGTCGTCAGCATCGTCTAAGCTCCTTTCGATTGCCGCCATCTGCCTGCGTCCTGGACCCGCTCCAGCTCCTCGATGCGCGCCTCCAGGCTCTCGGTCTCCTTGATCTGGCGCTCCAGGGCGATGAAGTCTTTGAGCGCCCTGTAGCCCTGGATCATCACTGCGGCGTCGTTGCGGAAAAGATCCCCGCCACGGACGCCGGCTATCACGGCCTTTATCTCTTCCTTGAGGCCGGCTACCTCTCTGTTGCCCTTCGAGCGGGCGGCCTTTGACGCGTGTCTGTGTCGCTGATCCGCGCGGGCGGGATCGTGCAGCCAGCACATACCGCTAGACGCCTGTGCCGCCAGCGTGCACCGCCTTCCGGCCTGTGTAATTCCCGCACACGTGCTCATTTGCGCATCACCGCCGTTTTCCTAGTCCTCGGCCCCGCCGCAGACTCTGAAACGCCGAATAGCGACGATAGCGATTCATAACGATTCGCCCACGACGGCGCGGTCGAGATCAGGCTCCCGCTCCGGGTGCGCGCAGATGGTGCAGCGTCTAGGCATGGCGGAGGGGCCTTCCGCCGAACCAAAAGAAGGCCCCTCCGCCATGCCTAGCCATCACTGTCTCCGCCCTTGGCCTTTGTGGCGCGGCCTATGGCGTCGAGTAGGCTTTGGTCCTGCGCTGCCCTGCGCGGCGCAGCGCCCGTGGCCGCGTCGAGAATGTGCTGGCCGTGCGAGCGGGCGAGTTCTTCCCGCTCTTCCCTGGCCATCCGCTCTACCGTGGCGTCGCCGCCCATCATGCCGCCAGGCCTGAAGTCGGGATACCAAGTAGCTCACCCAACTGCTCACGCGCGCCGATTCTGGCCCGGACTTGCTGAGCGCGGGCCTCCAGGTCCTGGACTTCGAGCAGGTCGTTCTGGTTGGCTTGACCTATCTCGGCTGTGTGCGTACCTTCGTGCCGCGCGACGGCAAGCGTCTGCTCCAGCTCCCCCTGATGCGTCATCACGGCAACGTCCAAGGCGGCTAGGTCTAGGTCGAGGGCGGCTAGCCTCTTTTCGATAGCCGTGCAGCGCTTCTGGGCTTTCGGGACATCGACGTTGGTCGCAGCGTCAGATATCTGCGTATCCTGCAGTCCCGCGCCGGCGAGTACCAGGCCGGCCTGAGCTTCGAGCAGGTCGTTCTCCAGGCCGCGCTTCTCGGCTGTGAGGTCCTGCTGCAAATACCCGAGTTCGTTGCGCTTTTCAAAGAGCCTATGGCCCCTCTCGAACACGTTCTGGATTTCCGGCCAGTCGAAGCCGTAGAACCTGGGGTTGGGCGAATTGACGCCCGTCCCGTCGGCAATGAGCTGTTGTGCTTCCATCATTACACCGTTCCTTCCTGTAGTTTTCTTGCCTTCCTCTCGTGCTCTGCTATCAGGGCCTCGAGGATGGCCCTGTGACGCTCGGCCTGCTGGCGGTGGTACTCACACCATGCCGCACGCAACTCCTCGCTCCTAAGCGCGTTATGGTGGTTCACGCTCGCCTTCCACAGCGCGCTTTGCTCGGCCGGGTCCGGCCTGCGGTCTTGAGACGCCCTTCGGCTTATCAGCCGGTCCAGTTCGGCGTTCACATTGTCTGCTACGTCCACTAGGCTCCTCTCATTAGTTCGTGGCCCTCCGCCGCCTGCGCCACCACTCGGCCCGCCGGGCTACATCCCCGTCAAGCCTCTCCAACTGCTCTAGTTCGTTCTCTGAGAGCGATAGCAATTCCCTGGCGCTGAATACGGTGTCGAGCCAGTCGCGCGAGGTGTGCGTCCTGCTCATGCTGCCTCCCTTTCTATGTCCAGGGGTTCTAACGCCGCCGCCACCTCGAAGGGGTCCGGCGGGCCGCCAGCTTCGCTGTCGGGCACGTAGCAGAGAATCCACAGGAGCCCGGCTACCTGCTCGGGGGAGAGGTGGGCAGCGCGCGGGTGCTGCCCGAAGAGCTCCCGGACGGCGGGGAGGAGTTGGGGGCTCATGCGGAAACCTTCCCGAGCCAGTCTGCTACGGCCGGCTTCACTTCCCGCCGCCGCGCGGGGTCGCCATAGAGGTGTGCTGCTACAGCGCTGCAGAGCGGGTTTAGGGTTCGTTCGGTCGGGTTCTCAAGGTGCTTATCCGCCTGCACTCGAAGCCAGTCCGGCGGAGCGGCGAGGAAGTCCGCCGCCTCGTCTGGGGTGTGCAGGGGGTGTGCGGTGTGCAGTGCACTACCCCCGTTTTCCACGCCGTGCGTAGGGGTGTGCAGGTGTGCACTCTCATTACCCCCCCTACCCCACGAGGCGTTTTCACTGCTTGTATCATCGCCGGCTTTCGGACTATTCGGCGTATCTATGGGGTTTTCGTTTTCTTCGTCACGCACGGTATGCTTATCGGGGGGGGGTGTGCAATTGCACAGGGTTTTGGTTGCACACCCCTCTTCGGGGCACCCCCCTCTCTCCCCCCCAACGGCGTTGCACACCTGCACACCCCCGTATTCGGACGATGCGGACGATAAATTCGGGTTACTCTCGCCTTCTCTCTCCCCTTCCTTTTTAATCAAGGCATGTAAGGTGAGAGAATCACCAAAATATCGTCCGTCAGAGCCATTATCGTCCGTTTCTGCGTAGGTATGCGGCGTAGCTGCGGACGATACGCCGAATTTATCGTCCGCATTATCGTCCGCAACGCGATTATCGTCCGCATTACCGTCCGTGTGTTTTGCGTAGTTGTCGTCGCCGCTTGCCGGGCTCGCTGCTGGCAGGCCCTTTTTGCGCCGCTCAGTAGACAAGGGCCACCCGTTTGGCCTCCACCACCCCGGCGTCGGGGTACTCCGCAATAAGCCTGGCCCGCTCCTCTAGCGTGGGCTCGCGCAGGAAGTGAATCTCTGTCGGCCTGTCGAGGCGCTCGGTAATCGTTGCCAGCGGCGTGGGCGCCAACTCCATCATGCGGCGCTCGATAATCTCGCGCTTCTCCCCTGCCTCCAGCGCATCAGCTAGCGCGCGCTCGCCGCCGCCGACGACCCGGTCGTAGTCCGCGAGCTCGCGCCACCGCAGCCACAGAGCCCTGCGCACGGGGCGTAGTTCGTCGAGGGTGTCCACCCCGGATGCCCAGTCCTCAAGGTCGGCGGCGTCGAGGTCAGGGGGCAGGGTCGCTTCTCCTAAAAGGGCGGGCTCTCCCTCGTATAGCGCCGACACGGATACCCGCAGCCCCCCCGCTATCTTCTCCAGCGATTCCGAGGAGGGATGCGGCCGCCGCCCACTTTCAATGAGGTAGATGGAGCCGGCCGCCATCCCACAGGCTCTGGCGAGCGCATCCCGCGACACGCCCCGCACCTCCCTGAGCGCTCGAATACGTTCTCCGATATCCACTATTGCCTCCTTCTATAGCCGCCGCCGCATACATCAGTTTATTCTATTATCATTGCAGACGCAATATAGCGGCTGCTATAATATCCGCGACGGATAAAAGAGAGCCCCCGAAACCTTTTAGCGGAGGAGATCGGAGGCTCAAGAGAATGGGGAGGCGATGCCTCTGGTTCAACATCATAACACCGGCGTCCGATTCTAGGACACAAAAAGCACACGAACACGCAAGAACGAGAAAACGAGAAAGGCACAGCATGACTGATATGTTGACCGCAACAGATTACGAGGTGCCGGCACCCGGCCAGCATCGCGTCGAGATCAAGGAAGTAGACAAGCGTGACGGCAAGTTCGGTCCGTACTACCGGATCGGCACGACGGTCGTCGGCGGCGAGTTCGATGGAATGTGGGTCTCGTTTGTCGCCTCCGCCAAGCTGACGCCCGCCGCAAAGTTGCGGATCGCCGTAGAGGACATCCTCGACCGCAGGCTCAAGAAGGGCGAGAAGTTCAACCCGCAGTCGCTCGTTGGCCTCGCGGCCATCGCCGAGGTCTCCAACAAGAGCGAAGACGAGCGCACGTATGCCAACATCGAGCAGTTCTTCACGCTCAGGGAAGACCCTTCCACCCTCAGACAGGCGCAAGAGGCGGCAAGCGAAGCTGCCAGTGCTCCGTCCGGTGCGGCGGACGAAGGCCGCGTAGAAGGCGAGGAAGAACCCTTGCCTGACTACAACGCCGCTTAGCAAAGGCACAAAAGAGCCTCCGCCAGCACAGGGGGAGGCTCTTTAACTATCAAAGACGCTTGGAGCTTACTCTATGTCAGAAGAAACACAACCTACCTTCTGGGCCGCGCCTGAGTTCATAAAGGCCGGGTACCCGGTGTTCCCGCTCGCCGGCAAGATACCGGCCGTGGCCGGCGGCTTTTATGCGGCAACCATGGACATATCAGAGATCGCCATGTGGATCGAGGACGGCTTCGGCGACCATGATATTGGCATGGCGACAGGCCACGCCTCCGGCATCGTCGTAATCGAGGCGGACACTAAAAGGCGGCGCGAAGAGCTAGAAAAGCAGTTTGGGCCGCCGACAGTCGAGACCAGGAAAGGCGCGCACTGGTACTTCAAACACCCGCGCGACGGCAAGGTCGTGAGTCGCAACATCGCCAGCGGCGTCGATTGTAAGGCTGACGGCGGCTATGTCGCCGTCCCGCCTTCGACTAACAAGACCTGGACTAACGGAGAAAAAGGCATACCAGACAAGAAGACGCTACTCCCCCTGCCGCCAAAGCTGCGCGCGGCGCTGCGCGGCCTGGCTTCGCCGGAGCCGGGCAGCCTGAGCAACGGACAGACAAGATCAGTAGAAGAGTTTGAAGGGCTCGAGGCCGCGGCGGTCCTGGCGAGGCATATCAAGGCCCTGCCACAAGGCCAGCGCCACGAGCACCTGCGCCATGCCTGCGGCGCCCTGCTTGGCCGAGGCGTGGCGCAAGAAAGCGCCGAGCGGATGCTTACCAAAGCGTGGCAGCTCGTCGGCGGAGAACTCGCTGAGCGCGCACCTAAAGAAGTGCCGAACACGCTGAGCACTACCGCAGCGGCTCTTGCAAACGGCGGTGCAACGGGTGTACCGAGCATGGAGAAGCTGACGCCCGGTCTCTTTGACGATCTCGAGGCCATACTCTCACGCGGAGATCCTGTACTGGCCGACGCCGCCCCGAGCGCGGATGGAAGATCTTACGGCCCCCTCGGCGAGCGCGTCTTGATCGGCAAGCTCATTACAGAAGGCATAGAGCCGCCGACGCACCTCGAGACCGACGTCCTTATCGAGGGCGCCGTACACTGGTTTCACGGGGCGGCGGATACCGGCAAGACCTGGCTAGCCGCTTTCCTGGCCAAGCACCGCATCGCGGCCGGGGAGAACGTCCTAATCTGGGATAAGGAGAACGGGCCGGAGATCTACGGCGAGCGCCTGGAGGCGCTTGGCTGCGATCCCGAGACGATAGACAGGCACCTCTTCTACCACGGCGAGCCGAACCTCAGACTCGCCGAAGACGTCCTCGAGGCCTACACGATGCGCCTCGAGGAGGTGGATCCCGTACTCGTAATCTATGACTCAGCGCGCGGCTTTCTTACCAGCGCGGGGCTCGAGGAGAACTCTAACGACGACCTCGACAAATGGTACGAAGGCATCCTCAAGCCAGTACGTAACCGCAAGTGCGCCGCGGCGGTCCTTGACCACGATCCCAAAGACGGCAACACCGCGCGCGGTGCCGGCCGCAAGAAAGATCTGTGCGATGTGATGTGGGCTGTCAAGTGTCCGTACCCGTTTGATGAGAACTCGGTCGGCATGGTACGCCTGGTGCTGGAGAAGGGCCGCCGCGGTGGCCTGCCGCCGAGCGTGACGTTCAGCGTCGGCGGCGGTGAGAACGGTTTTATCTTCGAGCGTTCGGCTGGCACGATCGAAATGGAAGACGAGGAGAGTGGTCTTGCGCCATCGGCGCAAAGAGCTCTTGAGAGTCTTGCGGACTTCGGCAAGGCAGGCGCTACCTGGAAGGAATGGTGGGACGGGAGCGGGATCGAGTCAAAGGCCACCTTCAGCAAAGCAAGAGGCGAACTACTAGTACCCGGCGGTCCTGTAGGCAGGAGCGGCCAGCGTTACTTTGTAACGGGCGGTGGAGGTATATTAAGGTCTAATAGACCTAAAATAGACCTAAATATACCTAGCGCTGCGAGGTCTACTAGGTCTACTACCCCTAAGGTAGTAGACCTAGTAGACCTCAGCGAGGCGCACAAGCAGGCACAAGCAAACGGAGCGGCGTTACAAGACAAGTTGACGCCGGTGCAAGCCCGCGAGGTGCTAGACAACCCGCAGTTCTTTCTCGGCCCCGCCAAGGCCTTGGAACACTACCGCGCGGCAAGAAACGAGGCGGCATTGGAATACCTCACACGCGCGGTCCTGCATGCGCATGAGATCGATACGGACGGCTGGAAGACCTCGGCCAGCGTGGTACGTGGCGAAGCCACGGAGAAGATGCTCGGAGAGGAGGAGTAATGGCGTACGGCGACGCATGCGAACAGCACCCGCGCATACCGTGGGAAGAGTTCGAGAGCGTGGATTATTTCTACCGGCTGGAGGACCTGCAGCGGGGGTGGTTCAGGACGTTTGACTGCACGCCCGACACCGACGAGGCCGCGATGGGCCGGGAGAGGGAGAGGTTGTACAGGGAGCTAGAAGAATGTGCGCTCGAGTTCGTGGCCTACAGGGCAAGCCTGCGGCTTGCGCGGGAGTAGGAGATCTCCTACTCCTCCTTGTCCGTGCGACGCTCCTCGAGAAACTCTGAAAGGGCGCTCTCGGTAATGCGCATCTCATGGCCCAGCTTGTAGGCACTCAGGTACTTCTCCCGGATCCACCGGTAAACGGTGTGTCGGCTGACGCCCAGCTTCTCGGCGACCTCCGGTGCCGTCATGTAGCGCTCGTCCACTGTGTGCATTATGCCTCCTTCGTCGCCGCCCTTGCTGTTGATAATAGTATAGCAGGGTTGACAAGAGTGTACAGACGTGAGACGATGTAGCCAGACACAGAAAACGGCCCCGCAGGTTTGCACACCTCGGGACCCGGACCACGAAGGAGCGCTTCATGGCCACCAGCAGGATACACCCCCACCGCGACGACGACGACATCGACATGCACCACTCCGGGCTTGAGCGCCTTGGACGTCTCGAAGGCCCTGACGAAACGCCGCATGGCTGTTACGACGGCCGGGTCTTTATCGGCCACCTTGTCGAAGAAGATGGTGAAGAGGTGGAGGCCTTCGAGGCTATTGTGTGCAGGCGTTGCCAAGAATCGGCGTGATTATCCTGCTCGGCGTCTTGGCGCTTAGCTTTTTTGTGTCCATGGTCGTGGCTATCCTGGCGGGTATCAGGCTTGCGGCAGAGCTTCAGGACGAGCGCGCCAGGCGGAAGCCGTGCGAAAACCTGCAGCCGCCCGAATGGGTCAATGGCGAAGATAGCAGAGGAGGAAACCAGTAATGGAGATGCTCGTTCAGGTGAGTGAGAACAGGATCGTCCCGACACGAAACATCGTGGACATCAAGATTTCGCCCGAGATCGAAGAGGGCCGGGATGAGGAGCTGGGGGAGTGGCTCTATGCCCGCGCGCTGCGGGTAGACATCATCACAAACGCCACGACTTCAGTCTTCGACGACGGCGGAGACTATCCCGGAAACGCTCACACCGCCATCATGCCTTACACGATCATCCTGGAAGGCGAAGAGGCGCAGGCGTTCCTAGACGCGCTAGAAGACGCGCTGCCGACTTACACAATATGCCCCTCGGCGCAAGAGGAGGATGAATGTCTGAGGTAGAGAAGAGTCTCGGCAACCTGGCGGAGAGAAAACAACGAGGAGGAGGGCGAATAATGGCGAAATACTACGCGGTGGCGCTCGTGCCATGCAATAGCGGATTCGGGGAGTGGGAGCGATCCATCTACGGCGGGGATTACGGCCGGACGATCAAGGGCGCGATTGCAAAAGCAACCGGCGGAGATCACGAGCCGGAGCGGCACGGCAAATACCTACTCGGGCGCGACGACGTGGACAACCTCACGCCAGAGGGCGAGCCGCCAGCCGAAGATATACGCGGGCTGGTCCATAGCGAGCCCGAGCGTGTCTACGTGGTGGAGACCATGTACGGCCCGCAATACGTCGGAGTAGAGGAGGTAGCGGCGCAGTGAGTGCCGCGTGGGTGTACCGGGAGCTTCGCGCTATCCGTGAGCGCGCCGAGGCACGGGACGTGGAAGAGCAGATACAGGCCGCGGAGGAGAGGCTGCGGCGGGCAATCGGGCCGGGGCTTTCGGGCTCCGGCCTTTTTAAAGGGCCGAGAGAGATTACGTCTACTAGCCGTAAACTTAGAGAATAGGGGAGCGATATGGCTGAAGTTTTCACCGCCGGAGAGCAGGCCAGGCACGCAAAGTATGGCGTCGGGGAGGTGGTCGAGGTGGGTGGCGGTAGAGTCGTTATCCGGTTCGGGACTGTGGAGAGAACCTTCGTCCCTGAGGTAGCGCCGCTCACGAAGGTAGGCGCTGCGGAGTCGCTGGAGGAGCACTCCGCCGGCGAGGAGGACGGTTATCTAGGTCCGGTCGCTCTAGAGATACTCGACGCCATACTTGGCACCGATATTTTCGAGGGGGGGTTCAGCGAGCAGATTACGTCTAGCCGTAAACTCCGTTATTCCACACAGCGCGCCAAGGGGCGTGTGAAGGGATACGCGCGGTGGGACCCGCAGAAAAAGACGAAGGTTGTACTCGGCCAGGTTGAGGAGATTCTGCGCCAGTACGATGCAGAGCTGCCACTGACCGCCAGGCAGATTTTCTACCGTCTCGTCGGTGTCTACGGCTACCCGAAGACCGAGGGCGCCTACGAGTCGCTGACCAACCATCTGGTGCGCGCCAGGCGTGCCCGCGTTATCCCGTTCGAGTCTATCCGCGACGACGGCGCATCCGTGATGGAAGAGACGCACTACTCAGGCGAGGAGGACTTCTACCGCGATATACGTCAGATGGGTGAGCGCTACGAGCGCGACAAGCTGGCGAACCAGAAGCGCGACATCCGGGTGTACTGTGAGTCGGCTGGCATGATGCCGCAGCTCAGGCGGGTAACACGGCGCTACTCCGTGCCCGTCTACTCGTGCTCGGGGTTCGATAGTCTCACCGCCAAATACGACCTGGCTGATGACGTAGCAAAGACACACACCTACCGCGGCAAGCCGACTGTGATACTGCACCTCGGCGACCACGACCCATCCGGCGAGACTATCTTCGACGCCATCTCTGAGGACGTGCACGCCTTCCTGGAGGTAGACGTGCCACACAAGGCACCGGATGACGTGGCCATCTTCGAGCGCGTGGCGCTGACTGAGGAGGAGATAGCCGAGTACGACCTACCGACTGACCCGGCAAAGGAGTCCAGCCACTCCGCGGGGTGGGGTAGCCGGAGGGCGTGTCAGCTCGAGGCACTTGAGCCTGATGTACTGGCCGAGCTGCTAGCCTCCGCCATCGAGGGGTACATGGACCCCGCCACCCTGAAAGCCGACCGCGAAGTCGAGTCCGAAGAAAGGCGCAATATAGCAAAGGCGCTTCCCGCTCCACAGACGGCCGGCGAGTAGCACCCACCAACCGGGACGGGATCACTGCATAACCATCCGCCCCGCGTTGCAACCGCGCACAGGTACAAGTAAGGAACGCGACTAACCACGCCCCGACACGGGGGGCAGCCCGCACCATCTCCGTTGAAACTTGCTTGAATGGGTCCCAATCCCGCTGGCTAGCGTATAAACATGCGCTGTGGTGGATGTCCTAGAAAGGTAATTCCCGGATACTCAGGACGGCTTGTGTGAGCCCTGCTGCGGACACCTACGCTCTCAGGGATGCACTCGAAGATGAGGGTTGCAGCGCGCTGCAAGCTTTAACCGAGAGTCTAACTTTCAAGCATTTCACCGCTGGCTGCGCCCCGTCCCGATGCGGCCTTTCACCGCTGGCCCTCGCGGGGCAGCATCCTACCCCTACCCTACCCACCACTTCGCGGCTTGCGGGGAGCACCGCTGACCCAGGGTCAGCGGTGCTCACGCTAGGCAGCATCCTACCCCTACCCTACCCACCACTTCGCGGCCTGGGGCATCCTCGCGCGTCTCGCGGCGCGTCAGGCGGGCCCCCAGTTCAGGAAAATGGTGGTGGCGAGCGCACGGCCGCACGTCCCGCACCACTCATTAGGCTTGGCGTCGTCGGGGTCCACGAACACGATGCGGGGGGGTCGGTCGTCGGGGCCGCCACACTCCGGGCACTTGCCGCCGCCGCCGGTCGTTGCCTCCAAAGCCGCCACTCGCCGCTCTATAGTTGTCGCCGCCATCCCTTCCTCCTCTCGGGTCGGTCGCTCGCGGCCTCCTCTAAGGCCTCTAGGCGTGTCAATACGTCCTCTATCTCACGGACCTTGCGCTCTTGCTCTATAGCCCGCAGGCGCGTGTTTATGAGCTGGTTCGCCACGGCGGCCGGGCCCGTCGCGAGGTCGCCTGATAGGACGCGCTCGGTGAGGTCCTCTAGCAGCGCCCTTAGCTGTGGGAGCTCCCGGCTAGCCTTGCCCCTACCGCCCCTGGAGGCCGCTCTGCGTCGCTGCTCTGCTCTTTTGGGCGTGTGGTGCCAGCAGTGAGTCTCAGGCGGCTCTACGGTAAGAGTGCACCTCGTGCCATCCGGCTTGATACCGCTACAACGGCGCATCAGCGCTCACACCCCCCCCCTCCCGGCGTAGATGGGCGCCTTGCGTGCTTTCCAGAACGAACGGACCGCACGCCGGCGCATACCGCGCCAGGGCGAGCCGGGGCGGAAGATGTCCCACCAGAAGGCGGGATGCCACCAGAGGGTTCGCTGCCAGTGTGCGCCGTGCCTGTCGCGGTAGAGCCCGCACCACGCGGAGTAGCGGCGTCTGTCGTAGGCGTCGTACTTGCGGTCGTCTATGCGCTGCATCTAGTTCTCCTTCCTCAAGAGAAGCAGCGTGGTGGGCGTAGCCAGGCCCAAATACCGAAAGCCCCGCGCACCTTTCGGATACGCGCGCCCACCACACAATCAATAATCATTCCTGTTCTCCTCGGCGGCCTGCCGCCAGGCCCGGTTCATGAGG
>MWWA01000421.1_pt1 | contig 11137 bp, 13 predicted proteins | sample 1047341 | NCBI WGS metagenome assembly MWWA01 (sample SAMN06349978, study PRJNA376086) | soil metagenome | isolation source: MS5-1 sample Antarctic (ecotone) soil | place: Antarctica | collected 2015-01-13
TATTTATTGTTTTGCAAGTTTTAATAATTTGAAAGCATGGTGCCATTCATTGTGCAGAATGCCCGGAATACACCATAAAATACAAAGGGGTTCAATTGCCCGTGCCGCTTCTATTTTACCCATGTCTTCCACCTCCCAACCGAAGCTGTCTACAATCTCACCTACTTTTTTACGGGCATCATCATCATTACCACAGATAAACATACTGGGTGGCATACCGGCAAGATCTGGTTTATAAAAAAAATCACTGCCTACACTGTTGAAGGCTTTGACCAATTTTGCTTCTGGAATTGATTTTTGAATTTTTTCCATCAAAGATTCATTCAAATCGGTAAAGAATTGAAGTACACCATTTACAGGTGGCGTAGTAGATATGGGGTTAGTTACATCTATAACTATTTTATTGGCAAAGTTATTTTTGCCTGCAAGTATAAGCGCTTCTTCAACTATTTTTCCTGCTACCGCAATAACCAGGATATCTCCAAATATAGCCGCTTGTTCAAAATTTCCGGTTTTACCGGATGGATTTTCAGCCTGCCATTGAGTAATCGTTTCCTTCAATGGATCCCTGCTTCCCAGCATTACATCATATTGTTCATTTAAAAAGGCAATGCCCAGCATCTGGCCAACCCTACCCGAACCAATGATTCCAATTTTCATGTTTTTTATTTTAAGATTATAAATAACCGGGCCGCACTACACAAGGGCTGCCGTAACTTTACAGTATATGCCCAACCCAAATTTAAATAATGATAAAGGCTTTTTAAGTGCTTTAGACCAGGAGTTTGAAAACAATATCCGTCCGGCACAAATGGAAGAATTTGCCGGGCAACCGCAATTAATTGAAAACCTGAAAGTATTTATCAAGGCCGCTAAAATGCGTGGTGAAGCACTTGACCATACACTTTTTCATGGCCCACCTGGTTTAGGAAAAACTACATTATCACGCATTGTAGCTCATGAATTAGGTGTAAATATTAAAGAAACATCAGGTCCGGTTATAGAAAAACCGGCTGATCTTGCCGGCTTACTGACCAACCTGGAAACCAATGATGTTTTATTTATAGATGAAATACATCGACTTAGTACTGTTGTGGAAGAATATCTTTATTCGGCCATGGAAGATTACAGGATCGACATAATGGTTGAAACCGGTCCAAACGCCCGCAGCATACAAATTAACCTGAATCCATTTACATTAGTTGGTGCCACTACCCGCAGCGGTTTATTAACAGCACCATTATTATCCAGGTTCGCTATAAAGTCAAGGCTCGAGTATTATAACAAAGAAACACTCACTGCTATTTTAAAACGATCCGCGAATATCCTTGGTTCGGAGATTACTGAAGATGCAACCATTGAAATAGCAGGTCGTAGCCGGGGAACACCCAGGATTGCCAATGGATTATTAAGAAGGGTAAGGGATTTTGCCCAGGTATTAAGAAATGGGATCATTGACCTGGAGATCACACAACACGCATTGTCAGCATTGAATGTTGATGCATATGGTTTGGATGAAATGGACAACCGGATTCTAAATTGTATCATTGAAAAATTTAAAGGAGGTCCGGTTGGTTTGACCACTATCGCTACCGCGGTAGGCGAAGAGCCGGGTACATTGGAAGAAGTTTATGAACCTTTTCTGATACAGGAAGGATTTGTACAACGCACACCCCGCGGCCGGGAAGCTACCGCCAAGGCATATACGCATTTGGGTAAAATTGATCCTAAAGTTGGGGGAACGGGAAAATTATTTTAGTAGGAATAAATGATAGTCGTAGAAGAAGGTATAAGAATGAAACCGCGCATGAAATCCAATGAACTATTTCCAAATTCCCAAATTTCTTCTCCAACTAATCTCAAAAGAAAACCAGCCCAACAAAAATCCCGGATACCTTTAGGCCTCCGGGACTTGTTTTATGATGCTGATTTCAGTACTTATCAACTTTTCAACAAATCAACTTAAAACTATTCCTGCACCACCAGCCTGAACCCGTTACCATGAATATTCACAATTTCAATTTTAGGATCATCTTTCAAATACTTGCGCAATTTCGCAATGTAAACATCCATGCTGCGGCCATTAAAATAAGTATCACTGCCCCAGATTTTTTTCAGCGCATGTTCCCTTGGTAATAGATCATTTAAATGTTCACTCAGTAATTTCAGCAATTCATTTTCTTTTGGTGATAAGGTTTGCATAATTCCATTATGGCTAAGCTCCCTTAGCTTAGGATTAAAATGATAACTGGCCAGGTCAAATTCTTTATTTTCCGCTTCGCGGTTTAATTCTTCGTTGCGTTTTAAAATCGCTTTAATTTTCAGCAATAAAACTTCGCTGTCAAAGGGTTTGGTGATATAATCATCCGCACCTAATTTATATCCCTGAATGATGTCTTCCTTCATGGTTTTGGCACTCAGGAAAAACAAAGGAACATCCGGATCAATATCCCTGATTTCTTCTGCCAGGGTAAATCCATCCATATTAGGCATCATAACATCTAAAAGGCATAAATCATATTTTTCTCTTTGGAATGCCGCCAGTCCAAGTCTTCCATCACGCTCAAGCGTAATATCATAGTCATTCAATTCCAGATAATTCTTTAACACACTGCCCAGGTTCTGATCATCTTCGCATAATAATAATTTAGGTTTCTTTCCTTCCATATTTGTATAATTTATTTGAGATTGATAATAAAATTAAGCCATTTGAACTATAAACAAAGACCGTTTATTTTTTTCATGGGTTGATTTAAAAGAAGGCATGCTCATTCATTTATGCAATTATGTTGCCTCGTGGTTTGTTATTTTTGTAATTCTTAAAATTTCACTATGCATGTTACCCCCGATAACAGGTTAAAAAAGCTTATCATCATTGGCGACCGGGTGCTCATCAGGCTTAGCAAACCAGATGAAAGAACGGAAACTGGATTATACCTGCCACCAGGTGTGCAGGAAAAAGAAAAAGTGAAACAAGGCATTATCATCAAAGCGGGTCCCGGTTATATAATTCCTGTGCCACCTGAAAACGAGTCCTGGAAAAATGAAGAAGACCAGGTGAAATATGTTCCCCTGCAGGCTAAAGAAGGCGACCTGGCCATATTTTTATTAAGCGCGGCCACCGAAATCATTTACCAGGGTGAAAAATATTTTATTGTACCGCAAAGCGCCATCCTGATGATTGAAAGAGATGAAGATTTTTAGAAGAAATACCGGCAGGCGATCACGCATTAAACTTATAAAATGCAAATAGCAATAGCCCAGCAGAATTATCATATCGGCAATTTTGAACAGAACACGCAAAAGATCATAGAAGCCATTCAATGGGCAAAAGAGCAAAAAGCTGACCTGATAGTATTTTCAGAGCTTTGTATTTGTGGTTATCCGCCCCGCGATTTTTTGGAGTTTCAGGATTTTATTGACCAGTGCTTCCGTGCCATCGATAAAATAAAAGAACATACCTCCGATATCGGGGTTTTGGTCGGCGCACCAGATCGTAATAAAAGGCGTGAAGGAAAAGACTTGTTTAATGCCGCATTTCTTTTGCATGAAAAAGAAATAAAAGCGGTGGTACATAAAACCTGCCTGCCCACCTATGATATTTTTGATGAGGACCGCTATTTTGAACCAGCTTATGATTGGCATTTGGTTCCATTTAAAGGGAAACAATTGGCCATTACCATTTGTGAAGATATCTGGAACCTGGGCGATAATCCGCTATACAGAACCTGTCCCATGGATATATTGGTTGAAAAAAAACCGGATATCATGATTAATCTTTCCGCATCTCCGTTCGATTATGATCATGATGATGACCGTAAAGAAATGGTCAGGTTGAATGTATTAAAGTATAGTTTACCCATGATTTATTGTAATGCCACAGGATCGCAAACCGAAGTGATTTTTGATGGGGGCAGCCTGGTTTTCGATAATAAAGGAAATGTGGTGACTGAACTGAAATATTTTGAAGAAGATTATGCAATGGTTGATAGCCAGAATCTTTATTCACCAGATACTAGTCAACATAATAGCCACCTTGATGAAAAGGAATTTGATAAAGAAATGCGTGTTTCAAAAGTCAATGATCCCGATAAGATCATAGATTACCTGGTGCAGGAAAGAAATATCCGGGAAATACATGCTGCATTGGTTTTGGGCATCCGGGATTACTTTAATAAAATGGGATTTACTAAAGCCATCATTGGCTCCAGTGGTGGAATTGACAGCGCGGTTACCCTGGTACTTGCTTGTGAAGCTTTAGGCAATGAAAATGTGAAAGCGGTCCTGATGCCTTCGCAATTTTCGACATCTCATAGTGTTGACGATGCGGAACAGTTAAGCATTCATTTAAATAATCCATATTCCATCATCCCAATAAAAAATATTTATGAAGCTTTTATGGAGGCATTGAAAACTGAATTCAATAACCTTCCTTTTAGTGTTGCTGAAGAAAATTTACAAAGCCGTACCAGGGGCAACCTGTTAATGGCTATTGCCAATAAGTTTGAATTTATCCTTTTAAATACCTCCAATAAAAGTGAACTGGCAACCGGGTATGGTACTTTATATGGCGATATGGCCGGTGGTTTAAGCGTTTTGGGTGATGTTTATAAAATGCAGGTATATGCGCTTGCCCGTTATATTAACCGGGATCAGGAAATAATTCCTGTCAATATTATAGAAAAGGCGCCATCGGCGGAATTAAGGCCCGATCAAAAAGATATTGATTCATTGCCTGAATATGCTGTTCTGGATAAGATTTTATACCAATACATTGAAAGAAGAAAGGGACCTGATGAAATTGCAGGTACAGGTATAGATATGTCACTTGTAAAACGAGTGTTGAAAATGGTGAATACCAATGAGTATAAAAGAAATCAATTTTGTCCTGTCATCAGGGTAAGCAATAAAGCATTTGGTATAGGCCGCAGAATGCCAATAGTTGCTAAATACCTGGGTTAAAATTAATGTTTGAAACTGGCAATGATGTTTAATGGAGTGGGTGATCCTGGGATCGTAAAAATTTTAGATAATTTCAATTCCGTTTCTGTTAAGGAAACGATCTTATAATCTCCTGCTGCACCGGCAAAAACCGCAGCTGAGAAATTCAATACGGTTTCATTAGTTGTAAATGTCCATGTAAAAGGAACGCTTTGAGGATCTGCGGTATTACATTTTGTAGCACCTTCATCAACTACACCGGTTCCATTTGCAGAAAAGGATAAAGTATTGTCTTTTTGACAATCCTCAATATATCCCGCCGGAACATCAAAATCCCCGGTGCCATTATTATCTGCATCAATTTTCGCATCATTGTATAGCCATATGGATGCTGTTAAAAGTTCCGTATTAGTTTTTTGATCGTCATTATTTGATTTTTCACAACTGGTAAATAAAACAACATTCAGTAATATAAATAGTGCGGTGAATCTGAATTTCATAATATTGATTTAGTGTTTTATGTGGTAATAACGCTTTTTTTCTTGAATTCTTGTAATTCCAGGCTTAATAAGGCCAAAAAAAGTTTATCGGCAAACATTTTGCATGCTATCCACTTTTTATATTAAAACCAGTTTCCATAACAAAGATCGTCAGTCATTTGTGTATTTATAACTAATTTTCAATTCAGAAAAATTCTTTAGAAAAACTCCATATGTTCAAAACTGCAGAAGATATCCGCCTGATAAATGAAAGGGTAGTTCATGCCGGTTCATTTATTGAAAAATTAAGGGAAGAAGTAAGTCATGTTATTGTTGGTCAATCACATATGCTTGACAGGTTATTGATTGGTTTATTGAGTAATGGTCATGTATTGCTTGAAGGGGTACCCGGGCTGGCAAAAACACTGATTATTAAATCATTGGCTACAGCCATTCATGCCCAGTTCAGCCGTATTCAATTTACACCAGATCTGTTACCTGCCGATGTAATCGGCACATTGATTTATAATCAACATAGAAATGAATTCGTGGTTCGTAAAGGACCCATTTTTGCCAACTTCATTTTAGCTGATGAAATTAACCGTGCACCTGCCAAGGTGCAAAGTGCATTATTAGAGGCTATGCAGGAAAGGCAGATTACCATAGGCGATACAACCTATAAACTGGAAGAACCCTTTTTAGTACTTGCCACCCAAAACCCATTGGAACAGGAAGGAACGTATCCTTTGCCAGAAGCCCAGGTTGACCGGTTTTTAATGAAGGTGGTGGTTGACTATCCAAAAATGCATGAGGAGCAAATGATCATCAGGCAAAATACCCAGGGAATTTCATTGCCAGCTGTAAGACAGGTAGTTTCTGTACAGGAGATCCTTCAGGCCAGGGATCTTGTAAGAAAAGTGTATCTCGATGAAAAGATTGAACAGTATATTTTGGATATCGTCTTCGCCACACGTCAACCCCAAAATTACAAACTGGAAAAACTGAAACCCTTGATATCATACGGTGCATCACCAAGAGGTAGCATCAATCTGGCACTGGCATCAAAAGCGCAGGCATTTTTAAACAAAAGAGGGTTTGTAATACCCGAAGATGTAAGGTCTATTTGCATAGATGTTATGCGGCATAGAATCGGGCTGACATATGAAGCCGAAGCTGAAAATATAAATGCAGAGCATGTGATTGAAGAAATTATCACAGCAGTTAATGTTCCTTAATCCTTAAATTTTTTTTTGCTTACAACCGCCGAAATATTAAAAAAAGTAAAAGCGCTCGAAATAAAAAGCCGCAAACTAACATCCGATCTTTTCACCGGTGAATACCATAGTGCATTCAAAGGAAAGGGGATGTTGTTTAAGGAAGTACGTGAATACCAGGCAGGTGATGATATCAGGTTTATTGATTGGAATGTTTCAGCAAGGTTCGGACATCCATATAGTAAGTTATTTGAAGAAGAGAGGGAACTGACAGTGATGCTTTTAGTGGATATCAGCGCCAGCTCTTTATTTGGTACTTCAAATACTGTAAAGAAAGATTTGATAACTGAAATTGCAGCTATTCTTAGTTTTTCTGCCGTAAATAACCAGGATAAAATAGGTGTCATCCTTTTTAGTGATAAAGTGGAAAAATACCTGCCACCCAAAAAAGGTAAACAACACGCATTGGTTATTGTACGTGAGTTGCTGGCAGCGGAATCGGTAAACAAAAAAACCAGGTTAAGTAATGCCCTTAAATATTTCAGCAACATCGTGAAGCAAAAAGGCATTGCATTTATTTTAAGCGATATGCTGGATTCGGAATATGAAGATGCCCTGCGCGTTGCCGGTAGTAAACATGACATTATCGGGATAAAAGTGTATGATAAAATGGACGTAAAACTGCCGGACGCGGGATTATGGCAGATTGCAGACCCTGAGACTGGAGAGGAAAAATGGGTAGATACAGGGAGTGAATATGTAAGGGATATGTACCAACAATCATTTTTCGATTTGACGGCGTATTGTAAATCAGTATTTACAAAAGCAGGTTGTGATTTATTGCACATCAGAACTGATGAAGATTATGTAAAAGTGCTTCAACGTTTTTTTATTGGCAGAAATCGTTGAAGTTCATCACTTGCCAAAACCATCATGGACCACGTTTCAAATGAACTATAGAAGAGCGAGACAAATATTTTTTACTATTGCCTGCATCTGCTTTTCAGAGATTGGCTTTTCACAATCCATTATCCGGTTAGGTGCATCTGCTGATAAGCATAATATTTTACTGGGAGAACAACTGGTACTGACTCTTAAAGCAGAACTTCCTGCCAACGCACCTCCGTCTTTTTTTGAGATCGATAGCATACCACATTTTGAAATATTGTCATCAGGTCCGATTGATACTATAACAACAGAAAATGGAATATCGATCTCTCAACAATTATATATTACTAGTTTCGACTCAGGATCAAGGGTTATTCCATCCTTTAATCTTCCCCGCAACAGGCGGATGGTTACCCCTGCAATTACCATTGAAGTAGGGTATAGCCAACCATTTGATCCTGATGCAGCATATCATGACATTAAAGATATTATTGGTGGAGAAACGCAGGAAGATTTAAACACTACATGGTGGTACCTGGCAGGCGCTGCTTTAATATTGGTATTAATTTTAGTTTACATTTTCGACAAAAGGAAAAAGCCAGCCACACCTGTTTTGGTCAAGGTAAATGCATACGAGATTGCGATGGAACAATTAAAGGAATTACAACAAAAGGATCTTGATCCCAAAATATACTTTACCAGGCTTAGTTATATATTCAGGGAGTACCTCGAAAAACGAAAAGGCATTTATTCTATGCAAAAAACCACTGATGATCTGGTGATTCAATTAAAAGAGTTAAACATACCGGCGGAAGATTTCGCAGAACTTTCCCAAACCCTGCGTTTAAGTGATTATGTGAAATTCGCAAAATATCCGGCCAGCCGGCAGGAGATGGATGAATCATTACATATCATAAAGACAAGGATACAAGCCATAGATAAAACAACCACAAATGAATTATGATCTATGAGTGGATGAAAAATATTGAGTTTGCGTGGCCACAGGCATTTATATTATGGGCCTTAATACCGCTCATGATTTGGTGGTATGGCAGTCGTTATAACAGGCATGGTCATGTGCGAATTTCATCAGCGCACTCATTTACTTCCAGCACCTGGAAGAATTGGTTCAGGCATATTCCTTTTATATTTCGGTTGCTGGCAGTTTTATTATTGGTTTTGGCACTGGCCAGGCCCCAGAGAAGAAATGATGAAACCATCACAAAAGGTGAAGGGATCGATATTGTTTTAACAATTGACGTTAGTGGGAGTATGCTTTCCAAAGATTTTTTACCAAACCGATTGGAAGTTGCTAAAGAAGTGGCAGCGGATTTTGTTCGGAGCAGGCCGGTTGACAGGATAGGCCTGGTTATATTTTCGGGTGAAAGTTTCACACAAACACCCATAACTACCGATAGGTCCGCACTATTGACACAGATTCAAGGATTAAGAAGCGGATTGTTACAGGATGGAACATTGATTGGAGAGGGATTAGCAACAGCAGTTGATCGGTTATCAAAAAGCATGGGAAAAAGCAAAGTGGTTATCTTATTAACCGATGGAAAAGAAGAGGCACCGGAGAACCGGTTGATTGATCCATTGACTGCTTTAGAGATTGCTAAATCAAAGCAGGTAAAAGTTTATACTATTGGTATGGCTTTAGAAGGATTTACTGCAGTAGAAGAAGAAACCAGGACCGGGATGATACAGAAGAGAGTAAAAGTTTTTCTGGATGAAGACCTGCTGACTAAGATTGCCAATGAAACCGGTGGAAAATACTATCGTGCCCGTAATATCACGGGGTTAAAGGATATTTACAGCCAGATTGATCAATTGGAAAAATCAGAAGTGGAGATCACATCCCGCAAAAAATATAATGAAGAGTTTCTGCCATTTGTTGCAGGAGCTTTGTTTTTACTCTTATTGGAAATGATGATGAAGTTTACCATATTAAGAAAGTTTCCTTAAGCAGGTATTGGTTGCCGTTATATCATAAATTTATTTGACGCATCACCTACGGGAGACGTTGCTGCGAAACCAAAAAAATTTGCATTTTTTAAAAGTCCAATAAAAAAACCCCGGGCGAACATTATTAATAAAATACCGGCTAAGATGGAGCATCTTTAATGTTCCGATGGATTCATTTTTGTATGCCGTATTGATAATTCTGATTTCTGTCCCTTTGTACCGGTACGATACTCGGTAGTGATGCAATTCAAAGGCCCGGAAGCTGCCATCATTTTTTGCTTTGTATTTATCGGGATTATATTTTTCGGGATGTTGCAATAAGCCGTCTATCGTTAGTAAAATATCTTTTTTCAATTTCTCTGCATTGACCGGAGAATCAATTTCAATATATTCTATCGCTTCATTAAGTTGGCTTATTGTTCTATTATTCCATTTAATACTTAATGCCATTCTTATAACATCATTTTTTCAGGTAACGTTTCATAACTTCTTCATGCGGTACAAAATTACCTGCCCCTATTTCCGCATCGGCCTGTTCTAATTCCCGGTTATATTCTTCCAGGCTTTGGGGTTGTAATCCACTCTTACGGCTGCTTATAAATGTTTTCACCATTTCAAGAACAGACTTTCTTTCTGCATCATTCAACTGCATAAAGTATTTCAACATTTCCTGTGATATGGACGGAGTCGCCATAATTATTATTTTAGTTCTTACAAATTTACTTCTTTAATCTGTTAGCCAAAAGTTACCCTAAAATTTTAGCCTGGCAGGACTTTCACTCAAAAGAATGATGATTTGCCAATAAATCTTTGGTTCTCAGCAACGTCTCCCGTCGGGGAAGTATAAACAATCATTCAAATCCAAAAACGTTCTAAAATTAAAATTAAGTAAGCCGCTTATCAACATATTAAACCTTTAAAAAAGAAGCGACAACTTTCGTAACGCTTTACATAGGAAACTATTTTAGCACCAGTTTATTTTCAGGTCAGCCTGGGGTCTTCACAGCCGGGCCTTGTGTGGGGCGAGACCCCGGGATTTCATTAAATAATGTATCATGAAAGCTTACCAGCTTTTCATATTTCTTTATTCCTTTTTCATAGAATGATGCACTTGAATATTCATAATCTGTAAAGTCAGTGACTAACTGCCACTTTTTACTCACCGGATTGTGATGTATGTAATCTAATTTCTGAAAAATAAATTGTTCTGAATAACATTCTTTAGCATCAAAACTGTCTTGAAAAACTTTGTGTATTTTCAGGTCAGCCCGGGGTCTTCACAGCCGGGCCTTGTGTGGGGCGAGACCCCGGGATTTCATTAAATAATGTATCATGAAAGCTTACCAGCTTTTCATATTTCTTTATTCCTTTTTCATAGAATGATGCACTTGAATATTCATAATCTGTAAAGTCATTGACTAACTGCCACTTTTTACTCACCGGATTGTGATGTATGTAATCTAGGTTTCTGAAAAATAAATTGTTCTGAATAACATTCTTTAGCATCAAAACTGTCTTGAAAAAACTTTGTGTATTTGTCCCTTCTTTTTTTCTCTTTGCTTCACACCCGCATGTAACATATCAAGTATGTCATTTACTTTTTTCTCTTTCAATCTTTTTACAATTTCATATGCCAGAAATCTTTTT
>MWWA01000422.1_pt1 | contig 11112 bp, 16 predicted proteins | sample 1047341 | NCBI WGS metagenome assembly MWWA01 (sample SAMN06349978, study PRJNA376086) | soil metagenome | isolation source: MS5-1 sample Antarctic (ecotone) soil | place: Antarctica | collected 2015-01-13
GCGACTTTCCTTCTGTGCGCGTCGCACAGCAACTTACCTTCCGCCTTGAATCCGCAATTCGGGCACACCCGAGTCATGCAATCCTTCCAACCCTCACGCCAGTCACATATGACAAATGGCACGCGCTCATCACAGTGGCGGCAACGCACCGCGCCGCGTCCCTGAAACGCGTCCCACAGCCTGACGGCGCTCGGGTCAACCGGCCTGTGTCTCATGTGCTGCACTCCCTCCCATCCACAGCCGCCCGCGCCGCTTCCACCGTCACGTTGATATAGTGCTTCGTCTCATTGCGGGCTTTGGGGGAGACGTTGCGAAGCTCTGCCGCGACATCAGTGTCCGACCATCCCCACAGGAAGGCAGTCCGACACCATCTGAAATCGGCCTCCGAGCGATCCGGGTCGCCCGATTCTTTCAGCCGACAGTAGCCCAATTCCTGCTCCCAAGAAGGCCACTTGGTAGGCACCTTGTTGGCGCAGACCTTAAAATTCGGACGCTCGGTCTTCTCGACGGGAGGCGCGAGCAATCCCAATTCTTCCAACTCCGCAATGGTCGTCACGCGCCCCATCTCAAGGTGAACAATCCGAACAACGGGCTGCGTACCGTCCGCCTGTTTTCTTTCCGGCTTATGGTTAGTGCTTCCCGGCCAGCGCAAGGCACCGAAGCTACCGCCGTTGCCCCCTGTCCGCTTCACGACGCTAAGGAGACGCTTGCGCGCGGCGTCCAACTCTTCCTTCTCAAGTTCGTCACCGATTGCGAGCCAGCTCTGATAGTTGTCCGGCGATGTCTTGATCTGGAGAAAGCTAACGGCCCGATACCGCTCGCACGTCGCGCGCGTAGCTTCATCCACTTGCCAGAACACAACCCGCTCTGACCGAGGGCGCACCGCCATTGACCAATACTCACCGCCCGCCTGCACCGTCCTGTTCATTTCAAGGTAGGTTTCTAAGTTCTCCCGAAAAGCGGCACCGTCAACAGGTTCGTATTCGCGCTTCTTGTCTTTCGCCGGCGAAGGATCGTGCAAGTGAGTAACTTCAAAGTCGGACGCGCCGACGCTCTCGAAAACTTCCAGCGCGGCAATTTCCGGCTTTTTGCTGGCAAATTCGGGCACCGTCTCAAGAGGTGGGACGGATTCGTCCCACTTTGGCTCGGGAGGTGGGACGGATTCGTCCCGGTTTGGCACCGGGCGCGGCCCCCGCATCCGGGCCTCGATGTCGTCCCAAATAACTTTCGCCGCCGGGTCGGGCGCGGGAGGTGGGACGGAAGTGTCCATACCCTGTGAAGCGCCGGAGGGAGACACAGCGGGGGAATCGGACGCGCCGCCTGTGTCTCTCGTGTCTCTCGTGTCCATGTCTTCCACCTGTGTATCTGTATGGACACGTGCCTGTGGAAAAAGTTGGAGTACCGCTGCGAAGTGCTCTTCGACTTTGGCGACCGGGTCGCCGCCCGAAGCGCGCTCAAGTTCGGTGGCTCTGAGCAGGCGCTTCAGCGAGGCTTTGAGATTTCGGTCGATCTCGTCTTCGGGCCGTCTCCGGGCGCGGTTGAAGCGTTCGTGTTTTGAATGTGCGGCGGCTAGTTTCTTCAAAGCGTCCGGCATGATCTTCCAAGCGGCCTGCTTGAAAGCGTCGTGGCGCTCAGAGGTGCCGGCCTCTAGGTAACATCGTCCGAGCGAGACGCATTCCTCGATGAAGCGCAGCACGTGAGGCCGGTAGCGGGAGGGGTGGAAATCGTCGCCCGACTTGCCGCCGGGCGCGCACTCGATGAGGACGAAGCGGGTTGAGTCTTGCCACTCGCATAACAGCTCCCGCTTTCGCTGCACCCATTTCTTTTTGGCTTCCGGCGTCCGGGTGTCTGATTCGCCGAGGGCGCGCTCGCCGAGGACGCGATCCCGGCACGGGAACCAATCCGTCCGGCCTTCCGCCGCGCCGATCACCGCCAGCGCGAACGGGATCAACTCGGCGGGGAAGTGGAACATCTGGAGCACGGCGATGGCCGCGTCGAACGTGTCGGACACGGCTTCCGTCGGGGAAATTGCGCGGGCTTCGTAGGGCTGTGCAGACATCACGCAGCCTCCCTTCGATCCGCCGTGCGGGAGTCGCGGCGCTCTGTGAATCGTCGGCGCTGGCTTTCGAGGGCGGCGGCTTCGGCGTGGGCGACAAGCGCGGCCACCGAGCCGATCTCCGAGCAGCACGCGGCGCAGATAAACCGTTTCACGCCTCTTATAGTTTGAGTGAATCGCCCGCGCTTCGGTGCTTCACGGCGGCAGCGGGAGCAGCGGTCACTTTTCGGCTTTGCGTCTTGCCTTGCGGCGGCTTTCCTCTGTGCTATACTTCGCATTGTTCGTTACCTTTCAGCGTTAAATCACCTAAAACTTACGAATGCTTGAGCGCCTAACTCAGGCATTCGTGTGCCTACAAATGCAAAAGCCTTCGACGTTTTCGGCCACGACAACCGAGAACATCAAAGGCTTTTGTTCGACCATCGCACGGCGGGCGCGTGGCGAAACTTAAATACATTTGGCGGTCGCTGACTATTCAGCGGTCGTGTCGCCAGTGAAAAGGTGCTTGCCTTACACCGGCGACAACGGTTAAGCTGTGCTTAAGGGTCGCCGGAGAAAAGGCGGCTTTTCCAATCAGAGGGTGTGGCTTTAGCTTCCTAGGGCGGCCACGCCCTTTTGTCATAAAGACAGGCGCATTATAAACACTCCCGCGCCTTAATACAATAGTTCACTTCCCGGAAGTAGTTGATTCCACAAAATATAAGCAGGGACATAAATATGCCGTGCTGCCCACACCGCGAAACTTATGTCCCTGTTTTTCGCTTTAACTCCGACCATTTCAGACCGTAGCGTTGAAATAGCTTCTTAAGTGCCTCTTCACTCATCGGCGCAATGTCGCGGCGGTCTATCTCATCGGCGACTTGTCGCAATGTAGGAGCGCGGTATTTCTTCCGGTAGTAGTCCGCCACGATCCGCTGGGTTAGTAGAAGCAGCTTGTCCCTACTCCACACACGCGGCCTACCTTTGCCCGGCGTCCGCGTCTCAAAAAGTAGGTTGTGTGAATAAGCGGGCGGCAGCGGTGCCGCGTGGCGCTCCGTGACGGTTATTGCCGTCTCAAAGGCATCGGTAGGCGTGAATCCCAACGCCGGCGATTCGACATACTCCACTTCGTCTTGCACTCCCGCCGCCTCCCTCTCCGCTTCATCACTCATTGCCACGCCCGTCATAGATTCTTCGCTACGTAAACATCCAAGTCGGCGCGCTTCACTCTCCACCCGCGCCTTCAATTTCTTCTGTAGTGCGTCTAGCCCTTACCGGAGTAGATAAAATCTTCGACTGCACTCCATACACCTGTAAGGGAAGATAGAAGCCCACGATAGGTACACTTCCCATACGTTGCGGCGTTGCGAGCGGCAGATGTCAACGCCGTTGCAGTGCGGGCATTGCCTACCCATCCGCTCCAGACAATACGCTAACAGCCTCTTCACAACTTCTTAACATAAGCCTCTAAATCAGCACGCTTCACTCTCCAACCTCTGCCGATGATCCGCGCGCGGAGTTTCTTCTCTTCAATCGCTTGCCTCAGAATCCTGCGCGAGAGTCCCGAAAGCTGAGCGGCTTCCATGAGTGAGAGCGTCAACTTGGCCGCTAGGTCAACTGTCGAAGCCTGCGATGGCTCGCCCTTGCGCTCGAGGCGCTCGAGCACCGCTGTCATGCGCTCGAATATGGCGAGCGGCGGTGCCACGTCCGAAAGCCTCGCCAACTGTCGGGGCTCTGTATCGGGGCTTTCGGGGGTCTCTGCAACCACGCCGGCGCGCGGTGCTTTTCGCTTGTCTAATTCCGCCTTCAGGCCGCGCAACTCGCCCGCATCAAACACCGCCTGATCGCCAGTCTTGCCCCTTTCATAGCGCACCCCGAGGCGTTTGAGCATTACGTAGCGCTCAAGCGCGCGTGTGGAAATACCCAGGTACTCGGAAGCCTCTTTTTTGTTCATGAAAAGGGAAGGGCCGAAAGCCCCGATACACAGCCTCGCCAATGTTCGGGGCTTACGTGCCTCATTTCTTCCCCCTCTTCTTACCGCTCATTTTGCGAAAGTGTACTCACTACACCTTTGGGCCGCCGGCGCACGCCCGAAAGCCTCTCTTCTAAGCCGCTTTCCAGATGTCCATACATTCTTGGAACTGCGCCACATCCACAGTCCCATCAGGATTCCGGGGGTAGGTACACGTCCCCTCGCGCCATTCGTCTGGATGCTTGGGAGTGAACGCCTGTAGCCATTCAAGAGCACGCTCCGTAAGCTCCGCTTCGGTCAGCGTCGCGGTGCTACGCATGGCTTCAAGGTCCGCCTCTAGCGCAGCGATAGCCGCTTCGCGGGGTATAGTCTTACGACGGATGTAAGCCCAACTTGTTTCGTGAGGCATGACACTGTGCAGGCGGAGGCGTTGAAAGTTTGCGTGCGAGAAAGCCAGCGGGTCAACTGACTCACCGGCCTGTTGTATAAAGGACGCGCCGGCGTGATCGTGCCTGAAGTATCGCCGTTTCACGCGCCCGCCTGCACCGTCGTTGAACTCCACCGCTGCCCACTCGCCCCAGCCGCGCCGGATGAAGAAAGGTCCGCGCGTGCAGGTCTTACACCCTTCGTGGTTGTCAACTATCATCCGTCCGAAAAGCGGGTCATAAGCGCGCTGGTTGTGTTCCGCAGCACAGAGCGGCTTGCGTAGGATTGACGTTCGGAACGGTACGCGCATGGGAACATCCCACCAATCAAAAAACGTGTAGCCGGGGAATTTGAACTCGGATAGTGTTTTGGCTTCATCAAAGGAAGCGAACTCATCCCATTCATCTGGCGTAAAAAGCGGGGCGCTTAAATCTTCGCCATATGTTTTGAAATCCAGCGTGATGGAGTTGAGCACCGCCCCGCTATATTTCGGCCAGTGCCACGTCTGCCCTGTGAGCGGCGAGGCTAGGCTTTTAACTCGTAAGAGAGGATAACGGGAAAAAACAGGTTCGTCTGAGGATGTGAAGCCTCCTACAGTGATCTCCACTTCGCCCTTCTTTACTGCCTCAGTGAATTGGCGCAACTCCGGCTCATCATCACCTAGTTCTTCAAGCTCAACCATCGTTGCGAAAAGCTCACGGTAGTCTAAGTCAGACGCGCGCCGCGTCGAGCGTATCGCATCCCTGAAATTCTTAGCCTCGCCGCTGGCGAGTTTCTCCACAACGGATGTCCTCTGCGCTTCAGGAAGAGACGCTAGTTGCTTGGCGTCTTCAATCGTGACCTTCCCGTCGCGCACTACAGATAGCAATTCCGGCGCGGTCGCCGCGAGTTTCTTTGCGGCGCTGACATATTGGCGGTTGGTGCCGACGAGCGCGGCAGCTTTCGCGGCAGCTTTGCCATCATTGCGCGCCGGTTGGTCAAGTTTTTGACCAACCGCTTTTTTATTGTGATCCCCGCCCCCTTGCCTCTGCCGTTCCTTTGCCTCGGTTGCTAGATGCTTCTCAACATCTAGCGCGATGACCGCTTTTTGGCTGCTACTCAAATGCCTCCGGTGCAAGTTAAGGGACAGGATGAATGACACCAACGAACCGTTACTGTCCCATTCTCGCGTTAGAGGCTCAATACCCAATTCCGAACAAGCGCGGTAGCGATTGCGCCCGTCAATGATCTTGCCGTCGTGAGTCCAAATAGGGTCTCGCTGGCCGTGCTGCCGGATGTCGTCCTTCAGTGCCGCGAACTCTTCATCGCTCATCAAGGGGAAGGTATTTGCTAAGCCGTGAAACTCCATGCTCACTTCTTACCTCTCTTCGCTGTTCTGAGTCCGCTGCTTTTTTGGTTTCGCTCTACAGTCTCAAGCGCGAGCGGCAAGTAGGGCGGGATGGAACGCTCGCCGTTCTCCCATCGCCATACTGAAACCGCCGTCGTTTGCAAAGCTTTGGCGAGGTCATCGCGGGACATGCCGAGTGCTTCGCGCCGTTGTTGTAGCTCGCTTGCTTCCATAAGCATAGATTACCACAGGTAATACCAATGGTTACAAGGAAAATCTTAGCACTCGAAAATAATTTTAGTTTTTATTACCAATGGTATTGACTTGTGTTCTTACCAATGGTAATATCTTGCTTGTCAGTCAGACATCAACCACGAAAGGCGACAACTAATGTTCATCCTGAAATCGAAAGAACAACTCACGAAGGCCATCGAGAACGCGAAGGCGCTGCACCCGAAAGTACGCATGGTCGAGTTCGGCGAGTATGAAGTCACCGGAAGCCGTGGCAACACGTACACGGTGCTGTGCTACCGGGCGAACGGCGAGAAGATAGTTGACTGCAACTGCCCGTCGAGAGTGCCGTGCAAACACTCTGCCGCCGCGCTTCAGGTTCACATCCACATGGCTGCTACGCGCGGCCACTAACAAAAAGGGCTTACCAGAGTGTCCGCTCCGGTAAGCCCTAACCTCTAGCCCTTAGAGAAAGGTTTACTCACATGAAAACAAATACTACCACAACGACACCGACGCCGGCACAGAAGCTTGAGCGGGTGCGCGGGCGCGTCCGCACTGTCACACGCGCCGTACAGGTCACGGAAGGCCGCCTGCTCGACTTCGACACGGCAGACGACATCATGAGCGCCCTACACACGGCGGCGCGCGAGTTGGAAGAGTTGATCGTCACCGTCGCCGTTATGCAGAGAAGGGAGACACTCTAATGGCAACTACGAAACGAACAACTACGCCCAAGACCACCAAAAGGCCGCACATGGAAGCGGAACTGGCCGTCCACATCGCGGCCATTCTTGAGTACCCGTTCACGCCGGATAATCTTTACAACGCCATCGTGGATGAAATGTCAGACATGCTTTCGGACGTGTCTGCAAAAGAGTCGAGAGACTCGGCGGAGATGATCGAGCGGGTGTTGAACTGGCACCGGGGCTTCGGCTTCCGCTCGCTCGGCCAATACGCCGAAGAGAAGCTGGCGGACGGGCGCGTTGTCACCCGCCTGAAGGGAACCTCGCGTTTATCAGCGAAAAAGTGAAATCCTCGCGACGTCGGGAGGTTTGTATTGCGCAACACAGAGTAGAAGAGGCTGGCTTTAGGGCTGGCCTCTTTTGCTTTCGTGGAAAGTTTTTTGCGCCATTGGCGCAATAAGTTGAATCCGCCCGCGCCGCCGGCGACGTATCTGCTCATCGTGAATCCTACTGTGCTGTGCCGGGCGGTAATCCTTCGTAGAGACCGTCGGATTGCCACCGGCACCGTCCGTTTCTCTTGCCCTGCACACGAGCGAGTGGCTGGTGCCACTCACCGCGCGGTAGGATTCACATTCAACGGCTAATAACGAGTAGAGGTTCGCGCGCGTGGCCGGCCTCTTCTGTCTCCGTGGAGCGCGCCGTTTTTTTGCGTCTACTGTACGGAGCAGAGTGGGCGGGCGGAAGGCTTCCTTAACTTTGGGGAGAGGGTTAAGGGGAGGGGGATTCCGCCCCGCCTGTTTTCATAAAAAGAGCCGGCGGTGTTGATCCTGTTGAATGAACCAGGCCACCGCCGGCTAACCCTTGCGAGGAAAAGTTTGTACTAACGGAGCTAGATTCTACCACACCGAGAGTTGCCCGCCACGCTTGCACACCGCCCCGCCCTGCTCGTTTCCGCTCCGCATCCACCCGGAAGCCTTCCCGTTTCAGCACGGGGCAAAATCATGCGTCCGAGAATGGGAGTCTTGGGCGTATGTCGAAAGCTGTAGCGCTGGCTTTGGGAGTGAAGGGTGCCGGCGGCGAAGTGCTGGCTTTAGGAAGCCCGACCGAGCGCCGCCCTTTCGAGCGCCGCTTCCAGCTCCGGCGTGATGTGTTCTTCGATCACTTCGCCAGCGTCCGTGTAGCAACTCTCCAAAGTCAACAGTTCGGCGTCGGTCAGGAGCGTCAAGTCGAAAGTCGGAGCGGCGACGCGCTCCAACCTGTCAATTCTATTCTGCAAGTTCATGGCTTCGTGATTCCATCGGGCGCCGACAGACGACGACGTTTATGTGCTCGCCGGCGCAATCGCAACGTGAAGGCGGCACCGGTTCGCCTTCGTTAGTGATGCTGATGACGTGAGTGCATCGCGGCGCGTCGTTAACGCCGGCGTGCGTCTCAAGTCTCTGTAGTCGTGTCTCTAAGCTCATCGGCTTCGTACTCCCTCATAAATTCGTCAATCACCTTCTGCGCCTCTTCTGGTCCGAGCCGCTCGATCTCGCGTTCAATCACAAGGTCGAGTTCCGCCCCCCTCGCCGCCGCGTGGCCGCATAGTTTGTTGACGCGCTCTTTTAACGCCATGACCTTTTCCCTTCCGTTGCCGGCAACATCTTTTCCAACATCTCGACGCGCTCCTGTAAATCAATTAACTCAATCGCGCCGATTGATTGTTCAAGGATCGTTCGCGCTGCCGCTACACGCGACGAAGCGGGCGCTTCCCTGTCTTCAGCCACTTCGCGCAACACTCTCGCCGCGACGGTGCAATCACTTTGAAGTTGTGCGATGGCCGTCTCGACTAATTGACGGCGGGCGGCGCGGTAGCGCGATTGAAAGTCCGGGCTTTGGAGCCAGCGCCACAAAGTAACCTCGCCGACTTCGGCGATCTCTGCGGCCTTCTTGATCTCGCCACAGTCTAAGAGCGCGACAAGGGCGCGCTCCTGCTTCGGTGTTAATTTTTCCCCTACGGCTTTCATTAGCTTTCAAAAGCTTTCATTTTCGACGGATTGACCCTTATCTTCTCCACTGAAATTGTTGACACTGCACGCGCGCTAGCATAGAGTCGCGCCCTCGCTTCGGTTCACCGGCTGGCCTTCGAGAGCTTTGTACCTGCCTTTCAGACCAACCCGCCCACGCTTTCATGTGCTGCTCTGTGCGGGCGCAGCCTTAGCCCTCAGAAAGGATCAAATCAGATGCCTCAGCTAAGTAGAATTGGACTCACGACGCTAACCTTTGTTGTACTGTGCCTCGGCCACGCGGCCTCCACACAAGCCGACACCATAGCTTTCACTGGCAGCCGCCAAACCCTTAATAACCCGCCCGTGGCTCCGAACTTAGCGCGGTGCGGTGCCCCGCCAAACAATTTGAATAGTCCCAATCCAGGCACCGGCACTTCCAATCTAGGGGCGTTCACAACGGCTGAGAGTAACTGCATTAACTTGGCCACCGGGGATGTCTCGAACGGGCTCTTTTCCTTCAACTTCACGAGCGGGCTCGCAAGCGGGAGCACACTTGTCGGCACGATCAGCGGGACGACCGCTTTGCCACCAGTGGGCGGCGTCCTCACTAACTTTCTTATATTTAGCATCACGGGCGGCACCGGTTTATTCGCCGGCGCGACGGGCACTCTGTCGGGCCCCGGGACAGTAACATTTATACCGGGCGGTTTTAATGGTACGAACACATTCAGTGGGACAATAACCACCGTCGCTGTCCCTGAACCAACAACGATGCTGCTACTCGGCACAGGCCTCGCGGGTGTGGCGACGAAGATGCGCAAGAGGCGCAAAGCCGACAAGAGTGAAGAAGTATAGAGGTTTTCCATGCAAGTTAATGCACCACCCGTAAGCCGCTGACACTTGCGGGTGGTTTCATTTTACAGACGATAAAAAAACACAATGCCCATTCTCGGACGCGCTTTATGCAGAACGGCTGCATACTCGTTTCTCCGAACGCCCCGGCCACAACATCTAGTCAACTCAACTCCCGACGCCTTCGCCCGAAAGCTCCATTTTGAAATTATGCAACGGGCACAAGATGTGGTGGCCGCGCATAGTCGTTGACTCGCGCCACTCCGTCGGCTAAAACTCAGCCTTACCCCTCGCGCCCCCGCCACCATCAAGCACACGGAGGCCGCCCTTATGTCATCCAAACTGCTCAACGTCGCGCTCTTACTCGCGTTAGTCATGCTGGTCATCGTGCTGGCGAGTCCGTGGCAGACGCTCACCCGCATCGGCTCCTACGTCACCAGAATGATCGGGTACCAGTGAGCGACAGAAGAGGCTTCCTCGCGTTTCAAATCTTCCGTCGTTTATTCCTTCACCCCGAAAACCGGCTTTGGAGAAGCGCGCCGCTTAGCGGCCACGCGAACGACGCGCTTCCCATCGCATCACGCCGCGTGCGCGCGGCGTTGCGCGACGCCCTGCATCACCTGCGCCTCGGATTGCAGTTGCTGGAGCTGCCGCCGCGCGTCGTTGGCGTCAAGGCGCGCGACGTTCGCTGATTCGTGCTCGGCGCGCCACGCCACCACCTTCGCGTCGTAAGCCTTTTGCGCCGCTCCAAGCTTTGGCCGTTCCGCTTCCATCGCTTCGTACAGCTCCGGCATGTTCGCCTTGTGCTCGGCGGACAAGGCCGTAAACATCTCAAGGCGCAACGCCGCGTGCTTGAGGCGCGCCGCGTTCAAGTACAAAGGGAGTTCGCCTAAACGCTTTCGCAACTCGACGGCGAGCGCCGGGTTGAATACTGTTTCAGCGTCGCTCAGGGACGCCTGCGCCTCCCCGTGCTCCCGCTCCAACTCGGAAACTTCCAGTTGTGCCAGCGCCGCTTGACTGCGAAGTTCATCGCTTGATTTTGAGTTCGTTTCGTTCATCTCTTTTTCATCTCCTACCATTTAGTTTTTAGAAGCGGGATACTGCCGGGAGAATCTAGAGAGCATCCCGCCTCGGTTTGCCGCCCACTGACTACGCGGCAAAGCAAAAGCTGTTCATGCCGCCTGTGGTTCGCGCCGGATGTCCTCAAGTCTCTGCGCTTCCCGCTTCTGCGCTTCGTACTGTCCGAGCGTCAACTTTGTCGTCGGCGACAGCGCATCGAACGCCGCCGGTTTTGTGCGTCTCAAGTCCAAAATCTTTTCGTAAAATGCGTTCGGCTCAAATCCTGCCGATGTCGGCAGCTTTGGTTTCGGCTGTACTTTCCTCATTCGCTCCACCTCCAAAAATTAAATGCGTATCCTGCATGCATATTTTTCACGCCGCGACTTTCCTTCTGTGCGCGTCGCACAGCAACTTACCTTCCGCCTTGAATCCGCAATTCGGGCACACCCGAGTCATGCAATCCTTCCAACCCTCACGCCAGTCACATATGACAAATGGCACGCGCTCATCACAGTGGCGGCAACGCACCGCGCCGC
>MWWA01000423.1_pt1 | contig 11111 bp, 8 predicted proteins | sample 1047341 | NCBI WGS metagenome assembly MWWA01 (sample SAMN06349978, study PRJNA376086) | soil metagenome | isolation source: MS5-1 sample Antarctic (ecotone) soil | place: Antarctica | collected 2015-01-13
ATCGAAGCCGCCGTAACCGTAAAGCAACGTGGGATTGTTCCCATTTTTCTCGAGGCCTTTTTTGTAAGTGAGGAACATCGTATTGCCGTACCATGCCGAGGGCGCGCAGTGGGAATTGTATCTCGTGGTGAGCGGTCGCAGCCGAGGTGGGTCCCACCGGGGTCAGTCTTCACCTTAGAAACAAGTTTTGGGCGGCTGCGTGGGAGAAATTCGACTCAGCCTTTTCTTTCCCACAGCTCAGCCAAATGAGTGCATGCGGTTACGGCCGACTCCATATCCTGCACCGCGACCCATTCGAGCGGCCCATGAGCGTTGTTCTCGCCGCAGAACAGATTGGGAGTCGGAAGGCCAAGCTCCGTCAGGCGCGAGCCATCGGTGCCGCCGCGCACGACGTGGTCATAGGGTTTAAGTCCCGCCGCCGTGAAGGCCTCGCGCGCCAGCTCAACCGGGCGCATGTCCTTCTGCAACCAGTAAGCCATGTTGCGATACTGTTTGCGGATCTTGCAGCGGATGCGCGCCCGCGGCTCGGTGGCTTGTAACCCCCGGCAGAGGCCCTGCAAAATCTTGCCTTTCTCCGCCAGCCCTTTCAGCTCGAAATCGCGCAGGATAAATTTCACGACGGCCCGTTCCGTCCGGCCCTCCACATGGATCGGGTGAATGAATCCCTCCCGCCCGTCGGTTGTCTCCGGCGCGCAGCGCTCGCGCGGCAGGGCTGCAAGGAGCTTGCCCGCCAGGTAGGCCGCGTTCACCATCCCTTTGGCCTTGGCCTCCATCGTATGCGTGGTGATGCCATCGATGATGACCTCGGCCGCGTCGCCCGAAAAGGTTTCCCAGCAAATCTCACCCGGCGCACCTCCGTCCAGGGTGTAAGCGACGTCCGCCCCGAGTGTGCGCAGATCCAGTTTGTCCACGCCGCGGCCGATCTCTTCATCGGGCGTGAAACAGACTCGAATCAGGCCGTGCTTCCGCTTTTTCTCCCGCAGCAATGTCTCGACCAGAGTCATGACTACCGCCACACCCGACTTGTCGTCCGAGCCGAGCAACGTAGTGCCGCTCGCGGTGATAATGTCTTTGCCCACAGCTATGCGAAGCTCGGGCGAGGTCGCAGGATCCAGAGTGAGAGCACGGTTATCCGGAAACTTAATGACGCTGCCATCGTACTTGCGATGCAGGATGGGTTTCACGTCTTTGCCGGAGCAGTCCGGCGCCGTATCCACGTGGGCGAGAAAGGCCACCGTCGGCACGCGAGATTTGCGAGTGTTGGCGGGGACGCTGGCCATGACGTAACCGTGCTTGGTCATTTGCACGTCGGCCGCGCCCAATTCAGTCAGCTCTTTCTTCAACATCTCCAGCAGCACCAATTGCCCCGGCGTGCTCGGAAACGCCGTGCTGGTCTCGTCCGCCTGGGTATCGATCCGGACGTAGCGCAGGAATCGCGAGAGGAGATTGTCGCTCATGCCCGGACTCTCCGCGCCGACCGTGACCGCGCAACTCTCACGCGGACTCGGGTCGCGTCGCGGTCGTTTCCGTTGGCGACGGCCGAGACCGATGCATGTTGCGATCGCTGGAACGCGACGACGCCATGGAACAAATGGGAGTCGCACTCCAGACGTTTACGCGGGAACCCCGCGCACCCGGACAAAACGTTGCGGCGGATTCTGGCGCGGGAACGAGCAGCGCGATTCTCAGCGGGGTGGCTGCAGTGAGTCTGGAGGGGATCGACGGCCGGCCAGCGCCTCGTTAGGCCGGCGCGAGTTCCGCCGAAGCCTTTTCCCACTCCGCGGTCGCGCGCTCGAGCTCACTGGAGACGGCGGAAAGTTCGCGGTTGATCGCGACGGCGCGGCCGCCGGCCTCATAAGCAGCGGGATCTTCCAGCTCGGCGACCAATTCCTTTTGCTGGCCCTCCAGGGTGGCGATATGCATCTCCAACTCCCGCACACGCTGCTCGCGTTCGCGGCGCACCTTGGCGAGTTCTTTGCGCACTTCGGCTTCGGCCCGGCGCTGGGCTTTTTGTTCGCGGAATCCCGGTTTGTCGCCGGAGGAGTCTGCCCCGGCTCGGCCGGCCTCAGCGCGGCCAGCTACAGCGGGTTGCGCGTTCGTTAGGCCGTTGCCCGAGGTCAGCGCGGCGCGCTCGGAGGTGGCCTGCGATTTATCGAGGTAATATTGATAGTCGCCCGCATAGGGCGTGAGCTGGCCGGTGTTGATGTGCAGGACGCTGGTCGCGATCGCGCGGATGAAATGCACGTCGTGGCTGATGAAAATGAGCGTTCCTTGGTACTGCGAGAGGGCGCCGATCAAGGCGTCGATCGAGCCGACATCGAGGTGGGTCGTGGGCTCATCCATGAGCAGGAGATTCGGCGGATGCAGAAGCAGCTTCACGAGCGCGAGGCGCGACTTCTCGCCGCCGCTCAGGACGCCGACCGTTTTGAAGACATCGTCGCCTTTGAAAAGGAATGAACCGAGCACCGTCCGGGCGGTTTGTTCCGCTACCGGCTCGGGTGTGTCCATCACGGTCTCGAGAACCGTCTGCGCGACATTGAGCATCTCGACGCGATGCTGCGAAAAATAGCCGACGCGGACGTTGTGCCCGGGCTCGCGCTCGCCGTTCTGCACCGGGAGAACGCCGGCAAGCAATTTGAGCAAAGTTGATTTGCCGGCGCCGTTAGGCCCGACCAGCACGGTTCGCTGGCCGCGTTCGGCCTCGAAATTCAACGACTCGTAAACGACGAGGTCGCCGTAGGCGTGCCGCACTTCCTTGAGCGTGATCGCGCGCAGGCCGCTCCGAGGCGGTTGCGGGAAATGGAACTTGATCGTCTTCGCCTGCGCGGTCGGCGCGGCGATCTTTTCCATGCGATCGATCTGCTTCAGCTTGCTCTGCGCCTGCGACGCCTTGCTCGCCTTGGCCCGGAAGCGGTCGGCGAAAAGTTGCAGCGACGCGATTTCCTTCTGCTGATTCTTGTAGGCGGAGAGCTGCTGTTCCTCGCGCGCGGCCTTTTGTTCGACGTAGCTGTCCCAGTTGCCGCGATAACGCACCAGCTTGGCCTGGGCGATCTCGACGATGCTGCCGACGAGCGCATTCAGGAATTCGCGGTCGTGCGAGATCATGAGGATCGCGCCCGGATAATTCTTCAAATATTCCTGGAACCAGACTAACGAATCGAGGTCGAGATGGTTGGTCGGTTCATCGAGCAGGAGCAGATCGGGCTCCATCACGAGGAGCCGCGCGAGATGCGCGCGCATGATCCAGCCGCCGCTCAGCGCCTTCGCCGGCCGCGCGAAATCGCTCTCGCGAAAAGCGAGCCCGGCGAGAATGCGTTTCGCCTTTGGCTCGATCTCCCAGTCGTGCTCGTCTTCGAGTTGCTGGTGCGTTTTGCCGCAGGCCAGCTCAAGCACTGACTCGTCGCCGGCCGCGGCCGTTTCCTGCGGGAGGTAGCCCATCGTCGCGCTTTTCTCGAGCGAAACCTTGCCCGCGTCGGGCGACGCATCGTTGAGGATGAGGGAAAAGAGCGTCGACTTGCCGGCGCCGTTCGGCCCGACCAATCCGACACGATCGCCACGGTTCACCTGGAGCGATACATCCTCGAAGAGGACGCGCCCGGCGAACGATTTGGTGACTTGTGAAACGGTGAGCATGATTAGCGGGGGTTTTTCTTTCTTCCGACTCCTGCTCCTGCTCTTGCTCCTAATCTTTCCCTAACACCAAACCGAAGGGAGCAGGAGCAAGAGCAGGATTAAAGTGGAGCGGGAGAGTGCCGGCGGAGGGGATCGAACCCACACACCCTTGCGAGTACCAGATTTTGAGTCTGGCGCGTCTGCCAGTTCCGCCACGCCGGCTTTTCGAGCGGCTCAGAAACTACGAGATCGCCGGGGTCATGCAAGCCGAGCGGTGGCTTTCACCATCGGAAATCTGCGCGACGGCTCTTCCTAGAAGATGTTATCGAAGAGCAGATTGATCTTGCTGTAATGACGGCCGTGTTCGCCCTGGTCGTTCAGGCCCCAGTTATAGGAAAGATAAGAGGTCTCGAATTGCTTCCCATCGGCCGTGAGCTGCTGCGCCGCGGGCGGGCCATATTTCGCCAAAACTTTCGGGACACTGTCCGGTCCCTGGAAATCGCCTTTGAACCATTTAAAGATCTCCGAGATCTCGGCCTTGTTTTTCTGCGGCAGGAACTTGTTCAGATCCTCGCGGCCGAGCCAGGCGCGGTAAGCCTTCGCGTTCTGCTCCGCAAACGAGCCGGTCGCGTAGGCCTCGCGCTGGAGCGGTGGGCAACTCCGCGCCGCGCACACCAGCACGCTGTGCGCGCGGTACTTCAACATCGGACGCAGCGTGCCGTGCTCGATGTCGTTAAGGGAAATGTTCGCGCCGCCAATTTTCCACGACTTGGTTGCGAACGGCTTGTCCGTTTTGTGAATGCTCTCGACTGGATAGGCGTTCAGGATCGTCGTGATCGTGATCGCGTTGTAGGCGTTCACGAGCGACGCGGCTTTTTCGTTTCCCGCCGCGGGCTTGTCCGCTTTCGCGGCGAACTGCTTCAGATAATCGTCGAGCGCTTTCCGGTCCTGCGGGTTGTTCTTCCAGCCGCCGTAGTTCACCAGGCCGCGGGCATCGACATATTTCAACCTTGCCCGCGTCGGGCGACGCATCGTTGAGGATGAGGGAAAAGAGCGTCGACTTGCCGGCGCCGTTCGGCCCGACCAATCCGACACGATCGCCACGGTTCACCTGGAGCGATACATCCTCGAAGAGGACGCGCCCGGCGAACGATTTGGTGACTTGTGAAACGGTGAGCATGATTAGCGGGGGTTTTTCTTTCTTCCGACTCCTGCTCCTGCTCTTGCTCCTAATCTTTCCCTAACACCAAACCGAAGGGAGCAGGAGCAAGAGCAGGATTAAAGTGGAGCGGGAGAGTGCCGGCGGAGGGGATCGAACCCACACACCCTTGCGAGTACCAGATTTTGAGTCTGGCGCGTCTGCCAGTTCCGCCACGCCGGCTTTTCGAGCGGCTCAGAAACTACGAGATCGCCGGGGTCATGCAAGCCGAGCGGTGGCTTTCACCATCGGAAATCTGCGCGACGGCTCTTCCTAGAAGATGTTATCGAAGAGCAGATTGATCTTGCTGTAATGACGGCCGTGTTCGCCCTGGTCGTTCAGGCCCCAGTTATAGGAAAGATAAGAGGTCTCGAATTGCTTCCCATCGGCCGTGAGCTGCTGCGCCGCGGGCGGGCCATATTTCGCCAAAACTTTCGGGACACTGTCCGGTCCCTGGAAATCGCCTTTGAACCATTTAAAGATCTCCGAGATCTCGGCCTTGTTTTTCTGCGGCAGGAACTTGTTCAGATCCTCGCGGCCGAGCCAGGCGCGGTAAGCCTTCGCGTTCTGCTCCGCAAACGAGCCGGTCGCGTAGGCCTCGCGCTGGAGCGGTGGGCAACTCCGCGCCGCGCACACCAGCACGCTGTGCGCGCGGTACTTCAACATCGGACGCAGCGTGCCGTGCTCGATGTCGTTAAGGGAAATGTTCGCGCCGCCAATTTTCCACGACTTGGTTGCGAACGGCTTGTCCGTTTTGTGAATGCTCTCGACTGGATAGGCGTTCAGGATCGTCGTGATCGTGATCGCGTTGTAGGCGTTCACGAGCGACGCGGCTTTTTCGTTTCCCGCCGCGGGCTTGTCCGCTTTCGCGGCGAACTGCTTCAGATAATCGTCGAGCGCTTTCCGGTCCTGCGGGTTGTTCTTCCAGCCGCCGTAGTTCACCAGGCCGCGGGCATCGACATATTTCTTCAGCAGCCGATCCCAGGCAGCATGATTAATCCCCGCCGGACAATTCACTTCCACTTCCTTCGCTTTTTTCCCGCCGTCCTGCGCGCACGCGGCCAGGGGGAGAATGGCCGCAAGCGCGAGGAGGCTGCTCATGCTGAGAAATTTATTGTTCATCCCTGAATTTTACGCTCCCGAGAGGCTGCCGGTTGCCTTCACACACTACCGTGCGGGCAAACACCGCTGTCATCTGCCGCCGCGCACTCGTATGTTACACCATGAACATCCTATCGAAGCCAGAACCCGGCAACCCCACCCCGGCTCCCTTCGTCCGGGCCGCGCCCACTCCGGCCGCCCTCTACCAGCGCGCGCACGCTGGCAAGCTCATGATCATGGAACCGAAGGCCGCCCGGGAACCGGTGGCGGCTGACTTCTTCCATATCGAATCCGTGGGCACCCATCCCACCGGGCTCGTGGTAACAGGCAGGTTCGCCTCGGGTCTTTCCTCCATGATGGCCTCCTCGGTCCGCGAGGCCAACGAAGCGGAAATCGCCTCGCACAACGCCGACGCCTACGCCAGCAAGGCCTAATCTCCGCGGACCGCGCCTCCGATTTCAGCCCCTCAGTTCAACCATTAAGCACACTGCGCTCGGAGAGGCCGACCTGGAGCGCTACCCAGGAGCCGCTGCCCTTCGCAACTGGAGGTCAGCCGGCGGCTCGGGCAGTTCCACCCAGCTCCGGCAACCGCCGTAGCCTTTCGCATTCGGAAAACGCCAGACCGGATCGAGGCGAAGCACTTCCACGAACGCGACGTGCACCCCAGGCTCCGCGTCGTATTCGAAACGTTCCCGGACCACGTTCTCGGTCAGGATGTGCAATGGCGCCAGGGCCCGCACCTCTTCCCAGCGAGTCATCAGCCGGGTCTTCTCCACCCGCGCGAAATAGCGAATCTCCACTTCGTCTATTAGCGGCTCGGGCAGCTTCGGCTCCGACAGGCGCACTCGCTCGATTTGCTCGTGAAAGAATGTCGGGAAGAGGAAAAACTCCCGGTGCCGAAAGGCGAAGCCGTCGCGCCCTTCCGCGATCCCGCCTTTGCGGATGATCACGCTCTGTTTCCCCGACCCGAGCGCGTCGCAAACCAGGGCCCATTCCTTAAAACCGATCCTTTGCATTTCGCGGCTCGCAAACTACGCTCCCGCGCATGCCCTTCAAGATCGACCTGCACACGCATTCGTTCTTTTCGGGCGACGGCGTTTCCAGTCCCGAGGAGAACATCGCCGCGGCCAAAGCCAAGGGCCTGCACGGCTTTGCCCTGACCGATCACAACACCAACGACGGCGTCACCTACCTTTTGGAAAAAGGCCTCATGCGCGAGGACGGCATGCCGGTGGACGATTTTCTTGTCCTCCCCGGCGTCGAGGTCACGACCGCGGAAGGGCACCTGCTCTGCATCGGCGCGTCGCTTCCCTATCTCAAGGGGCGGCCGGCACGCGAAGTCTGCGACCTCATCCACGAACGCGGCGGCCTGGCCATTCCGCCGCACCCCTACGATTTGTTCCGGGCCGGGATCCGTTTTTCGACTCTGGAGACCTTGCCGATCGACGCGCTCGAGGTCTTCAACGCCGCTACTACCCTGCGCCGATACAATCAGTTCGCCTTCAAATACGCCAAGCTTCGCGGCCTGCCGATGACGGCGGCGAGCGACGCGCACCATCACGCCGCGATCGGGACCGCCTATACCATTCTTAACACCGAAGACTTTTCGCTCCGCGGCCTCCTCGCCCAGATCCTGAAAAGCAACGAGCTGAACCAGGAATACCTCACCCCCAGGGACAGCGTGCGGAAAACCTGGAACAACTGGATGCGCCTGCGCCGGCGCAAGATTCCCACGGCGCGCCCCGCGGAAGTGGACGGCGCGCCCTAACGACTCAGCAGCTTGCGCAACTCCTCGACCGAAGTAACGGGCGCTTTGCAGGTGAAATTTTCGCAGACGTAGGCGGCCGGTTTGCCGTCGATCGGCTCCATCGCCTTCATCTCTTCCAGCTTGCCGGCGAGATATTTCTGGCCTTCACCGCCATCGGCCAGGAGCACGATCGTGTTCGGCAGGTAATGCCGGCGCGTTTCTGCGAGCAGGTCGCGCGTCTCCGGCGCATCCGGTTTGCCCGCGATCACGATCTGCTTCGCTTTCGTCAGGCTGAAATCGAGCGCGACCAGCATCTGCGGCATCGCGCTCGGGTAGTGATTCAAGGCCGCGGAAAAAGCGGCGATCGTTTTCTTCGCCTTTTCGCGCCATTCCTTCGAGTCCCGGATTTGGCCGAGCCGGAGCAAATTGAGCGCGGCGATCGAACTCGGCGCCGGCTCCGCGTTATCGTTGTCTTCCTTCATCCGGAGCAAGATGTTTGGGTCATCGCCGGTGTTGGAAAAATAACCGCCGCCTTTCTCGTCCCAGAAAAGCCGATCCTGCGTCGCCTGCAATTGCTCGGCCAGCTTCAGCCATTGCACGTCGAACGAGGCCTCATAAAGATCGAGCAGGCCCTGGATGTAGAAGGCGTAATCCTCCGCAAACCCGCCCACGTCCGAGGCGCCGCCGCGATAGCTGCGGCGCAGCTTTCGTGTTTTCGCGTCGTAGAGGTTATCTCGCACAAACTTCGCCGCCCGCGTCGCGGTCTCGAGATAATTCGGATCGCCCAGCACCTGCGCACCGCGCGCAAAAGCGGAAATCATGAGCCCGTTCCAAGCGGTGATGATCTTGTCGTCGAGGTGCGGCCGCGGCCGTTTCGCCCGCAGTTCGAGCAGCGTCGCCCGGCGGTAGCGCATCGACTCATCGACATCGAGCTCGCTCCGTTTGAAGTGCTTCGCCGTCTCGGCAAAAGTTTGCCGCTCGTAGAGGATGTTCTTGCCTTCAAATTCCCGGTGCGGATCGCTCCCCTCGGGGGCGTTCCCCGCCTCCTCGATGCCGTATTGATAATCGAAAACCTCCGCGTCCGCGCCGAGCGCGTCGTCGATCTCCTTCTTCGTCCAAACGTAAAACGCGCCTTCGGCTTTTTCTTTCCCGCCCGCTTGCGTCAGGCTGTCGGCATCCTCGGCCGAATAAAAGCCGCCCTTGGCATCAGTCAGGTCGCGCCGGACGTAGTCGAGTGTGCCGCGCGCGATCGCCTCGTAGCGCAGATCGCCCGTAATCTGGTAGCCGTTCAGGTAAGCGCTGGCCAGTTGCGCCTGGTCGTAGAGCATTTTTTCAAAATGCGGCACCCGCCAAAGCGCATCGACCGAGTAGCGATGAAAGCCGCCGCCGAGCTGATCGTGCATTCCGCCGGCCGCCATCTTGCGCAAGGTGAAGAGCGCCATTCCCAGCGCTGCTTCGCCCACTTCCGACTTCGGCGCGGAACGCCGGTAAACATGAAAAAGAAACTCGAGCGTGACCGGCCGCGGAAACTTTGGCGCGCCGCCGAAACCGCCTTCGCGCGAGTCGTAACCACGCGCGATCTGCTGGTAAGCGGTGTCGATCAGCTTCGGGTCGACCTTCCCGCCCGCCGCCGCCGCCCCTGCCGTGGAGCGCTCGAGCGCGGCCATGATCTGGCTTCCGCTTTCGCTGATCTTGCCGTGGTCGTTCTGCCACGCGTCCGCGATCTTGCGCAAGACTTTGAGGAAACTCGGCTGCCCGTGGCGATCTTCCGGCGGAAAATAAGTGCCGCCGACAAACGGCTTGAGCGCGGGGGTGAGCCAGACGTTGAGCGGCCAGCCACCGCCGCCGGTCGTGGCCTGGACGAAAGTCATGTAAACGCGATCGACATCCGGGCGTTCTTCGCGGTCGACCTTGATGTTGACGAAGCGCGAGTTCATGAAGGCCGCGATTTCTTCGTTCTCAAAGGATTCCCGTTCCATCACGTGGCACCAGTGGCAGGTCGAATAGCCGATCGAGAGAAAGATTGGTTTCCGTTCCTTGCGCGCCTTGGCGAACGCTTCTTCGCCCCAAGGGTACCAATCGACCGGGTTATGCGCGTGCTGGAGAAGGTAGGGTGATTTTTCGCGGGCGAGACGGTTGGTGTGCTCGACGTGCGCAGGTCGGGCCTCGGTCGCGGGTGGTGGAGTCGGTGTCACGCGTTCAACTTACAGGCAACCCGCCCAGAGCAAAGCCTGCTCCTACTCCTGCTCTTGCTCCCAATCGACCCGAGGAAGGATTAGGAGCAGGAGCAAGAGCAGGATTAGGAGGAGAGGGCTGGGTTTGCAAGTTGGGCCAACCGGATGCATGCCAAAGCCCAACCTGATATGGACACGACCCATCTCGCACTCCTTTTCGTGGTCATCGGCATCGTCGCGTTTCTCTATTCCTCCGTCGGCCACGCCGGCGCTTCCGGTTACATCGCGGTCATGAGTCTTTTCGGAATCGCGGCGTCGACGATTCGGCCGACCGCGCTGATCCTGAACATTCTGGTCGCGACGATCGGCTCCATCCAATTCGCGCGCGCCGGCTATTTCCGCTGGCGCTTGTTCTGGCCCTTTGCCGTCCTTTCCGTTCCGGCGGCCTACCTCGGCGGCTACCTGCAACTGCCCGTCGTGATCCTGCGAATCTTGATCGGACTGGTCCTGATTTTCTCCGCGGCGCGGTTGTTCTTTCGAAAAAGCGATCCGCTGGAAGTCCAGGATCCTGCGTCAGCGGCGGCGATTGGCCTGGGTGGAATCGTCGGCCTGCTCTCCGGCCTCACCGGAACGGGTGGCGGAATCTTTCTCACGCCGCTCCTGCTCTTTTTTCGCTGGGCCAGGATTCGTGAGGCCGCCGCGGTCTCGGCCCTCTTCATCCTGGTCAACTCGATCGCCGGCCTGGCCGGCTATTTCATCGCGCACCGCTCCGTTTCTTCGCTCGGGCTCGTTCTTTCCGGCGCCGCCATCGTGGGCGGCGCGGCCGGTTCCTATTTCGGCAGCAAGCGCTTTCCGGTTCGCACGATCTCGTTAGTCCTGGCGATCGTTCTCGTCATCGCCGGGGCGAAGCTAATCTTCACCCGCTAGCATTCGGCGGGGTGGGCGTAATACAGGCGTCCCGCCTGTCTCGTCGCGGCTTCCAGCCCGGTATGCGTTTAGCGTCGTCGAGCTCTCTTGGAGGGCGCGCTGTCCTAACCAGCTCCCGTCGGCTCGCGCCTGGAGGGAAGCGCTTTGTCGCTTCCGCGAACATCGAGTGGGTCTTTTTTGCAAGCCACGCCCACCCCGCGGCATCGACAAAGCGATGCCCTCCAGCACTCGCACTCTTTCGCACTGGAGCCCTGGAGGGAAGCGCGTTGTCGCTTCCGCAAACGTCGAGTGGCGCTCTCTTGCCATCCGCGTCCACCCCCGCGGCATCGACAAAGCGATGCCCTCCAGCACC
>MWWA01000424.1_pt1 | contig 11097 bp, 8 predicted proteins | sample 1047341 | NCBI WGS metagenome assembly MWWA01 (sample SAMN06349978, study PRJNA376086) | soil metagenome | isolation source: MS5-1 sample Antarctic (ecotone) soil | place: Antarctica | collected 2015-01-13
CTGGTTTAAAATTCAAAGCCCTTCTGAATTCATTGTATGCTTTGCGATACGATTGTTTATCATCGTAGGTCATCCACTGAACACCTTTTTCAACATATACATCACCCGCTTTTTCTTTGTAGGTATTAATGTAAGAGGTGTAATCAACGGGTGTAATGATTCTTCTAGCTTCAGGAGCCCGGTGAATAGCATCACCCAATCTTTGAAGGTGTATATACTCGTTATAGATCCATTCCCATTTTATCTCGTTATTGTTTGAAGCCAGTTGGGTAATTCGTTTTTCCCTGTCTTCAACAGCATAACGATAAGCATTTTGTAAAATGGATTTCATTTCGCCATTATCCGGATTCTTTTGAATCTTTTTGATGGCTAGTTCCACTGCCTCATCATAATTGCCAGAGTCATAGCTTTTGCTGGCAGATTTACAAGCAGAAAATAACAGAATAGACAGGGATAAAATGAGAGGGTAAAATTTAAGATTCATATGCAGGTTTTTACATGAATAGGACGGTTCATCATTTATTTCGATTCCTACCGCTTTGTTAATTTCAATTTCATTAACAACTATCAAAAGAGTTGTAAGTTTTATGAAAAATCTGGCAAGTGCATAGATTTGAATAGGATCATATTTATACCCATCTTAATTAGCATCCCATTTTTTGGTAATATAAACGGGGAATATTGGTGTTTTAGTGCATAAATGAACAAAATTGGATGGATTTGAGGATTAAACAGGTACTTAAAAATGCTTTGTTCCAGCATTAATATTTCAGAATATCTCTTAAAAAATTATGGTATTCATCAAACAAGGGCAGGTTATTATGTCCACCACCATGAATTCTTATTAAAGTAATTTTTGAAGGGCTGATGAGCTGCAGTTTTTCACTGTGCCTGATAGGAATAAGCCAATCCTTTGTGCCATGTATAATATAGGAATGGCAATTAATGTGGCGGATCCATTTGTCTGTACGCAGGTGATATCTTAATACCAAACTTAGTGGCAGTATCGGCAAAAACCTTTTTACCACCGAAGTAAAATTATAATAAGGAGCATCCAGTATCAGGTAACGGGGATGGTTGTCCGAAGCTATTTTGGCCGCAAAGCCGCTACCCATACTTCTCCCATAAACTATGAGGTGATGCTCCGCATAATCTTTTAATAATGATTCATAAACAAATTGGATATCAGCCAACATCTCTTTTTCACTTTTTTTACCTGTACTTTTTCCAAAACCCCTGTAATCGACCAAAACAACATCATACCCATACCGGTAAAAATCTTTTGCGTAGCGGGCCCAACCTTTAATGCTGCGTGTATTACCGTGCAGGTATAAAATTAATCCCAATGGTTTTTCCCTGAAAAAATGCAATGCATTGATACGGACACCTGCTTTTACTTCAAAATAAAGTTCCTTGAATGGCAGGTCGTATTTAAATTGAAAATCCTGCTTCAGTACTTCTGGTTTAAAGATCAATTTCTCCTGGAAAAAATAAATCAGCAGTAGCATAATAACAAAACCAGCTATGATATACAACACCAGGGGTGGCAAAGGGAAGCATTTTTGTGAACTGTTAAGATAATACAGTCTTGCTTTAATCCGAATCAATTCTCTTTAATCGCAATTCTGTTACCGGTGCCACGATCAGGGGAAATTTTTCAATGGTCACATTCGAAGGATCCAATCCAAAACCTCTTTCTTCTGAAAGACTTACTTCCTTCAATCCAAAATGCAATTTCATCACAATCCTTTCAAAAAATGGTAATTCATTATCCTGGCTAAGGAACTTTTCCATAACAATAAATTGAAAATCACCAGCCACATTATTTCTTTCAAGGCTTTCGTAACGGCTGGTAATATTTACTTCTTTATTGGCTACCAGGTCAGCTACCACTTGTCTGAACATCAGATTAATGCGGGGTTCCACCCTGAAACCTAACCTGAATTCTACGCGGATAATATCATTCGGAATGATATGATCCACCTTGTACTCGCAGGTATAAGGATCATCCAACGTATCAACGTGAACAAACCAATAAATATCAGCTCTTTTAGGTTTTTTATTGAGTATGGAATAAATGATCTTATGTTCAATTTCTTTGGGATTATTGGCACTTGTCAGGTAAACCAGGTGAGTAGCGTATTTTGGAACAGTGCGGTCATTACTCAATTCCTGGATCTTGGGTATATAATGATCCAATCTTACAAATTCAACATACCGGTTTTTGATTTTTCTGCTCCGGTACCAGATATACATGATGGCAAACATGATTCCTCCAATAATAAAAGACATATAACCACCGTGTGAGAATTTTTGTAACAAGGCGGAAAGAAAAATGATTTCTATAATGGAATAAATTCCCAGGAATAGCCAGATCAATATGGGTTTCACCCGTTGAATGACCATATAATTGGCAAATAATATGGTGGTCATCAGCATGGTTACAATAATGGCTAATCCATATGCAGCTTCCATTCTGGAAGATGTTCTGAAATATAATACAACGGCTGCGCATCCAATGAACATAAAGAAATTGATACTGGGAATGAAAAGTTGCCCTTTTTCTTCGGACGGATAACGGATCCTGAATTTGGGCCAGAGGTTTAATCGCATGGCTTCACTGATCAGGGTAAATGAACCCGAGATCATTGCCTGGCTGGCAATGACGGCAGCGGTGGTTGCAATAACAACTCCAATCAGAATAAACCATTGCGGCATCAGGTCATAAAAAGCATTGATCCCTAATTGCGCTTTAACCTGGTCATTGATAAAAAGGCCTGTATGATTTTTTAATAAGGAGGCTCCTTGCCCCAGGTAATTCAACAGCAAACAGCTTTTTACAAAAATCCATGAAACCCGGATATTGTCCCGGCCGCAATGCCCCAGGTCACTATATAATGCTTCTGCACCTGTAGTACATAAGAAAACAGCACCAAGTATCCATAACGAGTTTGGGTAAACGCGAATAAATTCTACCGCATGATATGGATTGAATGCCTGTAAAATACTGTAATGGTCAGAAATGTGCCATAGACCAAGAATAGCCAGCATAGAAAACCATACAACCATGATGGGTCCAAAAAAACGGCCTATAGAAGCTGTTCCAAATTGCTGCAGAAAAAAAAACATGGCCAGTATAACCAACACTATGTAAACTATGTATTCTTCGATATTGCTAAATGCTGGTAGTTTTTGTAGTCCTTCCACTGCTGATGTGATGGAGATAGGTGGTGTAATAATTCCATCCGCCAGCAAAGCAGCTCCGCCTACCATGGCAGGCAAAACCAGCCATTTTTTTCGTCTTCGAACAAGAGCATATAATGCAAAGGTGCCACCTTCACCCCGGTTATCTGCCTTTAAAACAAGCCAGACATATTTAATAGTTGTTTGAAGTGTGATAGTCCATATAATACATGACAGACTACCAATAATCAGCATCTCATTGATCGTATGATTATTAATGATTGCATTAAATACATAGAGAGGGGAAGTTCCAATATCGCCGTAGATTATGCCTAATGCTATTAACAGTCCTGCAGCAGTTACTTTGTTCGTTGGTATTTTCACTTTCGGGTGGTTATTTAATAATATACCTTACTATGTAGCCAAGCCGAGGCTTTTAAATAATTGTCAAAAGTAGGATATAAAGGAATTAACGGTTGATCGTTTTTTTTGTTGTTACAGGGAATACCGGGTTGCATGCAGCACTTTCTATAAATCTATCGTCAGTAGATTTCTACGCCTGCAGAATCTTAACGAAATAAAAAGGAATCTAAACAGGCAAGCTTGTAACTTTAATTATCAAAAAACTCTTGAAAATGTTGAATAGGAAAGCTCTTTTTGGTTTGTTTTTTTTGCTGATAACAACCGGCTATCTGCATGCGCAGAAAATTGTTTACAGTGAACCTGACCGGGAAGATAACCGCCGCATGAATTTCGAGATCATTGGAAAAACGGGTGGTAATTTCCTGATATATAAAAATATCAGGGGCAATCATTGGATATCCGTGTATGATACGGATATGAAAATGATCAAAAAAGTAGACCAGGAATTTCTTCCATCCGATCGGCTGATAAATATTGATTTTTTCTCTTATCCCGATTTTAGTTATATGGTTTACCAGTTCCAGAAAAAGAATATCGTGTATTGTATGGCTGTAAAGCTCGATGAAATGGGAAATAAAATATCTGAAGTTGTGCAGATAGATACCACTCAGATCAATTTTTCTGCAGATAATAAAATCTACAGCACGCTAAGCAGTGAGGATAAGGAAAAGATCATGGTTTTTAAAATCAACAGCAAAAACCGAAGAGCGTATGAATTATCAACCAGGCTTTTCGATAAAGATTTGGGGCATATAAAGAGCAGTGAGCTGGTTATTCCTATGGAAGACAGGAAAGATAACCTTGATGAATTTCACCTGGATAATGAGGGCGACTTAGTATTTACCAAATTTACCAGGAATAATAATGATAATATTACCGAAGGCAGCTTTATGATTAAACCCGCCGCTACAGATGAATTAATTGTTAATACGCTCAATTTCGGGGAACAGTTCCTGGACCAGATTCACATTAAAGTAGACAATTTCAACAAACGGTATTTTATCACATCTTTCTTTTATAAACAACGCCGTGGAAATATTGAAGGATATTATTTTAATGTTTGGGATCAGCAGGCCGATATACCAATGATGGAAAATACAATTGTATTTTCTAATGAATTACGTAATGAAGCAAGGGGAGATGCAAATTTAAAAATGGCATTCAATGATTATTTTATCCGCAATATCATCACCAAAAGGGATGGTGGTTTTATTATTGGCAGCGAATCTTATTATACCAGCTCGAGGGGTGGTACCTGGAACCGTTGGAATTACCTGTATGGTTCACCATTTATGAGTTCACTTGATTATTACTACTATTATAATACCTATCCATATTTTAACAGTTGGGCATATCGATCAAGATTTGGCAATCAAAATGTAAGGCATCATGCAGATAATATCATGATTCTTTCATTTGATAAAGAAGGGAAATTGGAATGGAGCAACATCATCAGCAAAGAGCAATTTGATGATGAGGCTGGTGATAGAGTTTCATATCAATTAATGAATACCGGCGGTGAACTGCATTTTCTGTTTAATAATATGGAAAAAAGAACGGTATTGCTGAATGATTTTACAATCAGTCCGGGAGGAGAAATTAACCGTAACCCCACGTTAAAGAACCTGGATAAAGGTTTTGAATTTATGCCAAAATATGGCAGGCAGGTCAGTGCCAAACAAATGATTGTGCCATGTATTTACCGTAACTATATAAGTTTTGCCAAGATAGAGTATAATTAATATTATTTTTATTCAGTGATAGGTATTTTCAGGCAAAAGACTCCCGCAAATGTGATCATATTAACCATGTTTGCCTTGTTGGTTAAATTGCCCATGTTTCTGAATCCGTATATTCCTGTTGTTCATCCAAAAGATGGCATTTTATTTCATATAATATTAAGGTGGCTTCAACCAGTCGGTGAAAATTTACCTGCTATTTATCCAATACTTGCATTTTTATTTATAATGATACAGGCATTTTGGTTAAATGGTATGATGAATACACAACGCATGATGACCCGGTCAACCTTTTTGCCGGCTATGTCTTTCATCCTGGTAACCTCCCTTTTTCCTGAATGGAATTATTTTTCAGCTCCTCTACTGGTGAATTTTGCTTTGTTATTTATGTTGAATCTGAGTTTTAAGATTTATCATCAAACAGCAGGGAAGAGTGCCATTTTTAATATGGGCCTGGCTATTGGTATTGCTTCTTTTTTATTCTTCCCATCGGTTGCTTTTTTTTTACTGGCATTTTTTGCATTGATGATTATGCGGCCATTCCGTTTTAACGAATGGTTAATTTGTTTGTTAGGGATCACCGCACCTTTCTATTTTTATATTATTTACCTGGTAGTGGCAGGTAATTGGGATCCCCAAAGACTTTTGCCTTATGTTAATATAAAACTTCCATCACTTATTCAATCTATTTGGATTGCCGGAAGTACTTTATTGCTGGTTATTCCTTTTTTGGTGGGCGGATATTTTGTCCAGGACAATCTTAGGCGTATGTTGATCCAGGTGCGTAAAGGTTGGAGTGTTATCCTGATATACCTGTTAGTAGCCTTGTTGATACCATTTGTAAATAATGCCAATACTTTTGAAAACTGGGTAATAGCTACTTTACCAATTGCCGCTTTTCATAGTTGCACCTATTTTTACCCGCTTGATAAATTATTTCCTTTAGTATTATTCTGGATCACCACGGCTTTTATCATTTCCTTTCAATACCTGGGTCCTGGATGGTAAAAAAAGATTGTAAATTTGCACTTCAATATTTTATTCTATAAATATGAAATGAGCCAAAAAGTTGAATACCAAATGAAATTATTGTTGGCGAATTACATTTGACAAATAAAAAACAATAAAATAATACAAATGAAATTTGGTGTTGTAGTTTTTCCGGGTTCTAATTGTGACCGGGATATGCAGGATGCTCTTGAACAGGACCTTGGCCAGAAAGTGCTTATGTTATGGCATAAAGATAAAGACCTGAGTATGTTTTCTACAGATGACTGCATTGTATTACCGGGTGGCTTTTCTTATGGGGATTACTTGCGTTGTGGCGCTATTGCAAGGTTTAGTCCTATGATGCAGAGTGTTATTGAGTTTGCACAGAATGGGGGCAAAGTCCTGGGAATATGCAATGGATTCCAGATTCTATGCGAATCAGGACTTTTACCTGGTGCATTATTGAGAAACAGTCATCAACAATTTGCCTGTAAGAACGTTTTTTTAAAGGATGCCCGGAATGAAGTGTATAAAATTCCGGTTGCTCATGGAGAAGGCAGATATTTTGCCACTGAAGATATATTAAACGGTTTGGAAGAAAACCATCAAATTCTATACTTGTATTGTGATGAAAGCGGCCATGTGACCGAAGCTGCCAACCCAAATGGATCCATGAGGAATATTGCCGGAATTTGCAATACTGAACGCAATATTTATGGTTTAATGCCACATCCGGAAAGAGCCTGTAGCTCTATATTAGGGAATGTAGACGGACGGAAAATTATGCACCAATTATTTTTTGCAGAAAGCCTGGTGTCATAAAAATTTTTACAAGTTCTTTAGCATTCGGGATCTGATATTAGCTTTTTTAAAGATTTTTATAGTCGATCTTTGTACTTTGAGAAGTGTTCGTAAAACGAAATAAAATGATTAAAAATTTAGTGGCTTTTTTTATTTTGGCAACAGCTGTTCAATCTGCTTTCGCCCAACTAAACCCTGTGAGTTGGAGTTTTAATTCTAAAAAGATTTCCGATAAAACATACGAAGTAAGGATGACAGCCAATATGCAGCCTGGCTGGCATCTTTATTCCCAGGTACAACCGGATGATGCTATAGCTATACCCACTGATATTCAATTCAAAAATAATCCTCTTATTACCCTGAATGGTACTATTAAAGAAGTGGGTAAAATGGAAAAATTTAAAGACGAAAAACTGGGAGTTGCTGCTAACCAATATGCCAAAAAGGTAGAATTTGTTCAAATTGTTAAATTAAAGGCCAATGTCAAAACAAATGTTACTGGTACCATAGAATACCAAACATGTGATGATTTCAAATGCCTTCCACCCAAAAAAGTCAATTTCAATTTAGCCGTTCAATAAATGCTTTTTAGCACTTTAACTTAAACGAGTTCCATTTAGAACTCGTTTATTTTTAAATCGAAACTTGTGAACAAACTTGTTAAACTGCTTCCTTTTTTATCCCTTTTATTTTTATCTTATTTATTAAATGCCCAGGAAGTTCAACCCGTTTTTACCTGGGAAGCTTCAGCAAAAAAAACAGGCGAAGGTGTATTTGAAATTACATTCAGTACCCAGGGAGCCGGGGGATGGGAATTGTATGCTCCCCAAATTATCAGCGAGATAAAAACCACTGAAATCGTATTTCCAGATTCCAATATCCGGCATCAAGGTTCATTCGAAGTTATTTCATCACCAAAGACTATAAATAGCACCATTTTTGAAATGCCGGTGCAGGTTTACGAAGGACCAGCTGAATGGAAAACAACGGTGCAAATAAACGGTCCTGTTCCTGCAAATTTGCATGGGGTTCTTCAATACACTTTTGGCAAAGTGGATGAATTTTATCCTGCCACACCCTTTCATTTTTCGGTTGCACTTGAGGGTGGTGTTGCATCAGCAACAAGGATAAGGATCGATGCAATTGACTTGCAAAACACCTTTAATAAATGTGGTGATGAGGATACAGCAAACAAAAGTCTGATGGGTATATTTATCCTGGGTTTTATTGGTGGATTAATTGCTTTAGTTACTCCTTGTGTTTTTCCTTTGATTCCCCTAACTGTTTCATTTTTTACCAAGCGTTCTAAAAGCCGCAAAAAAGGAATCTTCAATGCAACCATCTATGGCTTTTTTATTTTTCTAATCTATATCTTATTAAGTATTCCTTTTCATTTGCTGGATCAAACAAATCCTGAAGTGCTAAATAATATTTCTACCAATGTTTGGTTGAACTTATTATTCTTTGCCATTTTTGTGGTCTTTGCTATTTCATTTTTTGGATATTTTGAAATTGGTTTACCCAGTTCTTTTGCGAGTAAAATGGATTCAAAAGCCGGGATCAGTGATTGGGGTGGAATTTTTTTTATGGCTTTGACACTTGCTATTGTTTCCTTTTCCTGTACCGGGCCAATTTTGGGTTCATTGCTGGCAGGAGCACTAAGTTCTGATGGTGGCGCAATGCAATTATCATTTGGCATGGGTGGATTTGGTCTTGGTCTTGCATTGCCTTTCGCCTTGTTTGCATTATTCCCCGGCTGGTTACAAACATTACCTAAATCCGGGGGCTGGTTAACAACAGTAAAAGTGGTATTGGGATTTTTAGAGTTGGCCATGGCCGTTAAATTCTTTTCTAATGCGGACCTTGTTAAACAATGGGGACTTTTACCGAGAGAAATTTTTATGGCCATCTGGATAGGTATAGGTCTCGCTATCGTTTTATATTTATCAGGATTTATCCGATTCCCTCATGATTCTAAATTACAAAAGATATCTGCATCCAGATGGACCTTCATTATTATATTCGGGGCACTTACTTTGTATTTGGTACCCGGTGTAACCAATACCAAATGGGCTAATTTAAAATTAATTAGTGGCTTTCCTCCACCTTTATGTTATAGTATATACGATGATCCTGTGAATTGCAAAAAAGGATTTGAGCCTTTGAAAGATTATGATCAGGCATTAGCACTTGCCCGAAAGGATAATAAGCCCTTACTGATTGACTTTACCGGCTGGGCCTGCGTAAATTGTCGGAGGATGGAAGAAAAAGTATGGCCCGATCCTGTGGTTGACAGTCTGATGCGTACACATTTCGTAGTGGTTTCTCTATATGTTGATGAAAGACGTTCCCTGCCTTTAACAGAGCAAATCCCGGATTACCAGACTAAACAGGGAATTGAAAAATCGATAATTACCATAGGTGATAAATGGGCAACTTTTCAATCTGAGAATTTTGATGCAGTGGCGCAACCGCAGTATGCTATTTTAGATACAGATGAATCCGCGCTAACAAAAACAAAAGCGTACACACCTGATGCTGACGAATTTGCCGAATGGTTACGTTGTGGTCTAGATGCGTTTGAACGTTACAACAAAGAAAAAAAATAGATTGGATTACCAGTAAATAAAAAAAAAGTTCCGGATTAAAACCGGAACTTTTTCAATTTGGCGTCATTCTGTATCAGCCTACCGGCTGGCAAGCAAGAGGTGGATCTTATAAAAGAATTCTCCATTTAGCAGTGGGAGATACAGAATGACAAGAACTTAAACAGCGTGTGTACAAATATAAGGGAATTACAATGCAATTTGTTTTTGCACCATCATTTTTCGCAAATTTATTAATCCATAACGCATACGACCCAAAGCCGTATTAATGCTGCAATTGGTTAATGCTGCTATTTCTTTAAAACTCATATCTGCATAGTGACGTAAGATGATAACCTCACGTTGGTCTTCAGGTAAGCGATTAAGCATTTCCCGGACTCTGTCGTGGCTTTGTCTTTTCATCATGCAGGTATCTGCACCATCTTCAGTAAAATTGAGCACCTCGAAGATGTCTTTATCATCCCCGCTTTTGATAGTTGGTGTTCTTTTTACTTTTCTAAAATGGTCAACGCAAAGATTATGAGCTATGCGTGTGGCCCAGGGTAAAAATTTACCTTCTTCCGTATAACGTCCACCGCGCATAGTATCAATAATGCGGATAAAAACGTCCTGAAAAATATCTTCTGCAAGATATTTGTCCTTTACTAAAAATAAAATGGAAGTGTACAACTTATCCTTATGACGAAGAACAAGTGTTTCAAGGGCATCTAAATTGCCATCAATAAATAGATGGATCAATTCATGATCGGTGTGTTTAGTGTAAGATTTCATAAACTCCTTAGGGTTTAGGTGGTTAGGATATTGGTTTCTGATTGGGTAAAAAATTAAGTGTAGAAGTTTATAACTTATAGGCGAAGATGGTTTTATTTTGTTTGATATTGGATTTCACTATAAAAGTAAAAGAATTTTTTATACAGCCAAATATTTTATTGTGAGGTAGGGCCATTTTATTGTAAACAAACTGTTAATGATTTGGGTTGAAGTTATGATGGATAAGGATTTACATTTGTTAGTTGAATTTATGAAAAAAATTAAAATAGAGAATAAACCCGTTAAAGGGGCAACCGTAAAAACCACAGATAATATCTTTATAAAGGGTGCCAGGGTACATAATTTAAAAAATATAGATGTAGAAATTCCCCGAAATAAACTGGTTGTAGTAACCGGTGTTTCTGGTTCTGGTAAATCTTCATTGACTATTGATACGCTATATGCTGAAGGTCAGCGTAGATATGCTGAAAGTCTAAGCGCTTATGCCCGCCAGTTTTTAAACCGGATGAATAAACCTGATGTGGACTATATTAAAGGCTTATGCCCCGCTATAGCCATTGAGCAAAAAGTAATTACCCGCACAC
>MWWA01000425.1_pt1 | contig 11091 bp, 5 predicted proteins | sample 1047341 | NCBI WGS metagenome assembly MWWA01 (sample SAMN06349978, study PRJNA376086) | soil metagenome | isolation source: MS5-1 sample Antarctic (ecotone) soil | place: Antarctica | collected 2015-01-13
TGCCACTACCGTGTAGGCACCTGGATCTAGTGTCTGGATCGTCGCCGCCTCCACGGGGTTTTGCGGGTCCAGCCCATTAGCTATCAGCTCGTCTGCGCCGGGATCGTCCTGCCAACTGTCGTTAGTCGCGATCGTGTTGCCGACGGAGTCACGCAAGGTAAAGACCGGATCGAACAAAAATTTCGTTAGGTAGCCGACACTGACGGAGGGACCCAACACCCGTAACGCCACTTTTTTGGATTCAGTTCCCGAGACGATGAACCCCCCGATCAGCGCGTCGTCACCGGGGCCAATATTTCCGCGGGTGGAGATATTGAGCGCGCGTGCGGGAATGACTGGGAACCTGCTGTTCTCCAAATGAATCGGGAGTGAGCTATAGGCCGTGTCACAAAAATTGGTCGTGTATTGATAATGGAAAACAGTGTCGCCGTCCGCATTCAAGCCGAGCAGCTGTGCGTAAGGCGGGGTCGCCGTAAAGCCACCCACGAATGCGTAATCGATCAGGTAGTTAAACGGCGCGTCTTCGTAGATGCTGCTGCAGATAGGGCTGTAGATGGATTGGTTCATCTCGAAATCCCAAACCTCGGTCGCTGTCCCGCGGTCGCCGCCCACGCTGGGATCGGTCAAGTTCAACTGATACTTACGCGGGCTGGAATAGGTGCGATTCTCCCCAGGAGGTTGCTGAAACGTACTAAAATATCCATCATCGAAAAGCAGCAGGTCTTGATCAAAGGCGATGGACGTAGAATGTTGGCCAATTGGCGGCAGACTGCCGGGTGCCATGGTCAGGGCCAATTGCGCCAGCGACGGGAACTGGTACCATTTCTTGGTTGTGTCCCCCATGATCCAGTTGATCGCGCCGGTCGAGTAATCAACGGAAATGACGAAGTTTTCCCGGCTGGAAACGATCAAAGAATCATCCGCCTGGTTATAGGTAACCGCGTTGCTATGGAACCAATCCTCCGGGGCTGGCCGAACGAACTGACTGGGATCATCCCCGCCCGCGACCATCGCGGCACTGATTATATCGGCCAGATTCCACGTCTTCAGCAGCGCGCCAGAAAAATCCACTTCCATGATAACGGATTCATAGAATTCGCTGGTATCTGCTTCGAGCAGGAGACCCGTCTTGCCTGGGTCGATGTTGTGATGGAAATTTACAACCCCGTCCCCGCTGTAGTCTCCCAAAGTGGTAATGGTGCCGTCGAGGTCCACTCGATGAAGGGTGGCGCCGCTCGTCACGTAGGCCGCGCCGTTAAAAAAGATAGAGGAAGCGGTAAGGGCGCTGGGGATGCCCATCGTGCTGACCCAGCGGAGGGCTCCGTCTGTATCGAGAATCACAGGCGAGAAGTCGCCGCATCCCGACCTCACAAAGATATAGTCGTAACTCAAATCGGTGCTATCCGTCCTGGCTTGCAGAACCATCGGACTCTTGTAGCCGCACCCCTGGTCGTCGAAAGCAGTCGTGGTGATTGTCGTGGTATCCGTCTTGGACGAGCCATCGAGAAAGTGGTAGGTGAGCGTAATGGCGTTGACGTAATCGTCGTAGAGGCCGTAAACGGGCACAAAAATATCGGTGCTTGGCGGGACCAGATAACCGCGGCTGACCAGGTAATCCTGGGCATAGGTGCCGGACAATGGCAGGGCCACGGCGCCGGCCTTGGGCGCAATCGTGAACTGTATGCTCTTGATTACACTCGTATCGCTCGCCGTGAGCGTCAGTTGACTGATAAAAGGAGTCGGGCCCGCGTTTTGACCGGTAATTGTAATGGTGGTGTCATCTGCCTGGGTCGCAAACGCGCCCCGGACGAGAAGAGACATGAGACCGACAACGGTAAATAAGAAACGTGATTTCATAAGCCTTTGTATTTTCAGAGACACTTTTCTTGGACGATCCGCACCATGACATAAGAGCAGAGGGACTCAAAAGAAAAAATGCAAACTCCGGAACCTTTTCTTTGTGCGCGTTTCCGGAACGTAAAGCGGACGGAAGAGAACCAGCTGAAACTGACAATTTGGCAGGGCGCAAGCATCAGCCGCTTGGCGCGCCATAAAACCGCGGCTCCCGTTGGATCCATCACATCGCGCAGCACGGATCTGCCCAATCGGGAGTTTAGTCGGCTGGTGCCTGGAGGTCGTAAAATTCCACCAGGCCGATGCCGGTGTCAGCGCCACTGCTCGAACTGACGATGGTGGTGTAGGCACCGGCCGGCAGATGAAGCAGGGTGGCGGATTCAGCGTCATCGCTCGGGGCGAGGCCGTTCTGTTCGATGTCGCTGGCGCTTAGGTCCTCCTGCCAGTTGTCGTTCGTCGCGATCGAAGTGCCGCTAGCGTCGAAGACCTCCAGGCTCGGATCTGCCAGCGGAGCGGCGATTCCGGTCGCCGCAAGCGAAGGCCCGATGGCGCGCAGCACGACGGTTGTGCTATCCACCTCGCCGACGATGAAGCCGCTGATCAGGACATTATCGCCCGTGCCGACCAGGCCGCGCGTGCTAATATTGGCGAGTTTTGAATCGGCCAGCGGCGACAGATCGTAGGCTTCGACCAGGGCAATGCCCGGGACCTCGTCGTCTCCCCTAACGACAAAAGTATAGGCGCCAGGGTCGAGTGTCTGCACGGTCGCTGCTTCCGCCGGATCACCCGGGGCGAAACCTTCTGCGGTGATTTGCCCGGCACCAGGATCCGATTCCCAGTCATCATTGCTGGCTACTTCGGCGCCGCTGGAATCGAAGATGGTCAGGCTGGGGTCAGCCAGCGTGGCGGAATTTCCAACCATCGCCCCGAGCGACGGTCCGAGGGCGCGGAAAATAATGGTCTGTGGCTCCGTGCCAGTGACGATAAAACCGCCAATCAAAGCATCATCGCCGGGGCCGACATTGCCGCGCGTCGAGATGTTAAGGTTGCGCGCCGAGACCGTCGGGAAGTTGATGCTCTCGAGATGGAGAGGGATCGAATTATAGCCCGTGTCGCAGAAATGGGTCGGGTACTGGTAATAGAAAACCTTTTCGCCGGCCGCATCCAGGCCCAGCAGTTGCGCGAATGGTGTCGTGGCCGCGAAGCCTCCGACGAAGGAATAATCGATGACATAGTTAAGCGGCGCGTCTTCATAAACGCTACTGCAGATCGGGGAGAGAATCGTCTGGTCCATCTCGTAGTTCCAAACCTCTGTCGCGAGGTTGGAGTCCAAGTCCAAACGATACTTGCGCGGGCTGGCATAACCACGGTTCAGACCCTGCGGCATCTGGAAGATGCTGTTAAAACCATTATCCATCAGGAGAAGATGCTGATCATAGGAAATGGAGAGAGCGTGCTGGCCAATTGGCGGCAGAGTATCGGCCGCGAGATCAAGCGAAAGCTGAGCGAGGGAAGGAAATTCATACCAATGTTTGGTTGTATCTCCCAGGATCCACTTTATCTGATCAGTCTCGTAATCGATTCCGATGACAAAGTTTTCCCGGCTAGAAACAATCAAAGTGTCAGTAGCCCGGTTGTAAGTGGTGGCGTTATTGTGAAACCAATCGGTCGGCGCGGCATAGACGAACTGACTCGGGTCGTCTCCACCGGCGGTCATCGCGTCGCTGATGATCTGGGAGAGATCCCACGTCTTAATGACATTACCCGCACCATCAACCTCTATGTTGACTGCTTCGATTTGATCGGCCGTGTCCAGATCCAGCAACAGTCCTACCTTGCCGAGGTCGATGTTATGATGCAGGAAGGTGGCGCCGATGTCGGCGTAATCATGGATCAAGGTGATCGTACCATCGAGCTCGACCCGATAAAGGGACGTGCCACTGGTTTGATAGATCGCATTATCGAAGAAAGTGGCTGGAATAACGGAAAAGCCGGCCGGGCTGGCCCAGCGCAAGGCGCCATCTGTATCGATGATGACTGGAGTAAAGCCGCCGCCACATCCACCCTTCACAAGCATAAAATCGTAACTAAGGGTGGTGGTGTCTGTGCGCGCCTGGAGCACGGTGGGGTTATCCAGGTCGCAGGGATGAGTGAAGGAGTCGGTCGAGACGGTGGTCGTGTCTTGTTTGGACGAACCATCGTTAAAGTAGTAGATCACCGCGACCGTGTTGGAGAAATCGGAATAGAGACCCCAGATCGGAAGGAAAATATCGCCGCTGGCGGAGTCGAGGTAGCCGCGTTCCGTCAAGTATTCGTTTGAATAGCTGGCCGCCAAGGGGCGCGTGACCGATCCAGTTTTGGGTTCGATCGAGAATTGGATCCGCTTGATCACAGTCGTGTCGCTGGCATTGAGGGTGAGCTGGCTAATGAAGGGAGTAGCCCCGGCTGCGTCTCCGGTAATTGTAATCGTGGTGTCATCAGCCTGTGTAGCCAAGGCGAGATGGGAAGAGATGGTAAGAGCGGCGGCAAAGAACAGGCGAATGATGTTTTTCATAAGTTCTCAGGGTTGTTAGTTAGGGCAAATTATAGACTTCAATCAGACCAATGCCGGTCCCGCCGTCCGCGGCTTGGACCACCGCCGTATAGGAGCCAGGCATTAAAGTGGTCAGGGTCGCCGCTTCAGCCGGGTCAAGCGGAGCGAGCCCTTGCAGCTCAAGTTCACTGGCCTCCGAATCGTCCTGCCAGTTATCATTACCGCCGATCTCAGCCCCATTGCTATCGTAGAGCGTGAGTTTCGGATCGGCCAGTGAATCGGCCACGCCGAGCGACGGACCGATGGCACGGAGAACGACATTGGCGTTATTGCGGCTGCCAACAATGAAACCGCCAATCAGGACATTGTCGCCGGTTCCGACGAAACCACGAGTGCTGAGGTTGCCCAGATCCGAGTTTGAATTGCGTGAGAGGTCGTAGGCCTCGACCAAGGCCACGCCGGTTTGGTCATCCGCGCTGCTGACGACCACGGTGTAGGCCCCGGGAGCGAGGTTCTGCAGGATAGCTGCCTCCCGCGCGCTGCCGGGCGCAAGCCCGTTTAACTGGATGGTGGTGGCCGAGGCGTTGTTGGTCCAATCATCGTTGCTCGCCACGATCGCTCCGGTCGAATCGTAGAGCGTTAAAACCGGGTTTGGGAGGCTGCCGCTCACCCCGAGGTCATCCAGCGAAGGCCCGATGGCGCGCAGGACGATGTCTTTCGGGGCGAAACCGGTCACAATGAAGCCGCCGATGAGGACGTTATCACCGCCCAAGACGGTCCCGCGGGTGGAAATGTTCAGGGCCTGAGCGGCGGTGGAAAGAGAGAACTGTTCGGCATGCAGCGGAACCGAGTTGTAGGCCGTATTGCAACCGCCGGTAGGATATTCGTAGTCGAAGACCTGATCACCAGCCGCATCCAAGCCGACAAGCCGTGCGGTGGTGGGCAGGTCGCCTTCCGTGATGAACGCGTAGTCGATCAGGTAATTCAGTGGAGCATCCTCGTAAATGCTGCTGCAGAACTGGCTGTAGATGCTCTCGCCCTGAGGGTAATTCCAGACCTCGGTTGCGAGCATGTCGGGGAGGTTAAGTGCATATTTCCGCGGGCTGCTGTAGTCGCGATTGATTCCCATCGGCGTCTGGAACTGGCTGTTTCGTCCGTTGTCCATCAGGAGAAGATTGTCGTCGAAGCTGAAGGAGAGAGAGTGCTGGCCGATCGGCGGGAGAGTGTTAGGTCCCAGGTCGAGCGAGTATTTCTGTAGGGAGGGAAACTCATACCACTTTTTGGTCGTATCCCCCAAGATCCACTTGATCGCGTCCGTGTTGTAATCCAGGGCGATGACAAAATCCTCACGGCTGGAGACGACGAGTGAATTATCCGACAGGCGATAGGCGGTGCTGTTGTTATGAAACCAATCGGTCGGGGTAGGATAAACGAACTGGCTCGGATCGTCCCCGTCGGCGGTCATGGCTGCGCTGATAATGTCCGCCAGGTTCCACGTTTTCACGACGGCACCAGTGGCGTCAACCTCAATGTTTACTGTCTCGAAATAAGTATCGGTATCAGCCTCGAGAATCATGCCAGTGCTTCCCGGATCGATCTCGTGGTGAAAGTTAATTACCCCAAGGTTGCTGTAATCGGCGACCTGAGTGATTGTTCCGTCCAAATCCACCCGATTGAGAGTGCTGCCTTCCGTGATATAGACAGCGCCGTTAAAAAAAGTGGAGGCAGCAGTCAGGATCGCGTTGGTAGCGAAGGGACTGATCCAGCGGACTGCCCCATCAGTGTCGACGATAACGGGCGAGATCCCACTGCCGCTGCCACAGGCGCCGCGGACTAACATATAGTCATAACTCAGGTCCGTCGTGTCGGTCCTGGCCTTGAGCACGGTCGGCGTGCTGATGCCGCAGAGGTCCGTAAAGCTCCCGGTCGGAATGGTAGTAGTGTCTTCTTTCAACGAACCATCGAAAAAATCGTAAGTCAGTGTTACCGAATTGGAATACTCGGCATACAAGCCGTAGACCGGCAGGTAGATCTTCCCGGCGGCAGCGTCGAGGTATCCGTGGCTCGTGAGGTAACTGGCAGAAAAGTTTTGCGAGAAAGGACGGACCACCGAGCCGGGTTTCGAGGCGACGGTGAAATGGATCCCTTTGAGGAAGGTGGTGTCGCTCGCGCTCAAGGTGAGCTGCACGATAAGCGCCGTGGGCCCGTTGGCCTGACTATCGATCGTGATCGTTGTGTCATCCGCCTGTGTGGCGGTCGCGCCGTGCGCAAATAAACCAATGAAAAAAAGAACAAGCAGCGGTGAACGAGGCTTCATATGCGATGTTGTTTTTAGGCTGCGTCCTCGAAGATGCAAGGTGTATTTTACGCAAAAGTCCGAGGTTTTAAGCCGTTGTTACGAACGGTTGTCGCTCATTCCGAGAGTTCGTAAAACTCGACCAAGCCCACTCCAGCATCCGCCCCCCGTACAATCGCGGTATAGGCGCCGGCCGGTAGGAAAAGCACGGTGGCAGATTCCGCGGCGTCGGTGGGGGCAAGGCCATTGCCGCTAATTTCATCCGCCCCGGGATCTTCCTGCCAGTCGTCATTGACGGCGATGGAAGCGCCGTTGCCATCGAAGATAGTGAGAAGGGGATCGCTCAGGGGTTCGGTTACGCCGGCGGACGCGAGCGACGGTCCCAGTGCGCGCAAGATAACGGTGCTTTGCGCCACTTCCCCGATGATGAAGCCACTGATGAGGGCGGAGTCGGATTCGCCGACAAATCCTCGGGTGCTGATGTTGGCCAGACGAGAGCCGGAATTGGGTGAAAGATCGTAAGCTTCGACCAGGCCGATTCCGGACATGTCGCCCTCGCCGGTCACAACGACTGTGTAGGCGGCCGGGGAGAGAGTTAGAAGAGTTGCTGCTTCCGCTGAATCCAGCGGCGCCAGGCCAGAGGCGGTGATCTCCGAGGCAGCCGGATCGTCCTGCCAGTCGTCATTCCCGGCGATAAGTGTGCCGGCGGAGTCAAAGACGCCAAGCTTGGGGTTAGCCAGAGCTCCGGAGACGCCGGAGTCAGCCAGAGAAGGTCCGAGGGCTCGCAGTAAGACCTCCTTTGGATTGTCGCCGGTAACGATAAAGCCGCCGATCAACGAGCCATCGCCTTGTCCGACTAATCCGCGGGTAGATAGATTCAGCGCCTGTGGTCCGACCGTTGGAAACGCGGTATTCTCCAGATGAAGCGGCAGCACGTTGAACGCGGTGATGCAAAACACGGTGGGGTATTGGTAGTGGAATATCTTCTCTCCGGCTGCGTCCAACCCCACAAACTCCGCATACTGCACCGGCGCACCCGGCCCGTTCACATCCGCGTAATCGATCAGATAATTCAGCGGCTGATCTTCGTAGACTCCCGAGCAGATACCCGAACGAGTTGATTGGTCCATCTCATAATTCCACACTTCCGTCGCCGTCTTCGTAGCCAGATCGATCCGATACTTGCGCGGGCTGGCGTAATCACGCATCTGCCCCACCGGGATTTGGATGTCACTATCCTTTCCGTTATCGAAGACCATCACATGTTGATCATAGGTGATCGAGACCGCGTGCTGGCCAATAGGAGGCAGGCTTCCCGGCGCCATCTCCAATGCGAATGGCGCCAGCGAAGGAAATTGATGCCACTTCTTGGTTGGATCGCCGAGGATCCACTTGATCGCGAGACTCTCGTAATCCAGGCAAATGACAAAGTTTTCCCGACTCGAGATGAGCAGAGAATCATCCGCCCGATTGTAGGCCGTCGCGTTGTTATGAAACCAATCGTCGGAGGAGGGCACGATAAAATCATCCGGGTTATCGTCGCCCGCGCGCATTGCCTCGGAGATGACGTCGACCATATCCCACATCTTGACCACGTTCCCGGCGATATCGACTTCGAGGTTGAGGGATTCCTGATGAGTAGCGGTATTGGCATCCAAAATCAGCCCTCTCTTGCCGTGATCCACATTGTGATGGAAGGAGATGACTCCTAGATCAGTGTAGTCATGAAGAAAAGTTACGGTTCCGTCGAGATCGATTCGATATAGAGAAGTCCCACTCGTAATATAGAAGGCGTTATCGAAAAAATTTACGTGAGGACTTGCGATTCCGGCCGGGCCAACCCAGCGAAGCGCACCATCGGTGTCGATAACCGTGGGCGAGAATGTGCCGCAGCCAGAGCGAATCAAGATGTAGTCGTAACTCAAAGTGGCAGCTTTTTTCCTCTCCTGCAGGATGGTGGGTTTACTGTAGCCGCACGGATCAACGAAAGCCGCAGTCGTGATGGTTGTGCTATCCTGGGAAGTAGAGCCATCCAGGAAAGTATATGTCAGCGTAACGCTGTTGGTGTAATTTGCATAAAGCCCATAAACCGGGATAAAGATGGAGTTTGCCTGCACGTAGCCGCGTGCTACGAGATAGGCGTTGGCATACGTTCCCGACAAGGGTCGCGTGACCGAACCGGGCTTCGGCGCAATGGAAAATTTGATACTTTTGATGACGCTGGTGTCGCTGGCATTCAGCTTTAGTTGATGAATAAAGGGAGTCGCGCCCTCTGTTGCCGACGTGATGGTGACGGTCGTGTCGTCAGCTTCGCTAGCTCCGACAGTGCGAACGGCGAGTGCAAAAGCGACCGTAGTGAGTTGAAAAAGGCGACGTGCAGTTGTTCCGGTCATTCTCTTATTTATCAAGTCGCTCTGGGAGTTGCCAAGCCTTTTTATGAACAGCGGTATGGGCTAGTAGGTAATGATGCTCAGCGCGTGCGATCAACGACCCTACCGCACCGGGACTTGTCAGCGATCCTGTTCGCACCCCGCCGCGTATGCCATTAGAGTAAACGTATGACGACACCAGTGTCCGATTCCAAGTGGCCGAAAGAGATTCCAGCGCTCACCGCGGAGCAAATGGAGATCAGCGACGATTGGATGAAGTATTTCCACGAGGTAAACCGCACAAAGTTTTCGGGGGTGGTCGGTTTCAACCATCGCTATGTCGCGCAACATAGTCCTGGCGGATTTTTGTCGACGTTAGATGTTGGCGCTGGCTTGGGAGAACACTTGCAGTACGAGAGTCTCGGGCCGGAGCAATTGCAGAACTATGTCGCGTTGGAAATCCGCCCGGAAATGGCGGACACGATAAGGGAAAATTGGCCCACCGTGGTGGTCCACGGGTTCGACTGCCAGAAGACGATGCCTTTCGCCGATGGCGCGTTTGACCGGATTATAGCCATTCACGTGCTGGAGCATTTACCCGACCTGCCTGCGTTTCTCCGAGAGGCGCGCCGGCTTTTACGAAAAGGCACCGGACGTTTGCTGGTGGTGATCCCTTGCGAGGGAGGAAGTGGCTACACGCTTGGCCGCAAATTTACGTCCAAGCGAATGTTCGAGGCGCGCTACGATGTTCCTTATGAACCATTCATCGCAGTGGAGCATGTGAATCAAGCGCGAGAAGTTCTGGAAGAGTTAAAGGCCCTTTTTTGCGTCGAGCACAGGTCTTTCTATCCGCTTCTGGTTCCGTTGGTGGATATCAATCTCTGCATCGGGCTAACGCTGCGACCCCTGTAATAGGGGGAGGAGGACGGAGAGCGCTTTGCACCCGCATGCTAGAGCCGATTCCTTCGCCGAAACGGCAGATGCCGGGGAATCGTCGATCGACTAGATCATCCCGAGTTTCATCCGCCCGGCTTCGCTGATCATGTTCTGGTTCCAAGGCGGATCCCAGACGAGCTGCACATCGGCTTCGTCGATGCCGTCGATGCTCAGGATTTTGCTCTGGGCGTCATTTGCGATGGCGGGGCCCATGCCGCAGCCCGGGGCGGTGAGGGTCATCTTCACTTCCACTTTGGTGCCGCCCTCCGGCTTTTGCACGAGACTGCAATCGTAGACCAGGCCGAGGTCGACGATGTTGACCGGGATTTCCGGGTCATAGCACTGTTTCAATTGTTCCCAGACCGCCTTCTCATCCACCGGTCCCCCTGTTCCCGACGAAGCGGGCTTATCGCCGTTCTCCGACGCCGGCTTTTCCAAACCGAGCGCGTCGAGGTCCTTTTCGGCGACGCGAGCCAGGCCTTGGTAAGTGGCAATCGTGTAGCTGCCGCCAAGGGTCTGGGTCACGACCCCGGGCGTGCCGGCGGGAATTGTCGTCTTGTTGCCGGCCGGGATCTGGATGACTTCGAGGTCGCGGGACGTGGTGAATTCAGTGTTTTCGTGCATGAGGAAAAGTTCGTTAGGTTAGGAATCGAGGACGATTTTTAATTTCTTCTGCGGTGTGGCAGCGGGGGTAAAAGAATCCATCAGGGTGGGCGACTGGGCCGTTTGCGGGGCAGTCGCAGGAGCGCCGCTCAGTGCGGAACGCAGCGCGCCTTCCACTAACTGCGCGCAATGAATCTTCACCGGAGGTAATGCGCCTAACGGCGCCGCCAGGTCTTCGCCCGACATCGACATTACTTCGTCGATCGTCTTGCCGGCGAGCATTTCGGTCGCGACGCTTGCCACCGCGATGGCGGTCTGGCAGCCGAAGGTTTGAAAAGTCGCGCGATCGATCACCTTGCGGCCGCCTTCTTCTTTGAACTTCACCCACATTCGCAGCATGTCGCCGCAATCGGCGCTGCCGACGGTGCCGATGGCGTCGGCGTTTTCCATCTCGCCTAGGTTTTGCGGATTCTTCACCGCCGCTTCGATCCGTTGTTCGA
>MWWA01000426.1_pt1 | contig 11091 bp, 8 predicted proteins | sample 1047341 | NCBI WGS metagenome assembly MWWA01 (sample SAMN06349978, study PRJNA376086) | soil metagenome | isolation source: MS5-1 sample Antarctic (ecotone) soil | place: Antarctica | collected 2015-01-13
CCTCTCTCCCGAGTGTAACAATTGCCCCCGCCTCTCTCACCAGGTGTGGTTTGACTATGAAAAGATTGAGGTAACAGATGTTGCAACAGGCAATACAGTGAAGTGGGACCGCAGCGCAAATGCCAGTTATTAAAACTCAACACCATGAAAGCATTTTTCATTGCGGCTATGCTGTTCTTTACGGCCTCCGCACGTTCTCAAATAGGGGTTGCCATTGTAGCAGTTCAGTCAGATATTGGTACGGCACCTTTATTGGCTAATGGGTCAGGCATTGGTGTCTCATCATTTTTATCCTGCACTTTCTCCTGTACGATGAAATCAAAGATTTTTATCGACGATGAAACGGTGGATGAGGGATCGGGAATCGTTTACATGACCATTTCACTCGCGCCATCATCGGACCAAACGGTATCGGTGAATTACCTGGCCAAAAACGGCTCCGCCAAACAACCAAAAGATTACACTAAAACCGCAGGTACACTGGAGTTTCAACCCGGAGAAGCATTCAAAAAAATAGCCATTTCCATTGTTAGCGATGGTGTGGCAGAGCCGCAAGAGGAATTTTTTGTAGAGCTGTCGCAGCCACTGAATGCTGTTATTGAAGATGGATCGGGAAAGGTTACCATCAATGATGTTCCTGGTATTGCGTATAGAACGGCTTACCCATTGTCACTTCCTTTTTCAGCAATTGCTACGCCCAACCCCTCTGCAGGCCAGGTTATAATATCTGTATCGGCAATAAATGGTTCACCCATACATCTGCAGGTTTATGATGCTGTTGGAAGGCTGGTTAAAACGTATATGTCAACAGAGGGAAAATATTTTCGGATTGGCGAGGACCTGAGAGCCGGTGTTTATACTGTAAAGGTGTTGCAGGGAGCGAATGCGGCGACGTTGAAGGTGGTGAAGCTGTGAGGAGTGAGATTATAACCTGCTTTTATAACATATCATTTTTCCCAATTGTAAATGGCTAATGTAATAAGAGGGACAGATAGCCACTGATGCAAGCTTTTCGGCATGACAACCACGGGTGGAAGTTTACCCCTACTTCTTCAGCTCATTAATCCTCTACATAGATTTTTTAAGCATCTCCGGATCCACTCCTGTTTCCTTTGCAAGGGCATCTATATCTGGCTGCTTTCCTCATGAATGAATGGAGATGGTTTCAGCAGCAATGCATTGAGCTTTTCCAGTGCAGCAGCGCTTTCGGGGGACTCTTTTATTGTAAACAACTTAACTGTACGCGTTCATCTCCAGGTCCTTTTTTAATAGGGACCGATTATATCACCAACAATATCGTACATCTTATTAATTTTTTTCTATTCCTGGCTATGACAAAGAATTTCTATTGCACCAATGAGCTCATAAAAACTGGCATTTTTCGTTATGGCAAGATCATAAACTCCTTCATGTAAACCCCTGCTGATGTTTTCATTTCCTGAACCTACCATCGAAACTGACAAAACAGGTATTTGAACACCGTAATCTTTAGCTATAACCTTAACCTTTTTTGAAAATTCATATCCATTGATCCCAGGATGATTAAAATCGGTTATTACCAGGTCGATCAAAGCTGCATCTTCCAGTGATTGAAGGATGTATTCTATTGCAGGCTCAGGATGCTGAATGGGATGAATTGAATACCTGCCAGGCAGGCGTTTTGCTAAACCCAATTTCAATCCATCCTGGAAAAGTTGGTGATCATCCAGATGGATAATATTTAATAGTTCTTTTTTGGGTGCCATGATATTTAATGAGTAACTAATTTATTTTATCATTTTACAACATCTCCCTCATCTTCTCCAGCACCCTTACCATCGCCATTGTATCCATCTCGCAATACTTCAGCAACGCTTCCCGCGTTTCGGCAATCTTTACCGCATCCTTTTCTTCGCGTAGCTGGTAAAATGCAGCACTGGCGTCTCCGCCATTACCAATCTGCAAGCCATCATAATTCATTTCCGGAACAAGCGCAGGCAATACAGCTTTGATCGAATAAGAGCCATTCATCGAAGGCAGGTAAAGATGCTTTTTTCGAAACGGTACCATCAGGTCCACCAGCCTTTCCTGGATCTTTTCTATTTGCTTTTTATATTTTGGATAATCTTCTTTCAGCTCTTTCAGTCTCGTATTTTCAAATGAAAGATTATACACCAGAATGCTTCCTGCTTTACCTAAAGAAGCGATCAGCTTTTCAACAAATTCAGGACAGGGATCACAATCCGTTTCAGCCAAAAAGGAAACATGCTGCACATCACTTCCTTTTTTCTCCTGCTTGTGTACCGAAAACTGAAAAGGTACCTGCCGGTAAGGCCAATGACCATCATATCCCGGAACCGCCAGCATATAGGTTTCAAAATCCATAAAGGATAATGGATACCTGAGTTGCTTCACAAAAGCATTCAATTCTTTTTTGTTGATCTGTTCTATTTCTTCATTGATCTCTTCAGCAACATCTTTCCAGCAATGTCCATAAAAATCGCAGGCATAAGGGATCCTGCAATGCTTGCCTGTTGCGATTTGAGGTACCTGCGCTGCAAAAACAATTTCGGTCAGTTCAGCTGCTGTTTCCGCAATGGACTTTTGCAGTTCTTTTGCTTCTTTTAGCAATGATTGCCTGCAGAACAATTGCTCAAGATCCAATGAACCTTTCCGCCTGTATTTATTGTTCACATAGATCAATGCTATATCTGACAGTGCCAGTCCAGCATTTGTAATCACATAATACTGCAGTGCCACATCCTGAATGAAAGCTGCCTTCACCTTGGTGCTGCTTTTCACCTCATAACCATACCACCTGCCTCGCCGTTTCACCAAAATATCCAGAGCGGCTAAAACACCGTTGAACTGAAAAGCTGCTTCATAGATAATTTCATGTCCTGCTTCAATGTATTCCGCTGTTTTGGCTACGGACCACTGGTAATTGTAAGCGGTATCCGGACTTGCATCCACACCTCCTGGAAACAGATCTCTTGCCAGTTCGCCAATATTGGTTCCCATGCCAAAAATGCTGGCTTGTTGTTCAGACATTTCATCCTTTAGTTCCGGCTGGTATTTATGCAACCAAAGGGATTTGGGACATTGACATCCGCGCATGAATGTGGACTTGGAGAGGATGTGCTTTGGAGGAAGGTTGGTCATACTTATAAAATTAAAGGGGTTTTGAACCACGAAGCACGAAGGAACACAGAGCTCATCTCCGTAACCCACTATGCCACTGTGCCTCCGTGGTTCAACCAAAAAATTACTCTTCATCATTTTCAATCAGGTCTTGCAAATTGTCAACCTCAATTGATGTTTCCGAAGCACTCAATGCCTCCACGCCCTTCAACTTCTTTTGGATCGCACGAGTGCGAACGCCCACTACATCACTCAATTGTCCCAATCCTGTTTCAATATTTTTCTGTGCTTTATCCAGCATGCCACCAAATAAACCAAACTCTTTTTTCACAGCGCCAAGGATCTGCCAGACCTCACTGCTCCTTTTTTGTATCGCCAGCGTTCGGAAACCCATTTGCAGGGAATTTAAGATTACGGCAAGTGTTGTGGGTCCGGTGATGATTACTTTACAGTCGCGCTGAATATCTTCCAGCAATGAAGCTTTCCTTACCACCTCGGCAAACAAACCTTCAAATGGCAGGAACATGATACCAAAATTGGTAGTGTCGGGTGCATCAATATATTTTTCACAGATGTCCTTAGCCATTTTCCTGATCACATTTTCCAGTTGCTTTTGTGCAGATTCAATCATGACCGGGTCGGCAGCATCATAAGCATGCTGCAGATTTTCATAGGCATCTTTTGGAAATTTGGCATCGATCGGTAGCCATACATAATCGCGGTCGCCTTCTTTGTTGGGAAACTTGACCGCAAATTCTACTCTTTCAGATGATCCTTTTTTTGTGATCACATTGGCTTCAAACTGCTCAGGGGCCAAAATATTTTCCAGCAACATTTGAAGCTGCACTTCACCAAATCCACCACGCATTTTCACATTGGATAACACTCTTTTCAATCCGCCCACATCCTGCGCCAGTGTTTGCATTTCACCCAGGCCTTTCTGCACGCTTTCAAGTTGGCCACGCACCATTTCAAATGATTGCCCTAATCTTTCATTCAATGTTTTTTGAAGTTTTTCATCCACCGTCTCACGCATCTGCTCAAGTTTCGTTTCCGTGGTTTTGATCAGTGATTGCTGTTTTTCTTCCAGCTGTCCGAATTTTTCCCGTTGCAGTTCATTAAAACTTTTTACGTTTTCATTGAAACTTTCCTGGAAACCTTTAAAGGCCTCCGAAATATTTTGACGGTTTGCTTTATTGCTTTCTTCAATCCGCTGGTTGAGCAGATTGATTTTGTCATCAAGTGTTTTGCTGATCTGATCGGAACCTGTTTTATTCTGTTCGGTAATGAGGCGCAACGTTTCAGACAATTCTTTTCTGAAATCATTCAGGGTATCACTGAGTTCCTGCCGGTTTTGTTTCGCTGTATGCGCACTTTCTTCACGGTTCGTCTTAAAATCTTCCCTCAGGTTTTGGGTCAGCGCACCCACCTGCTGGTGCAGGTCTTTCAAACGGGTTTCAATTGCTGCAAGATCGCCGTTGGCTTTTGGCCTGAACAGAATGATGAGCAATACCGCTATTGCAGCAAAAATGAGGGTAATGATTTCAATTGTTGGCATAAGCAATATTTGTGTAAATGTCAGGGTGTTGTTTGCAATCTATTTACTGTGTGCTATTTTTTTTCTCCCTGTTCATATTTTAAACTTACATTTCTTGCACAATCAATGATCTCTGCTCTCAGGCTCAATGGTTCTAGCACTTCAACATCACTGCCCAATGACAGGATCGTCATTTTTAATTCGGTTGTTATGTATATTTTGAATGAAAAATGAATGGCATCTGCTGTTTTCTTTAAAATGGACTGGGAATGGTGAATAGGCTGACTAATAAGGTAGGGCGCCCTTGATGTTAGCACCGACAGCACCACTTTTTGTGGTTGCGCTTCGTGCAACTGTGTGATGCCGATGGAATATTTGAAAAAATCAGAAGGAATAAAGTTTTCTGAACTGATATATTTTCCTTCAGCCTTTATGGTATCAATGCGGTCAAGTGCCAGCGTAATGATATTTCCGGATTTGTGTGCGTGGCCGATCACATACCAGCGGTTGCGGTATTCTTTTAATAGGTAGGGTGAAAACAAATGTTCCTTTTTCTCCTTTCCGAACGCCTGGTAAATAATTAAAAAGGCTGTTTTTTCTACCACGCCTTTTAACAAAGGTTCTAATAAGTGACTACCTGAGGTCTTTACCGGTTCTTCAACCTGCAGGATCTGGTTTTCCGATTTCCCAATGATCTTGCTGATGCGGTAACCTTCGATCACTTTATTGATTGCATTTTCAAACTGCTCAAAAATCCTTGTGCCCTTTAACTGGTGCAAAAGTGCAGTTGAAAAGTCAAGGGCTTCGATCTCTTCATGTGTAAGTGGGAATTCTTTAATTGAAAATCCTTCCTGGTCGTAATAATATCCTTTATGAAAGCGACTGTACAGAATGGGCGCGCCATAGATATGTTTCATTTCCTTCAGGTCTTTGGTAAAGAGTGAATCTGAAATACTTTGTCCCAGCTGCGTTTCGACCTTTTCAATGATCTGTTCCATTGTTGGGTAGGCCCTTTGCCTGTTGGTGAGACAGGCATCAATTATACGGAAGCGAAGCAGTGCGTTTTTGTTAACAGGCATATTGATGGTTGGCCGTATAAGATAGGGAAAATGTGCTATGTATATTATGATGAATTCAGATTCACTGCTGTCCGGGGAAAGTTTTATAGCATCAAATCAGTTGATGAAATTCAATGTAGGCTTGAGGGATGTTGTATTTTTAAAAACTAAGCCCCTTATTTGGTTTAGAATGAGATTCAATCACTATCGCTCAACTGATTTTTAATTTTTAAGAATGATCAAAACTAAGATGGAGCAATAAAGCGCAATCCAGACTTTTAGACTTGCAGGACGCTTCAGGAAGATTTTTTTGATGAAAATATAGACAGCTCCATATGGATCATTTGTTTACAACGCAACCAGACAAAGAAGGATGTAAGTGAAGTTTGCACCTCACTGGTATTCTTATTGCATAAATAAACATCAAAAGCAACTATGAGGAATTGTTTAATAGTAGGCATTATTACTGTATTGGCTTTTGCACAAAACGCTTGCGCTCAGAGCAGGGGCACTGTCAAAAAGAAGCGTACAACAGAAACAGCGGTGATTGATTCAGCTCAATGGCGTAAAGTGAACAATATTGTAAACCGTGATTCTGCTTATGCAAACCCCTATTACGGCATTCAGAAGCTAAAGGGTGGAAATCAGCGTTTTCAATTATCAAAAAGCATTTATCCACGGCAGGACCCTGCACTCATTAAGCAGTTATCAGAAGGTCAACTTCCTTTTGCTACTATAGTTGGCTGCTCCGATTCGCGCGTATCATCTGAAATTCTTTTCGACCAGGGTTTTGGCGATTTGTTTGTTAGCCGCACAGCAGGGCAGGTAATGGCGCAGGCAACTTATGGAACTATAGAATACGCTTACCTTATTTTAGGTACTAAGCTAATAGTGGTATTAGGTCACAGCAGTTGTGGTGCCGTAGACGCAGCCATTAAAAGACCCGAGGCGCCTCCGGGCCACATTGTATCTCTCATCAATGCCATAAAGCCGGCTGCTATAAAAGTGCAAAAAATGCAGGGCGACAAACTCGAGAATGCCGTGCGGCAAAACATCATAAACCAGGTTATGGAACTTCGCCAGCTCGAGCCCGTTCTAAGCAGGGCCTATGATCGGGGCGAGCTATTAATAGTAGGAGCTGTTTATAACCTTAGTACAGGGATGGTTGAATTTTTGGAAGAAACCCTTCAAAATTTACCGCCTACTCAATTTTCCAAAAACGATATAACTGGTTTGTAAAGCCATTTCAAAAACAGCTGATAGCAACTTATTTGTAGCGCTGCCAAGATATTCTATAACTGTATGCGGCCCTGCAAAAGGCGCTTTGACATAAACGACCCGATCTTTGCTAAAGAGAAAAGTCTAATAGCTTAATTGGCAATGGCAATAGGGTTAAGACTTATGATGTTATAAAAAGACTGCTGCAAAAAGGGAACATATTTTACTGGGCCAGTTACAAAATGGTGCAGTATAAAGACCGTGAGAAAAGACAAAAGCATGTGGGTCATCTTTTGCTTTCTAATCTACAGCAGAAACACTTCTTCACCAATATAACTTTAGTGACGGACACAGTCCTGCTGTCATGAAGGGGGCGAACTTAAATTAATATCATGTTTTTCCATTATTAGCATTCATTATTGTGATAGTAGCTCTGATGGCGTACTTTATTTCTACCAGTAAAAAGATAAACACGGTAACACACGAAGTACCGATAACGTGTTAATCAATATCTCACCATTTCATCTACAAAATCGGTTGGTTAAATGGATGCTTTGTGCTCGGGATGCAGATTAGATGGTTTATGCTTCAGTAGCAGAAATGTCCTTATCTATACCAACGACACTTTCTTTTCTCAGCCTGTTTACCAATTTCTCCAATGTCAATCCTTGCACAATAATTGAAAATAATACTACCACGTAAGTAATGGTTACAATCAGGTTGCGTTCCATGTTGGCCGGAAGTGAAAGCGCAAGCGCAATTGAAATTCCACCTCTCAATCCGCCCCATGTCATTAGCAAATACGTGTTTTTAGGAAACTCATATTTGAATTTGAATAAAGCTGAAGGCACAACCAAAGAAATTATCCTGGCCAGGAGAATAATTAAAATAGAAATTAGGCCAACATAAATGAAAGATAATTCAAATGGTATGATCAGTAATTCCAATCCGATTAACACAAATAGGACTGCATTCATAATCTCGTCAATCATTTCCCAAAACTTGGTTACATAATCCTCCGTGCGTGCACTCATAGATTGATCGGTATCAATATTTCCAATAAATAAACCAGCCACTACCATTGCCAGCGCTCCGCTAAAATGAAACAGCGGTGCAATGGTGCTTCCCGCCAATACTAAAGCAAGTGTTATCATGATCTCTGTCTGGTAGTGATCTATACTTTTCATCATCCTAAATCCAAGGAAGCCTAGGAGTAAGCCCAGTAAAATTCCGCCACCTATTTCTTCTAAAAGTAAAAGAGCAACCTCACCAGCGGTTACTTCTGCAAGGCCCTCCCTAGCTATATTAAAAAGGGTAAGAAAGATTACCACACCCACGCCATCATTAAATAATGATTCTCCGGTAATTTTTGCTTTAATTGATTCAGAAATGCCGGCTTTTTTTAGAATAGATAATACTGCTATAGGGTCGGTTGGAGAAATAAGTGCGCCAAATAACAGGCAGTAGATATAATCAACCTGCGTGTAAAATACGGGTAGCAGGAAATACAATGCAGTAGCTACAATAAAAGTGGATAGTAAAATGCCTATGGTGGCAAATGTAATAATGGGTGCTTTTGATTTACGCAGCTTATTGATGTCGGTATGTAATGCGCCTGCAAACAATAGAAAGCCCAGCATGAAATCAAGTACAAAATCGGAGAAGTCAATTTGAATTAGTAATCCCTTTAAATAATCGGAAACGGGCGAAGCAGCTGCGACCAGTAAGAGTATTAAGGAGAGAATAAGCGAAAGCGACATTACGCCAATTGTAGAAGGCAGTTTTATAAACCGGATGTTTATGTAAGCTAACAAGGCGGATAAAGAGATAATAATGGCAATTAGTCTTAAAATATCCATAGTGTCTTCAGTAATTTTCTTTAGTTGTATTCTTCCCTTGTTGGTTTAACTGTTCAAACAAATCACCTAAAGCTATTATTGATAGCAGGACTGCGTCCGGTAAGAGCGCTACACAAGCTGCAGTTCCAACAAACCGTTCATGTCGGCACAATAGTCAATGACACTACTGTACTTATAATGCCAAGGCTTGTATACAATTCCGGCTCTTACTGGATTATTATGCAAATATCCAATTTCTGCTTTAGCATTTCATAACCCATAAAGTTCAAACGGATGGTTACCCTGTTGCCAAAACTTAAAATTCATGTTATTACTGTTTCGCTGTCCTGCTCTTTCAAACATCCACAACATAAACGCTTTCCTGCTCTCAAATGTATTAGTTCTTATTTACTGCTCTATTTGTTTACTGTAAATTTTTTACGCCGTTATTGGCATTCTTCACCAACAGCTTCTTTTCCCATGTATGTTTGCAGGTGAAGAACACCTGCAAAGGCGGAATACAATAGGATAGAAAAGCATCCTTTATTGATGATGATCCTCAGTTTATAAATGGCAGCAGGAAGCCCGGCTCACAACCCAGGAGCTCAGCCAACACACAATGCTTTTCAATAATTGCCTGGATTGAAAAAGTGCAACTTTCATTGTTGGTCCGCAGGTTTCTAAAATATAACAGAGAACATTTGTAAAGTTTGACTTTATTTTTTTCCTATTCTATACAGTCTTCCTTCATCGGTTATGGCGAAAAGTGCTCCATCATTCCCTTCAATTACATGTCTAAATCTTTGTTGCTGGTCGGCCAGTATGCGTTCTTCACCTATTACTTTCCTGTTTTCTAAAACAAGTCGTGCTATATGGTGACTGTTGAGACCTGCTATAAACAGATTGTTTTTCCATTCAGGTATTGCACTGCCTTTGTAAAAGGTCATGCCACTGGGGGATAATACCGGATCCCAATAATAAACCGGTTGCTCCAGTCCTTCCTGTTGTGTAATACCATTTCCAATGGTATCGCTGTTATATTCCAATCCATAGGAAATAATAGGCCAGCCATAGTTTTTACCTTGTTCTACTACATTCAGTTCGTCGCCGCCCAACGGTCCAAATTCTGCTACCCACAAGTCACCTGTCTCTGGGTGAAAGGCGATGCCCTGTACATTTCGGTGCCCGTATGAATAGATTTCAGCATTTCCGCCTGCTCCCGATGTAGTGGTTCCGCCGACAGGCTTTCCATCTTTATTGATGAGGATGATTTTTCCAAGTCCCGAATTTAGCTCTTGCGCATGTCTGCGTCTTTCTTTTTTAAACCGGTCGCCTGTAGCAAGAAACAGGTTTCCATCTTTACTAAAAACCATTCTGCCACCATAATGTAAATTACCTTCATAAGTAGGCATTACCCGGTAAATCACCTGTACATTTTCAAGGCTTCGCTCATCGGCTGAAAGAACACCTTTGCCTACTGATGTGCCATTCCCATTCTTACGCTTTTCAGTAAATGCCCAGTAGATGGTTCTGTTGGTGCTAAAATCAGGATCTAAGCTTACGCCAAGCAAACCACCCTGGCCTTTTTCTTCCACGTTCTGAGTGCCGGTAATTTTATCACTTACCTGTCCATTAACAGAAACAATACGAAAACTTCCTCCTTTCTCGGAAATAAGAAACCGCCCGTCAGGAAGCGCCGCAATGCCCCAGGGTTTAGTTAGGTTATCTGTAATCACCTTAGTTTCGTAAGGGGTAGAAGTACGTACACCTGCTACACGTGTTTGTCCCTGGAACGCAGGCTTATAACCTACATCAGGTGGCCGGCTCTCAACTGGCTGACCAGGTGTTTCATTACCGATTGCTTCTTCTTTATTAGCATCATTAATGCCACTATTGCATGAGGTGAAGGCGAGCAATATTGTGGATGCAATGATTTGAAATTTGAACATATCTGAATATTAAAAATTTAAAAATTAGAATGTAGAAAAATTATACCACCACCATGGCTATGGTATATTCTACACCGAGGTAAAATGTTCGGTTCAAAAAATTATTTAAATTTTGATACTTTTTTTTACGAAGATGATGTGGCACTCTTTATACATTTTCGTTTGCACAATTCCCCATTGATATTTTAATGACAAATTCTAGTTAGTTTCCTGTTATTTTTAAAATGTCGTATTTCAAGTGAGTGGTGAATCGTCAATGGTGAATAGTCAATGGTTGTACTTGCCTAAATAGCGTTGACATTTTTAAATTACTATTACTATTATTACTATCCTTTTCTTTTTTGCTACTTTTTTCTTTTAGTATTCACAAT
>MWWA01000427.1_pt1 | contig 11069 bp, 8 predicted proteins | sample 1047341 | NCBI WGS metagenome assembly MWWA01 (sample SAMN06349978, study PRJNA376086) | soil metagenome | isolation source: MS5-1 sample Antarctic (ecotone) soil | place: Antarctica | collected 2015-01-13
GTTTTACAAGAACCGGGCCAAGTACCTGATGATGGCAGCGAACGATCCGTTGCGGTATGGGTTTCAGCCGGACAAATGGAAGGTAGCGGACCGGGTGATGGGGGAGTTGCGTGGGCAAGAGGGGGGCGAAGTTGGGGAAGTGATCGAGTTGGACTTGGGCGGGAACCGTGCTGGGAAGACGGAGAGAGCGGCCAGGAAGGTGGTGGAGAAGATGTTGAGCACACCGCGGGCGAACGTGTGGTGTTGTCAGGCGACTGAGACGAGCAGTCGACAGAACCAGCAGAGCGTGATCTGGAAGTATTTGCCACCGGAGTTCAAGGCAACGGACGGGAAAGGGATGCGAAGTCGGGGGATAACCAAGGTAGTGTTCACCCAGGCGGGCGGGTTTACCGAGAACACGTTCGTGTTGCCCAACGGGAGCCAATGCTGGTTCAAATTTTACTCAATGAACGTCGGGAGCTTGGAAGGGGCCGAGTTGGACCTGGCATGGGGCGACGAATTGATCCCTACTGATTGGGTGGAGGCGCTCAGGTACCGGTTAGTGACGCGGAACGGGCTGCAGCTGATCACGTTCACCCCGATCGAGGGGTATAGCCAGACCGTCAAGATGCTGTTGGAAGGGGCGGAGACGCTTGAGGAAATGGAAGCGGAGTTGCTGCCGATTTACGACAAGGACGGGGTGCTAGTGGGGCACGACACAGTCCCGGTGGTGCAGAAGATCAAGGCGGCACCGCTCCGAGGGCGGATACTGTACTTCCACACCTCCGACAACCCTTTCGGGAATTGGCCATCCATGAAAGAAGCTTTGAGGGGTGCTAATTCCGAGACAATCAAGACCAGGGCTTATGGTGTTCCAACCAAGAGCGTGGCAAGCCAGTTCAATTTCAGGAGTAAAGTGCATGTGATGAGCATGAACGCTTTCGCTGAGGTAGTCAAAACTTCCCAGCACGGGACGCGGTATCATCTGGTGGACCCGTGCAGTGGCCGGAACTGGTTTATGATCTGGGTATTCTGCCCGTATCCAGGTAAAGCCATCGTTTACCGGGAATGGCCGAGCACAGGGCACGCGGGGGCGTATATCGAGGGGATAGGCGATCCAGGACCGTGGGCTGTGCCGGGCGGGAGCAGGGTCAGGCGGGAGAACGCGAAGGCGGCATGGGACGGCGACATGGGACCGGCACAGGAACCGTTCAAGTTCGGGCTTGACCGGTATAAAACGGAGACTTTGAAGGCTGAGAACGGGGAAGTGATCTTTGAGCGGTGGATGGATTGCCGATACGGCAACGCGGCCAAGACGGAACGGGAAGGCACCACTACTTTAATAGAGCAAATGGCGGACATGGAGATGGACTTCATCGCCGCGACGGGCGAGAAGGTTATTCTCGGGACCAACGACGGCTCTATCGACATGATCAACTCGGCGCTTTACTATGACCGCAGCAAAGCAATGGGTGAATACTCACCTGAACTGGGCCGGATCAACGAACCGAAGCTGGTCATGACCGAGAATTGTCCCAACACGATCAACGCACTGGAGAACTGGACCGGGAAAGACGGGCAGCAAGGGGCTTGCAAGGATCCTATTGACGTAATTCGGATGTTCTACCTGAGCGACCTGGACTATGCCGGGCCTGAAACGATGGCAGCGACAGCAGGGGGTTGTTATTGATGTTGATCGAGAAGAACGGGATGGGGCGACACCCGCACGAACCCAAATCGGTCCTATGCCGGCGGCACGAGGTGATGCTTTGGACTGGGTGGAAAAAGTTGTTCATCGACAAGCTCGTCCAAAGTGGTGTATTGAAGGTCAACACTCCAGCACCTCATTGTCGCCGAATGTTTTACACAGCGCAGATCAAAGAATTACTGGAAAAAGAAAGTTGAAATCATGCACGAAATAACCCCGAACACCCGTGGGCATTACCCGAAAGGGTATCCCATCAGCACGACCGGCGGCGGCTCGTCCACCACAGACACTTCGCTGGAGGAATACTCCGACAAACCCGACTTGGACCTGATCAAAGGCGAGTTGCGCGATGTCCAGAGTGACGCAGCCAGTTATTACAGCCGGAACCGGAACGCGCTGCAATGGTGGAACTCGTATTGGCCGGGGCAAACGGTGGACGGCAGGAAATGGAACGACACCAGTCCCGACACCATCTTCCCGTGGGAAGGCGCCAGCGATACCAGGACCCGGACGGTGAAGATGATCATCAACGAGCATCGGACAGTGGGGATGTATGCCTTGATGAACATGAAATTGCAGGCACGGAGCACCCGGCCGAGCCAGAGCACGAAGGAGGCAGGGCAAGCCACGACCCTGCTCAACTGGCAATTGTTCAGCCAGCTACAAGCGGAATGGCACCGGGAAAGTAAACTGAACCTGGCATGGCGGAACGGCTACGGATGCGCCGTGGCGCGGGTGGGTTGGACTCAGGAACGCCGGGTAGACAAGGTACCGATCAACACCATGCAGTTTGGGCAATACATCCAGATGGTGACCCAGCAACCCATCGAGCCGACCGACGTAGCGGGCATGTTGGAGAGCAAAGATTACGAGAGCGACCTGCTTGATCTGATCCAGAGCATGTCGCCCATCCTGACCAGAGGCAAGGCGCGTGGCATCCTGAAAGATTTGCGTGACCTGCGCACAGCCGAGGTGCCGATCCCTTACATCTACAAGAGCCAACCTTGCATCACCACCCTGCGTCCGATGGTGGACGTTTATTTCCCCATCGACACCTTCGACCTGCAAAGTGCCCGGTTCGTCGATGAAGTGGAGCGGGTCAGCGAGGTCGAGCTTTACGACCGGATCGAGACGGCTGGGTATGACCCGGCGTTCGTGAAAGAAGCGTGCGAGCACAAGGGCAACTCAGCTGCCGGTCAACCGTGGGTGGAGCAGACCAATTTTGAGCGCCAGACCTACGGTGGGCGTGGAGGAGGCGGGCAGGAACACCAGATCGAGCTTCATCACTTCTGGTATTACGCCTACGACATGGGTGCGCCGGTGCTGTGCAAGACCGTGTTTCATCCTGACATCTCGACCTATGCGGTGCATGGGCCGAGCGAATACGTTCATGGGCAGATGCCGTTCCATTCCATGCGGTTTGAGATCGACGACCGCCCTATCCTGTCCAGCATGGGGATCGCGGAGATCGCTTACACTTGGGAGCAGGAGTTGAAGATCCAGTTCGACGGCAGAACCGACCGGGCCAGCCTCGCTATTTCCCCACCCATGTTCTCTGATCACGGGGATGTCCAGAAAGTGAAAGCGGCGTTCAAGCCGAAATCCATCATCCCGTTCCGGCGCGGGACAGAACCCCGGTTTGCGCCGCCACCACCGTATGACCCTGGCAGCATCCAGATCAGCCAGGACGTGATGCACCGGATCGACCGCTACTTTGGGTTGTTCGGCGGAGAACTGGACCCACAACTCAAGCAGATGCGTCAGATGGAGGTTGTAGACGACATCCTGAGCGAGTGGAAGCCAGTGTTCCAGCAGATGTTCAAGCTCGACCAGCAATTCCTGCCTGATCAAGACATCACCGAGATCGTCGGGCAACTGGCACGCCCATTCCAGATCGACCGCAAAGACATCCAGGCCGGGCATGAACTGACGGCAACGGTTGACCTGCGCGAGTTGGACAAGGACGCGATGAAAGAGAAAGCTGCCATGATCGCCCAGATCCTGCCGCTGGACACCGCCGGCATCATCGACCGGACGGCGTTGATCAGGAATTTGTTCTCAGCCATCGACTTCGACCTGGCCGATACCGCGATCCGCGACCCGCAAGCTGCCAGCAACAAAGAGGTGACTGAGGAGATTGATGCGGTCAGCAAGATCGTCGGGAGCGGCATTGAGCAGCCGTTACCGCCAGAGGGTAGCAACTTCCAACTGCGGCAACAGACGATGGAGAAGATCATGCAAGCCACTCCATCCCTGACCCAGAAGGTGAGCCAAGACCCGGATGTGGCCAAGGTGCTCCAGACACGCGCTCTCTATTACCAGCGCCAACTGCAACAGCAGGAGAACGCCCAGATCGGCAAGGTGCAGGTGCAGCAGAGTTTTGGTAAATCAGCCCCGATGGTGGGTCCGGCGGACGGCGGGCAGTGAACTGGTTCAAGAAACCAAGGGTGGTCATCCTGACCATCCAACCGAGGGATGAACTCGGGTTGCAGGTGATCATGGGCGGGGTGGCCGACACCGAACCGCTCTGGCAGGTGCTGCTCCAGTTGATGGAACAGGCGGAACGGGAATGCATCAACAACGCCCAGCTTGGGATCAAAGATCAAGCGGTCAGCGCCAGCTACCTTGGCGGGGCAGAGGCGATCAGCCTGTTGCGGACCCGTTTGTTTGAACTGCGCGATCACAACCGAATCACGAATTTAGAGTGATTTAGTGTTGTTTTGTCAGGCGCACCATTGCGTCATGGCATCCTTTCCACCTTGTGTCCAAGGACATGAGGTGCTTCTACGGTTCAAACCTCTCTATCTGCGCGGTGCGCGGATTCACCGAACCGTTGTTTCCTACGTGGAGGGTTTTCCATGAGTGCTGATAAAGCCGATACCGGTGTCGTCAATGCCGGAGAAACCCAACGCCTTGCTCCATCAGAGCAGGTCGCGGAAACAGTCGTACCCGAGGTAGCGCAGACTCCGGAAACCTACTCGTTGAGTGGGGTCATGGATAACCTGGGCATACCAGCGGAGATTCAGGAAGAATTGCAGCCGCCGCCCGAGGTGGTGGATGCAGTTGAAGATGCTGTAGAGCCCGAGCCGGTCGAGGTGGAAGCCGAACCCGAAGCAGAGGCCGAAGACGAGGAACCGTCCAAAGAGGAGGACGCGGAAGCTGAACCAGAGGAGAAACACCAATGGCCAGTGGAAGCGATCAAGCTCAAGGACAAGTATCGCCGCCAACGAAACGAAGCTCGCGACAAAGCAGCCGAACTTGAGGATCAAGTAAGGCAGCTTCAAGAGCAGATCGAGACGGCGCCACCGGCAACGGTGAGCCCGACGATGGTGGACCCTCTGGTGAACGTCACCGACGAAGCTGGCCTTCAGAAAGCACGAGCCGAAGCCAAGATCCTGCGCGATTACTGCCGGGAACGACGCCAAGGATTCACGCTGAACGAAGGCACGGCCGAGGAACGGTGGGTGCCGCCAGAGGAAATAGCGAAAAGCGAGAGTTACGCGGAGGATATGCTGGCAGAGTATATCCCCCAAAAAGCAGCGGAGTTGCAGGCACGTCCTCAATTCACCGGACAGGCGAAGCTGGTGCTTCCCACGATGTTTGAGACGGGTCACGCGGACGCCAAGGCTGCCAAAGTAATGCTCGTGGATCACCCGTGGCTGGCAAGCGATCCCGCCCGCGATCTCAAGATTGCGGTGTCCCTGGTTGGTTGGAAAACCATCATGGCACAACAGGCGGCTAAAGAGACCAAGCCAGAAACAGACAAGAAGCTACAGGTTCCAGACGAATTGAAACAGCAGCATCTCAACCGGGGCAAAGTCCCGGTCCTACGCCAGAATCCACCGAGTCGGGTCAACGGCAATTCCCCGTCCCATGCTGATAAGGCAAAGCCACATCCACTTGAGAAAGTGATGAACGATCAAAGCTCAGTGAGCTTGGGGGCAGCCATGCGCGAGATGCGTGATGCAACTCCCGAGAACTCACGTCGGCCCACGCTCGTGTAATCGCGTTCTCCAAAAAAATAGGAGGCTTTAATGCCCGCACTTACAGAACCACAGTTGGTGGGGAAGAAACAGGACATATCTGACCTGATCTACCTCGCCGACGTCAAGAACACGGTCGCATTGTCCATGTTCAAAAAGGGAGCGAAAATCACGAACACGCTCTTTGACTTCATCGTGAAAACGCTCGGCACCCGTAAAAAGGGTGGCGTGCCAGATGGCAAGGATGTCAACGCGTTTGACACCCAGAACCCCAAGGTCGTTCTCCAGGCACGCACGGAAGTTTTCCGGCGCGCCCCGATGGTTGGATTCATCGCGCAACTCATCAGCCGTGCTGGTGGTGTGGCCGGGACTCCAAACGCGATGGACGAAGCTATGGGAGATCAACTCAAGGAAATCGCGCGAGACATGGAAAAGGAAATCTGGAGCAACCAGGATTCCCGTCCAGATGACGGCGTTAACGGCAGTCAATTCCGCGGCCTCGGTCGCTGGATTTACAACGGCACGTCCACTCTGACCTTGGACCCACTCGACACTTCGCCTACCACGGGGTACTCCGAACTGCCGGTCCCGGCAGCGGCTCGCACTCCGAGCAATCAGATCTTCACCGGTTCGATTGCGACCATGAGCGAAACCGACATCGGCACCCTGATCCAGGCCAAATACGAGAACACGGGCGCAAGCTCGGAGTTGATCGGGTTTGTGACCCCGGTGATCAAGAACCGTTTCGGTATTTTCAGCCGTTACACCCCGAACGTGACCAACTTCACGTCCAACGTCTATGTGACCAGCGGCAGGCTGGAAGGCAAGACGCTGTTCGGTGCAACGGTGGACGTTTACCAGTCCGACTGGGGCACGTTCAAACTCATCCCGGTCCTGACGGATTTCTTCCCGACATCCTATACCGCATTCTTCCTCGACATGGATCATGTGCGGATTCGGACGTTGGAGATGAACGCCCATTACGATCTGCCGAACCTCGGTGGCGGTCCTCGCGAACTCATCCAGAACATCTTTTCGGTGATTCCGGGCGATCCACGGGCGCACTCGAAAATCGACGGCACAGCTTAACCTAAGAGGAGGAATATAATACTATGCCAGCAGGAATATTCGTCAGACCACTGACGACAAATGAACAGGCGGACAACGGTGGGTACACGCACGAAGCGCGTATTACCGCTGATGCGCTGACCACGACTACCGCAGCGACTGCGCAAACCCTGACCATCGCGCCTTTATTGCCCGGTGATCAAATGGCCAAGGTCGCCTATAAATTGAAGACCAACTTCAAGAACTCGGCGGACGCGGCCTTCAATACCAGCACAATGAGCGTAGGTGACGACGCCGGTGTGGCAACCCACATCGCAGCCAAGGAAACCAACGCTAACGGAACAGTCGTGCCGAACTTCGCTGGGACGGCGGTGACGCCTTACACGGCGGCGAACAACATCAAAGTCACGTTCAACAGCATGGCGGGAAAAAACCTCAACTCCCTTAATACGGGCGAAGTGGTTATTTTCTTCCAGTTGGTGCGCTTGAGCCAGCTTGAACAGGCTGGTGCCGGTGCTTCCATCGCGAAGTAGTCAACTTAACCCGATGCGAGAAGGGCCGCCCTGGATTCAACTCCGGGGTGCCCGACTCCATCTGATTTTATGTTTTCAGCCGCCAAACGACTCGGGAGGCAACTCTTTGGGTTAACACCCTACCTGCCTGAGCATGAGTTGAAAGAGGTGTCCACGTCCGACACCTTCCGCGAGGCGCGGGAAGCAGCCGCCATGATGGCGCGACTGCAACAGATGCAACTGCATCAGGAACGCGACGCCATCGGCAAGGAGAACCATAACACCGTCTGGAAAGCTACCGATGGTATGGGCGAACCAGTCGGGCGCATCTCGATGGATGCCATTTTCCAAATGTGTAAAGAACAAGGGCGTGAAGTCGGGGAAGCCATCAACGACTCAGATTTCATCAAATCCATTCTGGAGAAGAACCCGGCATACCGGGTCAAGGTTACACGTGGAACACGCGGGCAGGAATACTAAGCAATGTCGAATTTCAACAGCGTGTTTGCCGATACGGCGAACTTTCGTGATGACGTCCTCTACGGCATTGCTGATCTGCTGACGATTGATCGCAGCGCCGGGATTACCAAGCCACGGCTGCTGCGCTGGACGAGCGGCATCAACCGGCACTTACGTTACGCCTGGGATTTCTGGAAATGGAATCAGCTGCTTCGGGTGGAAGAACGAGCTTTCCGGCCGATCTGGAACCCGATCACAACCTGGACCGCTGGCGACGAGGTTTATCATCTTGCCACGGCAACATACTATCAGGTTCAAGGACGACCCATAGCCGGGACGTTGCCGACCGACACCATCTATTTCACGCCGTTCACTCTCGGAGCCGGAAATACCTACGTGGAATGGTGGCAACAGTGTCGGCATCGGATTGGAGAAGTGCTCGACGTGTTCCCGTCAAACCCGACAGCCGGGACCGGATACGGGTCAGCTTACCGGCTGAGCAATCGCGGGATCGAGATCCACGGAGGCGGATCGACCGTCTGGGTTTATTACAAGATCCCACCCTACAAATTTACAGACCAGGTCTATGATGGGGCGAAAATCTACGTGCCCGGTGATTTGATGCTCTGGACTGACGGGTACGTTTACCGGAACCTGCGTGGCAGCATCGGGGTTACACCCGAAGGCGACGCCACCAAGTGGTCGGTTGTTTTGTTCCCCAATATGTTCTTGAATTACATCATCTACATGGTGGCGGCAGACGATGCCGATGATGCGCCGACCGGGCAACTCTATACCGTGAAAGCAATTGAATCGTTGCACTCCGCAATGGACAACGAATATGTTCAGCAAGGTCCAGAGCGATACAATTTCATGAACGTCCGGCCACTTGCTTATCCTCTTGGCACGAGCGGATTCCTCTGGAGCACTACCCCGCCGTACTCACAATTTCCTGGACCAACAATAACATTGGGCGAGGTCTGCGATGATGAATACGAAACGATCCTTAATATGAGCGGTACAATAGTAATTGGCTACGGAGTCACGAGCCATTCCAGAGTTGTGACGGCACCGGAAACCGGCACGACCGTTGTTTACATGGCATTTGCGCCTGTCCTTTCGAGTGCCCCTTCTTACGTGGGCAACCCGGTTATCAAAAAGGTCTCCGCGGATAGCGACAACGTATTTGCCGTGTCGGTCGATTCGATCACCACCGGCGGCTACAACGTCAACCTGAGCGGTCCCGCCGTTGCCGGGCAAACCATTAGCAACATTTACGTCCCATGAAGAAACTACTCCTCCTGGCTTTACTGGCAGCTATCCCAAGCGTGTTCGGCGCCGGCGACACCCTCCTTTCCAATGCCAAGCTGAGGACGAACATGAACGCTAACGGGTTCGGGATTACCAGCCTGTCGTTGCTGGACGGGGGCACGTACGAATTGACCCTAAAATCCAGCGGTATCACTCTGATTCATCTCAAGAGTGGCAACCAGATTGGGTTCTACGGATCCACTCCAGTTGTGAAACCAATCGGCGATGTCTCGACTGGGCTGGCTGCATTGGGCCTGGTTGGCTCAGGAACATACGATGTCACCAAATTGTCCGGGGTAATCGCAAGAGGCAACCTCGGGACAGGTGGAACAGGGAGCGGCCTTAAGGCACTTTACGATGATGGCACCTTCAAGACCGTGACCGGTGGGGGTACTGGTGGCGGCGGAAACGCTTTAACAACGGATCCCTTGTCGCAATTTGCACCTACCACTTCATTGCAGTTACGCACCGTTTTGTCTGATGAAGTCGGGACCGGGGCGGCTTATTTCGTCGGTGGAGCACTGGGCACCCCGGCATCAGCCACATTGACGAATGGCACCGGATTGCCGATTGCGGGGATCGCCGGCCTTGGGACCAACATGGCGACCTTCTTGGCTGCGACCAAACCGACAACGCTTACCGGATACGGCATCACTGACGGGCAACCATTGGATGCGGACCTTACCACATGGTCTGGAATTACTCCCGGCACTGGGGTTGGAACCGCTCTGGCCATCAATGTCGGCACAGCGGGCTCGGTCATCACCAATGGCGGGGCAGGTGGCACGCCATCTTCGTTGACGCTCACGAATGCCACCGGATTGCCAGCAAGCGGGATTGGTTCTGGCACTATTGATCAAGCCCGCCTTGGCACCGGCAGCCTCGGCACTGGAACAAAGTTCTTGTCTGACGATCAGACATACAAAGTTATTGCCGGGGGCGGAGATGCGCTGATTGCCAACCCGCTTTCACAATTTGCCCTGACCACTTCCCTGCAACTGGCGGGGGTGATGTCCAATGAAACCGGGACCGGCCTGCTTGTTTTCGGGACTTCTCCGGTACTGGTCACGCCTGACCTTGGCGTGCCTTCAGCCATCACCTTGACCAATGCGACCGGGCTGCCAGCTGCTGGTATTGGTTCTGGCACTATCGCACAAGATCGTCTCGGGACCGGCAGTCTCGGGACCGGCACGAAGTTCTTGTCCGATGATCAAACATACAAGGTCGTAACCTCTGGAGATGCATCGGTGAACAATCCGCTTTCTCAGTTTGCCGCCACGACCTCTGCACAATTGGCCGGGGTAATCACGAACGAAACCGGGACTGGCGTGCTCGTCTACGGTACAGCCCCCACGATTACCAACGGGGTTTTGGTCACCCCAAGTTTGGGCGTGCCGACAGCATTGACCTTGACGAACGCTACTGGCTTGCCGGTTGCCGGGTTGACCGGGCTTGGCACGAATATCGCCGCCTTCCTCGGGGCACCCAAACCTACCACGCTGACCGGCTACGGGATCACTGACGGGCAACCGCTGGACGCGGATCTGACCAGCTTGGCAGCTGCCGCTGGGACCAACACGATCTATTACCGCAGCGCAGCCAATACCTTCACTCCGGTCACGATTGGTGGCAACCTGACTTTTACGGATGGCACGCTCAATAGCGGAGCCGCACTTGCGTCCAGCGGCACCCCGCTGACCGGCGACCTGGCCAAGTTCACCAGCAGCACCGCCGTGGGCCCGGCCCAAGACGCAAGCGGCAACCTGAGTATCACGGTCGCTGGTGACATCACCCTGACGCCCGGCGCAACCAAGACGTTGGCGCTAAAACAATTCGTGCTCGCTGATCCGACTGACCCGACCAGGCAGGTGCAGGAGATAGTTGCGGCGATCTCCCCCGGCACGACCCGTTATAATACCCACCCGGACGCGGACACGTTTGCGGTGGTAAACCCCCAGAGTCCTCCGGGGGCCGGGGAATTTGTGACTGGCATCAGTGGCGGCAGTTTTATTTACAATCCAATCGCTTCTACCGACATCATTCCAAACG
>MWWA01000428.1_pt1 | contig 11060 bp, 9 predicted proteins | sample 1047341 | NCBI WGS metagenome assembly MWWA01 (sample SAMN06349978, study PRJNA376086) | soil metagenome | isolation source: MS5-1 sample Antarctic (ecotone) soil | place: Antarctica | collected 2015-01-13
CTCAAGCGGGCTCGGTGGCTGGCGGAGCCGAAAGTCGAACGCGATTTGATCGCGAGCTGGGAAGCTGCCAGCAGCTGGATAGTCGGGCGCTACGTCCTGATGCCGGATCATCTTCATCTGATCTGCTAGCCCGTCGAAGAAGAAGTGGAGATCGAAAGATGGATCACGTTTTGGAAACGACAATTCCGGCGCATCCACGGCGATCCGGCGCGCCGCTTCCAATCCAGCGGTTTTCACCATCGATTACGCAAACAAGAGAGCTACGATCAACGGTGGGATTACATCCGTGCGAACCCGGTCCGGGCCGGCTTGGTCGCGCGGCCCGACGACTGGCCTTTCATCGGCGAGCTGAACGAACTCCGCTGGTAGGGCGAGACTCCGTCGAGCTCTGCAGGGAGCGCGAGACTCCGTCGAGCTTCCCGCCGGTAGGGCGAGACTCCGTCGAGCTTGGGAGGACGCGCGGCTTTGAATCGGAACCTTCCCCCCAGGCTCGACAGAGTCTCGCCCTACCAAACCTCTCGCCCTACCAAGCCTCTCGCCCTACCAAGCCTCTCGCCGCCAAGCCTCTCGCCTTACCAGGCATCTCACCTGTCAAGGAAGTCAGCACCCGGATTGCGCCTGGCGACGAGAGTGCCAGTTTACGCGATGCCGAACCGAATTTTCCGCGTCGCGTCTTCCATTCTTTTCTGCCTGACGATCTCGCCGCTCCTCCCCGCCGCTCCCGTAAAACGCCTCATCACCGAAAAGGACATCTTTGATTTTACCTGGATCGGCAACCCCCAGGTCTCGCCTGATGGCGCCCGCGTCGTTTACGTGCAGGTGACGGTGAACGAAAAGAAAGACGGTTACGACACCTCTATCTGGATGGTCCCAACCGCCGGCGACGAAAGCCCGCGTCAGCTCACGACCGGCCCGCGGGACTCCGGCCCGCGCTGGTCGCCCGATGGAAAATGGCTCGTCTTTACCCGGGCGGCGGAGAGGGAGGGCAAGAAAGAACCGGCCCAGCTTTGCCTCCTCCCGATGGCCGGAGGCGACGCCTTTATTTTTACCGATCTGCCGAAAGGCGCGGGCGATCCGAGATGGTCGCCCGATGGGAAGTCGATCGTCTTCAGCAGCAGTTCGAACCCGGACGATCTCGCGAAACAGGCGCGGAAGAAAAAGCGCGACGAGGAAGCAAAAAAATTAACCGCAGCGGAAAGCTCCCCCGCGCCTAACGACAAGAAGAAGACCGCGGAAGCGGCCGAGGAAGAGCGCGAAAGCGATGTCCACGTCATCACCCGGGCGGTTTACCGGGAGGACAACGAAGGTTACCTCGACCCGGAGCGGCCGGCTCATCTCTGGCTCGTGCCGACGCCGCGGAGCACGGATGAAAAGGTCGAGCCGCGCCAGCTCACGAACGGCCGTTTCGACGAGGGCAACGCCCTCTGGTCGAAGGATGGGACGCAGATTTATTTCACTTCCTGGCACGTCGACGAGCCCTACTACGAGTTGCCGAAGACGGAACTCTACGTCGTGCCGGCGAATGGCGGCGGCGCGAAGCTGCTCACCACCATTCCGCTCGCCGCGCGCACTCTCGCGCTGAGCCCGGACGGCAAGCGCGTCGCTTTCATCGCCTCGGTCAACGAGCCGGTGAATTCCTACACCCAATCGGATCTCTGGACCCTCGAGCTGACGGAAAACGCCAAACCGGTGAACCTGACGAGCAACTTTGATTTCGACGCCGGCGACAGTGTCTTCGGCGACAACGCCGCCCCGCGCGGTTTCGGCCGGAACACGCCGGTCTGGTCGGCCGACGGGAAAAGCATCTTCGAGATTTATGCGAAGGAAGGGCGCACTCAGTTCGCTTCCTTTGACGCCACGCACGGCACCGCGACCGATCTCACCCAGGGCAACCACGCCGTGGTCCGGTTTTCCGCCGCGGCCGACGCAAAAAAATTTGTCTATCTCGTCTCTACTGCGACCCGGATCAACGACCTTTTCTGCATCGATCAGCCGGGTGCCACGCCGCGCCAGTTGACGCACTCGAACGAGGCGCTTTTCAGCCAGCTCAACCTGACCGAGCCGGAGGAAATCTGGTACGAAAGTTTTGACGGCAAACGCATCCAGGCCTGGGTGCAGAAGCCGCCGGGGTTCGATCCGACGAAAAAATATCCGCTCATCCTCAACATCCACGGCGGGCCGCACGCCGCCTACGGCTACATCTTCGCGCACGAGTTCCAGTGGATGGCGGCAAAGGGCTACGTCGTGCTTTACCCAAACCCGCGCGGGAGCAAGAGCTACGGCCAGGAGTTTGGGAACGTCATCCAGTACAAATATCCGGGTGACGACTTCAAAGACCTGATGGCGGGCGTCGACGAGCTCGTTAGGCGGGGCGGGATCGACGAGAAGAAAATGGGCGTGACCGGCGGCAGCGGCGGCGGGCTCCTGACTAATTGGGTCGTCGGGCACACCGATCGTTTCGCGGCCGGGGTGGCGCAGCGCGATATCGCGGATTGGGCGGCCTGGTGGTACACGGCCGATTTCACCCTCTTCCAGCCGGCCTGGTTCAAGACTCCGCCCTTCAAGGATGAAGAAGGCGATTACAAGGCGCGCTCGCCCCTCACCTACGTCAACAACGTGAAGACGCCGCTCATGCTCATCCTCGGGGAAGAGGACACCCGCACTCCGCCGGAAGCGGGCGGGGAGATGATGTTTCGCGCGCTCAAGTTCCGCAAGATCCCGACCGTGATGGTGAAGTTCCCTAACGAGTCGCACGAACTCTCGCGCTCCGGCCAGCCCTGGCACCGGGTCGAGCGTCTGCAGCACATCGTCGGCTGGTTCGATCACTGGCTCATGGGCGTGGCCAAGCCGGAATACGAAGTCGCGCCGAAAGGCGAAGTCTCCGCCAAACCCAACCCGCCGCCGGAGAAAAAACCCTAACGAGGGCGGCACGGGCGGCCTTACTTCAGATTGTAGACCTCGACCAGGGCGACGCCGGTGCTGCCGTTGATGCCCTGAACGATCGCGGTGTAGGCACCCGGCGGAACCGTCGCCTGGATGGCGCTTTCGTCAGGGTGGAGCGGAGCCAAACCCGCCGCCTCGATGCTCGCGGCCTGGATCGGATCATCCTGCCAATTGTCATTTTCCGCGATCAGGCTGCCGTCCTGGTTATGCAATTCCAAGGTGGGATCGGCCAGGGCTCCGGACACTCCCGAACCCTCCAGGCTGGGACCGATCGCCCGCACGATCAGAAAGGCAGGGAACGCATCGGTGGGTCCGATGATGATTCCGGCGCGACCCAGGCTTCCTACAGCACTCCTCCGGCCGTCTTGGCCGATGACGGTTCACTTTTCACAGTGACCGTGAGTAATGTCTCCGGGAGCGTGACGAGCCGCGCCGCCAAGCTGACCGTCACTTCCGCCAACGCCCCGGCGAGCATCCCCTAACCGCCGCCACCAACTCAGAGTCGCGGGACCAGCCGGTCCTTCCGTCCTTGCTCTACCCTCCCTCCTTTGCCAAGCTCCACCGATGCGCATCCCAAAGCAGAACTACGACGACATCGAACGCATCATCGAATTCGATTTCGTCAGAGCAACCGAAGCCGCCGCTCTCAACGCCCTCTCCTGGCTCGGTCGCGGCGAAAAGGAAAAGGCCGATGAAGCCGCCTGCGACGCGATCCGCGGGATGTTCGACCTCATGAACATCTGCGGCGAGGTCGTGATCGGCGAGGGCATCAAGGACGGCGCCCCCGGCATTTTCAAAGGCGAGCAACTCGGGATGTGGCTGCCGGGCGCGCCCCAGTTCGACATCGCGCTCGACCCGATCGACGGCACCACCAATATCGCCAAGGGCGCGCCGAACTCGATCGCCTGTATCGCCGCCGCCAGCCCGGAAAAAGGAGTCAAGGTCGCCCTTCGCGACATCCCTTCCTTTTATATGATGAAGCTGGCTTATGGCCCGGAGGTCATCCGGAGCATGAAGAAGGCGGGCATCGAAACCCTGAGGCTGGAGAGCCCGATCGAAGAGACGCTGATCACGGTCGCGAAGGCATTGCAGAAGCGCGTGCAGGACGTCATCGTCATGATCCTCGACCGCCCGCGGCACAAGGAAATCGTGGCGGAGATCCGCCGCGCCGGGGCGTCGCTGCGCATGATCAGCGACGGCGACATCGCGGCCGCGATGGCACCTTCTTATCCCGAGAGCGGGATCGATCTTTACGTCGGCATCGGTGGCGCGCCCGAAGCCGTCCTGGCGGCGGCCGGGATCAAATGTCTCGGCGGCGACATGCAATGCATGATGTGGCCGCGCGACAAGGAGGAACGCGCCCAGCTCATTGCCGACGGCCACGAAAAAGATCTCGACCACGTCTTTTTTGCCGACGACCTGGCCAACGGAAAAAACATCATTTTCTGCGCGACTGGCATCAGCGACAGCGCGCTCCTGCGCGGGGTGAAATCGCAGGGGCCGAATGCCATCACTTATTCCGTCCTGATGCGGGCAAAAAGCAAAACCGTGCGCTTTATTCGCGCCTCGCATGATCTGCAATCCAAGACCATCCGCCTCCGCTCCGACAACCGCGAGCATCGCATCTAGTCAGCAGACGTCTCGCTCGCGTCCCCTCGCGGGGGCCCGCGTTTCGCAGTGCGAAACGTCTACATTCTTTAATCTCGCGCTCGACAAGCCAGAGATTGCCTGATCAAATCCGTAATAACAAATCTATGAAATCAGTACCCAAGACCGAGCTGTCGCCAGACAATGGCGCGATCATCGATACGAAATGGGAAGTGGCCCCTCTGAAATACCACGCCTGCGCTGCCTGCGAAGACCCGGAGAAACCAGTGGAAGGTTTCCGATTGCCGGAGGTGATCATTTACGATCACGCTGGTTTTAAAGGCGCCTACGCCCGCACGAATCTCAGTTTCCATTACCTGGGCGATTTTTGGAATGATCGCATCAGCTCACTCATCGTGGTCAGCGGCATCTGGCGTTTTTATCGCGACGAGCATTACAAGGGCGATCACTGGGATCTCGGCCCGGGCTTTTACGAATGCTTCTTCACCGAAGCGGGCCCGGACGACGTGGTCAGCTCCTTTAAGGCGATCTCGCTGACCTGAGGAGGTTCGGGTGAACGCGACGGTGGTCGCTTTTTCGTTAGGCGCGCTCCTGGCGGCGGGGGCCGCTGCGGAAACGGTGCCCTCTTCGCATTTCGCCACCCTCGAGGGCGTCCGGATTCATTACACGAGCTACGCCGCGGGCGAGAAAGCGCTCCTCTTCGTCCACGGCTGGAGTTCGGACGAGACGGTGTGGAAAAAACAGGCCTCCGCGCTCGCCGGCACAGTGCGGGTCATCACGGTCGATTTGCCGGGACACGGCCAGAGCGATCAGCCGGAGATCAGTTACACGATGGATTATTACGCCCGCGCGCTCGACGCCGTCCTGCGCGATGCGGGCGTAACCAAAGCCGTCCTTGTCGGGCACAGCAACGGCACGTCGGTCGTTAGGCAATTCTACCGGCGCTTCCCAGACAAGACCGCCGGGTTGGTCGTCGTCGACGGGACCCTGCGACCGATGGGCAGCGCGGAAGAGATGGAGAAATTCATCGCGCCATTCCGCGCGCCTAACTATGCCGAGACCGCGGGAAAATTCATCGATGGCATCACCGCGCCAATGAAAGACCCGGCGGAGCGGGCCGCGGTCAAGACCATGATGTTGCGCACCCCGCAGCGGGTCGCAGTGAGCGAATTTGAGGCGACGCTCGACCCCGCGATCTGGAAGCCAGACAAAATCGGAGTGCCCGTTCTGGTGGTGCTCGCGAAGTCGCCTTTCTGGACCCCGGATTACGAGCAATATGTGCGCGGCCTCGCGCCCCGGCTCGAGTATGAAACCTTCGACGCCGTCTCGCATTTCCTCATGCTCGACAAGCCGGCGGAATTCAACGCGGCCCTGCTGGCGTTTCTGAAAAAGAACCAGCTCTAGAACGCGACGGCGGCGAATCGCGGGTCGCATCTTCCAATCCGGTGCTTTAGATTGCGCTCCGATGGTGGCGCTCAATCCTGAACCGTTGCAGGAAAAAATCCTCGCCGGCGCACGCATTTCGGCCGCGGAAGCACTCGAGATTTATCGCTGGCCGCTCGCCGAACTGGGCGCGCTGGCCGATGCCCGGCGCAATCTCGCGAAGGGAAACAGCTACGACGAGCACGGGCGCGAAATCGTGACCTACATTATCGATCGCAACATCAATTACACCAACGTCTGCAACGTTTACTGCAAGTTCTGCGCGTTCTACCGCACGGAAAAGGACGAGGATCATTACGTTCTGACGCACGAGCAGTTTGACCAGAAACTCGATGAGCTCACCGCCGCGGGCGGAGTGCAAATCCTGATGCAGGGCGGCCATCATCCGAAGCTCGGCTTTGATTGGTACCTCGATCTCCTGCATCACATCCGGGAAAAATATCCCCACATCAATATCCACGGTTTCAGCCCGCCGGAATTCCAGCATTTTGCCGAGACGTTCGAGATGCCGCTACGCGAAGTGATCGCCCGTTTCAAAGATGCCGGCCTCGGGTCCATCCCTGGCGGCGGCGGCGAAATCCTGGTCGATTCCGTGAGGCAAAGAATCGCGCCCCTCAAGTGCAAGAGCGATCAATGGCTCGAGGTGATGCAGATCGCCCATGAGCTCGGCCTGAAATCGAGCGCGACCATGATGTTCGGCCACGTTGAGACAATCGAGGATCGCATCCAGCATCTGCAACGGCTGCGCGACCAGCAGGACGCGAGCGGCGGGTTCACCGCTTTCATTTGCTGGACCTTCCAGCCGCAGCACACCGTGCTGAAAGTCGAACATCCAACCGGCTCGGCGGAATATCTGCGCACCCAGGCGCTGGCCCGCATTTTTCTCGATAACATCCCCAACATCCAAAGCTCCTGGGTCACGCAGGGACCGGAGATCGGCCAGGTCGCGCTCAAATACGGCGCGAACGATTTTGGCTCGGTCATGATGGAGGAAAATGTCGTGAGCAGCGCCGGGACGAGCTTTCGCCTCGATGCGGAAATGATCGAGCGCCTCATCCGGGAGGCCGGGTACGAGCCGCGCCGGCGCAACAACTGGTACGAGTTAATCTGAATTTCTGTTTTTTGACGGTTGCTTGCTCTGCCAAGGAGGGCGAACGGGCTGCCGTCGCTCATCATCAGATATCCATAAATTCCGCCATTCCTGCCTTGACGTTGCTCCTCGCAATACTCATCTAATACGCCAGTTCACCATCGACGGCTCTCTGGCGATCGCTCTTCCTGCTATGAAAAATCTCACCTCGTCTCTCCGCCTCGCCGCGGTTTTCTTCTCGTTAGTCTGGGCTCTCGGCCTGCCGGTCCCGGTCCATGCCCAGGGTTTGGAAGGCGCGCCGATCACCTCGATCGACGTTCGCTACGTCGGCCCGGAGACGATCGCCAAAGACCGGATTCTGGCCAACATGCGGACGAAGGTGGGCGGGCCTTATTCCGAAACGACCGTCGAGGACGATATCCGGGCGCTTTACGACACCGGCAAAATCCAGAACGTCCGCATCTTCGGCGAACCGGCCGGCCGCGGCGTGCGGGTGCAAGTGATCCTGGCCACGCGGTCGCTCGTGACCGAGATCGAAATCGACGGCGCACAGAGCTTTAAGGCCAGCACCCTGCGCGGCCGGCTCAAGTTCAAGGTCCCTTCGCCCGCCAATGCCGAGAAGCTCGAGGAAGGCCGCCAGAACATCGTCGATTTTTATCAGCGCAAAGGCTACCCCGGGGTCGACGTCCAGCTGCAATTGGTGACGGACGAAAACCGCGGCACCGCCCGGGCGATTTACACGATCAATGAAGGCCAGCGCGGCGCGGTGGAAGATATCCGTTTCGAGGGCAACACGAAGTTCAGCGATCGCGTGCTGCGCAAGCAGATGAAGACCAAGGCGAAGTCGCTCATCTCCTTCTTCGACAAATCCGGCCGGCTCGATCCCGCGCAGTTGCAACAGGATCTCGATAGCGTCCGCGAGTTTTATCAAAATCGCGGCTACATCGATATCACCGTCCCGGAAGTGCGCCAGGAACGCTTTCCCAAGGGAGTGCGCTTGGTGGTGGTGGTGAACGAAGGCGACCAATACCACATCGGCAAACTCGCCTTTGTCGGCCAGGAAACGGCCAAGGAGGCCGGCCTCCGCGCCCTGGTCAAGCTGAAGGAAGGATCGGTCTACACTCCGAAGGGGTTAAAGGACGACATGAAGGCCATCACCGACGGGTATGGCGCGGGCGGTTACGTTGATGCCGACATCCGTCCGCAGGGTATCCCGGCCGGCCCCGGCACGGTCGATCTCACCTACTTCATCGTGGAAGGCGACCGCTCTTTTGTCGAGCGCGTGAACATCACCGGCAACACCCGCACCAAGGATAAAGTGCTGCGCCGGGAAATCTCCATTCTCCCGGGCGATGTCTTCAATACCGTCCGCGTCGAGACCAGCCGGGCTCGGCTCGAGAACCTCGGTTACTTCGAAAAAGTCGACACCTACCCGGAAGACACCGGTGTCCCCGGGCGGAAAGATCTCCTCGTACAGGTGCAGGAGAAACGTACCGGCGCGCTCAACTTCGGCGCCGGCTTCAGCACGATCGAAAGCCTGCTCGGTTTCGTCGAGCTTACCCAGGGCAATTTCGACCTCCTCAACTACCCGACATTCACCGGCGCCGGGCAGAAATTCCGCGCCCGCATTCAGGTCGGCACCCAGCAGCAGAATTACCTCATCTCGCTGACCGAGCCTTATTTCCTGGACCAGCGCTTGTCGGTCGGCGGTGACATCTTTTTCCGCGAGGCGGGCTTTCTCAGCTCCATCTACGACCAGCGCAACTACGGCATCGCGCTTAGCGTCCGCAAACCGGTCAGCCCCTTCCTCTCCGTGAGCCTCGATTATCGAATCGAGGAGATCGACATTTTTAACGTCAGCGTTCTGGCCTCGCCGATCATCCAGATGGAAGCCGGCGAACGGCTCAAGAGCGTGATCAGCACCACCGTCCTGTGGGACACGCGAGACAGCGTCTTCCTTACCCGGCGCGGGCATCGCGTCGTCTTCACTCCGCAAATCTCCGGCGGGTTCCTCGGCGGCAACACCCAGAACTACGGCTTCAACATCGAGGCCTCACAGTACTTCCTCTTCCCCTTCGACATCATCCTCACCGTCAACGGTGAAGTCGGCGCGATCGACGTCTGGGGAAGTGGCGACCGGGTCCCGCTCTTCGACCGTCTCTTCCTCGGCGGCGCGAATGATCTGCGCGGCTTTAACTTCCGCGATGTCGGCCCGAGAGACGAAAACGGCGAGCCCATCGGCGGCCAAACGCTCGCCCGCGCCACCATCGAAGCCACGATGCCGATCATCCCGCGCGTCCGCGGCGCGATTTTCTACGACACCGGTTTTGTCAATGCCGGAGCCTACGATTTTGGCACCCAGGACCTCGTCTCCGACTTTGGTTTTGGCCTGCGTCTCGACCTTCCGGTCGGCCCGCTCAAGATCGATTACGGCATCCCGCTGCAAAAGGGTAACAACAACGGCGATGGCAAAATCCAGTTCAGCGTTGGCTATCAATTTTGAACGAAAGGTGGCACTTGCAGTCTAACGCCATCCCAACTACCAGTCTCACCTTACATCTATGAAAAAGCTTATCCTCGTGGCCGTTCTTTCCGCCTTTGCGCTCCCTTGCGGGGCCTTTGCCCAGGGCATGAAAGTCGGCACCATCGACATGAATCGCGCGTTCAAGGAATATAACAAAACCAAGGACGCCGAGACCAAAATCAATGACGCCAAGAACAGCGCGAAGAAGGAATACGACGATCGCGCCGATTCCTACAAGAAGGCGCTCGATGAAATCAACAAGCTCAACCAGCAGCTCGAGGCCCCGGCCCTGAGCGCCGATGCCAAGACGCAAAAAGCGAAAGAGCGCGATGACAAGATCGCCAGCATCAAAAACATGGAGCGCGAGATCAACGAATTCCGCCAGACCCGCGAGAAGCAGCTGCAGGAACAGGCCGTCCGCATGCGCGACGGGATCGTGAAAGAAATCACTGATGTCGTCATGACGAAGGTGAAAGCCTCCAGCATGGACCTGGTGTTTGACACTTCCGGCGTGAGCCTGAATGGCGTGCCCATGGTCATGTTCGCCCGGCCCGACATGGACTTTACGACCGACGTCGTCACCCAGCTGAACAAGAACGCCCCGGCTTCCGCCCCGGCGCCGAAAGCCGCCGCCAGCCCTGCGCCGGCCACCAGCCCTGCGCCGGCCGCCAGCCCGAAAAAGCCCTAACGAGGGATTCAATCTAAATGAAAACGCACGCCGCCGGCGTGCGTTTTTTTTTGCCGCCACTCCATCTCCATGCCGTCTCTCCTGAAAACGCTTGGTCGTGCCCGGCCCCCGCACCTTGCAACTCGGCGGGCGCGAGCGGACCTTCCAGCGGTGGGCTTCGGACGGACGATCGGGATCTTGTTAGGCGCGGCTGTTCTTCAGCTCACCGCCGCCGGGGCCGCCCCGGCCTGGGAAAAAACCGTCACCACTCTTCCCCGGGGAGATTTCCCCAACCCCCGCCCCCTCGTCGCCACCTATAACTTTGGCTGGAACGATGTCGTCGCAGCCGCGGCCGAGATCCGGTTCGATAAAAGCGGCGAGCAACTTCAACTCCAGGCCGCCGGCGGGACCGTCGGTATGGTGCGCGCCCTGTGGAAATTCAACACCCGCCACCGCGCCGTGGCCGATGCCTCCACCCTGCGCCCGGTCTCACTGCATCAGGTCGATTCACTCCGCAGCAAGACCGTTACGACCGATATCGCGTTTCACCGCGACTCGCTGGAGCGGGTTCGGACCGATACCAAGAAGAACAAGACTCCCAAGCCGAAAACTTTCCAATTCGACGGCGGCATCTTCGACATGCATTCCGCGCTTCTCTCTCTGCGCAGCCAGCTCTTGCAGGCGGGCGACCCTTATCGCGTGGTGGTTTACCCCGCGACCAGCCCTTACCTCGCCACGCTCACAGTCGCGGCGCGAAAAGATCACGATCGCGGCCGGGACCTATC
>MWWA01000429.1_pt1 | contig 11041 bp, 9 predicted proteins | sample 1047341 | NCBI WGS metagenome assembly MWWA01 (sample SAMN06349978, study PRJNA376086) | soil metagenome | isolation source: MS5-1 sample Antarctic (ecotone) soil | place: Antarctica | collected 2015-01-13
CTGAAGAGCGATCTTTATCCACGTTTGCGGATAAGCCTGTTTTGTGGTGAAGCGCTACCGATGGCAGTTGCTCGACAGTGGAGTCTGGCTGCTCCCAATTCGGTCTTGGAAAATATCTACGGCCCTAGAAGTACGGGACAACCAAAAGGGGTGATGGTATCGCACCGAAATGTCCTCCATTATCTTGATTTTGTGATAGCAAGGTATGGCTTTCACAGCGAGGACCGGCTCTCCCAGACATTCGACCTCACGTTCGATCTTTCAGTTCATGACATGTTTGTGGCATGGCACAGCGGCGCCTGCGTCTGCTGCCCGAGCCAGAAGCAGATGATTAAGCCGGGACCGTTCATTAACGACTCACGGCTGACGGCGTGGTTCTCAGTTCCCTCGACGGCGGTCTTTATGCGACGATTAGGCGGACTGAAGAGCGATCTTTATCCACGTTTGCGGATAAGCCTGTTTTGTGGTGAAGCGCTACCGATGGCAGTTGCTCGACAGTGGAGTCTGGCTGCTCCCAATTCGGTCTTGGAAAATATCTACGGCCCTACTGAGTTGACGATTGCCTGCACGGCCTACCGCTGGGACAGAGAAACCTCCGAAAGCGAATCCGAGAACGGGCTCGTTCCGATCGGCACACCCTTTGCCGGCATGAGGGCACTGATCGTCGACGAACAGTTGCAGGAGACGACCGAGGGCGAGCTAATCATGACAGGGCCGCAACTCACCCTTGGGTACTGGCGCGACCCGGAAAAGACGAATGCCGCTTTCGTTCCTGTCCCAGGGAGAGAGGAACTCTACTATCGGACCGGCGATCGCGTTCGCGTTGCTACATCAAAAAAGACGCTGCTTTACCTGGGCAGGCTCGACAGCCAGATCAAAGTCCTTGGTCACAGAGTTGAACTTGGAGAAGTGGAGGCTGCCGTGCGCGCTGCGTCAGGAGTTGACGGGGTGGTGGCGATCGGGTGGCCGGCCTCCGGCGCGACGGCCGACGGTATTGAGGTCTTTCTACAATCGGAGGAATGCGATGCAAAAGCAATCCTACAGCGATTGAAGGAGACACTTCCTTCCTATATGGTCCCGCGGCAGATTAGGAAGAGGAAGCAGTTCCCGTTGAATTCGAACGGGAAATTCGATCGCAAAGAATTGATCAATAGCTTGGAAGACACCTATGAATCAGCTTAAGGCGGAGGACGTTCGCCGATTCCTTGTTAGGCAGTATTCGGGCGGTATCAGCGCAAGCGGGACAGAGCCCGCGCAAGTCCCGGATGATTTCGATTTCCTCCTGCAAGGGGTCATTGACTCCTTAGGTGTTTTGGAAATGGTCGGTCTAATCGAGAACGAGTTTCAAATCGAGCTGGACCTGGCCGATTTGGATGCAGAGCAGATGACCATTTTGGGACCGCTGTCAGAATATGCGGCGTCTCATCAAGTAATGAAATAGGTTCCGCAACTGGAGGTATGATCCACACTTACGAGCAGACCTCGGTCTTCATCCGAGGTTTTGATTATCAGTTAGGCGCCAATCGGCGCACTCTGGCGGACCTAGAGGCGCGCCAACGAATAGCGGGTTCGATTGAGATTCTCAGGAGTGTGGGATATGAGTATAACCATACCCTTGGCGAAGAAGAAGATCTCGTGAGCCTTGCGGCGGGTTCCCTGTCCCGCAGTCTCGCAAGATGCTCTCATCCAATCGCCTTGGTTTTTCAGCACTGCTATTCAGATAGTGTCGTTACCTCGGCGGAGATAGGTAACCGAGACTTGGCGTCACGATCGCGCTATCTTCAGCCGGCTGTCATGAAAAAGGCCGGTTTGGATGGGGTTCCATATTTCTGTTCATTCGCCAGCGGTTGTGCCGGATTTCTGTTCGCCTTAACCTATGCACTTGGCCTTATCAAAGGTTCTTTGGGATCTTCTGTTATATGCATTCTTGCCGATGCGGCACCGGCCGATGCCGCGGTCGATATGGTTAAAGAGGCGATACTCGAATCGGACCACAGCTCTGCCTTTCTAGTAGATGTTCACGAAGGCGACTATCAGATACTGGGGATTAATCACTACTCCACCGCGAGGGCGAGTATGCCGCTACTCGAACTGGTCAATAAGACGGTTGAAATGATCGAAGGCCTGGCAGCGAAGTTGGGCATTGGCCTTCGCAAGGCCGACGTGACCATACACTATCCCAACATTTTCCCGAAGGTTTGGACATTGGTAACGCGTCAGCTGCGGATTCCCGATGTTACGCATCTCATGGAAGGTTTAGCGGAGCGCGCGCATTGTGGCGGATCGGACTCGGTCATTTCACTATCGAATCATTGTGGGGGTCGTGAGGGTCAAATTCATCTAGTGGTCAATTACGGTGCCGGCGTGCATCTTGCCGTCGGCCTCTTTCGCAGCGCGAGTGGAAGTGCTTTCGAGTCGTGAGTGCAATGAGCAAATTTATCGAACCTCGAGAGCCTGCCGCTGTGGCCACATACTCGGCAGCCATTGCCCGGTGGATCCTGCTGTCGGGACGCGCTGCGTTTATGGTGCTCTTCGGCTGCGAAGAAAGAGCAATTCGGATTCTGGAAGAATGGGTTCAGCGCAGAACTTCGGAATTCAGCGGTGAGCGGTCCGTACTTCCATTAGCGGATGATAATCCGGTTGGCGTCCTGATCGGCGTGCCGGGAAATGAGCTGGAACAGCGTCGGCGAGCTGACCTCATTAGTTTGATCAAAGGCTCCACCGCGCAACAGCGTGAGGAGCTAACGAAGAACCTCAAACGTTTAGCCGAACTCACTGCACCCGTCTCGGAGAGCGACTACTATTTCCGAACAGTCGTTGTCGACGCGAAGTATCGCGGCCTTGGAATCGGAAAGCAGTTACTTCAGAAAGGCATCGCAGATGGGCGTGCGGTCGGGTTCACGCATTTTCGGTTGGACGTGCAATCTGACAACGAACCAGCTCTTCGGCTATACAAGAATCTTGGGTTCAAGCCCATCTTCTGCGGTTATTGTGAGCGTCTAGGATTCGGCATGGACTCGCTCGTTCTGGATGATGAGCCATGAAGGAGACTTTATTTAGCGGTGCGAAAAACCGGATCTTGCAGATGCTGCTGCGGAGCGCACCTGGCGCCACTTCACTCCGTGTTTGGCTTAATCGCTGGCGTGGAGTGACTATAGGAAAGAACGTGTGGATTGGATACGACACTGTGATCGAGACATCGTATCCCCATCTTGTGACGATCGGCGACCGTGCCGCGATCGGGATCAGGTCGATAATCATCGCGCACATGCGGGAACAAGAGGGAGTTGTGATTGAGGAAGATGTGACGCTTGGCGCCGGCGTGATTGTTTTGCCGAATGTGCGTATTGGCCGCGGATCGATTGTAGCGGCCGGCTCTGTTGTTACCAAATCCGTGCCACCTAAAACATTGGTGCAAGGAAACCCGGCACGGCCCATCGCAACTGTTGAAGTTCCTTTGAGGGCAGACGTTACCCTTAAGCAATTTTCAAAGGGCCTGCGCCCGATCCGTTCATGAGAATCCACAGCAACTAGCGTCGCTCGATGCGACCCAAATGAGATTCTCTAGAACGAGCGAAGTCGTGACTGACTCGAGAGCGGGAGGGCGAGTTGCGTCATCCCGGGCTAATTCTGCTTTGATCCTGACCGCTCGTGAAGCCTCGGCACAAGAGAAGAATCTCGCGCGGATAGTGGAGTTCTTCGGTGTGCCCTACGAGAGTTTTGCGATCGACGAGGCGGAAGGCGGGGCCAAGAGCGAATTCCACTTTGCCGGCAGCCGGCTTCTCTGTTCCGCACTGGAATTTCTGCGGTTCCTCGATTGGGCCGAAAAGATGTGGGATGGCAATGAAGGTCGGCAGCGCGTGCATTCGGCATTTGTCTTCGCCGGGGATGATCTGGAAGCAGTGCGGGAATTGGTGCGACGGCTTACTGGCGATGAACAGCTGATGCGAGAGGGGACTTCTCCCGGCACGGCGTCTGTTTCAGATGAGATGGAGGAATTCTGTTCAGTGATGAGTGGACTGAAGGTGGCCGCCGGTCCGGCGGAGGTTGAAGATACTCCTCTGCTTTTCAGTCGTAATCGAATGAAGGGAACGAGCATTATCGAAATCGGCGATGACTCTACCTTTGTGCGCTTTGAGTACCGCGGAGTTCCCATCTTCATTTCTACCTCCAACCAGATCATCGACTTGGCCGCTCCCGTAGATGGACTCCACTTCGATGTGCGAGAGCACTTTCTTGCCGCAGTGCCGATCGTGCTTTATCTGAGGTGGGCTTTTGAAGCAGCCGGCTGGCATTCAACGGAGACGAGCGCCTGCCTCATCATCGATGACCCGGTCCTCAGGAGTAATTACGGGTTCATCAATTTCAAGAAGCTTCTCGACCTGGCAGTGCGGAATGCTTTCTCTGCCAGCATTGCCTTTATTCCCTGGAACTGGCGCCGGGGCGATTCTCGCGTCGCGCAATTGTTCAATGAGTCGCAAGAGAAACTGTCAATCTCCATGCACGGTTGCGATCACACGGCGGGCGAGTTCGGAGTTCGAAGCAGACCGGTCCTGTCCCGGAAGGTAGAACAAGCTGTCTCGCGCATGCAACTGCACGAGGAGAAGACGGGGATCCATTGCGATCGGCTCATGGTGTTTCCGCAGGGGGTTTTCTCGGAAAATGCTCTCGCGGTGCTGAAGGAGCGGAATTTTATCGCGGCCGTTAATACCGCCGTGAGCAGCAGCGATGACGAGCCTCGCAAGATCACCGTGGGATCGTGTTGGGACGTGGCCATCATGGACTACGATGGATTTCCGGTCTTTACGCGCCGCTATCCTTCCGAAGGGATCGCAAACTTCGCCTTCGATATTCTCCTGGGCAAACCTTGTCTGGTGGTGATCCATCACGACTTTTGCCGTGATGATTATTCACACCTCACCCGATTCATTGACCAGCTCAACGGACTAAATTGCACACTTTCATGGCGCAATCTGGCAGAGGTGGTTCGGCGAAGTTTCCGGCAGCGGGCCCTGCCACCCGACACGATTGAGGTCGAGATGTACGGCGGCGAACTAACGCTCCGCAACAATTTGTTTGCGCCGCAAAGCTTCAGCATCAGACGGCGAGAGCCGGATTCGGACGCAGTGAAAGAGGTGGTTTCTGACTCGGGAATCGTGGCTTGGAGTCACGCGGATGGTTACATCACGTTCTCGCTCGAACTAAACCCGAAAGAGAGCGCCCTGATTCGAATTACCTACCGTGAAGCGGTGTCTCCTGCGCCAGAAAACGAAACGATGTTTTACAAGCTCAAAACCGCCGCCCGGCGTCATCTGTGCGAGGCACGCGACAACTATCTTCAGCCAGCGCTCAACGCCCTCGGTGTTCTGCGGTAGGGAAAGAATAGAACTGTGACTTCCAGCATGTCCAAGGCTAACAGGGTCGTCGGCTTTGAAGAGCGCGACAGTGGCGAGATGAGCGGTCGAAGCGAGCCTCAGTCAGAGCGCCGTTTTCTCGGATTATTTGTCCGGCGCAGTGGGTGGTTCCTCTCTTTCAGAGGATGGATCGCTCTTATTGTTGTCGCCGCTGGGCTCTTCGGGACACTCTTTCTGGGTGTGCATCCATTCCTTGCGATCACTGAGAGAACGGAAACTCCTTACCTGGTCGTGGAAGGTTGGGTCCCAAATTACGCCTTGGAAGAAAGCATCGCTGAGTTCCGGTCGAAGCCTTACCGGAAGATGTTTACCGTCGGCGCCGATATCCTTAATGGGGTCAATGTCGATCCCGGTGACAATCATGCCGACTATACCGCGAAACGCCTCGCCTGGCTGGGAATGAAGCCCTCGCTGGTGCAGGCGGTTTCCTCGGGCGCTCATTACCGCGATCGCACTTACTCTTCCGCGCTCGCCCTGAAAGCATGGCTCGATCGTAACGAACCTGGCGTCAGAAGCTTTAATCTGGTCACCGTCGGAGTCCACGCCCGCCGCAGCCGACTACTCTTTCAAAAGGCACTCGGAACGACGCATCTGTCGGCGTGATCGCGGTCGAAGATCGCGAGTATGATCCCGCACGTTGGTGGCGATACAGCGAAGGAGTAAAAGAAGTTATCAGCGAAGGCGCAGGGTATTTATATGCGAGGTTCTTCTTTTATCCTAAAATGACCGGCGGGCAGGAAGTTGTGCCTCCCACCAGAAGATAATTATTGTGAAAATCGCCATCGTTGGACAAGGTTACGTAGGTCTTCCACTGTCGCTTCAGTTTGCCCGATCGGGCATCTCGGTTATCGGCCTGGACGTTGACCCCGCCAAGGTGGAAGCGCTGGCCGCCGGCCGAAGCTATATCAAGCATATTGAACCCGCGGCAATCCAGGAGCAACGCGACGCGGGGCGGTTTGAAGCGAGTCGGGACCTTTCCCGCGTGCGCGAGGTGGAGGCGATCATTATCTGTGTCCCGACTCCTTTGAACCGAAATCGTGAACCGGATATCTCGTACATTCTCGACACGGGCAGGGCGATCGCGCCCCACCTGCAAAGGGGCGCCCTCGTCGCGCTCGAATCAACAACTTACCCGGGGACAACCGACGAAGATCTTCGAGCTGTTTTGGAGGAAGGCTCGGGATTGAAGGCGGGTGAAGATTTTCATCTGGCTTTCTCTCCGGAGCGTGAGGATCCAGGAAATCCGGAGAGCAATGTTGCGGTCGTTCCCAAAGTAGTCGGAGGCTTAACCGAAGAGTGCCTTCGTCGTGCCGTCGCCCTCTACAGTCACGCGACTCGGGCGGTTGTGCCGGTCTCTTCCTGCCGGGTGGCAGAAGCGACCAAGCTACTCGAGAACATCTTCCGCAGCGTTAACATCGCTCTGGTGAATGAGCTTAAAGTCGTTTATGCCGCGATGGGGATAGATGTCTGGGAGGTGATCAAGGCGGCGAAAACCAAGCCGTTTGGTTTCATGGCTTTCTATCCCGGCCCCGGTCTAGGCGGCCACTGCATACCGATCGATCCATTTTATCTCACTTGGAAAGCCCGCGAGTACGGGAAAAACACCCGCTTCATCGAGCTCGCCGGAGAGATCAATACATCCATGCCTGATTATGTTGTCCATCGAGTGGTCGAAGCACTGAACTTCCACCGCAAGCCGGTAAGCGGCTCGCGCGTCCTGATTCTCGGCCTCGCATACAAGCCCAATGTGGATGACGAGCGGGAGTCGCCGAGCTATGTGCTGATGAATCTGTTGAACGAGCGGGGGGCCAAACTGGAATATCACGATCCCTATGTCCCGGTGATCAAGCCGACACGGGAGCACTCCCACTGGGCGGGCAAAGAGTCGGTTCCCTGGCAGAAGGAGCTTATCAGCGGTTTTGACGTTGTGGTTATTGCGACGAACCACTCGTCTGTAAATTACCAGGAACTGGCGGATTGGTGCCCTTGCATCGTTGACACCCGCAATGCCATGGCGGGGCTTCGCTCCAAGCCTCATCAGATTTGGAATGCTTAAAGCAGGGAGAGTCTCGCTTTTCGCGCGACCGCGCGGTAGATACCGGAGAGATATGTTGGAATCGACTGCTGAAAGGCAAAAACCCCGGAATAATGAAGATTACCCCTTAGAATGACCCGTCTCGTATTAATCGATAGGGTTGACGGCTCTCCGTTATTCCGCCTCCTCAAGACGCTCTGCAGACTGTGATCGCTTCGCTTCCGTGGAGGAGGCGCTGTCGGCCTCCAGTCTCGGTGCAGGCGAAAAATGTGCGCTCATTCTGTCATCGGAGCATCTCGTCGAAGCGTGCGCCCTCGCCGACTCCCGGGCACTCTTGCCGAGCCAACTTTTTTCGGATGTCGCCTCTCTTTTGGTCTATCCATGGGGCGCGCGAGATGAGGGAGCAAAAGCTCTGAGCAATTGGTTAGGTGGGGAGGTGAAAGCGGTCCCGCTGCGGAATGCTGATAGCTGCTACTCCGTGAAACGTTTGGAGATGGCGGGTCCTTTTAGTGGGCTCAGTTTCGGACCGGTCAATTCGCTTTCTGACTTCGGGCTGCACATTTCTAATTTGCGCTATCCGGTCGAGACGATTGTCAGTATCGACGGGTCGCATTTTCTTACCCAGATTGATCTCCCAAAAACACAGCTCTTCGTTTGCTGCTCCAGCTCGGTTTGCGAAGTCTCCGCCGAGGTCCACAGGAACCTGTCGGCTGCGGTTCGATTCGCTGGACTGGGTCCCCTGATCTTTTTTTTACGGCATTGCGCGGTCGCTTCCTGGCAGACACCGGCGCGGACGACAAACATTGTGATCGATGATCCAGATCTGAGAGCTTGCTATGGCTTTCTCAACATGAAGACGCTCGCCCGATGTGTGGATGAGTTGGGATGCGCAGTCTCGATCGGCTTCATTCCTTGGAACTACAAGCGGACTTCTCCGGCGGTAGTGGAACTCTTCCGCGCCCGTTGGCCTTCGCTATCTCTCTGCGTTCATGGGTGTGACCATATGAGAGATGAATTTTCCGCGGCAAAGGTTTCGACCTCTCGGCAATTGCTTGCGCTCTCTCTCGAGCGCATGCGGAGGCTTAGCCAGGTCACCGGCTTGGCTTGGGATAAAGTAATGGTATTTCCTCGGGGCGAGTTCTCGGGAAGCGCGATGCAAGCGCTCCGTGAGAGCACTTTGGTCGCCGGGGTTAACACGGAACTGATCGATACTCAGACCGGGCGGGGCGTGCAGGTAGAGGAACTCCTGCAACCAGCTATCACGGCCTACAGTGGCTTTCCGCTGTTCCTGAGAAGGCCGGCGAGTCAACCGGTCGCCAAGTTCGCGCTGGATTTACTGCTAGGTAAACCATGCCTGGTCGGGATGCATCATGACTACTTTCGTGGTGGAGACGACAAATTCATCGCGCTGGTCAAATCGCTTAATGCGCTCGATTCGACCCTCACCTGGACCAACCTCGAATCGATCGTCGCTCAGACCTGTTCGATTCGATTGACCCCAGGTCTTGGTCCGGAGGTGCGGCTTTTTAGCTCCTGCACCCGCCTGGCTCCGCAGAAGTCTCTAACTGAAGCTCGCTTTTCGAAGCGTGAACCGCTCGTGGCAAAGACATTTAACGCCTCCGTCGATGGGCGGGAAACAGACTGCACCCGCCAGGACGGAACAATCTCCTTTGCCGGACAGCTAAACCAAGCCCCAGGAACTCTCATCTACATCAAGATCTTGCCGGTGGAGGAGGTGGCGGTACCTTCTCCTTCGCTGCCGTATCGAATAAAGGTGGCCGCCCGGCGGCGGCTCTCGCGCATTCGTGATAACCATTTCTCTAAGGCGGTTTGGGCGCGGCATTTTCTACGCGTTCCGCGCAGCCCTAAAGTGTGAGGGTCGCACTTGGCGCGAAATTACATTAGGAGCTTATGAGAGCTCGCCCCCGATGAAACCGGAATTGACTATTCTGATGCCGTGTCTCAATGAGGCGCGGACTCTTGCGGCATGCATCGGAAAGGCGCAACTCTTCCTCGCCCACCATGGGATCTCGGGCGAGGTGATCGTGGCGGATAATGGCAGCAGCGATGGCTCGGTTGAGTTGGCGACTGCCTTGAAGGCGCGAGTTATCAACGTGCCTGTACGCGGCTATGGGGCCGCTCTGGCGGCGGGAATCAGAGAAGCCAGGGGCCAATACATTATCATGGGAGACTGCGATGAGAGTTACGACTTTTCAGCTCTCCTCCCATTCGTGGAAAAGTTGCGGGCGGGTTACGACCTTGTAATGGGAAATCGGTTTCGCGGGGGAATTGCTCCGGGGGCAATGCCTGCAGTCCATCGCTATTTCGGCAACCCGTTTCTGACCGCTGTCGGGCGCTTGTTTTTTTCTGCGAGAGAATGTGGCGACTTCTATTGCGGTTTGCGCGGGTTCCGCAAGGAAGCCGTGCAAAAGCTCGCCCTGCAGAGTCGAGGGATGGAGTTTGCGCTCGAAATGGTAGTGAAAGCAGAGATGCACTCGCTCCGGATCACGGAGGTCCCCACCACCCTTTCTCGAGATGGCCGCGACCGCGCCCCGCACCTTAGAAGCTTCCGCGATGGCTGGCGCAGTCTGCGATTCTATTTCCTGATGGCGCCGCGCTGGTTTTTCGGGATCCCCGGGCTGGCATTGCTCGTCATTGGCGGGATCGCGTCGGCGTTTCTCTTTATGGGTCCGGTCTCAGTGGGATCGATCACCTTCGACTATCATACGCTGCTTTACTCGATCTCCGCAATCGTGCTGGGCTACCAGTCGCTTCTCCTTTTCACTTTTGCCAAGCTGATGGCAGTCGAGACTGGGTTGCACCCAAGCACTCGCTTTGGCGTTCTGGAAAAGCGCTCGACCCTGGAACGGTGTCTTACCATCGGAATCGCTCTCGGGCTGGTGGGGGTGATACTTGCGATCGTGGCGGCCAACTACTGGCGCGCGACCCATTTCGGACAGTTGCGTCCGGACGTTACCATCCGGCTGGTTATCGGCTCAGTCCTCTTTCTCCTGCTCGGCGGGCAGACCGTGCTGGCGGGGTTCTATTTCGGTTTGGTCAACATGCTCGCTGAAAGACGCACGCAACGCGCCGGAGCGATGGCTCAGGAGAAGGAGTGACGGAAGGAACGAAGGACAGGCTGTGACTACGGAATCTCTTGTCGACGAGGAGTCGATATCTCCGGACGAGACGGAAGTTCTCGCTCGCTCGTGGCGAGTCATTGCCCGGCAGTGGGATTTGATCGCCATTTTGGTCTTAGCCACAATTCTGTGGCTGCCTCGGCTTTCCGGCCCCATCGATCTGCGCTGGGATGCAGGAGTCTATTACCTGCTCGGCACGTCACTGGCCGAAGGAGAGGGCTACAGAATTCAGAGCGAACCAGGCGCGCCCGAGGCGATACAGTATCCACCGCTCCTGCCTGCATTTGTAGCCTTGCACGAACTGGCGCTGGGTACGAGCGATCCGGCGATCGTCGCACCTTGGTTGCGTCATTCTTACACCCTGGTCTTCGTAGCCTACGCACTTGCGATAGTTATTCTCGCACGAAGATATCTGCGAAGGAGCTTTGCGCTGATCGCCGCGGCTCTGGCTG
>MWWA01000430.1_pt1 | contig 10984 bp, 17 predicted proteins | sample 1047341 | NCBI WGS metagenome assembly MWWA01 (sample SAMN06349978, study PRJNA376086) | soil metagenome | isolation source: MS5-1 sample Antarctic (ecotone) soil | place: Antarctica | collected 2015-01-13
GGAGGAACCTGTAGAACTCGTCGGCCGCGTCCTGGGCCTCCCGGATCGGGGCATCGCGGACGACATCGCCCGTCATGGTGAAGAACCGTCCCGAGCTGTAGAGCTCACCCTCGGCCCGGTTCGTGCCCTTCGGGACTTCGGCTTTACAAATAATGTGAAAGCCGTTCTTGGACGGAGACCTCTCCGTGTAGGAGTCGAAGCGGTCGATCCAGCGCCGAGCCTGCTCTTCTGTGACATCGTCGATGTCTGCTCCGCAATATGGGTTATCCGGGTGGAAGACAAAGCCTATGCCGTCGAAGAAATCATCTTGCTCGAAGGCCTCGACCGCACCCTCGAAGGTGGTCCAGGTCCTCGGCGCCGTGCTGTCCGCCCGCCTGTGGTTAGCTTGATAGAGGACTTTAGTAAGCTTCCCATCGCGGTGCTCTTTCTTCCACAGAACCCACGAAGACGCCATCCTCAGTTCTTCGGGTATTTGGTACACTGAACTAGACGCGGACATTGAACTCCTTTCGCGTCAGCCTCGCGCCGCCACTCCAACTGGCGGCCTGTCTGTACAACGTCTTATGAATTGGTGGTCCTGGTAGTTTTCTGTGGCGTTGTGGGCTCTTCGCCCATCTGTGCCCTTTCTCGTTCCTGCTGGGCGAGTTCTCGCAGGACGAGTTCCCGCATGGTCTCGATCAGGGCCTCCTCTACCACGTCTTGCTTCGTCTCTCGTAGGCGCGCCATGAGTTCGTTCTCAGGCTGTGCGTAACTCCTCTGCTCCTGGCCGGCGCTCGCAAAGGTGCGGCTCACTGCTTGTTTGGTTCGGCCTTCCTGCTCGAGGATCGCGTCGTGAACTACGTCAAGGATCTCATCCTTATTGAGAGGCCCCGCCTCCCTCGGGGCTTCAACTAAAGGGACGGCCGGCTCCCTGAAAAAGTCCGCTGCCTCGACGTCGAGGGCTTTCGCCAACTTCCTCAAAGTCGACGGCCGGGGTTTCCTGTGGCCTAGCTCCACCTGGTTAATGGTGTTGGCGTCGACACCGCTTCTCTCTGCTAGATCTCGCAGTGTCAGGGCCTGGCTCTCTCTTAGTTCCGCGAGTCTCTCCACTTGCACCTCCTATTTTGCCTGGGTGCATTATACACACAACGCGGATGCAGTAAAGAGAGTGTTGACAACAGGGAGGGCGGGTATATAATTAAGACGTAACGCAGACAAGCCCCCGAGCCGACCAAAGCTAAACGGGGGCCAGACGACCAGAAGGAGGCCGCCAAAGGTAGTTAGCACAGAGTAGCACGAAGCCACGTAGCGTCAAAAGCGCAAACGCCAGGAGCCGCCAGGCACAAGGCACGAAGCGCACGAATGACAGAAAGGAAGTGTAAGTTATGAGTGAAGACACCTTCACCGTCAAGGCATTCACGCCTGAGATCATCGACGCGGGCACTTACCCCGCTATGGTGGTCGGCATGAAGAAGCGTCCCGGCAACTTTGGTGACGATTACGTCCAGTGGATCTTTCAGCCGGACGGTTTCTCCGAAGACGCCCAGCCCGCTGGCAGCACGTCTCTTGCCGCCGGCGCCACGGCCAAGGGCATGGAGTGGGCAAGGCGCATCCTCGGCAAGTCGACGGCCGCCGATATGAAGTGGGGCCGCGATCTCAAGGAGAGGCGCCCGGTCGTCGACTGGGGTCCGGACATCCTCGTAGGCAAGCCCTGCCGGATCGTCGTCGAGAAGAACTACGACGAAGACGAGGAGCGCTACCGTAACCGCGTGGTGAACGTCCTCCCTCCCGGTGAGACGAACGTCGAGAAGGCGGCAGCGGCCGAAGAGGACGAGGAATTCAATTCGATCCCGTTCTGAGTAAATCTGAGCCGGGAGAGCGTTTTGACAGGCCCTCTCCCGGCTCTCGACCACAAAGGATGTGGTACCTGTGGCCACCGAAATTCTACTGGAAGCCGCCGAGAAGACCATCGCCAGGATGATCGCCGAGCGGGCCGAGCGTGGTCGCCAGCTCTACCTCACCTCGAGGCAGCTGATCGCCAAGACCAGTGCCGACACCTACGAGATTCCCTCCTGCACTACGGACGAGGTCTACGCCGTCCACTACGGTGACAGTAAGGAAGACTGCACCTGCACCGACTTCGGGGCCCACCGCGGCGAGGTCAGCTGCAAGCACCTGACGGCCGTCGCCTTGCTCTTCGCCGTTCGACGCCGGGGTTCGCCTAGGCCCTCGTGCCCGTCATGCTTCGGCGGGTACGTCACCATGACCATCGAGGAGGACGGCCAGGAGGACGCCGAGGCCGTGCCGTGCCGCCGCTGCGCCGGCGAAGCTAACGCCGGCGTCGAGCGCTAGGCCCCGCCCCTAATGACCACGAGCCGAGCGAGGGGACCGCCAGGGCAATATTCCAGCCGGTTATAAGCTTCACGAACAGAGGAGAGACGAATGCTGGAGATCAAGCTGGAGCGGGTGCTGGAGCCCGAGCAGATGAGGGAACAGCCGTGCGGTGTCTGCGGCAGGGACTTCCACCCGAAGGCGGTTGTCGCGCTGCTCTACACGGATCACTACCTGCCGGCGGTGTGCGAAGAGTGCCTTACTCACCTGGCACAGCGCGCCGAAGTCGCGGGCATCCCGGCGAACTGGAACATCGTGTACGCAAACTACCTCTCAGCGGTAGCGAAGTACCCGGAGCCGGTGTTCGCCACGCGGGAGGCGCTGCTCGAGGCCGAGCAGCAAGATCCACACTGGAACCGCATCCACGAGATGTCGGAGGTATAGCTGCAGTCAGCCGGGCCGGGGTCCTACGGGGTCCCGGCCCACGACTTGAGAGGAGGATTAGATGGCGGGCAGGGCAAAGGGCTTCGCGTCGTTGAGCCTCGACAAGCAGATCACACGCGAGCGGCTGGCGGCGGTAGAGGAGGTCTTGGAGGAGTATCGTTCCTACCTACCGCTCACCGTTCGACAGGTCTTCTACCGGCTCGTCGGCAAGGGTTACCCGAAGACGGAGAACTTCTACGATTCGATACAGGAGTTCTGTAACCGCGCCCGCCGCGGCGGGCACATCCCGTTCTCCGCAATCCGGGACGACGGCGTTTCACGGCAAGGCGGGGAAACGTCACTCTGCTACGAAAGCCCACAGGAGTATTACGCCTCGGAAGAGGAGCTTTACAACCACTACCACCGCTCATGGCACGCCGACCAGCCTGCCTATGTCGCGGTGCTCTGCGAGGCCGCCGGTATGGTGCCGATGCTTGAACACGCCGTCGGCGACTGCCGGGTGGAGGTAGCATCTAGCTCCGGCTTCGACTCGCTCACGGTCAAGCACGATCTGTTCGAGGATGCGCTTGGGCGCTATGAGGATTTCGGCCAGGAGACGATCCTGTTGCATCTCGGGGACCATGACCCCTCGGGCGTATCGGTCTTCGAGTCGATGGCAGAGGACCTCGAAGCGTTCTGTGGCGACTGCGATGAGGTCACAGGCGATCTTATAGAGGTGCGGCGCGTGGCGCTCACGCCCGGCCAGATCGCGGATCTCGGGATCACCACGACCCCCGACGAGATCAAACCGTCAGACTCCCGTTCGCGCTCATTCATAGCACGCGGCCTGGGGCCCGCCGCACAGCTTGAAGCCATCCCGCCCGACACCCTGAGCGCACTTGTCCGGCAAGCCGTAGAAAGCACGCTCGACCTGGATGTTCTCCGCGCAAGCCGGGAACAGGAGCGCCTCGAACGCGATCAAGTGCAGGGGAAGTTAGATGAGGTAAACGAGGTATTGCGCGGTGCCTTCGGGCTAGAGTAGCACCACGTACCGGCCGGGCCGGGGTATCCTAATCGGGTGTCCCGGCCCTCGACTATGAGGAGGTAATCATGGAGGCCACAAGCTGCCCCCGGTGCGGCTCGGCCGACGTGGTGCCCATCGTCTACGGGCTGCCCGGAGAGGGACTCATTGCGGGGTCTGTGGCGGGCGAGGTCGCGCTGGGAGGGTGTTGCGTTGGCCCGCGCGATCCCGAGTGGCATTGCAAGGCGTGCGGGAACAAGTGGCGCGTGAGTGCGCCGTGGCACCCTAATCGGGTCTCTCGGCCTCTATAATGCTCGTGTTGGCCGCGTCGTATTCCCCCTCCCACACGACGCGGCCCTTCGCTCTCCCCCGCCCCGATAGCCCATGTTCGGCTAGTCAGCATTTCAGCGCGCCGGGCGCATAATACCCGACGATGTGAGCATCCCTCTTCCGGCGCACCTGGCCCTATCGGGGTGGCTCTAAGCGAACTTCCGAGAATTCCTTTACCCCGTCGTACAAAACACCGCCTTTGCAGAGCTTTGAGGCTAGCGGTTGCAGACTCGGATAGCTTGTAGCCGGTTCCGCGTATCAAGCGGTGTTGCGACAAAGTATCAAGAATCGCTCGAAAACCGCGCTACCTCCCGAGCACCCTTCTCCACCAGGGCGTCCTCGGCCGGGGCTGTACGCCCTCCTGTGGGCCTCCCGCATAGGGCCGGGGCTCCGACCCTTCCGGCTCCTCCTCGACCGTCTGAGGCGATTCTCGCGCCTCTGAGGGTGCTTCTAGCTGTGGGATTCGCTCCGTCAGGTTTAGCAGAATGGCATCCTGGCGCTCCAGCTCTCGCCGGAGGAAAGCTATCTGGTCCTCGAGGCTCCGGATATACGTGTCTTGGACGGTCTTGGACGCGGCGTCCTCTCCCGTGTCTTGGTCCGTCTTGTGGACGGTCTCGGACGGTGCCAGGTAGACGTACACCCGCCCTGATTCGTCCCGATCGTGGGGGATGGTGCCCCTGGCTATGCGCTTTCTTACGGCGTCCTGGCTGATCCGCAGCGCATCGGCGGCTTGCGCGACGGTTAGTCTGTCTAGGTCGCGGCTTGGTTGCTCTCCCACGGTCCCATACTCTACCCCTCGGCGGCCACGCGCAAGCGCTTAGAAGGCAACCTCGTGGCGCTGTTATGCGAACTTCTATCGCACCAGCCCCAACCTGGTCCGCCCGAACCTCTGAGACATCGACCAGTACGCCAGGGCCGTGGCGAGGACGAGGTCGTCGTGCGGCACCTCGCGCGGGTCATTGGAGTAGGAGTCGTGCCCGGTCTTCTGGTTGACCTTCATCTCGTAGCCGGAGAGCTCCTCGGTTAGGGCCTCGAGGTAGGCGAGGCCGCGCGGGATCTTGATGGTCTTCTCCTCGAAGCGGACCCGTAGGGGATGGACGAGGTCACGCTTCGGCACGCGCCAGATGCCGCCCTCCCGGTTGACCTGCTGGCCGGCGGTGATGAGGACGGGCAGAATCTCACGCACCGGAAGGCGAGCCCTCTTGAGGTCCTGGAAGACGGCCAGCCCCACGCCCGTGGCATCCACGGCCAGGCGCGTCTTGTAGGCCAGCGGCTCGCGGCCAAAGAACTCGCCGAGCCTGTCTACCACCTCCGGGTAGGGCGTGCCGAGCTCGAAGCGGTCGAGGTGCACGAGGCGGTGCTCGACTTGCGTTTCGATGTCCAGGTGCTCCTCGCCCACGTAGACCCGCTCCATGATGGCAAGCGCCGTGTAGTCGGCGAGCTGGCCGATGTCGAGCCCGGCGAAGTAGCGGATGCGTCCCTGGCTTCGCCTTGAGGCGCTACTCACGCCGCTCCTGCCGAAGGGCCTTGCCCTGCAAAGAGGGGCTCGAATTCCTCGGTAACGGCGGCTCTTATGTCCTGGTGCCTAAAGACCGCGTCGATGTTCTCGCCGAAGATGCACTCGTACTCTTGCTCATAAAGCCAGCGGCCGAGAGTGCGGCGCTCCTCCTCGAGGAAGGCTTCAGGGATGCGCGGACACTGACTAGCCGGTATCTCGTAGCGTTCCCAACCGATACCCTCGGTCCACTCCCGGTGGAACACACCGCGCTTGCCCCAGGGCGTGCTCATCATCATCAGGCGGCCACCGCTGACGGCGAGCATTGGGCGTATGGCGTGGTAGAGGCCATCGTCAACACGGGCGGCCTCATCCAATACGAGGAGATCCACGGCGGAAAAGCCTCGGACGGTCTTCTCCGTTCCGGGCAGGGCCTCGACCCTGGAGCCGTTCATGAGCTCGAGTCCCATCTTCCTGTAGGACTCGGACGGCACGGGATGGCCGAGACGCCGGTAGAAGGCCGTCAGCTTGCCGAACGTCTCCTTTGCCTGCCTCTCGGACGGAGCGAGGATCAGGATGAGGGAGCCCTTGTCGCGCAGCGCCTTGTGCAGGGCGACGATGGCGGCGATGGTGCTCTTGCCGGATTGCCTGGCGCAGTTCAGGAGGATGCGCGGCGCCTCGGAGGTCAGGACGCGGTGCTGCCAGTCGTCGGGATCTAGGCCGACGGAGCGCGCGAACTCGGCCCTATCCTCTGGCAGCTCATCGCGGCGACGGCGTCGTCCGCGGAGGCGCCTTACCTCCTCAGCTAGCCGCGTCGTACTCACGCTTGAGCTCTTCGATCTCGGCGGCTAGGTCGTCGGTCTCCTTGACCCTGCGCTCTAGCTCTATGAAGTCCTTTAGAGCCCTGTAGCCCTGGATCATCACCGCGGCGTCGTTGCGGTCGAGATCTCCGGATTTCACGTCCCCGATCACCGATCTGATCTCCTCTTTGAGGATTATGACCTCCCGGTTGCCCTTGGCCCTTGCAGCCTTAGAAGCCGCCCTACGGCGCTTGTCTGCGTTCTCTGGAGCGTGGGCCCAGCAAAGGCCCTGCGACCCGTTAGCGGGCAGGGTGCAAGGGTCTCCACTTGCCTTTGTTGCGCGGCAGACGCTCATTTGCGGACCTACCCTCCGTTTAGGGGGAAAGGTGCTGGGAGCCTCTTTAGGGGGAGGTCCCTTGCCGACCTTACGGTTACGGCACTCCCAGCACGAACCGACAGCCTACGCCGCACCCTCGTCCTCTCCCACCACTGTGGCGGCGCCGAAGCTGGCAAGGTAGCGTAGTGTTCCCTCGAGGCTGCCACGGGCCGGCCCGCCCCCGAAGTTCTGCGTGGTGACGTTGCCCCACACGGTCACGCTCTTTTGTGGCTCGCCTGTGTTCTCCGGTGCGGCAGCGGGCACGAGCCGCCGCATGGCCCTGAGGTCGTCCTCGGCCTTGAAGTAGCGGAGCAGGTCCTCGAGCACCGTAGCCGCGCCCTCACCGACCTTCTCACCCTCAGCGGCCTGGGCCTCCATAAGCAGGCGCGTCAGCTCCTCGTGGTGCTCCTGAATGTAGCGGGAGCGATCCGAGCCTGCGAGGGTCAGCCTGCGCTCTAGGACCTCTAGCTCACGCTGTGCTCTCTCGAGCTGCGAGCGCAGCTCGGGCTCTTCGGGCTTCGGCGCCTTGCGCCCATTGTTGAGGGCAACCGCCTCACGGTTGAGGTCATCCTCCCTAGCTTGTGCCACCTTGTTAGCAAGCGCCGCCACCTTCGCCTGTGATGCGGCTTGCTGCTGCTGCAGGCTTTCCACGGCCTGCTCTAGGCGCTGCAGCTCGGGCACCTTCTGGGTAATCGAGTCGAACATGCTTTACCTCCAGGTCCGTCGCTTGTGTTTCTGCAGGCTGCCCAGCACGTCGGCTAAGGAGGCCTCTGGCGAACTCTCGCCCGGAGAGACGCGTGCGATCTCACGCTCGCGAAGCTCGGCGTGTTGGGCGACCAGGAGGGCGCGGCGGGCCTCCGTGATGGCCTCCTCGAGTTCGGCATCCGTCATGGCCTCTGTGGGCTTCTCCGTAGCTTCAGGCACGGGCTTCTCGGCCGCCTCCCTTGCTCGCTGGATCTTCTCCAAGAAAGCGTTCCGTGCCACTACCGCCTCCCGGCGTGGTTCACAACGGTTCGCTTTGGCTTGAGCTTGCGCGAGCCCACACTCTTGCCCTTTGTCTCGTCGGCCAGGCCCCGCTTGCGGGGGAACTTCCGGCCCGACGGGACGTTCTCGCTGCTTACTTTATGGTCAGCTTTCATGTTGCTCCTTTCGTTAGTCTTCGACCAGCTCGGCGAGGCAGAGCCTCTCCCAACAAATCAACGTCTTTGCGCCGGCGACGTTCAATACCGGCCCGGCCGGGTAGAAGTCGAGCAGGGTTCCGCTCGTCTCCTGTCCGCCGCCGTAGGCGTCCACGTAAGCAACCTTCAAGGTTCGCTGAAGCCACGTAGACGGTAGCAGTCCCTTCGGCGCGCTCCTCTTCGGTAGTGCGGGCGTGCCGTTCACGTCCGGGCGGGTCATTGCCTCGAGTATCTCCGTCACGCTGCGCTCTCCCTTCGATTGGCTACCATGATGTCCTCCCGCGCCGCATAGCCGCTGGCCTGGCTACCGCAGAAATCCGCTCCGTTTCAGCAGCGACTTCAACTGCGGGTTCATTGTCCGCGGGTCTACGCCCTTCAGCGCCTTGTTGGCGGCATTTATCGACTTCGTCTGGTTGAGGACCGCCGGGTAGTATCCGGTCTTCTTCAGGTTTGGGTTCCGATACGGCATGCGCTTCCTTTCGGTTGGTTTCTTCCGCCCTTATCCTTGCTCTCGTCTAGCTACACGCGTGCCTCCCTTCAGCTCCGCTTTCACTAGCTTTGCTTCACTTGGTGAGGTTGTGGCCAGGAGAATGTCCTCCCTGGTCGTGTAGCCCGACGTGCCCACTACCTCTACATCTCCCTCAAAGGCTCTCAGAGCCTCCCTAAGCCCTTCGCGGGCAAGCCCTGATACCTCCCGCCGGCGGGCCTTCGTGCCGGGGTTGGGGCCTTCGTCGGTGCGGTAGAGAGCATGGACGATAAGCTCCTCCGGCTTGAAGGTTAGGACGAGGCGCTGGAGGCCTTCGGTCATGCCGCCGGCCTCCAGCTTCGCCGCGGCGGGGCGAAATTCACATTCACATTCACGTATAGAGATGTGAGGGAATGAATGACGAATTTTGTCACTGTGCCGCCAACTCCAGGACCGCCTCCCGTTCCCTCTTCTCGCCCGTCTCTGCCAACACATCCGCGCTCTTGAGGCGGCTTGTAGAGTTCTGTACCGACCGCAGATCCCGATCTATGTTCGCCGCAATCTGTTTGTTGGTCATGGGGCCGTACTCGCGCATGGCCGCCACGATGAGCTGCTCGATGGTGTCTTCCGTCGGAGGGTGGATCACCGTGTCGCTGCGCTCGAAGGCGATGGCGCCGGCAGAGAACTTCGTGATTACGGTAAACGGCTTGAGTCGGGGCCCGACGTTGTTCTTACGATGGGTGAAGGTCGCGTAGACCGCGCCCGCGTCCTCGTCAGCGTGCCCGGTGACGTTAACGGTGGAGCGCATGGCGTTCGTCTTGTAGACGCTCCCGAAAGCCTCTTTATCTGCGGCGCGCTCACCTTTGATGGCCCGCGCTATGTGGTCGACTATGAGGGTGTGCGAGCCGGTGTCCTGTAGCGGTTGTATGTAGTTACGCACGTAACCCAACACGTCAGCCGAGCGCTCTGACTCGCCTTGCATGGAGAAGCCGAACGAGTCCACGATGACGAGGGACGGCCCATGTTCCTCGACCAGTTCCAGGGCGAACCCGAACACATCAGCCGCAGAGTATCCAGCTGCCTCGACATAGTGAAAGTCATGCGGCACGTCTGGCCATCCTGCGCCGTCGGCTATCTCCTTCGCCCGCCGGAGCTGTACCGTCTCTGACATCTCGAAGTCGAGGTAGACCACCGGAGAGGTGATCACCCCGAGCCCGTGCCAATGTTCGACACCGACAAACGCCACTGACATTCCGAGATGCAAGACGTTTACCGACTTGGCTAGCCCACCACCGCCGTAGAAAGAAGTTGCCAGCCCACAGGGGATGATCTTCTCCACTACAAACTCCTGCGGGGGCGGCTTCGCGCGCCCCACAAAAGAAACAGCCCTAAGACTCTTCTTAGGGTGATGACTTGAACCATTTTCTTCCTCATTCACATTCACATTCCCTATACGTGAATGTGAATGTGAATTTCGCCCCTCATTCTCGAGGACGCCGGCGATAGCCTGGTATTGTTTGTCGGCGTCTCGCCGGTTCGTGTAGCACTTCCAACCGAGGGTGAGATCTCGCTCTTTGAGGGCCTCGGTTACCGTACGCCTCGTTGCGCCGGCGTCGTAAATGACGCGCCCGATCTTCATAAGTGAGGCCGAGCGGTCAACCTCTCCTGGCGACGCCGCCTTTGTCTTCGGCTTCTCGCCGCGCCAGGCCTTCAGGGCCTCGGGCCCGAGCTCGACCGGCGGCTCATCTCCATGCATGTGGCCGTTTGTGGAGGCCAGCTCCGCTGCTTCGGGCAGTGGCGGGAGGATGCGGTCCAGGTCACCGGCCGGGTAGGTGCGGCTCGCGTCGAGGTGCCGGACGCCGACTACCGGGTGTCCTTCATACTTGTAGTTGGCCGTTCCGGGTACTCGGAGGAGTTGGGTAAGGTCGAAGCCCGATGGGTCCGCCCCGGTTGCATGGGCCAGGCGCTTGTTGAGTTGTTCGGCAGTCTCCGGCGGTATGGCATCTGTAAGGCGCCAGTAGACGTGGTAGCGGCCGGGCGAGGACTGAACCACCGCGGTCGGTGAGATCTCACCTTCAGGCACCTGGGCGCCGTCGAGGTCGCCCCATAGCGTATGAACTGCTGTGGCGTTCTCTTTGATGCGCCTGGGATCGGTCAGCAGGTGCGCACAGAAGTAAACCTCATGGCCCTCCTGCGCCTTCTCGAGTATCCACTCTGCGGCCGTGTCTGCGGCTTTCGGGTAGCCGAAGTAGTGCGTGCGGAAGTTCGGGCCGTCGGTGTGGCAGATGGCTAGCAGCCCCCGCTCGTCTCCGAAGACGTGGTGCCATAGATCCTGGGCCTTGTATACTGCTGTATTAGACGCGGACATTGAACTCCTTTCGCGTCGTCCTCGTGCCGCCACTCCAACTGGCGGCCTGTCTGTACAACGTCTTATGAATTGGTGGTCCTGGTATTTTTGTGTGGCGTTGTGGGCTCTTCGCCCATCTGTGCCCTTTCTCGTTCCTGCTGGGCGAGTTCTCGCAGGACGAGTTCCCGCATGGTCTCGATCAGGGCCTCCTCTACCACGTCTTGCTTCGTCTCTCGTA
>MWWA01000431.1_pt1 | contig 10968 bp, 9 predicted proteins | sample 1047341 | NCBI WGS metagenome assembly MWWA01 (sample SAMN06349978, study PRJNA376086) | soil metagenome | isolation source: MS5-1 sample Antarctic (ecotone) soil | place: Antarctica | collected 2015-01-13
CCTGCGGTCAGCATTTTGATCCGATCCTTAAGATTGTCAACTGGCTTCGCTGCATCGAGTGTTGCAAACTTTGCTTTTTTCCTTGGCTCGACAAAGGGTTGCAGCCGCGTGCGATGACGAGGGACAGTCGTTGGGGCATCCAGGTGCCTCTGCCGGATGCAGAAGGCAAGGTACTGTATGTATGGTTTGATGCCCCCATCGGGTATATTTCTGCGACAAAAGAACTGCTTGACAATTGGAAAGATTATTGGTGTAACAGCGACACCAAACTCGTCCATTTTATTGGTAAGGATAATATCGTTTTTCACTCTATCATTTTTCCCTCGATGTTGAAGGCTCATGGGGGCCTCGTATTGCCGGACAATGTGCCTGCAAATGAGTTTTTAAACCTGGAAGGACAGAAGATATCTACCAGCCGCAACTGGGCCGTATGGATTGATGAATATTTAAAAGATTTTCCCGGCCAGCAGGACGTACTCCGGTATGTACTCTGTGCCAATGCTCCTGAAACAAAAGACAATGACTTTACATGGAAAGATTTCCAGGACAGGGCAAACAGTGAGTTAGTGGCCATCTTCGGAAATTTTGTTAATCGCACCTTTGTATTGATGCACAAATTGTGCAAGGGCAAAGTACCTCCATTTCATAATGACATAGCAGATGAAAGAGACAAGTTTATTACGGAAGAATTCACAAAGTCAAAGATCAAAATCGAAAATTTTATTGAAGAATTCAGGTTCCGGGATGCACTCTTTGAAGTGATTGACCTCGCCCGGAAAGGGAACAAGTACTTGCAGGAGAAGCAGCCGTGGATACTGGCCAAACAGACTAACACAGACGGGCAACCTGACCCTTCTTCACAAAAGCAGATTAACAATTGCCTGCATATATGTCTTCAGCTATGTGCTAACCTTGCTATTTTAATCAATCCTTTCCTGCCCTTTACAGCAAATAAAATGCTACACATGATGAAGGTGGTGGAGAAAATGCTGGAGTGGGAAAATGCCGGAAGTATGAAATTACTACGCACAGGTTATAGCCTTCGTGCACCGGAGCTGCTGTTCAGAAAAATAGAAGATGAAGAAATTTTAACCCAGGTGGAAAAGCTAAAAGCACAATCAGTTATAAGCGAAACAGCACCTGACACTAAAAATAATAATAAGGAAACCATGGAGAATTTAGAAAAAACGCCAGCCCCTGTGAAACCGGAAATAACCTTTGAAGACTTTTCCAAAATTGATCTTAAAGTTGGTACTATACTCACCGCGGATAAAGTGGAGAAGGCAGACAAACTTCTCAAACTTGAAATTGACTTGGGTTTTGAAAAAAGAACTATCGTATCGGGTATTGCATTATTTTTTAAACCAGAAGAAATTATTGGCAAGCAGGTAGTAGTGGTCGCCAATCTCGCTCCCAGGAAAATGAAGGGCATAGAAAGTAATGGGATGATACTGATGGCTGAAGACAAAAACGGGAAATTATATTTTATATCGCCGGATGATAAAATTGAAGAAGGCAGCCAGGTAAGCTAAGGATTTTTATCTCCGGTATTGAATTGATTTTTTGAATACAGATACCGTTTAAAACCAGACCTTGTCTGTTTTTGGATACCCTGAAGATGTCTTCACTATCACCAGTAATTTCTAATGGCTTAATTTCGATCACTAAATAGTTGTTTAACTAACTAAATCTTATGCAAAAAAGAAATATTAATAAAGTCGCCGTACTTGGCAGTGGTATTATGGGAAGCCGTATTGCCTGCCATTTTGCAGGTATTGGTGTGCAGGTTTTACTTTTAGATATACCACCAAAGGAATTATCGGAAGCTGAACAAAAGAAAGGATTAGCCCTGGATACCCCGGCAGTAAAAAACAGGATCGTTAATGAGGCGCTTGCAGCTGCAATTAAATCTAATCCTTCGCCGGTATTCACCAAAGATGTGATCAGGAACATAAAGACCGGCAATTTCGAAGATAATATGAAGGACATATCTGACTGCGACTGGACTATCGAAGTAGTGATTGAAAGGTTAGACGTCAAAAAATTAATTTACGACCAGGTAGAACAACACCGCAAAGCGGGAACATTAATTACCTCCAATACCTCAGGCATACCTATACATTTAATGGCAGATGGAAGAAGCGACGATTTTAAAAAACATTTTTGCGGTACCCATTTTTTTAATCCTCCCCGGTATCTCCGTTTATTAGAGATCATTCCTACTGCAGAAACTGATCCGGGAGTTGTTGATTTTTTAATGAATTACGGAGATGTCTATCTTGGAAAAACCACAGTGCTTTGTAAAGACACACCGGCGTTTATCGCCAACAGGATCGGCGTTTTCAGTATCATGTCCATTTTTCACATAATGGATAAATTGGAATTGACCGTGGATGAAATAGATGGGCTGACGGGACCGGTAATTGGCCGGCCAAAGTCTGCAACATTTCGTACAGCGGATGTAGTAGGGATTGACACGCTTGTAAAAGTTGCAACAGGCGTAAAAGAAAATGCTCCTGACGAAGCAAAGGACATTTTCACAATACCGAACTGGCTTCAAAAAATTACAGATAATAAATGGCTGGGCGATAAAACGGGGCAGGGCTTTTTTAAAAAAACCAAAAATGCCAAAGGTGAAACAGAAATTCTCGCATTGAACCTGGAAAACTTTGAATACGAACCAAGGAAAAAAGCAAAGTTTACAACACTCGACGCAGCGAAGCCAGTTGACAATCTTAAGGATCGGATCAAAATGCTGACCGCAGGAAAAGATAAAGCCGGAGAGTTTTACAGGCTATTTCATTATTCCCTCTTCTCCTATATTTCTCATCGGATTCCTGAGATCAGCGATGAGATTTACCGCATTGATGATGCTATGAAGGCAGGCTTTGGATGGGAAATCGGTGCTTTTGAAACCTGGGACGTGCTGGGTGTTCAGCGAACAGTTGAGCAAATGAAGTCAGCAAACTATGAGGTAGCTGAATGGGTTGAGAAGTTTCTGAAAAATGGGAACTCTCATTTTTATAAAGTGGAGAATGGTAAACGACTATACTATGACGTTAGCTCTGAAGGTTACAAAGAATTACCTGGAGGTGATGCATTTATTATTTTAAGCGATCTGAAGGAAAAGACCGTCTGGAAAAATGCTGCCTGTAGTGTAATTGATATCGGGGATGACGTATTGAGCCTTTCCTGGAATACAAAAATGGGAAGTATTGGAAGTGAGGTACTGGAAGCATTGAATAAAGCCATCTCACTCGCGGAAGAAAAATACAAGGGAATTGTAATTGGAAACGAGGGTCCGCAATTCAGTGCCGGAGCAAACGTCGGTATGATCTTTATGCTGGCAGCTGAACAGGAGTTTGATGAACTGGATATCGCTATCCGGATGTTTCAAAACTCCATTATGAGAGTCCGGTATTCCTCGGTGCCGGTAGTTGTTGCTCCCCACGGCCTCTCACTCGGCGGTGCCTGCGAGATGTGCCTGCATGCGGATAAAGTACAGGCTGCTGCAGAAACCTACATCGGGCTTGTGGAATTAGGTGTTGGTTTGATACCGGGCGGCGGGGGAACAAAAGAATTTACCCTGAGAGCTTCTGATGATATGCATCATAACGAGCCGGAAACGATCACCCTGCAGAACCGTTTCTTAACGATTGGTACAGCAAAGGTTTCTACTTCTGCATTTGAAGCGTATGAGCTGGGGATTTTACGAAAAGGGTTAGACGAAGTAACGATGAATCAGTCAAGAAGAATTGGAGAGGCGAAAGAAAAGGTGATCAGCCTGTTTGACAGTGGCTATACAAAGCCTGTTGAACGAAGTGACATAAAAGTACTGGGCCGCGGCGGTCTGGGAATGCTATATGCCGGGATCAATGGCATGTTGCGTGCAAATTATATTACTGACCATGATGTGACGATTGCTAAAAAATTGGCGTATGTAATGTGTGGTGGCGACCTGAGTGAAACAACTCTTGTAAATGAACAATACCTCCTGAACCTGGAGCGTGAAGCCTTTCTGAGCCTCTGCGGCGAAAAGAAAACCCTTGAAAGATTACAGAGTGTTTTAAAGACTGGTAAGCCGGTAAGGAATTGACAGCCACTCTGACGGCCGCCGTCTGAGAAAAAAACAAAATCTAAATGCCTTTCAGACAATAATAAAGAAGAAGACGGCCACAGGAAATCAGATTATTATTTTCAATGTTTTCATTAATCCGTTAATGGCCGGTCTGGTTAACAAAATTGAAAATTGGGAATTTTCTTCTTTTAAAGATTATGCCGGTTTTAGGAATGGAACACTCTGCAATAAATATCTTGCCGCGAAATATTGCTCCTATGATCCGGCAACTTTTTATGAAACATCATACAACATCATTAAGGGGTTTGATATTTGATCAGACGGAATCCATCGGATCAAATTGTTACATTTGCCCATGCCCATACTATCAGTAGAAGGATTGTCAAAAAATTATGGCCAGATACAAGCTCTAAACAATGTGAGCTTTTCCGTTCCTGAAGGTTCAGTTTTTGGAATACTTGGTCCTAACGGTAGCGGGAAAACGACTTTACTGGGTACGATCATGGATATCATCCGGGCTACTTCGGGAAGTTATAAGCTATTTGATGAATCACCAACCGAACACCACCGACAGCGGATAGGAACACTGTTGGAAACTCCAAATTTTTATCATTATCTCTCCGGCATCAGAAATCTTGAAATTGCTGCTGAAATAAAACAGCGCGGACATGATGATATCCCCCAGGTACTACAAATGGTAGATCTCTTTAAAAGAAAAGATTCCAAATTTAGTACGTATTCGCTTGGCATGAAACAGCGCCTGGCTATAGCCTCCTGTTTGCTTGGAGATCCTGCTGTAATGGTATTTGACGAGCCAACAAATGGCCTCGACCCGGTTGGTATCGCCGAGATCAGGACTCTTATGAAGCGCCTGAACGGGCAAGGGAAAACAATTATTATGGCGAGCCATCTTTTAGATGAGGTAGAAAAAGTTTGTACCCATGTCGCCATTTTGAAAAAAGGAAATCTTGTTACATCAGGCAATGTAAGAGAAATACTTTCCAATGAAGATATGGTGGAAATTGCCTGCAATGACAATGAAAAGCTTGCAGAAATTTTAAAAGGCATGAGGGGTCAAACAAGGATTCAAATAGATGGCGATAAGGTATTGGTTTATTTCCCCGTTAATACTGCTGACCTTTCCTCTCTCAATCAATTCTGTTTTCAACACAGCATTTCCTTACATCATTTATTACTTAAAAAGAAAAATCTTGAATCAAGATTTTTTGAACTGACCAATAATTAACTGCATGCTTCATTTACTCCGGATCGAATGGCTTAAAGTCAGGCACTATAAAACGTTTTGGATCTTTTTAATCCTCTATGCCTTTGCCATGTTAGGTATCAACTATACCGGGTATTATGTTACGGAGCTTACTATACAAAATCTCCCGGAAAGCCAGGTACTGTTAGGAACTCCATATGCTTTTCCCAAGGTTTGGCAGACCGTTGGCTGGATGAGTAGCTGGCTTTTATATTTCCCGGGTATCCTTTTTATTATGTTGCTGACGAATGAATTTAATTTTAAAACACACCGTCAGAATATTATAGATGGCTGGACAAGATCAGAATTCATTACAGTAAAGTTTGTATTCGCAGTAATTTTTTCTGCTGCGGCAACAATTTTAAATATCCTCGTTGCTTTGCTTTTTGGTTCATTGGCTACCGGCTCACACTTCAGCTTAGCCGGCACTGAAAATATTGCCTACATTTTTATTCAAACTACTGCCTACATCACTTTTGCACTTTTTCTCGGAATCGTTTTCAGGAGAAGCGGTGCAGCTATTGCGGTTTTCTTTTTATTCGGGCTGATATTTGAATACCTGATTGGCGCGTTTATTAATTCTAAAATGGAGTTAAGCCCCGCCGGCTTTTTTCTCCCTCTCCAGGTAACTGACGTATTGTTGCCTATTCCTTTTGGTAAAACCGTAATTTATAATAACGCGCCGGCTGATTATATACTTGCCGCCGTAAGTGTTGCTTATATCGCAGGCTATTACTTTTTTGCTTTGAAAAAATTCAATAAGGATGATCTCTGAGTATCATTAATTTTTTTCGGTCAATTCAGCAATTGCCATCTCAATAGTTGGATAAAGAAATGTGAAACCTGCTGAAGAAATCTTTGCTGCGCTTACTGTAGCGCTTTTTAGTATTTCTATACTTTGCTCGCCGAGCATCAATTTTAAAACAAATTCCGGTACATGAATCGGAATGTAGAACTTCTTACGTATAGCATTCGCGACCTCCAGGGTTAGTTTTTTATTGGTAACCGGTGCAGGGCCAACAGCATTAAATACGCCCTCCATTTCTGTATTGAAAATACAATGAAGGTACATTCTGCAAAGGTCATCAATATGAATCCAGGTTACTATCTGTTTACCGGTTGATAGGATGGCGGCGATGCCAAATTTGACGGGTTGTTTAAATTCAGGATAAGCGCCTTCATTATTATCCAGCACGATGCCTGTTCTTAATTTACACAGGCGTATGCCAAGTTGAACGATAGGTTCTACACTATTTTCCCATTTGACGCATGTATCACCAAGAAATGAATTATCGGGAGGATCGCTTTCAATAAAACCTCCATCCTTCACGGTTTTAGGATCGGCACCGTAATATCCAATTGCGGAAGCAGAAATAAAACTGCTGACATGATGATTAAGTTTTTGTAAACTTTTAACAAGTAAATTGCTGCTTTTAGTCCGGCTTTTTAAGATATCTTCTTTGTACGATTCTGTCCACCTTTTATCCATAACGCCTGCCCCCGCAAGATGAATAATATGATCTGCTTTCATCAGGGCATTTTGATCAATTTCCTCTTTATCAATATCCCAATGAGCATATTTCACTAACGCTGCTTCTGACTTTTTAGATCTATCCCTGGAAAGAACTATTACTTCGTGCTTCTTTGCGGTTAAATGACGTGTTAAATTTGCACCGATAAGCCCTGTACCACCTGTTATTAAAACGACAGCCATATTTTTATCGTAAATTAGTGAGTTCTCAAATGTACAGTATTCACAAAGTGTTTTCCTACACCGTATTCCTAAATTTTTTTAAGAAATGAAAAACATCTTCGCACTTCTATTATCTATTTTTATTTATGCTACCCTTCCTGCACAGCAGATTACTTATACGCAACCAGAGCCTGAAGACCTTCGTTCCCTGGATTTTGAAATCATAGGAAAGATCAATAATAATTTCTTGATTTACAAACATATCCGGAATGATTATGCCGTGAGTGTATATGATCAGAATATGGAATTAAAGAACAGGTTAAATTGGGATTTCATGCCCTCCCGAACCTTGAATGTTGATTTTGTTTGGTATCCTCAATTTGCCTATCTCATTTATCAATATCAGAAAAGGGGTGTTGTATATTGTATGGCGGCACAAATAGATGGCGAAGGAAAATTACTCAAGGAACCATTTGAATTGGATACCACTGCAATAAATTTTGCTGCCGATAATAAGATTTACAGTACCACCTTTAGCGAAGACCGCTCAAAAATCATGATCTATAAGATTCAAAAGAAAAATGACCGTTTCAATTTTACAACACTGCTTTTTAATGACAATCTTCAGTTACAGAAAAAAACAAGAATTGAAACTTCATATGAAGAGCGCAAGGATGTTTTCAGTGATTTTCTGGTGGACAATAATGGAAATTTTGTTTTCACAAAAAGTACAAAATCTTCTTCCCGCGATTACCTTGAAGATGCTGACCTGTTGATCCAAATGCCTGGATCAGACACATTCCATACACAAGGCCTGGCCCTGGATGGAAATTATCTGGATGAGATCAAGTTAAAAGTAGATAATGTAAATCATAATTTCCTTATCACCTCTCTGTACTACCCAAAAAAGAGGGCAAATGTTGAGGGATTATTTACTGCCGTTTACAGTGAAGAAAACCATGAATTCATTTCTCAAAACTTTACGGAATTGAATGATTCAGTGAGAACGATTGCCAAAACTGACGGTTCTATGAGATATGCACTTAATAACTTTTTTATTAAAGATATTATTCTAAAAAAGGACGGCGGCTTTCTATTGGCAGCAGAAGATTATACAAGCCAGTCACGGGGAAATCCTTTTAACCGCTTTAACTACCTGTACGGTTACCCGTATTATAATAACTCTTATTATTTATACTCGCCATCTTATTACGGTTACTACGGCAGGTCTCCCTGGTATTATAACAATCGCGGGCAAGTGAGATATTATTATGACAATATTCTCGTAATGAATTTTGATAACACAGGAAATGTACTCTGGGCGAACGTAATTCGAAAGTCACAGTACGATGATAATTCTGATAATTATCTTTCCTATAACAGTATCGTTTCCGGTGGGGAACTGCATTTTCTATTCAATGAATTGGAAAGACGTAATCATATGGTTCATGATCAAAGTATCTCCCCCGATGGTAATGTAACCCGGTATCCTCCTTTGCGAAATCTTGATAAAGGGTACGAATTTATGCCTAGGTATGCAAAGCAGGTAAGTTCTTACCAGGTGATAGTGCCCTGCACTTACAGAAATTACATATGCTTTGCAAAAATTGATTTTTAAATGTATGCGTATTATTGATCGGTAGGTGTATTCATTATTTTGAATCATCAGAAGAGTTTATAGAAGGCTAAAGTGGACAGGGCCCCGCATACCAGTGATCAAGGTTTTTGGGAGACGGGTTATTATAAAACGAATTGTTTATTCTCACTCAGGAATTTTACTTTTGAGCTTTTATTATTAACCCCAATTTTGTGACAGGAGTCTTCCGGGCCAATAATCCATTTAATACTTTCATGCTTTTCGTTTATGGGCTGTTGCTGAAGTTGGTATGGTTTATCTCACCCCAGGTACCGGCGATTCAAAATTCAGACAACTTTCTTTACAACTCTATACTAGCAACACTAAAGCCGTACTTTGATCCTTACCCGGTGGTGTATTCGCTCATACTTTTTTTCCTTGTATATACACAAGCTATTAGCTTCAATGCATTGATGAACAACAGGCGCATGATGCCAAAGCCAAACTACCTGCCAGGCATGAGTTATCTTCTGATCACTTCTTTTTTTCCGGATTGGAATATTCTCAGTTCTTCAGTAGTTATCAATACGTTTATAATTTGGGTTTGGGCCCAGATGAGTACGTTGTATAATAACCAACAGATAAAGGGGACCCTTTTTAATATTGGCCTTATGATTGGCCTGAGCACGTTTTTCTATTATCCTGCCCTTGCATTTTCAGTGCTAATTATTGCCGGGCTTTTGATTACACGCCCACCACGGGTAGCAGAGTGGCTGATACCGCTATTGGGTATTCTTACTCCCTGGTATTTTTTATTCGCGTGGCTTTTTCTTACCAACCGTTTATATGGATTTAATGTGCCTGGCATTGCCATTGATTATCCTATAGTGGAAAGAAATATCAACATTTTTATTGGTCTGGGCTTGATCATTCTGGCTACGGCAATTGGTTTGTATTTCGTGCAGAAAAATGCGACGCGGCAGGTAGTACAAGTGCGAAAAAGCTGGGGGCTGATGATGCTTTATCTTATTGTAGCCTTGTTCATACCTTTCATCAACATGAGTTACAATTTTAATTATTGGTTTATCGCTACGGTTCCTTTATCAGCATTTATTGCTAACACCTTTTGGTATCCCCGGAAGAAAGTATTGCCGCTGATGCTACATTGGGGTATGGTGGCATTTGTTATTTACATGAATCTTCTCACATGATATCATTCTGCATGAATATCTTTACCATTCAAAAATTTTAAATTATGAAGTTCGGTGTAGTTGTCTTTCCAGGTTCTAATTGTGACAGGGATATGATGTATGCATTAGAGAATGATCTGGATCGTGAGGTAAAGCCGCTGTGGCATAAGGATAGTGATCTTTCCTATTTCAACACTGAAGATTGCATTGTGTTGCCGGGCGGTTTTAGTTACGGAGATTATTTGCGCTGCGGCGCCATCGCCAGGTTCAGCCCAATGATGAAAAGCGTTATTGAATTTGCAAATGCCGGAGGAAAGGTTTTTGGGGTCTGCAATGGATTTCAAATACTATGCGAAAGTGGTTTATTGCCTGGCGTACTCCTCAGAAATGAGGCTATGAAATTTGTTTGTAAAAACGTTTTTATCAAAAAGCCGGGCCAATCGTCACGTGATGTATATAAAATTCCTGTTGCCCATGGTGAAGGAAAATATTACGCCAGTAAAGATGTCATTAAGCAATTGGAAAATAATCACCAGATTTTATATCAATACTGCGACGAGTCAGGAGGTATAGAACCTTCTGCCTCTCCAAATGGTTCTTTACAAAACATTGCAGGCATTTGTAATGAAAAGAGAAATGTAATTGGTATGATGCCGCATCCTGAAAGAGCCTGTAGCAGCGACCTTGGTAATATTGACGGCAGGAAAATATTTGCTGAACTATTTTCATTAAACTAACGTTAAAAATGAAATATTTTCTCAAATCGCAGGTGTTGCCAGGTCATTATTTCAGTAATTTTGTTTTCAAATCACCTTATTATTTAATAGCGAAAACCACTGTTATAATTCAATTTTCTAAACAACAGATCTCGAACCCTTTAGGATTCAATGATCCCGCGCCTTTTTTACCCATTGCACTAAGCCAAATAATTTTGGCGGGATTATTTTAAGATTATTTAAACTCTACGGCAAAACCCCATGATGGCACAAGTCGCGTTAAGGTAAATATAAATAATCTTCTAATATTTCAGCATCCAGCTAGGGTGCAATCCAAATTTTCGCAATCTAAGCGACGGCTTTAAATTCCATTTTTGTCATTTCGATAATTTTTGACCATTGCAGATTTTTTCTGATTACTCTCAGGTTCAGCATATTTTGTGCTCCCTCT
>MWWA01000432.1_pt1 | contig 10919 bp, 9 predicted proteins | sample 1047341 | NCBI WGS metagenome assembly MWWA01 (sample SAMN06349978, study PRJNA376086) | soil metagenome | isolation source: MS5-1 sample Antarctic (ecotone) soil | place: Antarctica | collected 2015-01-13
TTCGTTTGCCGTGAAAAATTTTGCGTGTTGTATTTTTCTCTCATAAATTTAGTCGAGAGTAGAGTGTGGAGAGTGAAGAGTGGAAAGAGATTTCTCTCCACTCTCCACTCTCTACTCTCCACTTCTTTAATCCGCTTGTCGGCGAATAAATGTGGGAACATTTATATCTTCATCTTTTTTGACATCCGCCGGTCTGGTCGGAAAAACGCCCGGCGAAAAACCGTCGGGTTGAGCAAAGGCAAGCGGCGTTTGCGGCATAGCAATTCGGTCTTGATTGTCAAAACCGGTGGCAATCACGGTTATTTTTACCGAATCTTTCAAAGACTCGTCAAAAACCGTGCCGAAAATGATATTCGCGTTTTCGTCGGCTTCTTCGTGAATCAGCGAAATCGCTTCTTCAATCTCGTCAAGCGGCATATCTTTAGAACCGGTGATATTGATAAGTGCGCCACGCGCTCCTTTAATCGAATTTTCTTCGAGCAGTTTTGAATCAATCGCCGCCTTCATCGCCTTGACCGCCGCGCCTTCACCCGTTCCGTGTCCGATGCCCATCAAGGCTACGCCCATTCCTTGCATTACGCTTTTGACATCGGCAAAATCGAGATTGATAATGCCCGGCACGGTTATCAAATCCGAAATCCCCTGCACGGCTTGAAGCAGAATATCGTCGGCGCGGCGAAACGCATCCATAATCGAGATTTTTTCTTCGACTTCTTTGAGTTTTGAATTTGGAATTGTGATTATCGTATCCACACAGCCGCGCAATTCGGCTAAACCTTCTTCGGCTTGGTTCATCCGCTTTTTGCCTTCGACGGTAAAAGGTTTTGTAACAACGGCGACGGTCAACGCGCCGAGTTCGATGGCAAGCGCGGCAATCACGGGCGCAGCACCGGTTCCCGTTCCGCCGCCTAAACCGGTAGTTACAAAAACCATATCTGCGCCTTCCAGCACATCTATTATTTTATCGGTGTCGGCGATTGCCGCTTGCCGTCCGATTTTCGGATTTGCGCCCGCGCCGAGTCCGCGCGTCAAATCGCCTCCAAGCTGAATTTTTATCGGAGCTTTAGAGTCATTTAGAGCTTGCACGTCCGTATTAACGACGATAAACTCGACTCCTTTTATTCCCGCCTCAATCATTCGATTGACTGCGTTACTACCGCCGCCGCCGACACCTATCACGACAATTCTTGCGCCGATAATCGGTGATTCTTCAAAAGCTATGTTTATTTTTTTGTTATTATTGCTCATTTGCAGACCGTTCGTAGCCATCATATATGATTCCCCTTTTATAAAATTTTATTACTCAAACCGTTTGTGAAAGATTTTTCGAGAAAATTTAAGATTTCAACAAGATATTGTGCTTCTGGCGAAGAAGCATACAAAATTTGGGACAAAAAATCTAGTTGAAATGTTAAATTCTTGTAAAATTACCGAAATTTTTCTCGAAAATTCTCAAACCATTCGGCAACCTTGCGCGTCGGCGAGCGTCCGCCCGCATTTTGCCGCCGAATATTTGAACGCATCGAAGACAATGCAAGCCCGCCGGCAACCGCCCATTCGGGACTTTGCACTTCGTCCAATAAACCGCCGAAATGTTTTTCTTCCAAAAAACCGAGCCGCGTCGGAGCGTCGAAAACCTGTTCGGCAATCTCGACCATTCCGCGATTTAACGAACCGCCGCCCGTCAAAACCACGCCGCTTGAAATTTGATTGTTGCTGCTGAAAACTTCGTGCGCGATGTGCTGAAGAAGTTCGATAGCCCGCGGCTGCATAATGTCGCACAAAATTTCTTTCGACAGTTGGCGCGTTTCCTGTCTGCCGACGGGCGTTATTTCGATAATTTCCTGCCGTTCTTCTTCATTCATCAAAAATCCGGCGACACAGCCGTAATGATGTTTGATTCTTTCGGCTTCGGGAATCGAAACGCGCAGACCGACGGCAATATCTTTGGTAAAGTGCATTCCGCCGAAAGGAAAAACCGTTGTCTGCTGAACCGCGCCACGCCCGAAAATCATCAAACTCGTAATTTCCTCGCCGATATTTACCAACGCACAACCATATTCTTTATCGTCGTCGCTCAAAGTGCTGCCAGCCGCCGCCAACGGTTCGAGCATCATACTTTCGATTTCCAAACCCGCGCGATGAATTGCCTTGACCATATTTTGCCCGCCCGCGCTCGGACTCGTAATAATATGGACACGGCTTTCCAGACGCGCACCCATCATCCCGATTGGTTCGATAATTCCGTCTTGCCCGTCAATAATAAATTCCTGTGGCAGACGGTCAACAATTTTCCAACCTGCCGGAAGCTGCATCGCGCTGGCAGATTCGACGGCGCGTTCCACATCTTCGGTAGTAATCTCGCGCCCCGCACCGGCAACCGCGACGACACCGGTTTTATTTTCGCCTTGCAGATGTTCGCCCGAAAGATTGACCGTCGCCGTTTGGACATCAACACCGCTTACCCGTTCGGCATCTTCGACGGCTTTTTTGATTGATTCGGCAACCGCGTCGGTGGTCGTAACGATTCCGCGCCGCAGTCCGCGCGATTCCGACTGCCCGACTCCGATGATGTTCATCAAGCCGTTTTCGGACGGTTCGCCGATTATGCACCGAACTTTGCTCGTGCCGATGTCTAAGCCGACTGCTTGTATTTCACGATTTATCATCAATTTTTCATAGTGTTTCAGATTTTATGCTCTTTGGTTTTCTTGGCGATACTTTGCGTCTTTGCTTTGCGTTCTTTGCGTTACTAAATTTTCTGTAACGCAAAGAACGCAAAGGTTACGCGAAGTATCGCAAGCCGCCAACGGTTCGAGCATCATACTTTCGATTTCCAAACCCGCGCGATGAATTGCCTTGACCATATTTTGCCCGCCCGCGCTCGGACTCGTAATAATATGGACACGGCTTTCCAGACGCGCACCCATCATCCCGATTGGTTCGATAATTCCGTCTTGCCCGTCAATAATAAATTCCTGTGGCAGACGGTCAACAATTTTCCAACCTGCCGGAAGCTGCATCGCGCTGGCAGATTCGACGGCGCGTTCCACATCTTCGGTAGTAATCTCGCGCCCCGCACCGGCAACCGCGACGACACCGGTTTTATTTTCGCCTTGCAGATGTTCGCCCGAAAGATTGACCGTCGCCGTTTGGACATCAACACCGCTTACCCGTTCGGCATCTTCGACGGCTTTTTTGATTGATTCGGCAACCGCGTCGGTGGTCGTAACGATTCCGCGCCGCAGTCCGCGCGATTCCGACTGCCCGACTCCGATGATGTTCATCAAGCCGTTTTCGGACGGTTCGCCGATTATGCACCGAACTTTGCTCGTGCCGATGTCTAAGCCGACTGCTTGTATTTCACGATTTATCATCAATTTTTCATAGTGTTTCAGATTTTATGCTCTTTGGTTTTCTTGGCGATACTTTGCGTCTTTGCTTTGCGTTCTTTGCGTTACTAAATTTTCTGTAACGCAAAGAACGCAAAGGTTACGCGAAGTATCGCAAAGATAGAAAAAACAATTTAACCAAACTTTAATTTTCAGCTTTTTTTACATAAATCAATTTTGGCGAAACATCGCTGACATTTATTCCGGTAACTTCATTTCCTCTGTTCGCCAGATTTTCCAAACCTATCTGCAATTTTTTGGCGAAATTATCTTTTGCTAAAATCACGTTTTTTGTCCCGCTTGAATCTTGCACAAAGGCTTGCGGCGTTCGCAAATCAGTCAAGTTCACCACGCTGACGCGCTTTGAGAGTTCAAAATTTTGCCATTCGTCCAGCATTTTCAGATAAATTTTCACGCGCTCCTGATTGTCTTTCGTCGCTCTTTCGGTTTTGCTTTCATCCCAGCCGGTCATGACAAACGGCGGACGCGCTTCATTTTTTCCAACTAAATCAAACAGCACCGCGCCGTCGTCCGCCCACAAATCGCCTCTTTCAAGTCTGACAACTGCCCGCGCCTGACGCTCATTGACATTGACGCGCAAGCCGTTGGGCAAAACCCGCGAAACAACCGCCGATTTGACCTGTGTGATTTTTTCAATCTCATCTCTAATTGCGGTTAAATCGGCGTTCCAAACGCCCGATTTCTCGCTGTTGCGGCTGACGATTTTTTCGATTTCGTCTTTTGAAACACGATTCGTCCCGCGAATGTCAATTTTTTTGACATCAAAAAAAGCCGAAGCCGTTACCGTGCGATAACCCATAAACGTCAAAAAGCCCAGACAAAATAAAATCCCGACGATAAAAACAAACGGCACGAGAAAATTTGCCGCCGATGCCGAACTCGGTCTGCGCGGCGTTGTGCCGCGTCGTCTTTTCGCCGTTGTTGATGGTTTGCGTCTGATTGTTCTTTTTTGTATTGCCATAATTTTTTTTTACCGCAGAGACGCGGAGACGCAGAGAAAATACTTTAACGGAATTTTAAATAAGTCCATTTTTTACACAAAATAAACTTTAAAAACTCTGCGTCTCCGCGTCTCTGCGGTTTAATTTTTCTAAAATCTCATCGGAAAGCCGCGTAATGCTTCCCGCGCCGAGCGTGATAACCAAATCGTTTTTCTGCAAATTTTCAACTACTTTTGCGGCGGCGGTTTCGATTCCGCCGATATAATTCACGTCTTTGTGTCCGTATTGCCTGATGTTTTCGGTCAAAATTTCCGCCGTGATGCCTTCTATCGGCTGTTCGCTTGCCGCGTAAATATCCAGCACATAAAGCACGTCGGCGTTATTAAAACAAAGCGCAAATTCATTCATCAACTCTTTTGTCCGCGAATAGCGATGCGGTTGAAAAATAACCACTGTGCGCCGTCCGCCCGAACCGTTTTTCGCCGCCGAAAGCGTAGCGACAATTTCCGTCGGATGATGTCCGTAATCGTCAATAACTGCGATTCCGTTTGCTTCGCCTTTGAACTGAAAACGTCGGTCGGCGTTTTTAAATTTCGCAAACGCTTCGGCGATTTTTGCAAACGGAATTTCGAGTTCCAACGCGACGCTCGTTGCCGCCAAAGCGTTATAAATATTATGTTTTCCCGGCACCGGCAAATTTATCTCGCCCAAAATTTCCGCCGCTTTCCAAACCGTAAAAGTCGAACCGAAATTATCGTTATAGACAATGTTATGACCGGAAACATCGGCTTGCGCGGTCATTCCGTAAGTTACGCGGCGACGTTTTAATTTCGGAATTATCAATTGCACATTCGGGTCGTCAAGACACATCACCGCTGCGCCGTAAAACGGGACTTTGTTAATAAAATCGGTAAAGCACTGCACCACGTCGTCCATTCCTTTGTAAGACTCCATATGTTCTTTATCAATGTTCGTAACGATTGCCAAAGTCGGCGACAACATCAAAAAAGAACGGTCGCTTTCGTCGGCTTCAGTAACGAACCAATCGCTCGTGCCGAGTTTGGCGTTTGAACCGAGTGTGTCAACCACACCGCCGACAATCGTGGTCGGCTCGATTCCGGCGTGTCCCAAAATGGTCGCAATCATCGAAGTCGTCGAAGTTTTCCCGTGCGTTCCGGCAACCGCCACCGAATACGGTTTCAAAGTCATCAATTCCGCCAACATTTCCGCCCGCGGAATAACGGGAATTTTGTTTTCTTTGGCAAACACGACTTCCGGATTATCTTCCTTGACCGCCGACGAATAAACGACAACCTGCGCGTCGCCGACATTTTCCGCCGCGTGTCCTTCAAATATTTTTGCTCCGACTTTTTCCAAACGGTCGGTATTTTTCGATTTCCTCAAATCAGAACCCGAAACCGAGAATTCAAGATTGCACAAAACTTCCGCGATACCACTCATTCCGATACCGCCGATGCCGATAAAATGTATATTTTTTACGTGCCTAAACATTTCGATTTGGGATTTCGGATTTCGGATTTCGGATTTTTTTAATCTGTCATCTTCAACCTAAAATCAGTTTTTTTCCTTTGCCAAACTTTCAATAATATCTACCGTAACTTCCGCCGCGTCCGCTTTCGCCATTTTTTTTGCCGCGTTTTCCATTGCGGTAATTTTTTCGGGCGATTCAATTAAATCAACAATCTCTTTTGCCAGACTTTCGCCGTTCAAATCTTTCTGCAAAACCATTCGTGCCGCGCCTTGTTTGACTAACGCTTCGGCGTTTTTGCGTTGATGGTCGTCGGCGGCAGTCGGAAGCGGAATCATAATCGCGGCTTTTCCAGCCGCCGCAAGTTCGGCGCAACTCGTTGCTCCGGCGCGACAAATTATCAAATCCGTTTTGGCAAACTCCGTTACCATATCTGAAATATAAGGGCGCACATCCGCGCTTTCCCAACGGGAGCGTTTGTATAATTCCTCGATTTTCAAAGTGTCCGATTCGCCCGTTTGATGCGTTATCTGCAAACGGTTTTTGTAATTTTGCAGATAACGAAGCGCGTCAATCATCGTATTATTGATAACTCTCGCGCCTTGCGAACCGCCGAAAATCAATAGATTGATTTTCTCACCGCGCTCCTTTGGCTGAATATCAAAAAACTCGCGTCTGACCGGATTTCCCGTTACCACGCCTTTTTTGCCAAAAAACTTAACGGCTTCTTCAAACGTCAACGCGGCTTTGGTAACAAACGGCGCAAGCCTTCGGTTTGTAAATCCGGGAAGCGCGTTTGAATCCATCACAAGTGTCGGAACGCGCATCAGACTCGCCATCAAAAGCACCGGTCCCGAAACATAACCGCCCGCGCCAACCACAACATCAGGCTGAAATTCCTTTATCAAACGCCTCGAAGCAAGAAAACTTTTCGGCAAAATCAGCAAGCCTTTAATTTGTCCAATCAAGCCGACATTTTTTAATCCCGCGCTCTCTATCAAAGAAAGTTCAAAGCCGTTTGCGGGAACGATTTTCGTTTCAAGTCCGCGTTCCGTGCCAACAAACCACACTTCAGACATTTCATCGCGCCGCATAATTTCTTTAGCAACGGCAATTCCTGGATAAATATGTCCGCCCGTTCCGCCGGCGGCTATCAAAACTTTCATTTCAAACCCGTTTTTCCGCGCCGCTTCCGCTTCTGTGTTTCCTTTTCCGATTTTTCAACTGAAACAGAAGCCGCGTGTTGCGACAGGTTCAGCAAAATTCCGACGGCAAAAAGCGTTGTGATAATCGAAGTTCCGCCGTAGGAAATAAACGGCAGCGGAATGCCTTTGGCGGGCAAAATCGAAATCACGACGCTGATATTAAAGAGTGCCTGCACGACAATTCCCGTGATAATTCCCATTCCGAGCAGTTGTCCGAAACGGTCAGGCGCGTTGAGTGCCGCCCGTGCGCCGCGCCACAACAGCAAACTAAAAGCGATAACGATTGCCAAAGTTCCGACTAAACCCAATTCTTCGCCGACGACGGCAAAAATAAAATCGGAAAACGGATACGGCAGATAGAAAAGTTTCTGCTGACCTTTGGCAAAACCTTCGCCCAAAATCCCGCCCGAACCGATGGCGTAAAGTCCTTGCACGACTTGATAACCGGCATCGTCGGCGTATTTAAACGGGTCAAGAAACGCCATCAGCCGTTCCATTCGCCACGGCGCAAAAACCAACGCTCCGACACCGATTAAAAACAAACTAAATCCGACAACTCCTAAATGCAAAATCTTCGCGCCCGCCGCAAAATAAACCGCAACAAAAATCGCGCATAAAACTATCGTCGTTCCCAAATCGGGTTCGACCAAAATCAGCCCACAAAGAAATCCAAAAACAGCCGCACACGGCAAAACCGTTTCTTTCAAATCGCCGACGCTTTCCTCGTTTTTCGTCAAAAAATACGCCAGAAAAATCGGCAAAGCGATTTTAGCGATTTCCGAAGGCTGAAACGAAAACCCCGCAAATCGAATCCAACGCCGTGCGCCGTTGGTCGGCGGAAAACCGAAAACGCCAAGCAAAAGCACGACGGTTAGAGCCAAAAGTCCATAAACAACCAAATGATTTTGATAAATGCGGTAATCAATTTTGCTCGTCAAATACATCACCGCCAAACCCGCCAACGTAAAACCCAATTGCCTATAAAAATAAGTAAATTGACTCGCGCCTTCGGTTTCGCGCAGAGCAATCATCGCCGACGCGCTATAAACCATAATCGTCCCAAACAGTGCCAGCCCGGCGGCAATCGCAAATAAAAACCAATCTGTGCGGAGTTTTTTAGTCATTTTCTAACAAACAATTTTTACTTACACTGCTTTCAGCGGATTGACATACAAAATAATAACTGTGTATTTCTTTTGAAGTTCGGCAAGTTCTTTTGCATCTCTTTCACTTTGCTTTTTGTCTTCCTCAAATCCTTGCGAAGCACCGCGCACGGGCGGCGTGTAAAAGCGAATCTCTTTGCCGTCGCGGTCAACCAACTTTTCCCTTTCGTATTTTGCGCCCAATTCTTTTAGTTTTTCTTCAACTGTAATAATTTTGAACGAAACAACTTCGCCTTTGTTATTTTTAACGTCATTTTTGACTTCATCGCTCAATTTTATGCCGTCGGGCAGACGGTCAAATTTAGTTTGGTTAGACATCGGTTTATTGGCGTTCGGCACCTTATCTTTGTCGCATTGACCTTGACTTTGCGCCACGGCAAAGACGGCAAAAATTATTAAAAAACAGATTTTCATATCAACTCCCTCGCCTGCACGTAACGCCAGCGTCCTCGCTGGCTGTCGAGAGTGCGTCCCGCACTCTCGCGTGGAAGCGGGACGCTTCCACGACAGCCGTCGGGACGACGGCGTTACTTATAAGTTTTCAACTTCACGTTTAAAAATCGTCCCACGCTCTTCAAAACTTCTGAACATATCGAAACTCGCACACGCCGGCGCAAGCAAAACCGCGTCGCCATTTTCAGCACTTTCAAAACTTTTTACAACGGCATCTTTCATATCATCAGCGCGGATAATTTCCGCGTAATTTTTTAATTGGTTTTCAATATTTCCCGCGTCTTCGCCAACCAAAATTAGTTTGCGAACATTTTCTTTTATCAAATCAGCCAGCGGCTGATACGGCGCGTTTTTCCCGCGTCCGCCGAGAATTAAAATTATTTTGCCATTCCCGTCGCTCAACGCTTCGAGTGCTTTTTGTGTCGCGTCAACCGAAGTCGCCTTTGAATCGTTGTAAAATTTCACGCCTTCGATTTCCGCGACAAACTCGATGCGATGCTCAACGCCTTTGAAATTTTTCACCGTTTCGCGCATCGAGTCCAAAGACGCGCCACACGCTAAACCTGCCGCCAAAGAAGCCAAAATATTTTCAACATTATGCAGACCGCGCAAGAAAATCTCGTCGCGTGTCGTCAAAACTTTTTCTTTGCCGTTGGCGCGGCAAACCAAATCTTTCCCTCGCAAAAACAAACCTTCGTCCAACTCTTTTTTTACGCTGAAAAGCGTTACATTCGCTTTCAAACCGTCTGCCCAACTTGCCGTGATTTCATCGTCGGCATTCAAAACCGCCAAATCATCCGCCGTTTGATTCGTAAAAATCCGATGTTTCGCGGCGGCGTAATCCGAAAAAAAATCGTAGCGGTCAAGATGATTCGGCGTTACATTCAGACAAATAGCGACATTTGGGCGAAAATCTTTTATCGTTTCGAGTTGAAAACTCGAAAGTTCAACCACCGTCCAAGTTTTTTCAGTTGAACTTTCCGCCAAAGTTATCAAAGGCGTTCCGATATTTCCGCCGACTTGCGTTTCAATTCCCGCATTTTTCAAAAGTTCAGCGATTAAAGTCGTCGTCGTCGTTTTGCCGTTTGAACCCGTAATTCCGACAATGCGACCTTTCAAAAATCTATAAGCGAGTTCGACTTCGCCGATAACCTCGCCGTCTTTGCGGTCAATATAACGCGCCGGAACCGTGTTCGTCGGAACGCCGGGCGAAATCACCACCAAATCAATTTGGTCAAGCAGCCACGACGGAATTTGTCCGTCAAGCAAACCGATTTTTTCACTTTTCAAAGATCTTGCTTCTTCCGTCCAATCGGCAATCGGCTTTTTGTCGTGAAGCGCAACAGTCGCGCCGCGTTCCGCCAAAAATTTTGCCGAAGCAATACCGCTTTTCCCTGCGCCTAAAACCAATGCTTTTTTACCCGCAATTTCCATTTTTTATTTAACGCAAAGTCGCCAAGCCGCGAAGCCGCCAAGAAAATTATTATTAACAACTTTGCGCCTTTGCGCCTCTGCGTCTTTGCGTTAAAAAAATCATCTTAGTTTGAGTGTTGATAAACTCAACAACGCAAAAAGAATCGCCACGATTATAAAGCGGAAAACAATTTTCGGCTCTTTCCAACCCGACAACTGAAAATGATGATGAAGCGGTGCTTGCAAAAATATACGCTTGCCGACTCCCGTTTTTGGATTCTTTGTCAATTTAAAGTATGAAACCTGCATCATCACGGAAATCACTTCCAAAATAAACACGCCACCGATAAACGGCAGCAGAAATTCTTGTTTTGTCAAAATCGCCACTGTGCCGAGTGCGCCGCCGATTGCCAGACTTCCGACATCGCCCATAAAAACTTCCGCCGGCGGCGCGTTATACCACAAAAACCCTAAACTCGCACCGACCATCGCACCGCAAAAAACCGTTAATTCCGCCGCTTCCGGTTTGTGCGTAATGTCGAGATATTCCGCCCAACGTCTATCGCTCGAAACATAAGTCAGCGTCGTCAAAGCCGACATTGCAATAAACGTAACGCTCGTCGCAAGTCCGTCCATTCCGTCGGTCAGATTGACCGCGTTTGACGCGCCCAACAGAATAAAAATGATAAAGAACAAATAAATTATCGGACCGACGAATGTTACGCCGTCGGGCAACGCCGTCGCTTTGAAAAACGGAACGCTGATATTCCACGGGTAATTGGCGAAATACCAAAGCACCGCCCAAATGCCAATCGCCGTTATCAACTGAAAGATAAGTTTCT
>MWWA01000433.1_pt1 | contig 10900 bp, 8 predicted proteins | sample 1047341 | NCBI WGS metagenome assembly MWWA01 (sample SAMN06349978, study PRJNA376086) | soil metagenome | isolation source: MS5-1 sample Antarctic (ecotone) soil | place: Antarctica | collected 2015-01-13
CCACGCAAGCGCCCTCGGCTGCCTTCGTTGCGTTCTCCCCCGCAACCTTGGCCACCTGCCAGTTTTCCCCCACCGCTTGCGCCTGCTTCAACCTCACTTGCTGGGTTGCTTTGGCTTCAACAACAACAACCCATGACGCCTCACGCTCCACCTTCTGCCGCTTCTCCTTGTCCTCTGCTTCCATCGCCTCCTTGCTCTTGGGGGTGTCGGATACAGGAGCCATCAAACGGGCTTCTTTGACCGCGGCTGCTTCCATCGCGGCAAAGACTGCCTTTGCCTCGGCTTGGCTCTGTTGGTTGGCGTGGTGTGTGTATTCGTTCTCGACTTCAACGCGCCTTGCAACATCAGGATTTCTGCCCCTGTGTTGTGTTGGCGCCCTGGACAACTCGGCGGCTTTTTCTAAATCGCCGATTTCCAAGGCGCTTAGCTTTTGATCTTCTAGGCTTCGATGGTCAACCCGCGCCGAAAAGCCAAACCGTTCTAGGTGCTCGTTCGTGTGTTCGGCCACCATCTGGCGAATTGCTGCTACTTGCTCTGGCCCCTGTTTTTTGTCGTCCAGTTCTCGGGTTTTTTCGCCCAAGCCATCGGGGCCAAGCCTGCGAGTGGTCATTAAAATGTGAGCGTGGTAGTTGCTGCCGCCGTCGTCTGGTTCATGGATGCCAACCGATAGCCCCACCCCATAGCGGCTCACAAGTTCGCCGGCAATGGATCGGGTTAGTTCTTCGCGTTGCTCGTTGGTCATTTCAGCAGGCAAGGCAACTAGAACCTCTCTGCTAACGCATGAGTTTTTTCGCTTCTCGGCTTTCTCGGCTTCGTTCCACAACACCGCAGGATTTTCCCAGCCTGCCGGAGCGTTTTCAGGTAGCAGGGTGAAAGCGCACGCCACATCTTTGCGATTGGAGTAATTGTGTCTTTCTCCGGTGAGCTCGTTGGTCAAGTCGATGCCCAAACGATACGCAGCCCCACCGGTTGCGCTTTCGCCTTTGCTTCTGCTGTGTGCCTTGACCGATACCGAAAAAATTGCCACTTCAACCGCCCTTGATTTTGCCCTTGTTTTTGATCTTGCTTTGGCTTCGCACGCAAACCCGAAGGGTTTGCATAAGTGCGCCTCTGCTTTGGCTCGCTTCGCTCACCGCTCGGAACTTGCAACGCCTCCCTTCGCTCGGCCCTACACCCAGGGAAACAGAAAAACCCCACGACGCAACCCCCACCACTTGCCAAACCTCCCTTTCCTGCTTCTATGGATACAACTCACGAACAGGAACCCACCCATGCCAAACCTCCCCGAACGCATTGAAGCCACTACCCAAAAACTCACGCAACAACTCCGCGCCCAAGCCATCAAGGAATACGCAGCCAAGGAACGCGAAAGAAAAACCCAACGCCAAGCAGACAACGCCACCCGAAAAGCCGACAGCCATAGAAAAATTACTCTCGGCGGCTTAGTGATTGCTTCGGGTGTTGACGGTTGGAACGAGGCTGAAATTGTCGGCGCGCTTCTACACATGGCCGGACACTTGCACGCTAAACCCGAGGATAGAGCCACACTTCGGGATCGCGGCATTAATCACTTGGAAGCCCGCGCCGCCAACCGAAAGGAGAAAAAGTGATGACCAAGAAAATCGACCCCACCTACCCAAGCAGTCCGATGGATGCAATGGATGATGAAGAACGGGCGCGCTACAAGGCCGAACAACACGCCTCCTTGACCGATGAGGAACAGGCGGAAATCAGGCGCATGAAAGCCATGTATCCACCTTCATCGTTCAATGACGATCAGGACGAACCAACGCCGCCCTCCCCTTCCCCACCGCGCCCCTAGCTCCCCCGCTTGCGCCTGTATTTGCTCACTTCCGAGGCGTAATCGAATCGCAGGGTTGTGGCTTCGGGTTCTGGTGGTGCTTCTTCGTCGCCCAGCAATAAATCTTGCTGGGTTTCGTCGTTCACGCGTAGGGCATGTTTCAGCAGGCCACCGGAAGCGATCGCCCTGCTTCGATGTGTCTGCCGAACCATCTCTAAAAACCAATCACGATCCGCCAGCATGTCCCCCGGTTTAACGCTGTATTTCAAGCATTCCGCCACTGCCCCGGCCAACGCTGCGCTTTCCCCTAGCTCTGCAACTGCGCCCTTCTTAGGCTTCACTGCTCGGATATCACAAATGGGATCGTATTCAAGGCGCATCGCTTCGCGCCACGCTTGAACCCATCGCTCTGTTTTTATGTAGTGCCCCTGTTTGAAGTAGGTGCTTTTTGCCAATAGCAGGATGTGGAAATGTGGGTGTGCGCTGCCATCCTCCCCTCGCGTGATTTCCGTTGCTCGGATCCAGCCCGCGATATCTGCAAATTCCTTGCGCTTGATTAGCCGCTGCCATGCCTTGTTCATTTCGTCCAACTGCTCGCGCAGATTTCCCACTTGGCAATTTCTCACCGTGAGGCCAAGGAAAAGCCACCGCCCTGATTTCTGCTTCTCAACGATCTGGGGGAGTGCTTCATAAAACCTTGCTTTCCACATTAGCGAGCGCCTCCACTGACAGACCGGGCAATAACGAACGCGGCAAAATTTCGCGTTCTTCAACTTCATTGAAAGCTCGCCGCTGTCAATCGCCAGCTTCAAACCGAATTCAAGGGTCGGCGCGCATTCCTCCATGCGCTTGCCCTGCTTCCATAGGCGCTTTTCTGTTCCTGGGCTGGTGAGGTGTTCCCCCACCCCATCGGCCTGCATTCGATGGATGTCCCAAGGCTTGTCCTTGGGGCTAGTCGCGGCGAGGTATTCCCACTCGCCGGATCGTTCAGGTTGACGGGTTCTGCTAGTCTTGCCGGTTCCCCAGCTTTGGGGTAAATTCAAGTCGTCTCTCCGCGAAAGAGGCCGCGTTCGGGAGGCTCGAACCTCGCTGAACACTTCCAACTAGCCCCCGGCCACACCGGGGGCTTTCTTGTTTCAGACTACCCAAAACCCGTTCGACCGCAACCCCCCCACCGAAAATAGCGGAAAGCCTTACGCCGCAAGGGTTTCGGTCTTGTTTCCTTCCTTGATTTGATCCGCTAGGTATCCCTTAGGTATCAAGTAAAGGAAAGCGCCCTCAAAAACCGGGCAAAAACCGGGGCAAAAGCAGGGCAAATCAAGAGCGGTTTTCATGGGAAGGGGCAAGAGCTGAAAGGGCAAGAGCGTCAGCGTAGGGGAGACCCCTACACCCCCTCCTGTGGCGTCAGAGGCTCTGCCCCCAGTCGGGCTTCAACTGGGGTCCTTTCCGGGTGTGCTGCTGCTCCTGCTGCTGCTGTGGCCCCTGTGGACGCTTCCGAGCCTCGATGGATTGAACCTGCTTCTCCAACCACTCGGTCTCCCACTTCTCGTCTGCTGCGCGTTGTAGGGCTTCCTGCTTCACCTGAGCGGGCGTGTAGTTCTCTCTTTGGTGGCGACGGATCAAGGCGGAGTGATCTTTCTCCGCCTCAGTCCTAGTGGCTTGATCTTTCTCCGCCGCAAGCCTGTGCTCGACTGCTTGCTCGTGTAAGACCTTCATTTGCTCCTCGGCCTTCACCTTGGCCGCCTTCGCCTCAACGCGGGATTTTTCAGCAAGCTTGGCGTTCTCATCGGCTTGTGTGGCTTGGTTTTCAGCTTTCGTAACATCCGCGCCTCGGAAGCCCAGAAAATTGCGGATTGGGTGTTTTGCCTCCCACTGTTCGACGATCTCGCGCTTTTCGATGGCTCTCTTTTTCCAGCCTGCTATCTCCACGCAAGCGCCCTCGGCTGCCTTCGTTGCGTTCTCCCCCGCAACCTTGGCCACCTGCCAGTTTTCCCCCACCGCTTGCGCCTGCTTCAACCTCACTTGCTGGGTTGCTTTGGCTTCAACAACAACCGCCCATGAAGCCTCCCGCTCCTGCTTCTGACGCTTCTCCTTGTCCTCCCGCTCCATCGCTTCACGGCTTTTTGGAGCGTCCACCTGCTCGCGCCGCCTTTCCTCTTTGGCTCGCTCGTGATCCATGGATGCAGGAACCGGCATGATCCTTTGACGGTCCGGTGTAATCCCTCGCTTCTCCATCTCACAAGCTGCGGGTCCCATGTGCTGCTGGGGCTCCCTTTCTATGCCCTGTGCTTCTAGTGATCGGTGGTCAATCCTCGCGTCATGCCCTGCTGCTTCAAGGGCCCTGTTTGCATGGGTTTCCCACCCTTGCCGCCACTCGTCGATTACCTGCCGATCGTTCCACTCTCTGACTTTCTTGCCAAACCCTTCTGGCCCAACCTCTCGCATCGTCAACATCACATGGCAATGCGGGTTGTCGCTGTCTAGGTCGTGAAATGCAACGCAAGCCACCATCCCCCGCGCCACCATTTGCTCCTTGATATAACCCACTGCTAACGCCTTTTGCTGCTCGGGTGTTAGCTCTTTGGGAAGGGCGAAATTCACTTCCCGACACACCTGGGCGTCTTTCCGCTTCTCTGCCTTCTCTACTTCGTTCCACAATCTCGCTGGATCGTGGACCCACTCTGGCGCGTCATCAGGTGCAAGCGTTTGGAAGCTGTCGACTCCACTTCGTTTTGTGTAGTCATGGGTTAGACCTGTGCGCTCATCCTCTATCGAAATGCCAAGGCGATAAGCACACGCGGCGACACTGCTTCGGCCTGTGCTCCTGCTTATGACTTGGGCGGAGAGGTGGAAAATCGCCATCAGTTTTTGCTGTGCTCCTGCTTGTTGTTTTTGCTTTTCCCCGTAGGGGCGCGCACATCACGGAGTGATGTATAAGTGCGCCCTTCGGTGTTTTGGTCGTTCGCTTTCGCTCACTTCCCTACTACCAGCCTTGATCACTTCCCCCACTTGTCAACCCTCCGCCACCCCCCCACTTGCCATCTCGCGTTTTTCGACTTCAATGAACTTTGGAAATTACCCCGGAGATCAGTCATGAAAAAAACCCGAGACATCAATCAACAAATCGCCGCAAGTGAAGCCAGAACCGCCCGCCTCAAATCAAACGCCCGAAAAGCAAGAACCCGCCAGCTCATCATTGCCGGGTCATATCTAGAACCTTATTTGGAAAAATGGCAGGCGCTAACCGAGGATCAACGCAAAAATTTGGCGGATCAACTCGGTAGGGCTATCCACTCCCCCGCCGCGGCATCAACCCCCGGAACCCACGCGCCGCCAACAGGAAGGGAAGAAAAGTGATGACGCAGGAAGAATTGCGCAAGAAAATCCTTGACGCCTTGCCCATGAAAACCGCGCTCGAAACGGCTTGGTATTGGCACCTGAAAGACCAACCCGCAGAGTTTTGGCAAGCGCTACACGCAAGCTATGACCCCGCCCCAGCAGCACCAGGGCGAAGCAAAGCGCAGCCCTAGTGCTGTGCCTAGCTCCCCCGCTTACGCCTGTATTTGCTCACTTCTGGGGCGTAATCGAATTTCAGGGTAGGGGCTTCGGGCTGGGGTGGTGCTTCTTCATCGCCCAGCAATAGAAGATCCTGCTCGGTCTCTTTTTCGTTCTCACGAAGGGCATGTTTGAGCAATCCACCTGTTGCGATCGCTCTCACTCTGATGGTTTGACGCACCATCTCGAGGAACCAATCACGGTCTGCAAGCATGTCCGAAGGCTTCACGCTGTATTTGAGGGTTTCGGCTACTGCGTATCCCAGTGCTGCGTCCTTGCTCCCCAGCCGGTCAACATCGGCCTTCTTTGTCCTGATTTTCTGAACCTTCACTTGCGGCTCGTAATCCAGCCGCATGACCGTTTGCCATGCCTCCCGCCACTCTGCATGTGTCGTGTAGTGGTGAGACCAGTAGGACGGTTTTACGAGCAAAAGGGCATGAAAGTGGGGATGAGCTGACCCATCATCCCCACGTGTAATTTCAAGTGATCGCATCCAGCCCACAACGCCATCGAATTCACCGCGTCTCACAAGCCGAGCGAATGCTTTGTTCATCTCACTGATTTGGCTGTGCAATTCCTCAATCGAACAATTCCGCTGCGTGAGTGTGAGAAAAATCCACTCTCCCCCCGGCTGCTTCTCCACGATCTCCGGAAGTGCGTCATAAAACCTACCCTTCCACTTCAACGACCTTCTCCACTGGCAGACCGGACAATAGCGAACGCGGCAAAATTTCGCGTTCTTTAATTTCATCGTTAGTTCGCCGCTGTCAATCTCCACTGTCATGGCGAATTCAAGGGACGGCGCACATGCTTCCATGCGCTTCCCCTGCTTCCATAATCTGCGTTCAGTGCCCGGGCTTGTGAGGTGTTCCCCCACTCCATCGGCTTGCTTGCGATGGATGTCCCACGGCTTGTCTTTGGGGCTGCTGTCGGCGAGGTATTCCCACTTGCGCGATCGTTCAGCTTTGTGCTTTGGGCTATTGCCGGTTCCCCGGCTTTGGGGTAAATTCAAGTTGTCTCTCCGCTAAGAGGCCGCGTTCGGGAGGCTGGAACCTCGCTGAACACTCTCACTAGCCCCCGGCCACCCCGGGGGCTTTCTTGTTTCAGCTTACAAAAAAACCCTCTACCGTCAACCCAGCTATCTGAAATAGCTGAAACCCTTGCTACATAAGGGTTTGAGTGGCCCTATTCCCCTTCCTAGTGCCCGTCGAGATATCCCTTAGGTATCAAGTAAAGGTAAGCAGGGCAAAAACCGGGTCAAAAGCAGGGCAAAAGCAGGCAGATCAAGAGCGGTTTTCATGGGAAGGGGCAAGAGCTGAAAGGGCAAGAGCGTCAGCGTAGGGGAGACCCCTACACCCCCTCCTGTGGCGTTAGAGGCTCTGCCCCCAATCTGGCTTCAACTGGGGTCCTTTCCGGGTGTGCTGCTGCTCCTGACGCTGCTGTGGCCCCTGTGGACGCTGGTGTTGCTGTGGCCCCTGTGGAGCCTCTCGGAACAGGTCAGGGCTCATGCGTCTCATCATGGCTTCTTCTGCCTGTTCTTCGGCTTTAACCTGGGCTGGTGTGAGGTTCTGGCGCTGGTGCATACGAATTAGCCGCGCGTGATCTTTCTCCGCCTCCGTCCTAGTGGCTTGCTCCTTCTCCGCCACCTGCCTGTGCTGGATCATGACCGCGTGTAAGACCTTAATTTTCTCCTCGGCTTTTTCCTTGGCCAGCTTCGCCTTGGCCTGTTCTTCTTGTGCAGTCTTAGCCTTCTGATCGGCAAGCTGGGCAACGGTTTCACATTTCGTTACATCTTGGGGAACCATGCCGAAAAATGCGCGGATTTTGTGGGCTTCTTTCCACTCGCTGACGGTCAAACGCTGGGCAACGGCTTGCGCTTTACTAGCTCCATAAGACAGCACCGCCCGCTTCTCTTTTTCCTCTGCCGTTGCTTTGTCTGTGGTCGCCGTTTGCCACTTTTCGCTCACCGCGTTTGCTTGCTCCATCCTCACTCGAACGCTTTTTTTGGCTTGAAGCACCCCCGCCCATGAAGCCTCCCGCTCCTGCTTCTGACGCTTCTCCTTGTCCTCCCGCTCTATCGCTTCACGGCTTTTTGGAGCGTCCACCTGCTCCCGCCGCCTTTCTTCTTTGGCTCGCTCGTGATCCATGGATGCAGGAACCGGCATGATCCTTTGACGGTCCGGTGTAATCCCTCGCTTCTCCATCTCACAAGCTGCGGGTCCCATGTGCTGCTGGGGTTCCCTTTCTATGCCCTGTGCTTCTAGTGATCGGTGGTCAATCCTCGCGTCATGCCCTGCTGCTTCAAGGGCCCTGTTCGCATGGGTTTCCCACCCTTGCCGCCACTCGTCGATTACCTGCCGATCGTTCCACTCTCTGACTTTCTTGCCAAACCCTTCTGGCCCAACCTCTCGCATCGTCAACATCACATGGCAATGCGGGTTGTCGCTGTCTAGGTCGTGAAATGCAACGCAAGCCACCATCCCCCGCGCCACCATTTGCTCCTTGATATAACCCACTGCTAACGCCTTTTGCTGCTCGGGTGTTAGCTCTTTGGGAAGGGCGAAATTCACTTCCCGACACACCTGGGCGTCTTTCCGCTTCTCTGCCTTCTCTACTTCGTTCCACAATCTCGCTGGATCGTGGACCCACTCTGGCGCGTCATCAGGTGCAAGCGTTTGGAAGCTGTCGACTCCACTTCGTTTTGTGTAGTCATGGGTTAGACCTGTGCGCTCATCCTCTATCGAAATGCCAAGGCGATAAGCACACGCGGCGACACTGCTTCGGCCTGTGCTCCTGCTTATGACTTGGGCGGAGAGGTGGAAAATCGCCATCAGTTTTTGCTGTGCTCCTGCTTGTTGTTTTTGCTTTTCCCCGTAGGGGCGCGCACATCACGGAGTGATGTATAAGTGCGCCCTTCGGTGTTTTGGTCGTTCGCTTTCGCTCACTTCCCTACTACCAGCCTTGATCACTTCCCCCACTTGTCAACCCTCCGCCACCCCCCCACTTGCCATCTCGCGTTTTTCGACTTCAATGAACTTTGGAAATTACCCCGGAGATCAGTCATGAAAAAAACCCGAGACATCAATCAACAAATCGCCGCAAGTGAAGCCAGAACCGCCCGCCTCAAATCAAACGCCCGAAAAGCAAGAACCCGCCAGCTCATCATTGCCGGGTCATATCTAGAACCTTATTTGGAAAAATGGCAGGCGCTAACCGAGGATCAACGCAAAAATTTGGCGGATCAACTCGGTAGGGCTATCCACTCCCCCGCCGCGGCATCAACCCCCGGAACCCACGCGCCGCCAACAGGAAGGGAAGAAAAGTGATGACGCAGGAAGAATTGCGCAAGAAAATCCTTGACGCCTTGCCCATGAAAACCGCGCTCGAAACGGCTTGGTATTGGCACCTGAAAGACCAACCCGCAGAGTTTTGGCAAGCGCTACACGCAAGCTATGACCCCGCCCCAGCAGCACCAGGGCGAAGCAAAGCGCAGCCCTAGTGCTGTGCCTAGCTCCCCCGCTTACGCCTGTATTTGCTCACTTCTGGGGCGTAATCGAATTTCAGGGTAGGGGCTTCGGGCTGGGGTGGTGCTTCTTCATCGCCCAGCAATAGAAGATCCTGCTCGGTCTCTTTTTCGTTCTCACGAAGGGCATGTTTGAGCAATCCACCTGTTGCGATCGCTCTCACTCTGATGGTTTGACGCACCATCTCGAGGAACCAATCACGGTCTGCAAGCATGTCCGAAGGCTTCACGCTGTATTTGAGGGTTTCGGCTACTGCGTATCCCAGTGCTGCGTCCTTGCTCCCCAGCCGGTCAACATCGGCCTTCTTTGTCCTGATTTTCTGAACCTTCACTTGCGGCTCGTAATCCAGCCGCATGACCGTTTGCCATGCCTCCCGCCACTCTGCATGTGTCGTGTAGTGGTGAGACCAGTAGGACGGTTTTACGAGCAAAAGGGCATGAAAGTGGGGATGAGCTGACCCATCATCCCCACGTGTAATTTCAAGTGATCGCATCCAGCCCACAACGCCATCGAATTCACCGCGTCTCACAAGCCGAGCGAATGCTTTGTTCATCTCACTGATTTGGCTGTGCAATTCCTCAATCGAACAATTCCGCTGCGTGAGTGTGAGAAAAATCCACTCTCCCCCCGGCTGCTTCTCCACGATCTCCGGAAGTGCGTCATAAAACCTACCCTTCCACTTCAACGACCTTCTCCACTGGCAGACCGGACAATAGCGAACGCGGCAAAATTTCGCGTTCTTTAATTTCATCGTTAGTTCGCCGCTGTCAATCTCCACTGTCATGGCGAATTCAAGGGACGGCGCACATGCTTCCATGCGCTTCCCCTGCTTCCATAATCTGCGTTCAGTGCCCGGGCTTGTGAGGTGTTCCCCCACTCCATCGGCTTGCTTGCGATGGATGTCCCACGGCTTGTCTTTGGGGCTGCTGTCGGCGAGGTATTCCCACTTGCGCGATCGTTCAGCTTTGTGCTTTGGGCTATTGCCGGTTCCCCGGCTTTGGGGTAAATTCAAGTTGTCTCTCCGCTAAGAGGCCGCGTTCGGGAGGCTGGAACCTCGCTGAACACTCTCACTAGCCCCCGGCCACCCCGGGGGCTTTCTTGTTTCAGCTTACAAAAAAACCCTCTACCGTCAACCCAGCTATCTGAAATAGCTGAAACCCTTGCTACATAATGGTTTGAGTGGCCCTATTCCCCTTCCTAGTGCCCGTCGAGATATCCCTTAGGTATCAAGTAAAGGAAAGCGCCCTCAAAAACCGGGCAAAAACCGGGGCAAAAGCAGGGCAGATCAAGAGCGGTTTTCATGGGAAGGGGCAAGAGCTGAAAGGGCAAGAGCGTCAGCGTAGGGGAGACCCCTACACCCCCTCCTGTGGCGTCAGAGGCTCTGCCCCCAGTCGGGCTTCAACTGGGGTCCTTTCCGGGTGTGCTGCTGCTCCTGCTGCTGCTGTGGCCCCTGTGGACGCTTCCGAGCCTCGATGGATTGAACCTGCTTCTCCAACCACTCGGTCTCCCACTTCTCGTCTGCTGCGCGTTGTAGGGCTTCCTGCTTCACCTGAGCGGGCGTGTAGTTCTCTCTTTGGTGGCGACGGATCAAGGCGGAGTGATCTTTCTCCGCCTCAGTCCTAGTGGCTTGATCTTTCTCCGCCGCAAGCCTGTGCTCGACTGCTTGCTCGTGTAAGACCTTCATTTGCTCCTCGGCCTTCACCTTGGCCGCCTTCGCCTCAACGCGGGATTTTTCAGCAAGCTTGGCGTTCTCATCGGCTTGTGTGGCTTGGTTTTCAGCTTTCGTAACATCCGCGCCTCGGAAGCCCAGAAAATTGCGGATTGGGTGTTTTGCCTCCCACTGTTCGACGATCTCGCGCTTTTCGATGGCTCTCTTTTTCCAGCCTGCTATCTCCACGCAAGCGCCCTCGGCTGCCTTCGTTGCGTTCTCCCCCGCAACCTTGGCCACCTGCCAGTTTTCCCCCACCGCTTGCGCCTGCTTCAACCTCACTTGCTGGGTTGCTTTGGCTTCAACAACAAC
>MWWA01000434.1_pt1 | contig 10899 bp, 9 predicted proteins | sample 1047341 | NCBI WGS metagenome assembly MWWA01 (sample SAMN06349978, study PRJNA376086) | soil metagenome | isolation source: MS5-1 sample Antarctic (ecotone) soil | place: Antarctica | collected 2015-01-13
TGGGCTACGGATAAAGCCGGGTGTTCGCAATTGAGTTGTAGTTCTTAAGGGTGTTTAAAAAAATGATAATTCATTTTTTTTCACTATTGTCCGACTAAAATGGTGAACCCTATTACAGCCTATATCGCCTCACCCCAGCCCTCTCCTTGCGGAGAGGGAGTCAAACCCTTCACCAAATAGAGTTTCATGGGATTACTTAATTTTAGTCGGACGACAATGATTTTTTTAATAGAATCAGAGTTGTACAAGAGTGCCCTTTGTCAAGCGTATAATAAACTTGAAACAAAGTCCAATAATATTACAACAGCTATTCAAAAATCTTATCTCTCTAATTATTTGGCCTCGTCACCTTTTCCATCTCCTGCTGTACAAATAACATCAGGATTTAAAAGAGCTTGATAACTTCCTTTAGATAAATTTGTTCAATAAGAATTATAAAAATTTACTTCATGGGTTTAAGTTTTCCTGTTTTCCGCACTTTTTAAAATCATCCTCTGAAACCCTTGATTTTACTGGTTTGAGTTTTTTAAATGGGTGTTGCAAGGGTATTTTTGGTGATGTTTTTACGAAAACTGAAGAACCGATCTGGTAGCATTTCGGTACAAATTATTTTGAAAGCGAACGGTAAATACAAGGTTGTAAAGACGATTGGCACTGACAGTAGTGAGCAGGAGATTTTAAAACTTTGGTATTTGGGTAAGCAGGAATTGGCACGCTTAAATGCTCAAAGCCAGTTATTTGTTTCTGAACATGACCTTATAGTTGAGGAGGTGTTTGAGCATTTGAAGAATGCTAATATTAGAACAGTTGGTCCGGAACTTATTTTTGGCAGAATATACGACCACATTGGTTTTAATGCGATCAATGAAGATCTGCTCAGGCATCTTGTTATTGCCCGTTTGGCGTTTCCGTTAAGCAAGTTAAAGACCATAGATTATTTGTATCGCTATCAACAGGTAATGCTGGACATTGATGCCATCTACCGGTTTTTAGACAAGCTAAACAGTAAGCTAAAAGAGCAGGCAGAGCAAATAGCATTTGCACATACACAAAAAATATTGAACGGCAATATCAGTGTTGTATTTTATGATATGACCACGCTTTACTTTGAAGCCAGCGACGAAGACGACTTACGCAAAACCGGATTTAGTAAAGATGGCAAACATCAAAATCCGCAGATTTATTTGGGGCTGCTGGTAGCAATAGGAGGCTATGCTATTGGCTACGATATTTTTGAAGGCAGTATTTACGAAGGGCATACCCTCATTCCATTTTTACAAAAAATCACCACTAAGTTTAAACTGCAATATCCGGTAGTGGTAGCCGATGCAGGCTTACTTTCCAGGGATAATATCAAGGCACTGGAAGGGCAAGAATATGAATACATTATTGGAGCAAGATTAAAAAATGAATCCGAAAAAATTAGACAGCAAATACTGCAAAAGCAACTGAGCGATGGGGAGGTGATAAAGATTGACAAGGCAGGCGATACCAGGCTTATTGTTGCTTATGCAGGCAATCGGGCTATTAAGGATGAATATAATCGTAAGCGAGGGTTACAACGCCTGGAAAAGCAAATAAAAGCCGGCAAGCTTACCAAGTCCAGCATCAACAATAAGGGTTACAACAAATACTTGAAACTACAAGGCGACGTTACTATCGAAATAGATTATGAAAAGTTCAACAACGATAAAAGCTGGGATGGATTAAAAGGGTACATTACCAATACAAAGCTCACCAATACGCAAGTCATCGAGAGTTACAAAAACCTATGGCATATTGAAAAAGCCTTCAGGATGTCAAAGACAGATTTACGGATACGACCTATTTATCATCGGCTGAAACATAGAATAGAAGCGCACATCTGTATATCGTTTATAGCTTACAGTATATACAAGGAGTTAGAAAGAATACTGTACAAAGAAAAATCAAACCTATCAGTAAAAAAAGCAGCGGAGCTTACTCATAACATGTACGAGATTAGCTATACCCTCCCAGAATCAAAACGCACAAAAGCAAAGTTGCTCAAGATGGATGAGGGAACAAGCTGAACTATATCAAATTATATACAAAAATTTTTAGGGTGTTGCAATACTGAAAACAGGAAATAGCAATAGAAACCGGAGAAAAATATAATTTATTATTAAATAAGGAATCAAAATAATTCATTAATAAAGCGAAGACTTATAAAAAACTTAAACGTTACATTAAAAGCCTAAGTTCCTAATTGCTTATAGTATAGCTTCTATAAGAAAATCTTCCATATATCCTAATAGCTATAGTTTAATGAATTTTTCCTGCCGTTTATTTTTTCCATCATCAATACTTATTGTATAATTTCCTTTAGGTAGTTCCTGAATACTGATAGGAATTATGTTTGCACCTGAAAAAACTTTTTTAGTTTCTTTCCTCACCATTTGCCCCATTTTATTAATAATTGAAACAGATACTGTCGTTTCTTCAATTGCATTGAAACTAATATTTAGATTGGTAAAAGCCGGGATTGGATAAATGCTTAAATCCTTATTTAAAATTTTTACAGCCTTTGTATCTGAATAATGACAGGAACCATCAATATCACACTGTTTAATGCGATAATATAAAACATTAGCAGAAGGTAATTGCCGGTCAGTAAAATTAAATGCATGGCTTGTACCATTACCCAATGGTTGATTATTTGTGTGAATTTCTTCAAAATTAATTCCATTAACAGATCGTTCTACTGAAAAAAATAAATGGTTCTGTACTTCACTAACGCTCCATTTAATTTGCACTTCTTTGTTTACAGGCCTTACACTAAAATCTGTAAATTTTAAGGGCAGGACTGAAAGAGGTCCTAAATTTTCTGTTCGGGCAATAACAACAGTTGTATGGGTATTAAATACCACTGATATACCTGCAGCATCAGTTTGGGCAGCGGTATTAGCAGTTGATGGATGTTGAAAAGAAAGAAACATGAATTTATAATCCGGTGTAAATGTAATGCCTGTAGGTTCGCATCCGGCAGGCGTTTCAGCAAACAGTCTTACGGCTGGTGTGGCGGCTGTATGTGTGGGTGCAACTACAAAAATTTCATTGCCAGCTCCATCATTCAATACCCAAAGGTTTCCTTCACCATCAAAAGCAAGATTATCATTTCCTACACCCCAGTTTGTATTAGACACACCTGGTCCGGGGTCTACATCATAGGTAGTATTTTCCACAAACACTTCGATGTTGCTAACTGTTGTACCGTTATCAGTGAACCGGTAAACTCTTCCCGGCCCTTTAGCTGCAAAGTAAATTTTACCATCCAATGGACTAATTTCAACATCTTCAATTCCATCAAAATTAAAACCGCCTGCTGATGTACTGGCGCTTACAGTATTGTTTCTTTCGGTTACAGTAGTGTTTGGGACTACCTCCCATGTTCCGTTTCCTAACGCGGCAGTTGTTTTTAGTACAGATAAAGTTCCACCTGAAAAGTTACCGGGGACTGTTGAAACAAATTTATATATATAGCCGTTTGTAGCGTGATCAGCTCCCCAATACATTATTGTATTATCAGTTTTTATTACAACATTTTCATGAGTTTGTCTTCCTACTGCCCATAATTTATCTTTTACTCCATCATTGTTATAATCCATTACCTGTTTTGTTGCAGGATCTATTTCAATTACCCATCCTAAATCCTCATAACTATCTATTGTACTATTCGCATTTCCGGCTAATGTGGTTTCTTCCGTTACCATGACAGTTCCATTGGGAGTTACCGTACCCGAACAAAAAGCAGCTACATTACCCAAATCTGAACCGGCACCGGTTGCAAGAGGTACATTACCGCTATTGGTTTTATTCCACGTATGCGTACTGAAATTATAATCAACATTCATTATAGCCACTTTAGCAGGAAAGGTCTCTGAACTAATTGACAAATAACCATTCAAACTGCTGCCACTGATGGGAACATAACCGGTAAAATCTAAACTATTACCTAAAGTAGTCGCATCGCTTAATACATCGCCCGACCTAATAATTCTTTGAAAAGTGTGAGTTGATGGAAGAACTAAACTTTGTGTTTGTGCTGCAGGTGTTACAGAGTTAAATGTGGCTATAGTTTGTGAATGTGACCTTATAACAACAACAGTAAATAAATAAATTAAAAATGGTTTATAAAAGGAGGGTTGCATTTAATATTTTATTAGGTGACCAAAGGATTTGAAATAATTGTCAAAAATAAGCTTCAACCGAATTTGGCGTAAACTTTTTTAAAAAATGACAGGGAGATGTTGGTTTATGAAAACCAGGTAGAGTCATACAATTTTATTTACTTTAGTCTATGCCTGCAACGTTAATTGATAATATAAAAATGCTCGTGAATACAAGGGACAAATTTTCATTATTAAAAGGTGAAGCCTTGTCCATCCTTCCATGTATTGAGGATGCTTACCTGGTTATTGAAGACTCACAAATTGCGGAATATGGTTCAATGAAACAACTAAAACACAAAGCAGAAAACTTTGCATTTCATATAAATGCCACGGGTAAAATTGTTCTTCCTTCCTGGTGCGATAGCCATACGCATATTGTTTTTGCCGGCAGCAGGGAAGGAGAATTTATTGATAAGATCAAAGGACTATCTTATGAAGAAATAGCAGCAAAAGGAGGGGGTATTTTAAACTCTGCGAAACTCCTTAATGAAACTTCTGAAGACAAACTTTTTAACCAGGCTTACAGTCGTTTGCAGGAAGTGATGCGATTAGGAACGGGTGCAATAGAAATAAAAAGCGGCTATGGTTTAACTGTTGAGGGAGAGTTAAAAATGCTAAGAGTGATCAGGCGTTTAAAAATGAGTACGGGCATTCCCATTAAAGCAAGTTTTTTAGGTGCGCATACTTTTCCGTTATTATATAAAGATGACAGGGAAGGTTATATCAAACTGATCATTGAAGAAATGCTTCCCATCATTGCAAAAGATAATTTAGCAGATTACATAGATGTGTTTTGTGAAGAAGGATTTTATTCACCCGAAGAAACAGAACGGATTTGTAAAGCCGGTTTGCAATATGGATTGAAACCGAAAATTCACGCTAATCAGTTACATATTTCAGGTGGTGTACAAGTGGGTATAAAATTAAATGCTCTTTCGGTAGATCATTTAGAAAGTATGGATGATGATGCCATTGAAACATTGGCAAACTCATCGACCGTGGGAACTTTATTACCAACAGCAGCTTTTTTTCTACGGATGCCTTTTCAACCAGCACGCCAAATGATTGATGCAGGTTGTGCCATTGCACTTGCTTCAGATTTTAATCCCGGTTCTTCACCATCGGGCAATATGAATTTTGTAGTGGCTTTAAGTTGTATTCAAATGCGCATGTTGCCGGAAGAAGCTATTAATGCAGCAACCATCAATGGAGCTTATGCAATGGAATTACAAAATGAAGTTGGAAGTATCACGGTGGGCAAGAGAGCTAATCTTATTCTTACTAAACAAGTTCCCTCTTTACAATATCTTCCCTATTCATTTGGAGCTAATTTAATTGACAGGGTAATGTTGGCGGGTGATTGGTTAAGTGATTGAAATAATTTCAACTTATTTTCAAACAATCTTATAAAGCCTATTACTTTTTTCGACCCCATATTCTTTTTAGAAAACTGCCGGCTTGTTTAACAGAAATTATTTTTTCTGATAGTGTATCAATCAACTGGCCATCTACATATTGTACATCGTTCATTTTTAAGCCAAGATCGAGTTGGTTTGGATATAACATAATAAAACTGTTGCCGTAAAAATAATTACTCAAATAATACGGCAGTTTATTAAGGTGCGGGCCATACGATGCATGTCCTTTGCGGGAAGAAATAATTACAAAAAGATCATTTTGTTTCAATTCGCGGGTGAAAATTAAAAAGTCATCCCAATTACTGAATTTATTGTAATCTACTTTTAAACTATTTGCCGCATTTTGATCTTCCAATTCCTTGATAGTTTCTGCATTCGCATATACAATAACAGATAAGGCCGCTTCTTTTGCGATGGTTGTTAATTTACTGAACCAATGAGAAAAACCTGGCTCTAATTCTGCTTTAGGAGTTACAACAACAACCATTCTTTTTAGTGTATTAAATGGTTGTACAGATTTATAAATAAAAATAGTTTCAGAAGTTCTTTGCAAAATGCGTTCGGTAATGGGTCCTAAAAAATCACTGTGGTCTGCATCATGATGTAAGCCAATCAATACATCGGAAATTTTTTGCTCTTTGATGGTATAAATAATTCCATTGCTGATGTTCATATCAAAACGAGTCAGCGGAATAATGACATTCTCTGTACCTGCAGCATGTTTTACGGCACGATCCATCATTTTTTTTCCAATAACATGTGTTTTCCCATTATCAGATTCATCGCTTATAATGTGTAACGCATATACAGGTATGCCGCTTTTTTTTGGTTTTAGCATTAGTCCGAAATCAACCATTTCTTCAACCGTATCAGGATAGGCGAGAGAGATCAGTATTTTTTCATTACCATCCGGGCTTTCAGCGGCTTTACTTTCTTCATTCAAGGCGAGTTTCCTGGATGCTTTTTCTACGCTGAACGAACTGAGGGTACACGTAACAAGGATCATTAAAATGCTTCCATTCAATATATCTTCACCCAATAAGCGTATAGGGTCTCCGGCAACTGTTTCGCCTAAAATTATATTATACCCTACCAATACAATAGCCAGTGTGGCGCCCACCCTGGCGGTGCTCAAGCCAAATATCATCTGTCGTTCATTGGCAGATAAACGAAATGTCTTTTGTGTTAACCAGGCAGCAATATATTTTGTAAGAACGGCTAAAACAATCATAAAGCCAGCAACTTTTAGTGCGCCTGTTCCTTTAAACAAAACACTGAAATCTACCAGCATGCCCACACTTATAAGAAAAAAGGGAATAAAAAAAGCATTGCCCACAAACTCAATTCTGTTCATTAACGGGGAAGTATGCTGAATAAACCTGTTCAACGCAAGCCCCGATAAAAATGCTCCGATGATGGCTTCCAGTCCGGCTACTTCAGCTAAAAAGGAGCCGAGAAAAACCATTGCTAAAACAAAAATGTACTGCGATATATTATCATCAAAATTTTTAAAAAACCAGCGGGCAATCAACGGAAACAAGAAGAAAATGATACAACCAAAAATAACAGAGGATATTAATAAACGAATCCAAAAGGTGGAAGTGATTTCTCCCTGGGTCATGCCAATAATAGTTGCAAGAACAAGCAGTGCAAGAATATCTGTTATGATGGTACCGCCAATAGTAAGCGTTACGGCTCTTGTGCGGGCTAACCCATATTTACTTGCAATGGGATAAGCCAGCAATGTATGAGATGCAAACATGCTGGAAAGCAAAATGGAAGAAGGTATGCTGAAACCCAGGATAAAGTAAGATGCAAAACTTCCCAAAATCATGGGTATGATAAAAGTAAATAACCCGAACACAAAACTTTTTCCTTTGTTCTTTTTAAATTCTTCCATATCAATCTCAAGGCCGGCCGTAAACATTATATAGATCAGGCCTACGGTGCCAAACAAAACAATACTGCTGTCGCGGAGTAGCAGATTAAAGCCATAAGGCCCAATAATAACGCCAGCCACAATCAACCCAATGATGTGCGGCATCTTTATTTTGTTGAATAAAATAGGAGCAAAAAGTATAATAAAAAGTACCAGTGAAAAAATGATCACCGGGTTTTTTAATGGTAATGTAAAATCGAGATCAGAAAGTAAAATCATATCAACAGTATCAGGGTGTAACTATTTTTTGCATTTGCATGGAATAAACGATCCGGCATTCTTCCGGTCGTATTATTTTTCTTTCACCTTCCATTTCTGTATCATTTTTAAATAAAAGATTGACGGAGATGTTTGTTCCCATGGATGCGGCTTCCTGTTGAGCCGTGAGGACCAATTCGTTTTCATTGGTTGTGCCACTATATACCCGTACCAGTTGATTGTTAACTATGGCCTTAGCAACAACACTATTACCCTGGTAAGATATTTCCCAAATTTCTGTTTTTTTATCTCCTACAGCAGAACCGGGGCACGTTGTTTCTGTGCAGACCATTTTTACAGACCATTTACCAATCAGGAAGGGTTTCTGAGAATTTATTGAATCCGGTGGAATATATCTTTTCAATAAACTATCCAGCATTCTTTCTTTTTGCTCCAGATCTGTTTGCTTCACAGTTAATTGGTTTTCAATAAGAATTAATTGTTGTTCTTTTTGATTTATAGAATCCATTTTTTCGTTTAATTCTTTTTCACGTACACGTGAATTACACGCAGTAAGAAGTGTAATTACATAGGTCAAAAAAATAAATTTCATAACATTCATAATTCAAAGTTTGAATCAGGATATTCGTGTTTTAGATTGCTCTCAGGCATCCATGACAAAACAGTAAATTTACCTGGTTTAATTATACTTAACCCTTTTTATGAATCTGCCACATTTTAAATTTTATACAAAACCAGATATATTATTATTGACCAAATTGCGCAGGTTTGAAACGAAGCTGGGAGAAGGAATACAAGTGTTGGATAAAGATCATACTATTGATTCCTTTGAAAGATTAGATGTGAAGTATGTAATTTTTGGGATACCGGAAGATATTGGCGTGCAGGCTAATTTGGGTGTACCCGGTACTAGCACTGCATGGCTTTCCTTTCTTCAATCTTTTTTAAATATTCAAAGCAATGATTTTTTAATAGCTGATGAAATGGCACTGGTAGGACATTTTGATTTTGGCGATCTCCAATTTGTAATAGATAAAAATGCTTATAACGAGGAAGAAAAAATTGCGGCTTACAGGCATGCTGTTAATACTTTAGATGAAGAAGTTGAAAAACTCACTAAAACAATTGTAGCGAGCGGAAAAATCCCTATTGTTATTGGTGGTGGTCACAATAATGCCTACCCCTTAATTAAAGGTGCAGCAAAAGGTTTAAATCAATTACAAAAAATTCCTTTGCCACAAATTAATTGTATAAATCTTGATGCACATGCGGATTATCGTCCTGTGGAAGGAAGGCATAGCGGAAACGCCTTTCGGTATGCAGAAGAAGATGGTTTTTTACAAAAATATTGCGTAGTAGGTTTGCACGAAAATTACCTGCAACAAAATGTTTGGCTGGATATTGTAAACAACCCCTTTATAGACTGCATCACTTTTGAAGATATTTTTATCCATGAAAAAAAGAATTTCAGGCAATCTGTTTCACATGCTATTGGATATACCGATGATAATTTTTGTGGTATAGAATTAGACCTTGATTGTATAGAAGATCAATTAAGCAGTGCTATAACACCCAGTGGTATAAGTCCTTTGCATGCGCGACAATATATTAATTTATGTGCGGCACACGCCAAAGCAGCATATCTCCATATTTGCGAAGGAGCAACCAGGCTGGCTGATGGAAAAACAAACGAGGCAACCGGAAAATTGATCAGTTACCTCGTTAGCGATTTTGTAAAAATGAATGCTGATTAAAATAGTGTGCTAATTTGCTAATGTCGTCTACTCACATCAGACGTCACGGTTGAAGCAATACTAAGCCTTTGGAATTTTTAATTTCCAGCCCGGTTGGATTAAATCAGGGTCTTTTATTTTATCACGGTTGGCTTCATAAATTTCCTTCCAGCTAATACCGTAATGCTTTCCTATTTTTGACAGGCTGTCGCCGGAAACTACTTCATATTCTTGTTCCTGCGACCCCCCGGCAGCAATATTTAAGTTCAACACTAAATCGCCGGAACGGTAGTCAGGATCCAGGCGATTGTATTCATCCCATAATTGTTTTTTTACAGATTCTGAAGGTACCTGCCCATCTATGTATAAAACATTGTCTTGCTCCCGAACCTCGAGGTTGCTTGCACCGGCAGTTTTAGCTGCATTGATTAATGATTGATATTTATTTTGAAGTGCCATAATTATTTTCCTCCACTTATTTTACGGTGAGTTGATTATTTACATTTTTAATATTTGATTCCTGTAGTGCCATCATGAGTTTTTGAAGATCATCACGTTTAATATTTCCCCTTAGGGTAACTGTTCCATTTTGTACATCAGCGGTTACACCCTGGTATTTAGCCACAATCGGATTTACAGATGATGTGATGGTTGCGTCATCATTAATTACAACTGGCGCAGGTGTATCAACGACAATATTATTTACAACTGATTTTACACCTTTTACATCACGGGCAGTTTGTTCCGCACTTGTCTTGCATGCCGCATCAGGGCACTGGCCCGACAAAGTCAGAACACCATCCGTAACAGAGGCAGCGATGTTTGCCATTGAAGGTATGGTTTTTGACTTTTCATTAAAAGAAGCTTGAATATCAGTGTCTTTTGGCTTACAAGCCGGTAAGGCAAGGGTGGCAAAAAGCGCAATTGCCAAGCTCCATTGAACTACGATTTTTTTCATTTTTGATCTTTTTAGTTGATTGATTTGTATACTATGCAAGTCTTAAGATTGAATTACGAAATGCGAGGCCTGCTATTAATAAAGAATTACAAAAGGATTTACAGAAACAACAAAAACTTTTTAAAAACACAGAGGAAGAATTGGCCAAATACAACAATGAGAAAATAATAATTGAAAGCATTTTGTCATCACCAGAAATTTATACAGACAATCAAAAGTTTTCAGAAACAGAAAAAAAATATAAAGATCTTCAAACTAAAATTCTTCAACTTAATAAAACTTACGAAGAAGTGTTTGAAAAGATCATTGAGTTGGAAGGAAAACAAAATGTATAAATTTTAAGACTGGTATAAGACTTGCATAGTATACAATCAATCAACTAAAAAGATCAAAAATGAAAAAAATCGTAGTTCAATGGAGCTTGGCAATTGCGCTTTTTGCC
>MWWA01000435.1_pt1 | contig 10899 bp, 8 predicted proteins | sample 1047341 | NCBI WGS metagenome assembly MWWA01 (sample SAMN06349978, study PRJNA376086) | soil metagenome | isolation source: MS5-1 sample Antarctic (ecotone) soil | place: Antarctica | collected 2015-01-13
CCCCATCAGCGTAGCCAGGATAGTTCTCGACCTCTGTTGTTATCATTAGCTGACCGCCGGGTTGAATACCCTGGTAAAGTACTGGCTTCAGATTAGCCCTGGCCGCATAGATGGCAGCCGTATATCCTGCAGGCCCGGAGCCAATAATGAGGCATTGTATTATCTCTTGTTTAGATTCTGTACTCATAGTATGCAAATTTAATTCATTTGCCTAATCGTTGCAGATGTACGTCATTGATCAATGATCAACGTTTTAAAGGTGGAAGCGTATCCCACAAAAGCCCCAAGGGCATCATTTGAGATATTGCCCAGAACCGTATTTGGGGATGAAAATGGATTCCCAATACTTTGATAAGCAAATTCCATTGTGAGCCAAAAATGATATGAAGCCCTGTCAATATTGCTCAGCTTCAGCGTCACCGTATCTCCACGGTGAAAAAAATTATCTTCAAAAGGAACCGGATCATTCCTGTCAATGCCCGGATCAACCCTCAGATCATAAGTTGTTCCGTCAATCAGCTGGTCATCAAAAACCGATTGTCCACCGGGAAAAAAGGCATCACTATTCGTTTTTGTAAAATAGCGTATATAATTACCAAGCCCGGGCGGATCTGTAGAGCGCACAAATACAGTAACTTTTGAACTATCTGTAGTGAAAGGAGCAGGCTTCCACCACAGTGAATCTATTGTCTTTGTTAAGGGAGGAATGGTTGTTGAAGATATATATGTTTCCCCGTTAGATACTATTTCAAGGTCATATTTGGTATCGAGTGCACCTGTTAAATTATCACCAGCCGCGGTGTCTATAGAATAATAGTAAATACCAAATCCATTTGTTCCGGATAATGAATATTCTTTTAACCTGTATTTCTCCTGGCCGGTAGAGATCGTCACTACAGCATCATGTACAAACTTTTTTGAAAGTTCTTCAAAATTGAGATTGGCGTAATAGTCAAAACTATTGGTCAATACAACAATTGGAGACCCGCCTGTTTCAATGGAGGCATCCACCACCAGGACATCTTCTGTGTTCTTCAGGTTAAAATCTATATTTTTTTCACACGAAATAAGAAGCAATGTACAAATGGCAGGGAGGAAAAATTTCATTCAGGTAAAATTAATAAAATCATCATTTGGGGCAGTAAAACTTAAACTTACACTGGTTATAAGTTTATTAAAATTCGACTCAAAAAAAAGCCCTTCACGCGGGAAGGGCTTGCATCAATCAGGCAATTTTAACCTAAATAAGCCTTTAAAGCACCACTGTATCTTGCTTTCTGCAGCCGCTTAATAGCTCTTTCTTTTATCTGGCGAATTCTTTCTTTCGTGAGATCGTATTTCTGACCGATCTGCTCAATAGTTACACCATTTTCACCATCTAAGCCAAAGTAGGCATTTACGATTTCAGCTTCCCGTGGGCTTAAAGATTTCAAGACGCGGCGTATTTCATTTTTTAATGAATCATGCATTACATCTTCATCTGTTTCCCCGGGGCCTTTTAATAAATCACCCATAGCTACATCTTCAGCTTCATGTACAGGTGCATCCAGCGAGGTGTGACGGGTATTACTCTGAAATATGTTTTTGATTTCAGTTTCACTCATCTCCAGAATTTCAGAAAGTTCTTCAGTAGAAGGTTCCCTCTCGTGCTCCTGTTCAAAAGCCATGTAGGCTTTGTTAGCCTTGTTGTAGGTGCCAATCTTATTTTGAGGCAGGCGGACTAATCTGCCCTGCTCTGCCAACGCTTGAAGGATGGACTGGCGAATCCACCAAACAGCGTACGAAATGAATTTAAATCCTTTGGTTTCATCAAAGCGTTGTGCGGCTTTGATCAGGCCGAGGTTACCCTCGTTAATGAGATCGCTCAATGACAATCCCTGGTGTTGATACTGCTTTGCAACTGAGACTACGAAACGTAGGTTGGCGGTCGTAAGACGCTCTAAAGCTCTTTGATCGCCCATTTTAATCTTTTGTGCTAAAATAGTTTCTTCCTCGGGGGTGATCATTCCAATTTTGGAAATCTCCTGCAAATATTTCTCAACCGCCTGTGAGTCACGGTTGGTAATCTGTGTAGCAATTTTAAGTTGCCTCATGTGTGGTTATTGTTAATGTTTAATATACGATGTAAAGACACTGATAGGGGGGAATATGCTGCAAAAGATCTGTTAAGTAAGAAATCTTCCGAAAACATGCGCAAATTTACATTCCAAAATCTGCATTTCATAACCTTTCAGGAATTTATATAATTATAATATCAGTGACCTTCAATTATTTAAAACAAATATATCACAGATGGTTGTTCGAAAAAAGAAGGAACTTAATAATTTCGCCGCATGATAGATTACAGGTCTGATACAGTTACCAAGCCATCTTCCGAAATGTTAGATGCGATGATGAGCGCCGCGGTTGGCGACGATGTGTTTGGTGAAGACCCAAGTGTCATTCGTCTTGAGGAAACAGCAGCAAATCTATTTGGATGTGAAGCTGGCCTTTACTGTCCCAGTGGCACCATGACAAACCAGATAGCTATTAAGTGCCATACGCAGCCGGGCGATGAGATTATTTGCGATAAGCTGAGCCATGTTTACATCTATGAGGGTGGTGGTATAGCGTTTAACTCTCTATGCCAGGTGAAAGCATTGGAGGGAAACCGGGGACGAATCAATGCCGAACAAGTGGAATTTGCTATCAATCCCAGTGATGTACATAAAGCAGTCACCAGGCTGGTTTCATTGGAAAATACGGCTAATCGTGGTGGGGGCAGTTGCTATCAATTCGATGACATCACTCAAATAAAAGAAGTCTGCCGGCAAAACAATCTTAAGCTGCATCTGGATGGGGCAAGGGTATTTAATGCGATAGTCGCCAACGCGGAAGACCCTTTACAATACGGTGAAATGTTTGATTCGATTTCTCTTTGTCTCAGTAAGGGGCTGGGCGCACCGGTAGGAAGTTTACTTTTAGGCAACCAGGACTTTATCACAAAAGCCCGACGCATCAGAAAAATTTTCGGCGGTGGCATGCGCCAGGCCGGCTATACTGCGGCAGCAGGAATTTTCGCATTGGAAAATAATATTGAACGCCTCTCGATAGATCACTTGCATGCAAAGCAGGTGGCTGAAATATTGGGAAAACAAAATTTTGTAGGAGAAATTCTGCCGGTGGAAACCAATATCATCATTTTTGAAGTATTTGGAGCTTATACAGCAGCCACATTGACTGACATCTTTCGGGAGAAAGGTATTTTGGTGTATCCAATTAGTCCTTCCCAAATTAGAATTGTATTTCATCTTGATATCACCGAACGAATGGTAAATGATACAATATCTACAATAGAAAGATTGTAAATAGAACACCTATTAAGTCTTTTCCAATTTTACCATTCTTAATTCCAGGATGTTAAGTCCATTTGGCGTAAAGTTTTTTACATATGGCTGAATCAACCAGTTGACCATGTCGTAAAATAAAGGGACGACGGGGGCATCATTCATCACCATTTGATCAGCCTCACGATATAGCTGGTACCTTACCGAATCAGATTTTTCGGAAAGTGCCCGCTCGTAAAGTCTGTCAAATGCCGGGTTGTTGTACCGCGTATAATTAGGTGGAGCAGGGTTACCACCGTAAAAAACGCTCAGATAGTTTTCTGCATCAGGGTAATCTGCTACCCAACTGCCACGGTAAAATAGCGCTTCGGACTTTGCCGTTTGTTCAAGCAATACACTTTTTTGAACTACTTCTACCTGCACTTTGACACCGATCTGCTGTAATTCATTTGCAATAAAACTTCCCAGGTCTGCATAAACTGGTATTGTAAGTAATTTGATTATCGGTAATCCTCTACCCTCCGGAAATCCTGCCTCTTTTAAAAGTTGTAAAGCACTCGCCGGGTCATAATTATAGCCTTTTACTTTTGAAGAATCGAAAGAAGGAAGCCCTGCGGGGATAAAGCCACTTTCTGCCGGAATACCGACGGAATTTCTTATGTACAACATCATTTTTCGCCGGTTGAACCCATAATTGATTGCCTGCCTGATCTTTAAATTCTTCAATGGAGACTGCTGAACAACTGCCCTGGAAGTATCCTGTAAAATTCCCAGGAATTCGATATTCAGGAAAGGATGCTTTTTGAGCACAATTTTATCTTTCCACTCACTTCTTAATTGTCCCGCTTTAGTAAGCACTTCGTCTTTAAAAGAGGGATCAATATCATTCACAAAATCTAACCGTCCCTGTCTGAATTCTAAAAATTCGGTGGCTTTATTTTCATAAAAAGTCACTTTGATTCCATCTAAATACGGCAGATGATATCCGTTGCTGTCTGTTTCAAAATAATTCAGATTTTTTTTCAAGATCAACGCCTGTCCTTCCTCCCAGGCCACAAATTGAAATGGACCCGTACCGCAGGGATGGTTGCGAAAATCTTTTCCAAACTTTTCAATGGCTTCAAGCGGGATGATGGAGCAGTATTTCATGCTTAAGATGCCCAATACCGGATGAAAAGGCCTGATCAATCTTAAAATGAAAGTGGTGTCATCTGGTGCAGTAAAGGGATTTACCGAATCAACCCTGCTATTAAATATCCAGGCGCCGCTGCTGGCAGTATTGTTATCTATGATTCGTGAAAAACTATAAACTACATCATTCGCAGTCATCTTCCTGCCCTTTCCACCCGGAAAAACTTCATTGTCATGGAAATACACATCATTTCGCAGATGAAAAGTAAACTCGAGGTTGTCTCCAGAAATTTCCCAATTTTTTGCCAGCGAAGGAACAATGTTGAGGCTGTCATCCGTTTGTACCAATGTATTATATAATTGATGAACCGCCCAGGTGACAGACAAATTTTTCGCAAACGCAGGATCAAGCGAAGCAATACCGGATTGTTCATTATAGTGAAAAATGTTTTTTCCTTCCTGGTGATGGGTACACGAAAAAGCAAAAACATGTAAGAAAATGAATAACGTTGCAAAACGGTGAAAAGCTTTCTTATTATCGAATAGCAATAGAACAGATTTTAACGCTCACTTTAATTAAGAAAAAATAAATTTAGCGAATGAAAAAGACAATGTTGAGTTTGAGTTTGATCTGTTCTGTGTTTTATGGGCTGGCTCAATCTTTTACTTATGCGGATACATTGCGCGGCGCTGATGGCCCTGGACGTAACTGGTGGGACGCTACAAAATATGATCTGCATGTTTCTTTCGATTTACAAGACAGCACTATTGCCGGCTACAATATTATTTCCTATCACGTGTTGAAAGATGATCATATTCATTATTTACAAATTGATTTGCAGGAGCCTATGATAATTGATTCAGTGGAGTGGAATCAAGGAAAAGATAGTCTAAGGATTCCTCTATACTTCAAAAGAAATGGGAATGCATGGTTTGTATATCTCCCTCATCAGATGAAAGAAAAAATGAAGATAAAGGAGGTACCAAAAAGTAAAGAATCTAAAAGAAAAAGAAGTAAGAAAAATGCTGAAGAACTTTCTGAAAAACAAACCGTGCCAGGAGGAAAATTAACACCTGTCATAAAAGATTACAAGCTTACTGTCTATTATCATGGCAAACCTTTGAAAGCTAAACATGCGCCGTGGGATGGAGGAATTATCTGGCAACGTGACATGAACAACCATCCGTGGATCACTATTGCCTGCCAGGGACTTGGCGCCAGTGTTTGGTATCCCTGTAAGGATATACAAAGTGATGAACCGGATAGCGCTGAAATGCACATTACTGCTCCTGCTGAATTAGCGGCGATCAGTAATGGAAGATTGAAAAGTAAAATTGACAATCCTGGCGGAACCACCACCACCTCCTGGGCTGTTGTGAACCCGATCAACAACTATGATTTTATTCCGTATCTCGGAAAATATGTTCACTTTGGAGAAATATATGAGGGTGAAAAAGGAAGACTTACCATGGATTACTGGGTGTTGGACAGTAACCTGGCAAAAGCAAAAAGCCAATTCAAAGATGCAGCGAGGATGATGAAAGCTTTTGAATATTGGTTTGGCCCCTACCCTTTTTATGAAGATGGATATAAATTAGTGGAATCCCCTCACCTGGGGATGGAACACCAAAGTGCCATCGCTTACGGCAACGGATACCAGAACGGATATTTTGGTTCTGATCTTTCGGGCAGTGGCTGGGGCTTGAAATGGGATTTTATAATAGTTCATGAAAGCGGCCACGAATGGTTTGGCAATAATATTACCGCAAAGGATATCGCGGACAACTGGATACACGAAGGCTTTACAAATTATAGTGAAACATTATTCACAGAATTTTATTATGGCAAGCAGGCAGCCCAGGATTATATAACCGGTATCAGGAAAAATATAAAAAATGAAAAGCCTATCATAGGTCATTACGGAGTGAATGAAGACGGGCCGATAGACATCTATTACAAGGCAAGCAATATGATCCATACCATCAGGCAAGTGATCAATAATGATTCATTGTTCAGGCAAATCCTTCGCGGATTAAATGAAAAGTTTTATCATAAAACGGTTACCAGTGCAGAAGTTGAAAATTTTATCTCACAGCAATCAGCCATTGATCTTTCAAAAATCTTTGAGCAATATTTGCGGACTATCCAGGTGCCTGAGTTGGAGTATTCCCTAAGCGGCGGGCAACTCACGTATCGTTGGACGAAGTGTGTTAAGGGTTTCAATATGCCTCTTAAAATTATGACTGACGAAGGGAATTTTAAGTTTATTTATCCTACAGATCAAAAACAGCGAATGCCATATCAGGCAGATAAATTAACCTTTGATCCAAACTTTTATATTCAAACAAAGAAGATCAACTAACAATACCGAAGACTAACATCATGTCGCAAATTCGAAGGCAAAGCATCATCTCCACTATTTTTGTTTATTCGGGATTTGTCATTGGATTCGTTAATACATTTCTTTTCACAAAACAAGGATCTCCTTTTACTACTTCTGCTTACGGGCTCACTTACATTTTTATTTCAGTAGGTAACCTGATGTTTGCCTTTGCCAACCTGGGAATGATAGCAGCCGTTTATAAATTTCATCCCTACTACGAGGCCAACCTTCCAAAAAAGAAAAATGACCTGCTGACCTGGGCCATGGTAGTTAGTTTTATCGGGTTTTGTTTTGTGATCCTTGCAGGTATATTTTTCAAAGATCTGGTCATTAGGAAATTTGGGGCCAACTCCCCCATCTTCATCAATTATTATTTTTGGGTTTTTCCCTTTGGATTTTTCATCCTGTTGTTTTCGCTGCTGGAGGTGTTTGCCTGGAATCTCCGGAAGTCAATATTCACTACTTTTTTACGGGAGGTACTTGTAAAACTTTTGACACTGATATTTATCATGCTGTTGAGTTTTTCGATCATTCCTACTTTCGATGCTTTCATCAAATTTTATTCCTTAACCTACGGAATTACAGCACTCGTGCTCGCGATCTATCTGCTCCATACAAAAGCTTTCTTTATCACTTTCAGCATCAGCCGTGTTACCAGGAAATTTTATAAAAAAATTGTTGCTTATGCGTCCCTGATCTACATGGGTGGGGTTGTTTTTATGATAGCCCAGTTTATTGATACACTTGTTATAATGTCCCTGCTTGGTGCAGGACCTGCAGGTATTTTTGCCCTGGGTACTGTAATTGCAGGGCTTGTGCAGGCACCACAACGTGGAGCAATCGCCGCATCTGTACCGGTACTTTCCAAGGCATGGAAAGAAAAAGATTATGCAAAGATCACGCTCATTTACCAACGCTCAGGTATCAATTTACTGATAGCTTCACTTGGAATTTTTCTGTTAATATGGCTAAGCTATGTTGATGCAGTAAATACGTTTGGCCTGAAGCCTGAATATCTGCAATCACAATGGATATTTTTTTTCCTCGGTATGGCAAAAATTGTTGACCTGGGGACAGGTGTTAATGCTCAGATTATCGGGACTTCAGCGTTTTGGCGGTTTGAATTTTTGAGTGGAATGATCTTGCTGTCACTGGCTATTCCTCTGAATTATTTAATGGTAAAAAATATTGGAATGATCGGCGCCGCTTATTCTAATCTTATCTCATTTACGATCTATAATGTAATTCGCATTTTTTTCCTGAAACGAAAATTTAACATGCACCCTTTTAGCCGTAAGACTTTTTATTCGATTGGCCTGGCTTTCTCATGTTTCGCCTTATGTTATTTCACGCTACGGGGTATGCATGGTTTTACGGGAATTTTAATAAAGAGTGTTGCTTTTATCACCCTATATGGAGGATGTATTATATTTTTTAATCTTACGCCCGATGCAGTTCCTGTTTTCCAAAATATAAGGAAACGGATGGGATTGCGGAAGTGAATTGGTAGCGATATATTTCTTATCAGAAAATTGACACTGATCTTTAAAACAGCACCTCTACGTCTATACTTTTATAAACAGCAATAAAATGAAAAAGTGTACCGGCCAGCACAAAACAATGCCAGATATTATGCGCATGCTTACGATGATCAAGCAGGTAAAACACAATGCCTGAGGTGTAACAAATACCACCGGCTATTATCCAAAAAAATATGTTTGCAGGCATTGTCAGGAGGATTGGCTCGATCACAAATAGAAGCATCCATCCGAGTATAACATAAAGTGTGACGCTTAGCCATTCATATTTGCCCGTATAGAAAATTTTAAAGACGATACCGGCCAGTATGATCAGCCACTGTATAATCATAAACACCAAAGCTGTGCTTTCCGGAACATAATGCAGTATGATGGGAGCATACGTGCCACCTATCAGTATGAAGATGCTGATGTGGTCTGCAATATTTGCGATCTTCTTGAAAGGCGGGTGTTGAATGGCATGGTAGATAGTACTGGACGCATATACAGCCACCATCCCAATCGAAAATATAGTCACACCCATTAACATAGTGCCATCCCCGGTTGGGAGTACCTTTTGCCATAGAATGTAGATACAATAAAGAGAAAATAACACACCCAATCCGTGTGTGAAGGCATTCACTCTTTCTTCCAGCAAAGTTTGTGTACGTGTCGCCATGTGCTAATTGTCATTCAATATTTCAGAAGAAATGATTATTGACGTGTAAAATTACTGAGAAGACCTGAAAAATAATTTGAATCAGCATCTGACCTTCTCTTATATGAGTTAAATTTAAGGAAATGGCAACCCTTGGAGGTGCCGATACGTTTTACCAATTGAAAATATAAAAGACTTTGCTTTCGGGGGAAGAACTAGAAAATCATATCAGGGGATGCAGTCTCAATAAAAGGGAGAGCCAAAAAATAATTTATTGCGCCTTCTATGGCTACGCGTATGCCATTTGCTCAAGATATACGAATAAGCAGGAAGACGCTACCGAAATATTAAACGATGGTTTCCTGAAAATTTATAAGCAAATACACAAATTTAAGCCTGCTTATTCAGACATACACTCATCATTCAAGGGCTGGCTCAGCAAAATAATGGTGTATACAGCAATTGATCATAACCGGAAATATTATAAGCACGATATGTACACTGTCTTAGATGGCAAGGTCGTTGAAATGCCTTCCCGTTACGAAAATGCCCTGGATAAGATTTCTTATGATGAAATCATCCTGGCGGTAAAAAATCTGTCGCCTGCTTACAGAACAGTTTTTAATTTATTTGTTATTGAGGGATTAACACATCAGGAGATAGGCCGGATCCTTCATATCAGCCCGGGCACGTCCAAGTCAAATCTTTCCAAGGCAAGGCGCCAATTACAGAAATATTTATTTCATCAAAAATCCGTACAGAAGAAAAATGTCATCTGATAAATTAAATAAAAAGGCTCGTGAGGCTGCCGACCGGTATGACGACAGTTATAGTGAATCAGCATGGCAAAAAATGGAACAACTGCTGGATAAACATATGCCCCTGCATGAATCATATCCTCCGGCCAATGCAAAAAATAAATACGAAAAATGGATGTTTCTTTTATTAGGATTATCCTCACTCGTTATACTTTTTATTTTGTTTAAACCATTTGTGCCAGACAAATCTTTGACTGATAATATTCCTGCAGTTTCAAAAAACAGGACAGATGACCCTGTAGAAAAAAATGATCATCAGAACATTCTGGAAGACACAGATGAGAATGCTAAATACCTGATCCCTGACAGCCGATCCAATCCAGGAAAATCAATTACCTCTGTTGAAAAAACTAAAAACTCTTTTTTAAACGGAGCTGGGTCACAGAAAAAGTATAACACTATTATCAGGAAAAATATACCAACACCAACTTCAGAAAATACCGGCTTGATCGAAAAAACAGGTGAAGAATTTGAATATAGCGAAGATCAATTGAAAGAACAGAGTCCATCTACAGGTGTTGCAATTATTTCAGAAACGATTCCTGGTTTTTCCAATCAACAGATTTTAGTTTCCCCCTCCTATGATGAACAACTTAGAAATTCTATTAATGAATTAGCCATTAGGGATGCAGATCCTGCGACAAAATTAAATTTACCAGCCCCTCTTTTGAAAACTAAAAGCAAAAAATTATTTGCCGAATCTTTAGCTTTTACCTTATCTGCCGGCCCGGATGTGAGTGCTGTAGGCTTTCAAAAAATTGGCAGAATGGAAATTGGCTACGGCATGGGTTTATCATATAATATCAATAACAGATGGCAATTAAGAAGTGGGTATTATATGGCTCATAAAATTTATGATGCCGCACCTAAGGATTATAGTCCTCCCGCTAATTTCTGGAATTATTATCCGCACCTGGAAAGCATCCATGCAAATTGTATTGTTCATGAAATACCGCTTATCGTCAATTATAACTTCAAAAAAACCGAATCTTCTCAATGGTTTGGAGCAGCAGGTATCTCATCTTACTTTATGAAAAAAGAAACGTATGATTATGTTTCCAGAAC
>MWWA01000436.1_pt1 | contig 10888 bp, 14 predicted proteins | sample 1047341 | NCBI WGS metagenome assembly MWWA01 (sample SAMN06349978, study PRJNA376086) | soil metagenome | isolation source: MS5-1 sample Antarctic (ecotone) soil | place: Antarctica | collected 2015-01-13
ACCCCCACAAACTCTACACATGAGCCCCAGCGCCACTACAAAAACTTACTGACAATCTCGTTTAGTTGGCCCACTTCGCCCAACGTTCACCCCATCCTGTGAAGCATCACACCTATTTACGTTATCTTACTATGGCCTGTACCATGCTTTACAGTACCCTATACATGGTCTTACTTGGCATGGTACAGGGTTATACTTGGATAAGTACCCGGCAAAGTAAAGCCGGGTACTATGGCTTACTTGGCTTGATACTTTATCCGCTTAGCAGAAAAACGGGCCAAAGCAGCGCGCCATTCGGAAACCGTAACCGGGTCAACCTTCAGCCAGTTCAGCGCTTGGGCCTCTGTTGGGTAAGCATCGATTCGCAGATACCAACGCCGGGTAGCTGGCGCATAATCGAATAGAGGGATATACCCTTCAGTCCGCTTCAGCCGCTCTAGCATGACGCTGCGTAGGCAATCAGCTTCCCAATTGCGCAACCCGTAAAGCTTCCATCCTGAGTAAGTGAAGGGTAGCGCAATCAACGCCTGGCCGTTATAGTCATAGTTTGCCGGGTGCCCATCGGTATCCGATTCGTATAGGATGGTGATTGCCCTCATTAGGGCTGATTCGATTACGGCGATATGTGCTTTTAGGTCGCCTGCTCTGCTTATCTGCTCTGCTTTTGCCTTCAGCCTGGCGCGTGTGTTTGGGCTCGGATTACCCGTTAAAACGCCACTGGCACGCTCTAGCTGTTTGGTATAGTCAATCATGCTATCTGCCTCCCAATCGCTTACCACGGGCCTCTGTACGGTCCTCTGTACGTTCTGAGAGCATCTGTCGCTGCTCTCGCTCTGCCATCTCCCAACGCTTGCGCACGTCCAATTCGATTACGTCAAATTTGCGCCGGGCCTCATATAGGCTAACACCTTCAGCCGTGTGCTTTTTGTGTTGGCTATATGCGTACACCCATGTAACAGCGAAGGTAACGACAAACAGAGTAACTGTGTAGCCACTCAGAAAAGGCATGTCAGCAAATAGCCACGCAAGGAAAACCAAACCAACGCCTAACACCCCGGCCAATAAGGAAGTCTCAATGACAAACCCGCGCGCCCGGTCTACCGCGCTTGTACGCATCTCTATATGCTGCGTAGCTGTTGGAGCCACGTCAAACGATATGACCGCGCTGGTATCGGCCTGGGTGGGTTTTAGGGGTGGTAACACTTCGCCACGTAGCGCCGGTACGAACGTTTGTCGAGGTCGGACAAGTCCCTGCTCTAGCTGTTCATCATAGGTTACTTTGTTGCTCATCATTTCCCTCCTGCCAAGCGTTCGTATTTTGGCTTAACAATGGCGTAGGAATGGCCAGTGTTGGTATCGAGTACATAAGGGCCACTGTCATCAACCAACACAGCGTAGCGAGTCTGTACGGGTTCCTGTTGCATCTGGGAGGATGATGGGTGGTGCCAGTGGTGAACATGTAGTGTACGTGTTCGCTGGTCGTGCATAGCAAGCAGGCATGTTGGCACAATAGCCAGCATACCAAACAAGAAAATTACAATTTCCATAGTCATCTACCCCCTGTTGATAGAAATAAAAACACCTGTAAACGTTGCTGCCTGACAGGTGTTTGGGGTAGACTGTGATCAGCCTAGCCGCTGCCCTGTTCGGCGGTTATGGTTAGGGGTAATTGGGTGCTAACGACACTCAATTATCCCGAAAAACCTAGTTACTCTGCTTTTCTGCCTCTGGTGGTGTAACCAGTTTCTCTAGGTCAATTCTCCTAACTCGATAGGAGCGACCTATCTTTACTGACGGTATCTCCCCGCGTTCGAGTAGAGTTCTGATCGTGCGCTCTGATAGCCTCAGATATTCCGCAACCTCTGACAGTGTCAGCAAGTCGTGATCGGCCATGTGTAAAAATCTCCTGGTTTGTGAAAAACGCTAATGAAATATGTAATTAGGGGTAATTATTGCACAATAGGGGCAATATGTCAATTGTGCAATAAGCGGTAAATAAGTGAAATAATGGGTAATAAAATGCAAGATAAGTAAACTACTGTTGCCATTTTTATTTTTGCATTTTTGCACAAGAAAATGCGAAAGGCTTTTTGCTTCCTACATCGTCAATAACTTTATAGTATTGCCTAGCCACTAGGCATACTGTAAACTACTGGAGAATTGCTATCTAATGGCATTCCACTGTTTACAGGTGTTTCCATGACAAATGATCGTACCCTTCCACTTGCTACCACTGCGGAGATGATAGGTATCAAAGCAGGCACATTGCGTAGATGGTGCGCGTATCACAGCGAACATCTATCTACCACTGCAAATCCACCAACCGGCCAGCCACGAAGGTTTACAAATCGAGATGTAGAAATACTGCGCTACGTGCAAGACTTGCGCTCCCAGGGGCTTACAGTCGACTCCATTAGCTCTCAGTTAGGCTTACTGATGTTTCCAGAAGTTGACGAGCCAGGAGAACAGGAACAGGAGAATGCCAGCACAGAATTAGCCTCGGTAGGACCACAGGAAGGGCCAGGACAAACGCAAGCGCTCATTATGGCTGTGCAGGGTATGCGCCACGAATTAGACGCATTACAGCGTGCTAGGCAAATTAGCGCTGTGACGTTGGTCGGCCTGGGCGTTTGTATTGGCCTGCTTTTTATGCTGGCTGTGATCGTGCTGGCTTGGCTATATGGTGGGTAAAACGTAAGAATTGCACTTAAGGAGGGGAAAATGCTCTATTCTGCTGGGTGGTGGTTTATTAGTGTAGTAGTTGTAGGACTATTGATCAATGTAGCCTCATATTACGTAGTCCCCATTTTTGACAAGCAACTTGAGAAATATTCTTCTCGACGTAGGGAAAATAATATAAAGAAAAAGGCTTATATTGAGGAAGAAATTTCTAGAATGTTAGCTGACGAGGCTTATTTTAATTGGCTAGCTATTCACTCCAAAGCCACATTAATTTTAAGTCAGACAACTGTCTTAATGGCAGTTGCTTTTATGGGTCTTATTATGGCTATAACCCAAATGGACTCACTTGTAATAGCTTGGTCGGTCAAGAGTATGACAACTCTTATGGGTATTAGTTTGGCCTTTATTCTTCTTATTGTTGCATTGAAGCTTCTTTTCGACGCACGCGAAACAATTTATATTATTCATGAGTACTTCGAACGAAAAGCTATACCCCCTGTTCAACAATTAAACACAGAATAGGCCCACTAGACAGTAGTGAATTGAGACTAATTCTCACCTGTGGCGAATAATTAGCTATAGTAAATTGTTGTTTTCTTTAGCTAATTTTATTATTACACCTGGCGACCTAAACAAGTGTCATTAGCCGATATCAATAACGCCTAAGCCATCGGGTAACGTCTGGTGGCTTTGTTATTGTAGTAGTGTAAGCATATTGTAAGTAAAATTACTTTATATTTGCCTGATAATTTGAGCAGTGCTTTTCCCTTCTTATTTCCAAATAGGAGAATCAAATGAAACGTTTTGCCCCCATTGCTGCTGCATTGCTCTCATTACTGTTTTATATAGTTGTATTTGCCCAAGATACTGTAGGTATAGTCAATAAGGGTGCAAATCTACGCGCTGGGCCGGGGACTACCTATGCGATTGTTGGTAAAGCCACACAGGGCCAAACCGTTATTATTGTCGAGGAGAACGTCACAGGCACTTGGTATCATTTAGATGGTGGCCAGTGGATTGCTAAGTTCTTGGTGAATGTGGATGTATCTATCACACCCCCGCCGCCAACGGCGACTCCTTTGCCTGGGACGCCAGCAGTAACACCAACGCCAGTTACCACAATCGCACCCACAGCCACAGCCGCAGCTACGAAGGCATGCATTATCAAAGGCAATGTCAGCTACAACACCGGCGAAAGAATCTATCATGTACCAGGTGGCCAGTACTATGACGCTACTGTTATTAATACGGCTTATGATGAACGCTGGTTCTGCACAGAACAGGAAGCGCAAGCAGCCGGGTGGCGGAAATCGAAACGATAATCTTAAGAATCACAGATAAAACAAGCCATCGGATAAGCGCTCGGTGGCTTTGTTGTGCCTGGCGCCGTTCGGTGATGGGGCTTGCTACTCAGTAGGCAATGTTTACCCTACGTTTCAGGATTAGCGTAGCAGTGCGCGAAGGATTAGACTTTGAATAACGATTAATCCAGTAGACGGTATTCCCTTCTCGGTTTAACAATTTAATAAGGAGCCTATATGCGTTGTTATCAGAAGTTTACAAGGCAATTATCCGCTATTATCTTCACTGCTTTGACTGCCTTTCTGTGCTTTGTGGTAGTTGCTTTGGGACAATCTGACGCTGATAACATCTTTTTGCCCCTGGTATCGAACGGTGGAATACCTAATATTGCTACGAATGTTCCTATCGAAACACCGACAGCTACACAAATAGCAACAGGCGTGCCAGCAACACCGACTCCCACTAGTACAGCGACACTTATATCTACGGCGCCACCAACAGCTATCGAAACACCCACAACTACACCTACCCAAACATCTACTGCTACACCCACCGAAACACCTACCACAACAGCCACGGCCACAGCCATAGCCACATCAGCTGTTATTGTTCTGTCTAATAACTCATGGTTTGTAGATTCATCCAACAATTTGCATATTGTCGGTGAAATCCACAATACTGGTTTTGCCAATGTCCAGCTTGTTGAGGTAACAGCCAACGTTTTCAACGCAGCTAATCAAATTGTGGCTATTGGGTCGCGTTTTGCTTCTTTACGTGTTATACGTCCTGATCAACGCACGTGTTTTCATATCTCTATGCCTCAGCCAAGTAGCTGGGCTTATTACCAATTTGAGTGGACGAATTTTACAGGTGGTGCAGATTCAGCTGTGCTTACCCCTCTAAATGTCAGTTTTGGATTCAATTCTTTTGGAGAACCTGAAATATCGGGGCAAATCCGAAATGACGGAAATGTACGTGCAAATTCTGTTCATGTGGTAGGAACACTTTACAGCGTAAATCAAACTGTTATAGGGTGTGACGCTACATTTGTCAGCAGTACCAATCTTGACCCTGGGCAAACTAGTTCATTTGTGATTTCGTTCTATCCACACACTTACCCACCAATAGATTCGGTTAATTTCAAATGGTATGGAAGTCCACAAGAGTAGCCGAGCTATAGCCTACATGGTGCGCCGGTCTGTGATCGGGCTGCTCGACAGGGTAAAACGCTTATACGGTCCTGGGCTGGGTGATAGGTGTAAACCATACTGCATAGCTGCTGCGTGCGCTCCGGGGTGGCCTGGCAAGGCTGGGTTTTGCTGTGGTGCTGGTGCTGACCGATAGGTGGTAGGTCCATCGGCTGGCGCTTGTGCCTGGTGTGCTGGGCAGTGTAGTGGATAGGTGTTAGGTGGTGCCGGTGGTAGGTGGTAGGGTAAGACAATGGGCGAAGGGGATAGAGCAAGGGCGTAAGCGTAGGGGATAGTAGTAGAGTAGAGATAGAGAAGAAGAAGGAAGGAAGCAGAACAGTAAGAGAGTAAGAGTAAGACAAGACAAAGAGATCACATAACTAAAAGATAAGAAGACAAGAGAGAAGATAGGAGAGGAACAGAAAAGAAAAACAGAATAGAAGAATAGAAGAAAGAAGAAGACAAGAGAGAAACAAGACAGCATAATAACATACCCACTAGACAGGAAAGCAGAAGAAAACATTAGAACACTAGTGATCGCAGATAATTTTATAAATTCTAAGGCGGGGTAAAACTTTCGCCTTACCCCTTTACCTTACCCCTGCTCGGCCTGGCCTACCTGCTGGCGTGCAATGTACATTTGCTGCAACTTCTCCAACGTCTCGCTAATCGGGTCGCCCTCGATATTTTCGACACGGGCGATAGGCTTGCCCAGCTGATAAGCGGCTTGAAACTCCAAAACACTGACAATACCGCGTGGGCTTCGCAGCTCGATAGCCAGATCCAACGCCGTACGTAGAGCAGACGCAACCTCTGCCGGGGGTATGGCGCTCGAAATCGCAGATAGGAGTGCGGCCTCTTGTTCTCGTTTGGGTCGCCCTGGGCCTGGGGAATGGTGGCCGGGGAGTAAGCGCCCGCGTTCGTCTCGGTCTGACATTGTAATATCTCCTGATAATGTGAATAGAACGTGAATAGAATGTGAATAGGGTCGAAAAGTAGTGTAGGTGGATACAGTTTTGTGAGAATAAAAAGGGTGGCTGAATGGGCCTGGAATCCCGTAAAGGTCATATACTGCCACTTATTCTACTGCGTTGATTCTACGGGCGTTTTATACCCCTTCATAGGCGATGAATGACTATGTTTTTACCCGTTGTTGTCGATTCAATTCCACACCGCGTAAACGCCGGGCCTCTATTGCTTCCGGTGATAGTGTTGCCCGCTTACGTGTTGGAAAATCTACGGGTATACCAGACGATTCAGCAATGAAGATGATTAGTTGGCGGCCGTCTGCTTTGAACAAATGCCCATCTACACGCGTGGGGATGGACTCAGCCCCTGCTGCTATCATGGCTTTGGTGGTGCGTGCTTCGTAGGACTCCACTACCCAAAACTTATCATCATCATGGCGCCGGGCCTTGTTGCCGGTGTCGTCGTTGCGTTCGTTTCTATGGAAAATAACTTCTGATTCGGTCACTTGGTTTTATCCTTTGCGGTTGTGGTGTTACTGTTTCTAATTTGCGTAGCCAGGTGGCTATGTCTGGGGGTAGGTCTGTTTTACTGCGTAATGCGTTGAGTAGCGTTTGAGGGGGGTAAAGATACGGCAATACGTGATAAAGAGATTCACACCCCGCCCGGCGTAGTGAGCAATCACCCAACGGGCGCCCCAACATGCAGCCTTTCGGCGTTTCTTCGGCCGGCCAAGCTGGGGTGGTCGGCATTGTTTCGGCGCTTGGGCTCATGCTATCACCTGTTCATTTGTTAGGTTGGGCAATGGCTTGTAGTCTGCCCAACAGGAATCATACATTGGCCGGCTGTGTAGCTTCCGGTTTCGTCGGTGGTGCTTGACTGCTACCATAGCATTAGGGTTCTTAGGTCCGCCAAGGCGTTTATAGGGGACTCCCAGAATAATACAAGCCACAAGGAAGCCTCCGTTAGATACATATTGCTTATTGCCGGTGGCATATTCTACGGCATGTTTAAGGCCATAGCTTGAGTGTGATCGGGGTGTAACCTTCTGGCCGATGTCCTGAGCAGATAGCCAGTCAACACACAATTGCACTTCGCTGATCTCTGTAATCAGTTCGCCGCGTGTGGGCCGGGCGTCTGCTTCTGTAGCGTGAAAGCCGCCATAGCCAAGGGTCGGTTCCTTGTGTAATGCGTCTAAGATGTTGTCAATTGTAATTTTCATGTGTGCAATCCTGTAGTCATGGCCTGTTTAATTTCAGATGGGATAAAGCCAGCGTATTCGAGCTGGTGTGTAATTTCCTTGTCACTTGCGCCGGTGGCTCTTAGCTGGGCAATGTCAGCCATCAGAATAGTATTTCCAGCTTGGCCGGCTGCATCGTGCATCATGCGTTTATTTTGCATGACTGCCTGCACCGTTGCCGGGTGGAATCCTTGCGCTGTTACGTTGTCAAAGACTTGGGCTGCTGTAATGTCGGCGTCTAAATTCTCGCCTACTGCACTAATAATCTGGAAGATGGTAGCGCGCTTGTCACCCTGGGCCTGGGTGCGATTCTCTCTAACCGCCGCTTCGCGCTCTGGGCTGCGTTTGTAGGCTGCGACCTCATAAGCAAGGCGTTCGATCTCTTTAGCGGACAAGTCCGGGTGTAGGGTGGATAGGTGGGGGATTCGTTGTTTTGCCTGCTTTGCAAAGCGCCGTTCTAGCCCCTGGGCTTTCTCGACCTCGCCCGCTTTCTTGGCCTTTTCAATCTCGGCTTGTGTCCACTGTTGCGCGCTCTCTAGCCGTTGGGCTTCGCGCTGGGCTGATAGCTTATAGGTGCGTAGGTGTGGTGTAATGGCTTCCAGTTGCGCCCACACATCATCAGCCACGCCATACACGTTTGGGCCTCTGCTGCCCTCTCTGGTGGCTTCCAGGAGCCCATGCTCGACCATGCGCCCGCAAGCGTTCCGAATGCTTGAAAGCTTCTTGCCGGTTTCCTCGGCTAGTTCCTGCGCGGTCATTTCACCAACCCGCAACAAGGCATCGAGCACCCGCAACCCACTTTCGCCTAAACCCTTAAAGGTAAATTGTTCTAATGCTTCCTTGCCGGTAATATCAAGCGCCGTCGCGGTGTCTCTCATTTGGTGCTTTACATGACGACTTATGCCAGACAGAAAGGGATCTGTCGCTTTGCGGGGGCTGTACTCATTTAGTACACCTGTCAATTTGTCGTTTTCACTGTTTTGACCCCCTATAGTTAAGCTGATTACTACATCTAAAAGGGGGTCAAATTGCTGCAAACGACATTTTTCGACCAGCGTCACACAAGAGCCAAAGGGATCGGAGGTAATATCAAATAGCCAGCCATTCAGCCGGGTAAGTACGGTCTGTGCGGTGTTCGGGCTAACCCCGGCGAGCTTGGCCAGGCGTTTTTTGCCGATGGTGATCACTAGCCGGTTATCTTCCTGCATGGCATCGAGAACAGCGTCAGCAATCTTTGTATCAATTGCGTCTGTGCGGTATACACCGTCAGCCGATGACGGCGCGTGCCCTTCAAATGAGTGGGTACGGATGGAGAGCTTTACCCGCTCGACAGTGCCCGCAACATCAACGGGGGTTTTTGCCATGTTCAGCTCGACCGCCGCTGCCGCGACTGCTGCGCGCACGTTGCCGTTATACGCATAGGTGCAGAACACATCAAAGGGCCGGCGCCAATGCGGATCACAAAGGGCATCACCCCCGCCCCAATGCTGGCTTCGGTTATTTTCTAAATCGATGATAACCCCGGCGCTTTCGGGGTTGCCGGGTCGGCTTAGTCGGTCGCCGCTCTGGGTATATCCCTGGGCCAACAGAACATCAACAATCTTGTGTTTGGCGTTGTAGGCGTGTATAACGCTGTCGCCCTCATAGTGGGCATCTGTTTCGCTTGCGCTTTGTGTAGGCTTTCCTGTGACTTTGGGGGGCTTTGTGGTTGCCGGTTCCGGTTTCGGCAATAGTGCGCTTAGTTCATCAAAGCGATAAGTAAGATCAAAGTCGGCTTTGACAAAATGCACCTGTGGATAGTTGGGCGCGTACGCTTTTTTGAAATTGTAGGTGCCGGGCAAGCGAAGGATACGCCGCGGGTCTTTCGCGCCTGGGTCGCCGCCCATCCGCTTCACCCATCCCGCTTGAAAAGTGCTAATCTTCTTTAAGTCGGCTTCACAGGTGATCAGAAAGGGCTGATCGAATATCCAGTAGGCTTGTAAGCCGCCGCCACTGTTTACAACGTGGGATGGTGCCGGGTCCAACTGGGCCACATGTGCAGCACACATTGCATCATACTTAGGCCGGTCGGTGATATACTTGGCTAGTTTGGCCGCGCCAAACGCTTCATTCCATAGGGCTTTGTCTGTACTCTTGGCCTTGTCAGGGTTGGCGCGCAGGGTAGCAAAGGCGTCTGCAACTTCGCCTGGTGTGGGGTCGGTAAAGTCTTTACCGTCCGCATCAATAAAAGCTGCGTTGACTGCTTTTAAGGTTTCGTTTTTAGATGCTACATAGGGTTCGATGTAGTGATCAGGCTTGCCTGCATATTGGGGTTTTGCCCGGTCTTTGTTGGTGACTCGGATCGATGTTCCGCTTACACCATAGTAGATATTGGCGTCTTTGGGCCAGTGGGCCGGAATTACAAAAGGTTCCCCAACTCTAAACCATTGCGTGCGTAACTTGCCCTGAGGGGTGCGGTATTGTAGAAAATAGTGGTCGCTGCCGGCGTGAAGGGTGGCAAGAAAACGCTGCGCACAACTACTATACGAATTGACTTTTCGGTTGTTTTCTGCTATCATTGATTTTATGTTCCTATAGTCCTGCAAACGGTCGCCGTCCTGTCTCGCAAACGTGACGGCTTTAGTTTTTAGGACTCAGTTGAATATTAGAGAGCAAAGGCGACGGGTTGATCTTGGCGGATTCCGTCGCTTTTGCGTGTTAATGGTACATTGACAGCCGGTCGGCTTTTCACCTGCGCTGCTTCGATCAACAATCCGAGAGTCTCATTACGACTGACTCCTAACTCCTGTGCTAGGGCGTTTAGCTTTGTCATGCGTTCAGTCGTTAAGCTGATTCCTGTGTTCTTACGATTCATCGGTCAAAATCTCCTTGTGTGAAAAACATAAAAAAACGCAACTTCCTTAATCCCTGGGTAGGGCAGAAATTGCGTTTGAAAACAATGTCAAAAACTAGAACTAATTAGTTTTTGCTTTTCTCTGTGAACCGTGGTACGATCCTATATCTTGATAGTGGCTCGATTCCGCCAAGAGACAAGCCAGCTATCAACAACTTAGATAAACACAATTCGCAGTGCAACAATTTCTGTATGAAGAAGCTGGGTCTTAGTGGCCTAGCTTCTTTTTTTGCCTGGCTTTCTATCTGCCTGGCTGTAACCGATTATACCATTTTTTTTGCTGATCGTCTAGTTTTTAGTAGAACAAAAAAGCTAATATTGCATTTTGATTCTTTCTGGCCAAATATCTGTTTGCAACTCCTGGCCGATTTCCCAAAATATTGTTACGTGCGCACACCTCACAGTAGGGGGGCCGGTTATTAGCTCGTCATCAGTCGCCCGGTGTTGGGTGCCAAGCATGAAGCCATCACCCAACAGACGCCATCACCACCACCCCCACAAACTCTACACATGAGCCCCAGCGCCACTACAAAAACTTACTGACAATCTCGTTTAGTTGGCCCACTTCGCCCAACGTTCACCCCATCCTGTGAAGCATCACACCTATTTACGTTATCT
>MWWA01000437.1_pt1 | contig 10873 bp, 8 predicted proteins | sample 1047341 | NCBI WGS metagenome assembly MWWA01 (sample SAMN06349978, study PRJNA376086) | soil metagenome | isolation source: MS5-1 sample Antarctic (ecotone) soil | place: Antarctica | collected 2015-01-13
GCTCAGGCTTATGAGAATAGTGTAGTAAATGTAGTCGTAAACCCTGTTACCGATAATTCCCTTTATTATAATAATATTGGAATGAACAGGTATGGCAATAGTTTTAATAATGACTATCTGCAAAGGAATCTTGTAAATGATCTCGGTGGCAATAATTCCAAAAATGCCCCTGCCAGGTATTATACCGATTGGGATGCCAGAAGGCTTAACGTTAATCCTGATATGATCGTAGATCTCACCTGGACCAACCTGAATATACCCAGGCCATATGCTTCAAATTATTCCAGGAATGTGAGCCGGCAAGTACAAGTAGGCAAGGATACATCAGGAAATGTGCTATATGAAACAGTAAGTGGTACATTATATATTTCCAAAAGTTATTTTACTGCCTCAGGCGATCTTGAGACAAGCATTGTGGAAACGGGTACCCGAAATCTTGTTGACTATAGAAGATACAATGCACAATTTAATTGGGAACAGGAAACTGCAACCTACCGGGGTGACAGAAGAGCCTTAAGCAGCTACGAGTTATCTATTCTGAATAACGGGTCTTACAGAGTTCCCTCAAAAGATCAAATCCTAAATGAGCTTTATCAGCGGATTTATCCCCAGGTGAAAAATGGTATTTACAACGCAGTTAGATGGTAGCTGTTTAGGAACTTGTTTTGCCTTCAGCATTTTCTCATAAGAACCGTTGTTTCAATATGACCGAGGCTTCGCCTCTGCGAATGCATTCAATCCTAAAAGGTGAAGCTGAATTATAAAGTCCGCCAAAGAAAACATTTATAACCTTTGTCCTGTGTGGTTCTTCACTATGCGATTCAAAATTTTTTCTTTCACCACATAGGACATAGGAAACAGAGAAAAACACAGAGAAGACTAAATCTAACTATGTAACTATGTGGTTCAAAAATTTTTTCTTTCACCACATAGGACATAGAAGAGAAAAACACATAGAAGAGTATATCTCGCACCAGCTCAGAAATTAAAAATGTGATAGGCAAAAAAGCTCATGACATAAGCCAACCCAGTCATATAAATAAATTGAACTGTTGGCCATTTCCAGCTACGGGTTTCTCTTTTTACAATAGCTAATGTACTCATGCATTGCATAGCCAATGCATAAAATATTAACAGCGACATGCCTGTCGCCACATCATATACTTTTGATCCATCGGGCCTCACTGCAGCATTCATTTTTTCCCTAAGGGTAATACGGTCATTTTCTTCTCCCACACTGTACAAAGTAGCCATTGTGCCCACAAACACCTCTCTCGCAGCAAATGAGGTTATCAGGGCAATCCCGATTTTCCAGTCAAATCCCAATGGTTTTATAGCTGGTTCTATAAATTTACCAAGCATTCCGGCATACGAATTTTCAAGGATCTCGGTATTTTTTGTCTTTTGCATCCTGCGAGATGGGTCACCAGATGACGCGGCTATTCGTTCGTATTTTTCCCTGACTTTTTGCATGTCGCCAGGTGGTCCATACGTACTGAGTACCCAAAGGATCAGGCTGATCACCATGATAACTTTTCCGGCATCAAAAACAAATACCTTGGCTTTCTCCACCATTGTATAGGCCATATTTTTCCAGCGGGGAGGCCTGTATGTAGGAAGCTCAAGAATGAAGAAACTTTTCTGTTTACTTTTTATAAAAAACTTCATAACGTAAGCCGAGGCCAGTGCCATAACGGTTCCCAGCAGATACATACTCATCATCACAATACCCTGCAGACTGATAAAACCAAGAAGTAATTTGTTTGGAACTATTAACGCAGTAAGGATCGTATATACAGGAAGGCGTGCACTACAGCTCATAAGCGGCGTACACATAATCGTAAGCAATCTTTCTTTTTTATTCTCAATATTCCGGGCACTCATAATTGCTGGTACAGCGCAGGCCAATCCACTGATCATTGGCATCACGCTCTTTCCATTAAGTCCTGCTTTTCGCATAATCTTATCGGTGAGGAAGCTGATACGTGCCATGTACCCGGTATCTTCCAGGAAGGTGATCAAGGCAAACAAAATCATGATTTGTGGCACGAATACGAGGATGCCGCTAAGGCCTGCAATAATTCCATTGATCAGCAGATCTTTAAACCAACCTTGCTGAAGTATCTGGCCCAGCCAGCCAGAAAATTCACCGAATACCCATTCAATAAAATTCATCGGATATTGAGCTATCAGAAAAATACTTTGAAAAATTGTGAACAATACGCCCATCAATATAACGTAGCCCCACACCCGATGCAGCAGTATATCATCTAGTTTCTGCGAGATAATGATCCTTTGCAGAGGATCTGCTTCCACCACAGTCTGCTTTATAACGGCCTTAATCTTCTTGTATCGCTCCAATATTTCTTCTGCCTGAGTTTTAGCGGCATTGAAACCGGTTGCCGTCTCTATATTTTCAATAGCCTCTTGTGTGGCTGAGTCAAATGATAAATCTTCGTGATTGATCAGATAGTGGATTGCCTGGTAGTCGTTAGCAGCCGGCAGCAATTGTTGAATGCTTGTAACCGCTTGAGGTGCCAAAGATTTGGTCTTAAAGAATTCCTCGGCGTTCTTCATTTTCGGATTGGTCGCGGTATTTTCAATAGCCTTTTTTAGTTGAACTAATCCCTTATTTTTCCGGGGATTTACAGGTACCACTAATACTCCCAGTTCCCGCTCGAGGCCAGGTACATCTACCAGGATGTTTTTTTTGCTCGCAATGTCCTGCATGGTTAAGGCGATCACGACCGGCTTTTTCAGGTCAAGGATCTGAGAGCAAAAAAGTAAATTTCTCTTCAGGCTGGAGGCGTCAGTTACCAAAAGAATTACATCAACAGGATTTGTCTTTTCTTCAAGTAATATTTTATAGGAAACCCACTCATCATCACGCCTTGGGTACAGGCTGTACATGCCGGGAAGATCCATGACAGTTGCCGACAGCGAATCAGATATCCTGCTGTAACCTGTTTTTTTGTCAACTGTGACGCCTGGGAAATTTCCTACCTTTTGATTGAGCCCTGTGAGAGAATTAAAAAGCGAGCTTTTACCACTATTCGGATTACCAACGAGGGCTATACTGATTTGTTTTTTCAACTACTTCTTTGCTAATCTGTAAAATTAAAATGAATACTTTTTTCTACATTACGAATTCCGAAACAACTAAAAACGAATTAATACAATCTATCCGGGTGGGCTGTTAATTATTTTCTTTCACCATACATACCTTCGGTAACATTGTAGATTTGCAGGTATAAATTAAATTCCCCAATGAAATATTGCTTTCTTCTCCTGATGCTTTATTTACAAAATGCTGAAGCGCAAAAATTAAAAAAAGCTGACAGAGCGATAATCCAGAGTTTAAAAAATGAAGTGGCATTTCTCTCAGATGATAAACTGGAAGGCAGAAGGACAGGCTCTACAGGTGAAAAACTTGCGTATGAATATCTGGCTGGTCAATTTAGCCAGATCGGACTATTACCACGTGGCGATTCCAACACTTTTTTACAAGCCTTCGCGATCAATGAAGGCAAGGAAATTTCGCCCTCTTCTCATTTTATCATTAACGGCGAAGAACTTGCGCCATATAAAGATTTTTTCCCTTTTCTTTTTGGAGCCCAAGGCACCCTGGAGGCTTTTGCTGTTGCTGCTTTCAAAGAGCGTGGCAGCCCGTGGTTCTTAGATATTAAAGAGATAATTGAGAGTTCTGCCAACAACCCTCATTTCGATATTGATGGCGCAATAAGACAGCAGGCAGAAGCCTTTGAAAAGAAAGGGGCCTCGGCAGTCTTTGTTTTTCACAGCGACCCCCAAACTGAGGAAATGGAATATCATCCTTTTTCGAATCATCCGGTATTGAACATACCGGTAGTTTTTATTAAACAAAATGCAGTGAAAAAATTTCTTCATGATCCTTCGGCAAACCTGGAGATCAACCTGAAAATAGAAACTGCCGATAAAATTAAAACGGGTCATAATGTAATCGGTTATATTGATAACGGAGCCCCATACACGATAATTGCCGGGGCACATTTTGATCACCTGGGATATGGTGAAGATCATAATTCGTTGTGGACAGGAGAGCGGGCGATTCACAATGGTGCTGATGATAACGCAAGTGGCACGTCCCTCATCTTGGAGCTGGCGAAGCTCATTAAAAAATCGAAACTCAGGAACAACAATTATCTTTTTGTGTGTTTCTCCGGTGAAGAATTGGGCTTGATAGGCTCGAAATATTTTACCAATCATCCTCCTGTAAATCTTCAGCAGGTCAATTATATGATCAATGCTGATATGGTCGGCAGGTTGAACGAACCATCCCATCAATTAAATATTGGCGGCTACGGCACGTCGCCTGCCTGGGGCAAAATATTAGAAAATGAACATAAATATTTTCAACTAAATTTTGATTCAAGCGGGGTAGGCCCCAGCGATCATACTTCTTTTTATTTAAAGGATATTCCGGTATTATTTTTCTTCACCGGCTCTCACAGCGATTATCATAAGCCCGGTGATGATGCAGAAAAAATAAATTATATCGGCCAGCTGCAGGTGATCAAATACATTTATCAATTGATAGATGAAACAAATAATATGGGAAAACTGCCTTTTACCAAGACGAAAGAGCCTTCTATTGATTCACCCCAGTTCACTGTAGGGCTGGGCGTTATGCCAGACTACAGCTACCAGGGCGAAGGGGTGAGAGCAGATGCGGTAATAGATGGGAAACCGGCACAAAAAGCCGGGTTGCTCTCTGGTGATATAATAATAAAGATTGATGATCATTCATTCCATGACCTGACGAGTTACATGAAAGTGCTCGGATTATATAAAAAAGGAGATGCTGTGAAGGTTGGGATTCTCCGGGGCGATAATCCCATGACCTTCGATCTTGTATTCTAAAATGCTTATCTTTTGGTGTGAAAAATGAAACTACGGATTGACAATAATGTGATGGTGGATGAGTTTTTTTCCAACACACTTTTGCTGGGCATAGTGGCACCCGTAGAACAGTATAAGTTTTGCTGGCAACTTAACCAATGGTTAAATTTTGATTTTCGTATCAACAATAGTATCGAGATACAGCTCAATAAAAAGGACAGGAAATATTTTTTTCCCATTTATGAATACGGCGAGTTGGCAGGTACTGTACACCATTACTTATACAACAACGAGGATGATGGCGAATATTTATTACCGGAATTCCGCCACCTTGATTTCCTTTGGTTGATAAAAGACAATATTATGAGCAATGAAGAAAAGGATACGCTGATAAAAACAATCAGGCATATGCCCGTGGTGCAGCTGATTCTTGAAATGACCAATGAAAAAATTAAAAATAAACAACACCTCATTTTTTAAAATATCATACTATGTGGCAGGAAAAAAAGAACACCCTTTACAAAAAATTTGTTTTTAAAGATTTTTCGGAAGCCTTTGCATTTATGACCCGCGTGGCCCTGGCTGCTGAAAAAATGAACCACCACCCCCGGTGGACCAATACATATAATAATGTAGAGCTCTGGCTGAATACACATGATAAAGGAGATATTGTTACGGAGAAAGATCACAAACTTGCTGCGAAAATTGATGCGCTTACCTAACTAAGTGTTCCTCCTTTTTAGCTTGCCTTTTTGGTTATCATTTTGATGTACGGTAGAAAGGTTTGTTCTTCACTTTGTACATTTGGCTTCCACTATTTTTCGCTAATATCGTTTTACAACTTTCCATGCACAAGAAGATTATCCTGTTATTTACGTTAGCTTTTAATCTAAACGCTTTTGCCCAAACGAATCCCGGTCTGTTTCGCTACGCGGATGTTTCTGCCAATCAAATTGTATTCATTTATTCCAATGACGTGTGGACTGTTCCAAAAACAGGTGGCGAGGCCGTAAAGCTCAGTTCGCCGGCCGGAGTAGAAAGTTCTCCAAAGTTTTCTCCTGATGGAGACATGATCGCGTTTACCGGAAATTATGATGGCAACCAAGACTTGTATGTTATGGCCACGAAGGGAAGTGTTCCGTTGAGACTAACTTCCCATGGATCGCCGGAAAGAGTAGTAGCATGGCAGCCTGACGGGAAAAAAATATTATTTGCCTCGGCCAGAGAAAGCGGGCGCACAAGATTTAATCAATTTTATGCTATATCTGCCGAAGGTGGTCCTGCTGAAAAACTAACATTACCCTACGGTGAATTTGCTTCTTATTCTCCTGATGGAAAAAAATTAGCGTTGACTTTTCGCACCCAGGCATTTAGAAACTGGAAGCGATATCGCGGGGGCTGGAAAGCTGACATACACACTTTTGACCTCACCAACAATACGTCGGAAAATATTACAGACCTCGTCACGACAGAAGGCAACGAATTTCCTATGTGGCACCAGGATGATATCTATTTTCTTAGTGATCGTGGACCGGAGCTGCGAATGAATATCTGGCGATATGATATGAAAAATAAAAGATCAGAACAGGTCACAACTTTTACAGATTATGATATTCATTTCCCTTCTGCGGGGCCTGACGATATTGTTTTTGAAGCAGGTGGAATCTTGTATCTCTACAATTTTAGTTCTAAAACAACAAAGCCTGTTTCTATTTCCCTGGTTAGCGATAAAGCCAGCCTGAAACCCAGGCTTGAGAAAGTGGATAAATACATCCATCACCAGGCGATCAGCCAGGATGGTTCCAGGGTACTCATGGAAGCAAGAGGGGAGATATTTTCGCTGCCGGCTGAAAAAGGATATGTGAAAAATCTAACACAAACCGATACTGCGGCTGAGAGATATCCTGCCTGGTCGCCAGACGGAAAAAATATTGCCTTTTGGAGCGATAGATCCGGAGAGTATGAGTTATGGCTGCAGCCTTATGGTCAGGAACAAGCCAAACAATTGACACATTATGGTGCTGGCTTTCGCTACAACATGTTCTGGTCGCCGGACAGTAAAAAAATAGCCTTTATAGATAAGGCGATGAAAATACAGGTATACGATCTTGCAAGGGATGAAACGATTCAGGTTGACCAGGCACAATATTTTCTTCATGGAGCTCTGGAAAATTTTTCCTGCAGTTGGTCGCCGGACGGGAAGTATTTTACTTATAGCCGGGATTTAAAAAACAGGCACCATGCTGTTTTTATTTTTGATTATGGTGCGAAAAAGCTGCACCAGGTACCAGTGGTTTCTATGATACAAGGGAACCAATTTTTGATACTGAAGGAAAATATCTCTACCTCAGAACACTTCAATCGTTTTCGCCGGATTACAGCGATCTTGATAATTCTTTTATTTACAACAATGCAACTAAGCTTGCCTTCATTACCCTGAAACGGGATAGTGCATCATTGTTATATCCAAAAAATGATTCGGTAAAAATTCTTCCTCCTGGTCCCGTAACGAAGGTTGTGACTAAAAAACTAAGCCGTAAAACAATTGATACGACAGAAACAATCCGCGTGAAAGTAAGTCCTGTAGCCATTGATTTTGATGAAATAGAAAACCGGCTGGAAATACTCCCGATAGCTGCCGGAAATTACCGGAATCTTTCTTCCGTAAAAGGCAAGCTGTTGTATATGAAGTATCCGCTGAGCGGCTCGGATGATAAGCCTGTGCTGAAAATTTACGATTTTGATAAAAAAGAAGAAAAAACGATACTCGAAAAAACAGAGGATTATACGCTGTCTGCAGACAGGCAGAAAATGCTCGTAAGACAGGATAATAAATTTGCGATCATCAAACCCGAAGCGGACCAAAAGTTTGAAAAACCTTTGGCCGTTGGAGATATGCAAATGTTCATCAACCCTATGAACGAATGGAAACAAATTTTTAATGATGCCTGGAGGTTTGAGCGTGACTATTTCTATGATCCTGACATGCATGGCGTAAACTGGAAACAAGCAAAAGAGCAATATGCTGCATTGTTAGCTGAAGCGGCTACACGCGAAGAATTGAATTTTATTCTTGGAGAAATGATTGGTGAATTGAATGCCTCCCATACCTACCAGGGGGGTGGAGATGTAGAAGATGAAAATAATTTGAGCACCGGGTATCTCGGTGTGGACTTCGAAGCGGTGGGTGAGTATTACAAGATCAAACAGATCATCCGGGGTGCACCCTGGGATGCTGAAACGCGTTCGCCACTACTAATGCCGGGAGTCAGCATCCGGGAAGGGGATTATCTGCTGGCGGTAAATGGAACCCGCTTAACTGCTCTTCCAGGGATTAGCTGATAAAACAATTGAGATCACCTACAATTCTTCTCCATCCTTTACGGCCGCAAAAACAGCTGTTGTTCATACTTTAGAAAGTGAGGAGCGTCTTCGCTATTTGCACTGGCTGGAACAGAACCGGAATATGTGGATAAAGAAACCAATGGAGAAGTGGGATATATCTATGTGCCCAGTACCGGCCGCGATGGACAGAATGAATTGATCCGCCAGTTTAATGCACAGTGGGATAAAAAAGGATTGATCATTGATGAACGATTCAATAGTGGCGGACAGATACCTGACCGTTTTATTGAAATTTTGAACAGGACAATGTTGGCGGGCTGGGCTATCCGTGATGGAGATGGCAACCCGTGGCCGCCTTATGCCAACTTCGGACCTAAAGTAATGCTCATTAACGGATGGAGCGGTTCCGGTGGCGACGCATTCCCGGATTATTTCCGAAAGAAAGGCCTGGGACCATTAATTGGTAACCGTACCTGGGGTGGGTTGATTGGCATCAGCGGAGTTCCCGGCTTGATAGATGGCGGCGGCATTACCGTGCCCACATTCAGGATGTATAATCCAGATGGCACCTGGTTCAAAGAAGGACATGGTGTAGAGCCGGACATTGTGGTGGATGAAGACCTCGGCATGATGGCCAGCGGTACAGACCCTCAACTGAAGAAAGCTGTTGAAGAAATTAAAATGCTTTTGAAAACTAAATCATTTATAATACCACCGGTGCCACCTTATGAACAACGCATCAAATAAGATTGTTAATCATTAAATGAAAATTTATGGAATACAATAAACTTACACCCGAAGAAGAAAAAGTGATAGTACACAAAGGCACTGAAATGCCTTTCACCGGTGAATACGATAACAACAAAGCTGCGGGCACCTATATATGCCGCCGGTGCAATACACCCTTATATAAATCAGAGGATAAATTTAATTCCCGTTGTGGCTGGCCAAGTTTTGATGATGAGATACCAGGCGCCGTGAAACAAATTCCTGATGCAGATGGCCGCCGCACGGAAATCGTATGCAACAATTGCGACGCACACCTCGGTCATGTGTTTACGGGTGAAAAAATGACGGAGAAAAATACACGGCATTGCGTAAATTCTATTTCTCTAAAATTTATTCCTGCTGAAGATAAATAGTTCCTGATCTTTTTTTAATAATTGATCAGGCGCTGCATGGCTTCCTCGAGCCTTGCCTTTGCAAGAAAATTCTTTTCCAATGCAGGGTTAAAAGGCACAGGCGTATCAAGCGATGCACACCGCATTACCGGCGCATCTAAATATTCGAAGCAATGCTGAACGATCCACGCACTGATCTCTCCACCAATCCCACCTGTGCGAGTGTCTTCATGCAGAATCAAAACCTTACCTGTTTTTCTGACTGTTTCTTTTATCGCATTTACATCGAACGGTAACAGCGTTCTCAGGTCAAGAATATCAATGGAAACCTCCTGGTGTTTTGCTGCATATTCCACAGCCCATATCACACCCAATCCGTATGTAATGATACTGACATCATCACCTGAGGCTATTTGTTTTGCTTTTCCGATTTCTACTTCATAAGCATCTTCGGGTATGTCGCCGTGAATACTTCTATACAATGCCTTATGCTCAAAATACATCACCGGGTTAGGATCGTTGATCGCTGCGATTAAAAGTCCTTTCGCATCATATGAATTTGATGGATAAACCACCTTCAGACCCGGCGTGTGCACAAACCAGGCTTCATTACTCTGGCTATGAAAAGGGCCTGCACTTACACCGGCTCCCGCGGGCATCCTGATCACGACATCAGCAGCCTGACCCCACCGGTAATGGATCTTCGCCAGGTTATTGATGATTTGGTTGAAACCAACGGACACAAAATCTGCAAATTGCATTTCCACAACACTTTTATAACCTTCCAGACTGAGGCCCAGCGCCGTGCCTATGATAGCGCTTTCACATAAAGGGGTGTTCCTGATACGTTGTTTCCCAAACTGATCAAGCAAGCCTTCTGTGATCTTAAAGGCGCCGCCATATTCGGCAATATCCTGTCCCATCAGGATAAGGTTTGGATGGTGATCTAATGACATTCTTAAGGCGTCGGAAATGGCATCAACAAACCTGACATTCCCTAAAACATTGCCAGTTGCTTTTGGTTGTATTGATGTCACACGCGGAGCATATACATCTTGTAATTCAGTTGCGGATATATCTTTTGGATTTCTCAAAGTAGCCTGAGATGAAGGTTCAATATCATCTAATTTTTTCCGGCATTCATCCTTAACGGCTGCCAGGGCAAAACTGTCCAGAATGTTTTCTTCAATTAAAAAACGTTCGTAGTTTTTGATCGGGTCTCTTTCAATCCAGTGCTCAAACAGTTCTTTGGGAATATATTTCGTTCCGCTGGCTTCTTCATGCCCCCGCATGCGAAACGTCATGCATTCCACCAGGAAGGGACGTTGATTTTCTATACAATATTTCCTGATGCCGAGGATGGTGTCATAAACCGTTAAAATATTGTTTCCGTCAATCTGTAGGCCTTCCATCCCATATCCAATGGCTTTATCTGCAAGGCTTTTGCATTTAAATTGCTCACTAACGGGAGTGCTTAGCCCATAGCCATTATTTTCGATAATAAAGATCACCGGCAGATCCCAGACAGA
>MWWA01000438.1_pt1 | contig 10871 bp, 20 predicted proteins | sample 1047341 | NCBI WGS metagenome assembly MWWA01 (sample SAMN06349978, study PRJNA376086) | soil metagenome | isolation source: MS5-1 sample Antarctic (ecotone) soil | place: Antarctica | collected 2015-01-13
AAGGGCCGGATTTGGCGGTACGCGAGAACGTATCGCACATGGGAAAACTTGCAGCGCCCCAACATTTTGAGTTTTCACGGGGCGGTCTCGCGGTCGATGCGCTCCACCTCCTCGCGAGGGATGTGGACCGCGCCGGCGAACTTGTCAGCCTTGAGCACCCCGCGTTCCACCATATCCTGGACCGTCGTACGAGTGAGGCCGAGATACTCGGCAGCTTCCGTTACGGTGATTTTCTTGCGGTTTTTGTCTTCCACCCTAATAACCTCCTCACCCAGCAAAGACGGGGGCCGGGACACCCCAGCGAAGCTAGGATACCCCGGCCCGGTCGGCAACGGTGCTACAGCGCGGCCCCAGCAAGCTCCCCAAAGGTGTAGGCCATCGACAGCTTCCTGCAGTCCCGTACGTCCCGCTCGCTGGCCGGGTTGTGCGGGTCCATGTCCAAGGCGAGGGCCACGTCCAAGCACAGGTCCTGATGATCGTGATTGCGGACCCCGCTGAAGTGGTCTTCGAGCGCCTTGTGCTGGTCGTCCCGAAGCTCCAGGTTCGTCGGGTTCCCGACGCCCCGCTCCAAGCATATGTCCATCACCGCTGCGCCGAACGGCGTGGGCTCCAGCGGAGCTACAGTCTGTTCCGTCATGCTTCTCCTCCTGTTCGTGAATCGTCCAATCGGTTGGAATAGTCGCCCTGGTGGTCCCCTCGCGCGGCTCATGGCCATTAGGGGCGGGGCTATCAGCCGGCTTCGCCAGCACAACGGCGGCACGGCAACGCCTCTACTCGCTCGACCTCTTCCCCCCTCTCCTCGTCGAAGACGGTGTACCCAAGGTAGACGTAACCGTCCAGGCACGCGTGCGGGTGGTCCTGGTCCTCGGTGGATGGGTGCGGGTCGGGTGCGGTAGAGTTCTTGATGTCCACAATCCTCCTTAGGTCTGTGGGCCAGGTCCCGGGGTGCTTCTACACCTGCGGGACCGTTCTGTATCTAGAGCAATTATATTACAGACTTGACTTCTGTGCAACCGCATGTTTACACTACCCTGTAAATCAACGCAGGAGGTGTGCGTGGAGCGGATTCGCCAGTTGCGGAACGAGAAGGGCCTAAGCCAAGCCAAGTTAGCCGTAATGGCCGATATGGACCCGGCGACGCTAAACCGACTCGAGCAGGGGAAAGGTAACCCGAACCTAAAGACGTTGGAGCGGGTCGCCGAGGCGCTGGGTGTAGAGGTGGCCGACTTCTTCCCAAACGAAGCATTGCAAGAGGCGCTCGCTGTATGGTTTCAAGGTCTCTCCCGCCGTGGTCAAGGAATAGTCGAGCAAAGCCTGAGGGAAGGTCCCTCGGAGGCTCTGACGAAAGAGGCGATCGAGTACCAGAATGAGATGCGCACACTGCGCCAGATCAGGGGCAAGCGGGATATCTTCGGTCGTGACTCTGACAAATTAGCCGAGGCAGAGGAGGAGCATCAGGAGGTGGATCGCAGGATTGAGGCCATGCTGCGCCAGGACATTGGCGCTCCCGAGGAAGAGCGAAGCGAGGCCCGCGGGTTCAAAGACAACCGTAAAAGCTACGAGATAGAGGAACACGAAGCGGATGCGTCTTAGACAAAGAAGAGGGACGAGCCCGACCAAGAGTCTCGTCCCGATGCCAACCCCCTACCCAAGGAGTCTGTAGATGATTATAGACGATAACCCCACGGAGCACATCGAGATCATGGTGATGTTCCGCATCATCAGCCGCCACGACTGGGAAACCCTACAGAGCTGGCACCGGGCCTGCCCCGGCTCGACGGTCGAGCACCTTTACCGCGGGTTGTACGTGTTGGCGGTCCCGGCGGAGGGCCGCCTGGAGCGCGTCCATGAGTAGCTCCGAGCTGACCCGGACCGTAGATACCCTCTTCTCACCCGGAGACGTTGTAGAGCTCCGTACCCTCAAGGACGGCGCGACGTTCTCCGGCTACTTCGACAACCATGAGGAGCTTGTAAAAGCGGCCGCCAAACACGACGAGCGCGGCCATGACGTCTTCATCACCCTCAACAAGCTACCCGAAGAGATAGCGTCTCGGCGCTACAACCGCGTAGACCGGATGAAGGGCCGGGATGCATCTACTTCGGACAAAGACGTAGAACGGCGCACGTACCTCTTTATCGACGCGGACTGCGAACGGGTCTCAGGCATTTCGAGCACCGACGAGGAGAAGACGCGGGTTAGGGAGAAGGTCCTGGAGATACGGGACCATCTAAGGGGTCAGGGCTGGCCGGAGCCGATCGTCTGCGACTCTGGCAACGGCTACCATCTGCTGTATCCGGTTGATCTGCCAAACGACCAGGTAAGCCTCGAGCTTATCGCGGGCGTCCTGGAAGCCCTCGACTTCAAGTTCTCAGACGAAGCGGTCGAGGTTGACACGACGACCAAGAACGCAGCACGCATAACCAAGTTCTACGGCACGGTCGCCAAGAAGGGCGACGACCTCCCTAAGAGGCCGCACCGCCCGTCGAAGATCCTCAAGGCCCCACGCGAGCCCCTGGCGCCCGTGAGCCGGGATCTGCTGCAGAGGGCCTTTGACTCCAAACCTAAAGAACCGCCCGGCAGCCGAGCCAACCGCGGCGGGAAAGGATGCCGAGAGTTTGACCTATCCGATTGGATCGCCCGGCACGGGATCCAGGTCAAGCGCGAAGGGCCGTGGAAGAGTGGCGGGTATCGCTGGATCCTCGAAGAGTGTCCATGGAACGGACACACAGACAACGCCGCGTACATCGTCGAACAGCCCGGCGGCGCGATAGCGGCTGGCTGCCAGCACAATTCCTGCGAGGGGCGCGCCTGGCAAGACCTACGGGAGCACTACGAGCCCGGCGCATACGAGCGAAAGGACTGGCACGAAGAGAAGGCCGGGCGTGACAACAATGACAACAGTGACAACAAATTCCAGGATTGGAGCGAAGAGAAGGCGGGGTATGGTGACAACAATGACAACAGTGACAACAAATTCCAGGATTTAGCGGACCTACCAGACCCAGCAGAGTTCCCTCTCTCCGCCCTACCGATTACCGTACGCCAATTCGTCAGAGAAGCCGCGGCGAGTGTGGGTTGCCCGGTGGATTACTTAGGTCTCTCTACATTGGCTGCTGCATCTGCTGCCATAGGTGACACGAGGCGCATCATCATAAAGAAGGATTGGACAGAAGCCCCGGCCATCTTCGGGATGATTGTTGGGGGGCCAGCTAGCAAGAAGACCCCGGCCATGAACTTGGCATTAAGGCCTGTTCGGGAGCGCCAGATGTCCCACAAAACTGAGTACGAGCGCCAGAAGGAAGAGTACAAGTCCGTTCTGCGCGACTACGAGAAGTCCAAGAAGGACGGACCTTCTGAACTGCGTGAGCCTGAGAAGCCTACGCTCGTCAGGACCTACGCCGACGACACCACGGTCGAGCGCCTGGCGGACATCCTCAACGAGAACCGGCGGGGCTTGCTGATAATCAAGGACGAACTCTCAGGATGGCTCGGCAGCATGAACCAGTACAAGCAGGGCGGCAAAGGAGCCGATAGGCAGTTCTGGCTATCCGTCCACACGAATCAGCCAGTGTCCGTAGATCGCAAGTCTGCAGACGAGCCTGTCATAGTGGCCCGTCCGTTCGTGTCGATCGTGGGGGGCATCCAGGCCGAGGTGTTGCCGGACTTCGGCAAGGACCGGGGCGATGGGCTCATAGACAGATTCATCCCGGTCTATCCGAAGCCGCGTGTCGGGAGATGGTCCGATGACGAGATATCCGATAGCGTCCGCGAAAGTTACGCCAGCACCATAGGAAGCCTCTACAAGTTGCACCACGCTAACGACGACGAGGATCCCTTCCCCTCGAGAGTCGGCATGACGGACGAAGCAAAGGCCTTGTTCGTCGCAGAATACAACAGGCTACACGACGAACTAGAGTCACCCGGCTTCCCGCAGAGGCTACGCCCGGCGTGGGGCAAGCTCGAAGCATACCTGGCCCGCTTTGCACTGATACTCGCCATGGCACGGATTGTCGAACTCGACAAGCATGGCCAGGGAGGGTTGGTAGAGCGAGTCACCCGGGAGGATATGGCCGGGGCTATCAAGCTTCTCGCGTACTTCAAGAACCACGTGCGCCGGGTCTATACAGGTCTCTACGGTGACAGCCCGTCAGATAGGCTAGCAGCCGATCTGAGAGATTTTCTTATATCTAAGGGAGGTACTTGGGAAGGCATAGCCAGGGAGCTCCATGGCCAGCTTGTCAGCGAGCACAAACCCGAGCGGGAGAAGGACTTTGGAAAGGCAATCCGGGCCATAGCGAAGCGGTCCGCGCTACTCCGGCTCGAAGATTTGCAGAGGACGAACACCCGCCGCCCGTTCCGCCTAACCCTAGAATCTGTTGTCACTGTTGACACTGTTGTCACGCCGTCACCGGACGAAAACCCCGCGGCGGAGGAATGGGAGGAGAAATGGGCCGACCTTACGGACCTCTTTGCAGCCGATGAGGAGGAGGAGGAATGACGGCGATAAGAGAGGAGGAGGAATGACGGCGATAAGAGAGGAGGAGGAATGACGGCGATAAGAGAGGAGGAGGAATGACGGCGATAAGAGAGGTGGCGGACCTCCTCACAGCCGACCCCGTGTGGCGACGCTTTTTCAGGCGGTGTTGCGAGCTGGGGGAGTTCCGTCTTCGGGCGCAGGCGTGGCAGTTTCGTGCCGAGCTTGCGGAGCACGGGGTACAAGCGGACCTCGACGAGGTGCAGGGCGCACTGGCTGTGATAGCGGTCAAGACCCTGCCGGCGAGCCTGGCCGGTAGAGGGGAGACGGCGGCAGGGGTACTGGAGAGCGAACAGCAGGTCTTCGATTTGGCACGCAAGGTCCTCGGCGCCGACGACAAGCAGGGGGCAGCATGACCGACCGTCGAGACGACCGCGATCGCGAACGGAGGGAGAGGAAGCAGACCGAGGAGGCCGACGAAGTCCGCCGAGAACATAAAGAGCAGCGCTCGGACGAGCTGAAGAAATCTTGGCGCCGCAACCACCCGAGCGAGCAGGAAGAGAGGAAGGGCCGTCGAGGGCGAGGAGGGCCACCATGACCCGCCAGGGTCTTATGTACCAGCGGAGGGTGCGATGAACGTACATAAGAAAGCAAAGAAGGGAGCGTGATGGACGTAGCACGCGCAGACACCGTAGACGCCGAGCTCGACCGGCTCATCTCCAAACGGGCATCACAGGACCGCCGGCCGGACCCCGACGAGCAAGAGGAGCTGTGGAAGGCGAGCGTGAGAGCGCACAACAGCCGCAGACGCGAAGAGATGCGGGCGGCGTGGTGTGAACACCACCAGGACCAAGCAGCCCGTCTGAGGGACATTCTCGAAGGCCTGGTAGCACACCACGAGGAACAGGCAGCGAAGTTGATAGAAGTCGAACCGAAAGGAGCACCGTAAATGGCCGGTACCTTCATCGAGCAGCTAAGGAAGCGTCAGGAGGCGGCACAAGAAAGCAAACCTGAGCAGGCGTCCTCGAAGCCCACAGAGACCATGACGGACGACGAGCTCGAGGGGGCCCTCAACCAGGCAAGGCGGGACCTCCTCGACGCCCAGCACCAGGAGCTGCGGGAGCGTGAGATCTCACGCGTGGCCCCGGCCGAACAGGATCGGGCGTCGGCAGCAACGCTCGCGGGGATCGGGCGTCGGCAGCAACGCTCGCGGGGATCGGGCGTCGGCAGCAACGCTCGCGGGGATCCTGCGCGAGAAGCAGACAAGCAAACGACGGACCTGGAGGTAGGCGTGTTTGAGTTGATTATCCAGAAGGTGCCCGAGCTTGCGCGCCTCGAGGAGGCCGCTGCCAAGCTAGAGCTAGAGCATGGCGAGGCCCAGGGGCGTGTGGCGGGGCTATCACAGAAGGTGCTAGAGGCCAGGGAGGACGACCTCAACCGCGAAGCACTGGCCCTCAACCGTGGCGGGAAGGCGCCGAAGCCCAAGGAGCCCGCACTCCGCTCGCAGCTTGAGCGCGCCCAGCGTGAGCTAGAGGTCTTAGAGCGCAGGCTGACCCTCGCAGGCTCGGAGAGGTCCCACTACATCCAAGGGCATAGCGAGCGGCTGATGCGCCTACTCGCTGGGGCCCAGGCCGCCGAGGGTGAGAAGGTGGCCGGGGGCGCGGCCACGGTGCTTGAGGACCTGCTCCGCTACTTCAGGGCCGAGGACGACGCCCGGGCTATGAGACGGCTTATCCCCGCCCCCGCGCCGGAGAATACAGGCGCGCCGCAAAAGTCGGTAACGGTGTGGGGCCCGATGACCACAAACAACGTTACAGGTGGGCCGCCCCGTGGCGAGCTGGAGGGAACACTACGCTACCTTGCCAGCCTCGGCGCCGGCACGGTGGTAGGAGAGGATGCCGAGGGTGCTGCGTAGGCTAGCAGTTCGTGCTGGGAGTGCCGTAACCGTAAGGTCGGCAAGGGACCTTCCCCTGAGAGGCTCCCAGTTTTTCCCCTAAACGGAGGGTAGGTCCGCAAATGAGCGTCTGCCGCGCAACAAAGGCAAGTGGAGACCCTTGCACCCTGCCCGCTAACGGCTCGGGGGGCCTTTGCTGGGCCCACTCCCCAGAGAACGCAGACAAGCGCCGTAGGGCGGCTTCTAAGGCCGCAAGGGCCAAGGGCAACCGGGAGGTCATAACCCTCAAAGAGGAGATCAAGACCGTGATCTCGAACGTGAAATCCGGAGACCTCGACCGCAACGACGCGGCCGTGATGATCCAGGGCTACAGGGCTCTAAAGGACTTCATAGAGCTTGAGCGGCGGGTAAGGGAGCAGCTGGCCCTGATAGAGCGGCTGGAGCAAGTGGAGGAGGGCCTGAAACAGGACCAGGGAGGCAGCAGATGGGGAACATAAGCAGGCGCATAGGGGACCTCGAGGGACGTATTCCCCCGCCGCCAGAGGACGAGGCAGCAGCCCGCCGGAAGGTGCTCCTACGCCTCACCCTGGACGAGTTGGCGCGGCTCAAGGCCAGCGGGGCCGTCCACTACCGGGCGGGCCGGCGCATCGAGGGCGAGGATATCCCCCTTCGGATTTTAGGCCCCGGCTACACGCGGGAGGATGTGTGGCGGCTCGCCCACCGCCGGGTCCTCGAGCGGGCTGGCCAGGACCTCTCCGAGTAGCAGCTTGTAACGCGCTTGCGGCCTGAGGGCGTGCCTCGCAACCCCTTTTTCCCTCCTTGGGGTCCAGCGAGAGCGCGAACAGTGCGACTGTCCCTCACCCGAGGAGCTCCCGGCTTTTGCTTTATCCAGCGGGAGCTTCTCTCTTCGCATGACACAGCGCCGAGGTTGCCGTCTAACGGGCGCGAAGGCCTCCGGCAGCGGTAAGATGCGCGCTGTGGCAGCCAGCGGCGTCAGGAGGACGCATGGTGGGAGAATACTTTCCGATTGGTTGGAACGGTAGGCAGGTGTCCATCGACTTTATCGGAGGCACCAGCACGCTTACGGGCAAGGTGGTCGATTCCACCGCAACCGGGTGTGTCATCGAACTGGTGCCGGAGGGCAAGCCAAGAGAGTCTCGTGCTCGGCGGCTCTTTTACCCGTGGACCGCCATACGATCCATCGAACTGTTGGAGGAGCTGCACGAGCCGCGTAGGCCCCCAGCTGTGCCCCGACCTTTCGAACTACCGGAGTTCCCTGTCACTTAGAATTTCTACACGACGCCCGAAACTGCGCCTACCCTGTAGCGGAGCTTTAGGGTAGGCAAGGAAGTACGGTTCGCAGAGATCGGAGGGTATTTCAGCTTGTCAGCATTTCAGCAGCGCAAGCGGGGGCGCAGGGCACTTCTAAGGGCTTTCGGCTCCGGTCCTAATGGTCTATTGCTAGGTCCCCGCTAGCCAAGTCCAGTTCGGCTTCTCGCAGTATCCGCTCCGGACTCATGGTCCAGATTGGCAAATAGGCCACCACAGAACCGTCCGGGCGACGTAGGACAGCCACATCGGGGTCGTGGTCCACCCGATAGCCGGGCGGGAGCACCTTGTTTACCTTGTGCGCCTTCAGGAGCACGAGCTCCGACATTCGACCTCCTGGCGGTAACCCTAGTGAGCTTAGCTAGATAAACGCTGAACCTCATTTAACACTGCATTTCGACCTCAAGTCAAGATTCAGACCCCATATATAGTATGGTGATGATTTCTGACGCGTCTCCACACGGCGGTCCGCCGGTACGCCAGCTTCTCGTCTCCGCCGGGGCGACTCTTCCGGCCCTCGGATGACCCTCCTCTTAGCCTTCGACTACCACCAAAGGCCGCGAGAGCCCCAGAATCGGCCTCGCACTCCCAACTGGGTGCTGCTACCATGCCGGCATGAACGAGCGGAAGAACGAGGGAAACTCCGAGGGAAGTTCTGGATGGGTGAACACCGATGTTGCAGCGGAAGCTCTGGGTGTTTCCGCAAGGTCTGTCCGCAACTACATACTTGGCGGTGCCCTGGTAGCCCGTAAGGAGAAAGAAGGCATAAACGAGCGGTATGTAGTCTCCGTGGACAGCCTGCATGCCTTGCGCGACCAGCGGAAACAACAGGGGAAACAACAGGGACGACGCCGCCGTGCTTCCAGGCAGTCGGAAGCTACAGCGGAAGGTGCCGCGGAAGTGGTCAGGAAGACCGCGGTGGACATGATGCGGGAAACCCTCACGAGCCTCGAGATGCACATGGCGCAGAACGCCGAACTCCGGGTTCGTTTGGAGCTGACGGAGAGGGCAGAGAGTACGCTGCGGGAGGAATTGGAGCGGGAGCGCCAAGAACGTCTTGAGGCGCAAGGGCGGGCCGGGTCTTTGGAACAGGAACGCTCGGAGACGCAACAGAGGGTCGCACAGCTGACTCAAGAGCATAACCAGTTGGAAGAGGAACACTCCCTCCTTCAGAGTGAGGCGGAGCGGCTCAGGGATGAACTAGAGGCCGAGCGCTCCAAGGGCTTCTGGGCTCGTTTGTTTGGGGGATAGGCTGGTGATCACCACCTCACAGCTGCGAGAATCGCCTCAGACCGTCGAGGAGGAAGCCGATAGGGCAGGGGGCCCCGCCCCGATGCCCCAGGCACTCAGGAGGGCCTACAGAGGCCCTGGTGGCGTAGGATGTTCGGAAGCTGACAGAAAGGAGGACGATCGTGGATCACGAAGCAGATTCTCAAATGCAGGACCGCAAGATGGAGGGCGAAAGGATTATGGGCCGCGAAGACGCTCTCAGCGAGATGATGCACAGATCGGGAGTGGATGATCGCGAGTTCGCGAAGTATCTTCGTAGCCTCGAAGTAAGGATAGCCCGCATCGAAGCTCAACTCGAGCGGGACAAGTGAGGATCATGGAAGAGAACCCCGATCATCGCCGCGAGGAGATCCCTGGGCGGCCAGCGGTCTCGTCGGAGAACATGCGAGAGCAGGAGAAAGAGGGCCGGGAGCAACGGGCCGAAGAGGGGAGGGGAGATCCTGCCACAAGGCTACGTCTGTTCATCCGGCGGCTTTTCGGGCGGTAGCATCCAGATACTTGCATAAGCATCCAACCTCGGATAATACCGACCGCCTCGGGCGTGGGGCCGATCCAGGGCCATCGGGCCGGGGCAATCGTGTAGGATTGCGGGCATGAGGGCGTGGGTAGTGGTGCTGGCAGTTTGCCTCCTCCTTGTGTCGTGCCAGCGAAGCTACGATAACCCCCCGCGGGATGTCGTCGTAAGGGAGTGCGGGCGAGTTTGGCATGTGCCGGCTTCATCCTCGGGCGACTTCAGGCGGGCCGTGAGAGCGGATTGCGGTTTCCTCACACCGCGCCACGAGCGGACCGAGTCCGGGACCATCGTCTTATAGTAACTACAGACTTCGCCTAAGCGGCGTTCTGCGAAGTTCGCGGTGCCTGAAGTGGCAAGCGGCGGAATAAGTATCCAGCCGTGAGTATAAAGATGCGACGAGCCTTCATAAATGGCCAGAACTGCGCGTCTTGTAGCGCCGCTTGTAGCGGGTGTATAGATATTCTATTCCACGCACTCGGGTGAATAGCGCATCGGGCCGCCCCGATAGGGCCAGGCGCCCAGAAGGGGGATGCCCATCGTCGGGTATTATGCGCCCGCCGCCAGACTTTACTAACCTCTAAGTCGCTCGGCCCCCTTCCGAAATGACCCTGGCGATTCTCCGGCGCCCCTCTTCGATCTCCTCATCCGTGAGCCCGAGCCTGCGCAACTCTCGGCGTAGCCTCTGCTCGGAGCGCTCAGCCGCTTGCTCCTGTTCGCGCCTGTGACGCGCCTGGCGTTGCTCGGGGGTCTCCAGGGCCTGGAGCAACGCCAGCCGAAAGTCGCTGGCCTTCTTCGACAGCCTTCTTTGCACCACTACCTCCGCATCCTCGTGAACACACGTTCGAGGGTAGGAAAGAGGTGGGTTGGAGCGTGGTGAGTACCGGGATTCGGTCTGAGCGATTGAATTGCCCGGGTAAGGTTATTGTACCTGAAAGAGGGCCGGAGCCCCGTAGGACCCCGGCCCGGTAGTAAGAGTGGTAGCTTGCAGCTAGCTCAGCAGGTCTTTTGCGGCGCCCTTCTTCTTCTTGAGAGTGCCCTTATTCTGGTCGGCGCGGCCCTCGGCCTTCTTATCCTTGTTGCCGGTTATGGACCCTCCGGCCTCCTTCATACGGCCCTTGGCCTTGTCCATTGCCCCCTCGTTCTTGTCTTTCCTGCTGCTTGGCACGATTACTTCCCTTCTTTAGTGAACTTTCTTTAAGTTTACCCCTATCTGCGGCTCGCCAACCTCGCGTTGCGCAGACAAAGGGCCGGATTTGGCGGTACGCGAGAACGTATCGCACATGGGAAAACTTGCAGCGCCCCAACATTTTGAGTTTTCACGGGGCGGTCTCGCGGTCGATGCGCTCCACCTCCTCGCGAGGGATGTGGA
>MWWA01000439.1_pt1 | contig 10861 bp, 7 predicted proteins | sample 1047341 | NCBI WGS metagenome assembly MWWA01 (sample SAMN06349978, study PRJNA376086) | soil metagenome | isolation source: MS5-1 sample Antarctic (ecotone) soil | place: Antarctica | collected 2015-01-13
CGCTTTACCTGAGCAGCCTGCACACTGCGGAATGCACCTCCGCTCTCCGGCTGAAGCAGTTCCGCGGTGAGTGCGGGCCGGCTCCCGTCGCACAGGCGCTGGCTCACCTCGAGGAAGATTTCCGCGAGGGTGTCTGCAAGGTGTTGCCGGTCGATTGGGAGGCGGCGTGGTCGCGCTGTTCCATTCTCTCCGGTGCTCATGCGGCGGCCACTGGCTGCCGCACTCTCGACTCGTTGCATGTGGCTTGTGCAGTTCTCAGCGCGGCGGCGGAATTCATCACTTCTGATGAGCGCCAGAGACTGCTGGCAGGTCTGGCGGGGATGCGTGTGATCAATCCATTCGCGCAGAATCCCCGCACCGGTCGCTAGGGCATCTCATGTCGCGCCAGTACATCCTCCAGCGTGCTCCGTCGGCGGCTGGTATTCACATTGATTACGCGGCGGAGCTGAACCCGCAGCAGTTGGCAGCGGTGACGGCGCCCCCAGGTCCCATTTTGGTGATCGCTGGCGCGGGTTCAGGCAAGACTCGCACGCTGACGTATCGCGTGGCTTACCTGCTGGAGAACGGCGTTGATCCGAGGAACATCCTGCTGCTTACCTTCACGAACAAAGCGGCCCGGCAGATGCTCGATCGCGTGGCGAATCTGCTGCCGATGGACGCGAGCGGGTTGTGGGGCGGGACGTTTCATTCCATTGGCAACCGGATGCTGCGGCGGCATGGCAGCGTGCTGGGTTACTCGAGCGGGTTCACCATTCTCGATCGCGAAGACCAGAAGGATCTGATCGACACCGTCGTCACGGCTGCGGGGATCAACCCGAAGGAGATCCGTTTCCCGAAAGGCGATGTGCTGGCGGAGATCTTCAGTTTCACCGTCAACACCGAGCGCACGATTGAGGAGCTGCTCGCGGAGAAGTTCCCCTATTTCCTCCCGCTACTGGAGCAGATCAAGGACGTGCACGCGCGCTACGAGCGGAAGAAGAAGGCGACGAACTCGATGGATTTTGATGACCTCCTCGAGAAGACGCTGCGGATGCTCAAGGAGCACGAGGAGGTGGCGGATACCTATCGGCGGAAGTTCCAGTTCATCCTCGTGGACGAGTATCAAGACACGAACAAGATCCAGGCGGACTTCATCGACACGCTCGCGGCGGAACATCGGAACGTGATGGTGGTGGGCGACGACGCGCAGTCGATCTACTCGTGGCGCGGGGCGAATTTCAAAAACATCCTCGCGTTTCCGGAACGCTATCCTGACGCGCGCGTCTTCAAGATTGAGCTGAACTACCGGAGCGTGCCGGAGATTCTCAGCGTCGCGAATGCGGCGATCGCGGCGAATATCGATCAGTTCAAGAAGGAACTCAGCGCCACGCGAGAGACGAAAGAGTTTAAGCCGGCGGTCGTGGGGTTGAACGACGGCAGCGAGCAGGCGCAGTTCGTCGCGCAACGTATCCTCGAGCTGCGCGATGAGGGGGTGCCGCTTGACGACATCGCGATTCTCTACCGCGCGCACTACCACGCGGTGGAGCTGCAGCTGGAATTGTCGCGTCGCGGGATTCCGTACCAGATCACCAGCGGCGTCCGGTTTTTTGAGCAGGCGCATATCAAGGACGTGGCGGCGTTTATCCGCTTCGTCGCGAATCCGCAGGATGAGGTGGCGTTCAAACGCATGGTGAAGCTGCTGCCGGGGATCGGCGGGAAGAGCGCGGATAATCTTTGGCGCGCGTGGGAGGCGTCGCTGGGCGACGGCGCTGTAGCTGGGGACGCTGTCCCCGGCAGCACGGGAGCCGTAGCCACAGGGCCAGCCGGGGACAGCGTCCCCAGCTACAGCGCGCGCTTGCTCCCGATGCAGGTCGGCGCGCGATCGAAGAAATCGTGGCAACAGCTGGCGTATACGTTGGATGAGATCGCGCCGGGCGGGAAAGCGAACCCGCCGTCGGAGATGATCACCTCAATCGTGGAGGCGATCTACGATGACTACGCGAAGGCGAATTTTACGAACTACGAGCTGCGTAAGGAAGACTTGAACCAGCTGGCGGCGTTTGCGCGGCAATTCAAGGACGTGGATGAGTTCCTCTCGCAGCTCGCCCTGATCAGCAATGTGGACGCGGAGGCGGCGCCGAACCGGACCGCCGACACCGAGGCAGTGAACCTCTCCTCGATTCACCAGGCGAAGGGACTGGAGTATCACACCGTCTTCGTGATCTGGCTGACTGACGGAATGTTCCCGAGCACCCGCTCACTCGAAACGCGAGAGGCGATAGAAGAGGAGCGGCGGCTTTTCTACGTCTCGGTGACCCGCGCGCGCGACGAGCTTTACCTCACTTATCCTCACCTGCGTTTGAATGCCGGCTACGGCGACGTCTTCCAGCGGCCGTCACGTTTCCTAAAGGAAATCCCGACGCAGCTGATCGAGGATTGGCAGATCCAGAGAAAATGACGAATTCCTAAGGACGAATGCCGAATCAATGACGAATGAGCGAAGGACGAGCGCGTCCTCGTTTCGTCATTATTCAAATTTGGTGATTCCTTAGTCATTGGTCATTCGTCGGTCGTCATTTCCCACGTGAACCTCTCTCCTGAACAAAAAATCGCCGGCGTGCTGACGCCGCTGTTCGCGTTGCGGCGGGAGGATGATCTCGGCATCGGCGATCTGGAGTCGCTGCGGGAGTTTATCGACTGGTCTGCCAGTATCGGCTTCAAGCTCGTGCAGCTGCTGCCGATTAACGAAACCGGCGGCGATAACAGCCCTTACAATGCGATCAGCGCGATGGCGATCGAGCCGACGACGCTGCATCTCGCGCCCGGCTCGCCAAGGCAGCTGACGCAGTCCGACTACGATGAGGTGCTGGCGCGGTTCAACCTGAAGAAACTGCGCGCGGGCGGTGTTAAATACGGCCAGGTGCGGCGGCTGAAGCGCGCCCTGCTGGAGAAGGCGTTCGCCTCGTTCTGTGACCAAAAAGGAGGCGGGGTTTTGAACCCCGCGATTCACGGGGTTGAAAACCCCGTCTCCGTTGGGCGTCAGCCCGCTACAACGTTTGATGCGTTCTGCGAAAAGGAGCGGCCGTGGCTCGATGGCTACGTCTTCTTCCGTTCGCTCATGGAGGAGAACGGCAGCACTGAGGCGTGGGACCATTGGCCGGAGGAGCACCGCACGCCCGCCGGCGCGCGTACGTGGCTCCAGGCGCAATTCAACGAGGTGCAGGAGCGGTTTGCGCGGTATGAGCTGTTCTTCCGATATGTCCAATGGGTCGCATACGACCAATGGATCCGCGTCAAAGCTTACGCCGACGAACGCGGTGTGGCTCTGATGGGCGACATCCCGTTCGGCGTCAGCTACTACAGCGCGGACGTGTTCTCGCGGCCGGAGCAGTTCGCCCTCGGCTGGTCTGGTGGCGCGCCGCCGGAGCCTTACTTCAAGGATGACGAGTTCACCCAGAAGTGGGGACAGAACTGGGGCATCCCGCTGTATCGCTGGGACGTGATGCGGCAGGACAACTACGCCTGGTGGCGGCAGCGCGTCCGGGGCGTTCGCCGCATCTTTCACGTGTTCCGCATCGACCACGTGCTGGGGTTTTACCGCATCTACGCATTCCCGTGGCGGCCGCACTGGAATGCGGAGTTTCTCCCGCTCACGTGGGACGAGATGCTGCAGCGGACGGGGGGCGAGTTCCCGCACTTCGCGCCCCGCGATGACGAGTCGCATGAGAACGCGATCGCGAACATGCGCGAGGGCGAAGAATACCTGCGGATGGCGCTGGAGGCGGCGGAAAGCACCCGCCTGGTCGGCGAGGATCTCGGCACGGTGCCGAATTATGTGCGGCCGAGTTTGCACTCGTTAGGCATCGCCGGGTTCAAGATCCCGCACTGGGAGAATCACCCCGACGGGCGCATCATCCCCGGCGGTGAATACCAGCAGCTCTCCGTCGCGACCTACGCGACCCACGATCACAAACCGCTCCGCGCGATGTGGGACGAAGCGTTCGAGCACGAGAGCGACAGCCGCGAGCAAGTGCGCGCGGATCTGCGCAAGATAGCGGAGTTTGCCGGGATCGGCTCGCTCGAGGAAGGGATGAATTACGACCGCGAATTCTACCCGCAGGTGATGGAGGCGCTCTTTCGCAGCAACGCATGGATGGCGGTGGTGATGATCACCGACCTGCTGGCGCGGAAGGATCGTTTTAACGTCCCCGGCACCGCGGCCGACTCGAACTGGAGCCGCCGTTTACAGCTCACGGTGGCAAAGCTCGGCACCAGCCGTGGGGTAAAGGAGCGGATGAAGTTGATCCGCACCCTCCTCGAGAAAACCGGCCGCACCTGAAAAGAGGAACGTCTTCCACCGCCGCGCAAGAAGGGGCGCCCTCCAGGCCGCCCCATTCCCAACCGCGGCGGGCTGGAGCGCGCCGCTCCTTGCTGGCCGTGCATCTGTGGCTAAAGGAGAGGGATGAATTCTCCGATCAAAGTCGCGATCACCGGTGCTGCCGGGCAAATTGGCTACTCCCTTCTTTTCCGCGTCGCGTCCGGCGCGCTCTTCGGCCCGAACCAGCCGGTGCAGCTCCAGTTGATCGAGATCCCGCCCGCGCTCGACGCGCTCAAAGGCGTGGTCATGGAGCTCGACGACTGCGCGTTCCCGTTGCTCAAAGGCATCGTCGCCACGGCTGATCTCGACGAGGGCTTCCGCGGCGTGAACTTCGCGATGTTGGTCGGCAGCGTCCCGCGGAAAGCCGGGATGGAACGCGGCGACCTCCTCGGGATTAATGGCAAGATCTTCATTGGCCAGGGCCAGGCGATCGAGAAGAACGCCAGCTCCGACGTGCGCATCCTGGTCATCGGAAATCCGTGCAACACGAACTGCCTGATCGCGATGAACAACGCCCGCTCTATCCCGCGCGATCGCTGGACAGCGATGACTCGTCTCGATGAAAACCGCGCGAAGGCGCAGCTGGCGCAGAAAGCCGGCGTGGACGTGACAAAGGTCACGAACATGACGATCTGGGGCAACCACTCCGCCACTCAGTACCCCGATTTCTACAACGCGCAGATCGACGGCAAATCAGCCGCTGATGTCATCGGCGACGAGAGCTGGCTAAAGGAGACATTCATCCCCGCCGTGCAACAGCGCGGCGCGGCGATCATTAAAGCGCGCGGGCTTTCCTCTGCCGCTTCCGCGGCAAACGCCGGCATCGACAGCATCCACTCGATCGTCGAAGACACACCGGAAGGAGATTGGCATAGCGTGGCGGTCTGCTCCGATGGCAGCTACGGCGTGCCGGAGGGGCTCATCTGTTCGTTTCCGGTGCGGAGTCGCGGCGGAAAGTGGGAGATCGTGCAGGGCGTGGAGCTGAATGAATTCAGCCGCTCAAAAGTGGACGCGTCCGTGCGTGAGCTGCAGGAAGAGCAGGCGCTCGTGAGCGAGTTGCTGCCGAAGGGCTAGGCACCGGAGAGGCGACAGGAGTGTCGCCACTCCTCACGCGCGTTACCGGGCAAGCTGGGGAGCGCACGCTTGCCGCGTGCGGTCGATGGCATTCTGCCATCGCGAACTTTCTTTGACGCAGCGCTTTCCTCCACGTCCGATGTTGGAATTGCGATGTTCGATGTTTTCCCCGCCCCAGCGATCTCAAAACCGCCGAAACCACGCATACGGAAACGCATCCCCCGGACAATCCGTCGCCCGCCGCGGCGGATTCATCTCCTTGTGCGGCCGCACCCCGATAACCCGTCCGTCCGCTCGGCCGCAGCGCTCCCGCAGGTACTTGATCAACTCCTCCGTCGCCTCCAACTGCGCTCGCGTCGGCTGGTCGCGATTAAAATCGCCCACGAGGCAAATGCCTAACGAGATGTTGTTCAGGTAGTCACTGTGGACATGGCCGCCGTTGATCTGCCGCCGCCAGCGTTCGCCGATCTCAATGCCCCCATCCGGGGAAGAGGTGCCGTTCCCCACCACAAAGTGATAGGCCATACCGTTCTGCATTCGCCGCACCCGCCGGTGATAATAGTCGAACGCCCGCGCGTTTCCCTGCCGCGTGCCGCTGTTGTGCACGATGATGAATTTCCACCGCGCCTTCTGCACCGGCGCCTTTCGGATCTGATCGATCACCGACCGGTTCAGGTATCGATAACTGCGGCGGCCACCGCCTCCGAAAAGCCGCGCGAAAAAACCGCGCCGTGGGGGCGGTGGTGGCGGCGGCTCAAATCCCTGCGTCTCCTCCAGCCCCGATTTCTCGATCGTAATTGCGTCCGGAAAAGCCGTCGCTTCCGGGCGAGCAACCGGCGTGGGAGGTGTCGCGACCGGGAGCGGCGGACGAACCGTTGTCTCAGAGACAGTCGCAGTCGGCATAGCAGTCGCTCGTGGAGTGGCCGTCGGCGCGGGCGTGCTCCTTTTCTTCTTCCTGTCCGCTTTTGGCGATTCGTCCTCGTCTTCGTCCGCGGGAGCTGCCTTTTTCGGGGTGGGCTTCGGCGTGGTGCCTTTCTTCCCCTTCTTCGCAGCGGGCTTCGGTTTCCCCGTCGCCTTCGCTTTCTTCGGTGTCGCGGAGGGCACCGTCCGCATCTCCTCCCGCGCCTTCAAAAACGCATCGCGCTTCTTTTTGTCCGCCTCGGAGATCTGCCCGTGCAGCAACGCCCCCGCCGTGCAGCAGAGGAGCACCACCGCGATGGCCAGCCGCACAAAGTGCATCATACCCGCGCGCGAGCGCAGCCAGAGCTGAAGATCCTTGCTCAAGCCGACTGGATCTCAGCAGCCGCCGCTTCCTCGCGGAGCGCCGCACGTTCGCGTTCGCGACGCAGAATCGCGTTCAATTTTCCGCCGAGCAGCAGGAAGAGACACGTCAGATACATCCACGTCAGCAGCATGATGATCGACGCCAGCGCCAGGTAAGTCGGATTGTAGCGATCGTAACGCGCCACATAATACTGGAACAGCTTCGTCACGATGATCCACCCGATCGAGAACAGCACCGCGCCGGGAAGTGCCTGTCTCCACGTGAGATAATTCTCCGGCGTCAGCAGATAGAGCGCGAGCGCGAGGAAGACCAGCGCCACCCCCGTGAGTGGCAAACTCAGCGCCGCCACCCAGCTTTGCAGCGGCACATCGAGCTGCAGGTTCACCTCCGCCATTCCCGCCAGCGTCTCCCCGAAAACCATCGCGTTAAAGCAGAACAGGATCGTGATCCCGAACCAGAAGAGCAGGAAAAACGAGATGATATATTTCGACCACCAGTTCCGATCCTCCGCCACCCCGTGGGTGCGGCTCAGCGCATGCGAGATCGTCGAGATAAAGATCGTCCCCAGCCAGATGCCGAGGAGAATTCCCACGTTGGCGAACGTCCCGGTGCCACCCGTCACCACCACATTCGCCACCGCCGCATCGAGGATATCCTGCACCTTCTGGTCCGGCGGGAGAAAGCTCTTCAGGATCGAGAACATCTGGTGCAGCTTCGCCGGATCAGTTCCGAAAAGACCGAGCAGGTGCCAGAGAAAGAGCAGCCCCGGCGCAAGGGTAAAGAGGAACTGATACGCCATCTGCGCGGCCAGCCCGGTCGTATCGTCCGTCGCCGTTTCCCAGAGCATGCGGCGGAAGATCCGGCCGACGAATCGGAGATGTTTCATCTGCGGCGAGACTTTACTTTGCCCCCCATAAATATCCATTAAACTCTCCAACACCGCGGCGGAGTGGCTGGCCTAACGAGTCTTGAAACGCATCCTCCTTCTCACCGCCGGCTTCGGAGAAGGGCACAACAGCGCCGCCCGTGGCTTACGCGCTGGCCTCGCCCGGGTGAGCAATGGAGAGGCGCAGGTCGAGTTGCACGATCTCTTCTCCGACACCTACGGGCGGCCGAACGACTGGGCCTGCAAGCTCTACCTCGCGCTCATCAACCGTTCCCCGCGCACCTGGGGCCGTGTCTATCGTTGGCTCGATCGCCAGGAAAGTTTCACCGGGAATTTCAAAATCTTCTGGAGCGTGAAGAAGCAATTCCACTCCCTCCTCGATCGTTTCCAGCCGGAGGTGATCGCCTCCGTTTACCCCGCCTACCCGCACATGCTCGACGAGATGCTCGGACCCGCCTCCGCGAGGGGCCCCACCCGCGTGGTGGTGATCACCGACTCCCTTTCGGTCAACGCCATCTGGTATCGCGGCACCGCCCATTACTACCTGCTGCCCAATCCCGAAAGCGCGGCGGTGCTGCACCAGGAAGGCATCAGCGCAGCGCAAACCTGCACCTTCGGGTTCCCCGTCAGCCCGGAATTTTCCGACGCCGCCGAGTTCCGGCCGCTCCCGGATGACGCACATGGCCGCCGCGTCCTCTATCTCGTTAGCTCCGCCGATGCCACCGCGCCGGCGCTCGTCCAGCGCCTCGCCTTTTTGCCTGAGATCCAACTGACCGTCGCGATGGGACGCAATCCGCACCTCCGCCAGGAAATCGAACAGATTCGCCGCCTCCTGCCGCGGCCGTTTGCCACCGTCGGCTGGAGCGAAGAACTGCCGCGCCTCCTCCGGGCCAGCCACATCCTCATCAGCAAAGCCGGGGGGGCCACCGTGCAGGAGGCGATCGCCGCCGCCTGCCCGATGATTGCAAATCGCGTCATCCCCGGCCAGGAAGAAGGGAACGCCCGCTACATCGTGCAGCAGAATTGCGGCACCGTCGCGACCAGCAACGACGCGGTCGTGGCAGCCGTCCGCCACGCCTTCGCGCACGACGGCGCGCAGTGGCACGAGTGGTCGCGCAACATCACCCGCATCAGCCGCCCCGCCGCCGCACTGGATGCCGCCCGTTTTCTCCTCTCGTTAGGCTAAATCTCGGCGCCATCCACAAACGTCCGCAGCACCTCCAGCTCCGGCGACAACACCACCAGATCAGCATCAGTCCCTGCTTCGATTCGCCCCTTCCGAGCAGCACCGAGCGCGCGCGCCGGATTCAGCGAAGCCATTGCCACCGCTTCCGCCAGTGGCACCCCAACGTTACGCACCATCACCCGCACCAGATCGATCATCCGCGCTGCACTGCCCGCCAGCGCCGAACGATCCGCCAGCCAGCAGGCGCCATTCGCCACCACACAATCCTTTCCCGCCAGGCGAAACTCCGTTCCCTCCGGCAGACCTGCACCTGCCGTCGCATCCGTTACCAGACACACACCGTCGCGGCCCTTCGCGCGGTAGAGCATCCGCATCAGAGTAGGTGAAACGTGATGCCCGTCAGCGATTAACTCGCACGCAATCTCCTGCTCGCTCAGGGCAAACTCCAGCAGCCCCGCGACACGTTCAGTTCCGCGCCGGCGCATCGAGGACATGCAGTTAAAGGTGTGCGTCACGTGCCGCATCCCGCGGGTAAACGCCACCCGCGCCTCCTCGTCCCACGCATCACTGTGGCCGCCGCTCACCGCGATCCCGGCGCCGTGCAGCCGCTCGATCGCTTCCACTGCGCCCGGCAGCTCCGGCGCCAGCGTCACCCGCCGCACCACATCGCGGTATTCGAGCAACTCCCCCACCGCGGCCGCATTCGGCTCCTGCAGGAACTCCGTGTTCTGCGCTCCCGGCCGCTGTGGCGAGAGGAACGGTCCCTCCACATGCACGCCCGCGATCTGCTTCAGCTCCGGCGCGCAGCGCCGCACCGCCCGCAGCACCTCGATGATCTGCGGCAGCGGAGCCGTCGCCGTCGTCAGCAACAGCGAAGTCGTGCCGCCACTCGCGTGATAATCACAAATCGCGCGGAACGCCTCCGGCGACGCTTCCATCGTGTCGCGTCCCATCGCCCCGTGCAGGTGCAGATCCACGAAGCCCGGCGCGAGATAATTCCCCTGCAGATCCAGCCCCTCGTCCAGCCGGTGATCTCTCGCCGGCCGCACCTCGCTGATTCGCCCCCTGGTGCAGACCACCTCCAGCCCGTCCCGAATTCCATCCGGGAAAATCACCCGCGCGTTTGTGAAGATCATCGCGTTAGCCGGAGCAGATTCGCCGCGCGCGTGCGAGCCTCTTCCGAGAATCCCAGCCGCTCCTTATATCGCCAATCCCGCTCCAGCGGATTCGGGATATTCTGCAGCTCGCGAAAATCGCTCCAGGCCACGGAGCCATTCAGCCACAGCCGATGCCCCAGCACTGGCACCGGAAAATCGCTCCCGTGCAAAACCCGCGCCTCGATCTCCGGCCGCAGACAATCCCGCAAATGCCCGCAGCGATTCAGCGACACCATCGCGCTGTTATCGCCGTAAAGGTTCGGAAACTCTGAGCGCATCCGCACCCAATCATCGAAATAATCACGATCGAACGGCCCGCTCTTCGTCGCGCAATGACCGGCGATCACCGTCACCCCGCACTCCAGCGGCCCGCGCAGCAGTTTTGGGTCGGCGTAGCGCGCATTCACCTCCTGCACGGTATTCTCACCACCCGTGTGCGCCAGCAGCGGAAGCCCCGCCTCCGCCATCCGCTCCCAGAAGCGGCGATACCGCACCTCGGTGGGATCGATATTCTGGCAGTTCGGCAGGCACTTCATCAGCACCGCACCACGCGCCAGGCAACGCTCCAGCTCCTCCAGCGCATCCGCCCGTGCCGGATGAATACTCACCCCCGCGAGAAACTCCCGATGCCGCGCGGCCAGCTCCAGCACCACCTCATTCGGCACATACATCGTGCCGACATCACGCCGCAGCGTCCCATCCGGATCATAAACCTGCTCATGCGCGAGCAGCACCACAGCATCGAGCGACGATCCCCGCACCAGCCCGAGAAGATGCTCCGAGTAGATCGTCTCCAGATCCCGCTCCAGCACATCCCGCGGCAACCCCAGCTGCTGCACCATAAATCCCGCCAGCCACCGGTACCAGCCGCCCAGCCGCAGCCACCCGCCGGACCCGCCCACCCCGTTCCCCACCA
>MWWA01000440.1_pt1 | contig 10857 bp, 9 predicted proteins | sample 1047341 | NCBI WGS metagenome assembly MWWA01 (sample SAMN06349978, study PRJNA376086) | soil metagenome | isolation source: MS5-1 sample Antarctic (ecotone) soil | place: Antarctica | collected 2015-01-13
TTTATCTTCATCCATTGATAAAGAAGTTAAAGAGCGCAAAAGTTTTATCACGTCAACGAGGTTCGATTTACCCGAAGCGTTTTGACCGATGATGATGTTGAGTGGTTCGAGCGTAATTTCTTCGCCTTTGTCGCCGAAGGAAAGTATGTTTCGCAGTCTAATTTTTTCGATTAAGCGTTTTCCGTCCATTTCGTTTCACATTATCCGATTCATTTTGGTTTGAAGCAAGAGGCGGAAACGCGACTGTATAGAAGCGTGTCAGAGCTTGCAGTTTGGCATACTTGCTTATGCGTTGTTTTCTGCCGCTTTGACACCGATTTTCGGACAGATATTCTCTAAAACACATTCCGCACATTTCGGCTTTCGCGCATTGCAGATAGCGCGTCCGTGAGAGATTAGCCAATGCGGAAACATTATCCAATCTTTTTTCGGCACTAATTCGCTCAAATCTTTTTCAATCTTTTCGGGTGTCGTTTCTTCGGTCAAACCAAGCCGGTTTGACAGACGCGAAACGTGCGTGTCAACGACCACGCCCGACGCGATGCCGAAAGCATTTCCAAGCACGACATTTGCCGTTTTTCGCGCCACGCCGTTTAAGGTGAGAAGTTCTTCCATCGTGTTTGGAATCGCGCTGCCGAAGTTGGCGATAATTTTCTCGCACGCGGCTTGGATATTTTTTGCCTTGTTGCGGAAAAAGCCGGTTGAGCGAATGTCTTGTTCGAGTTCTTCCTGAGAAACTTTTAGATAATCTTGCGGCTGGCGATATTTGCGGAAAAGATTTGCCGTTACGATATTGACGCGGACATCGGTACATTGCGCGGATAAAATCGTCGCTATCAAAAGTTCAAAAGCGTTTGTGTGAACAAGAGCGCAATGCGCGTCAGGATATTCTTTTTTGAGCCGTTTGATAATTTGCGCGGCGTGTTTCTTTTTGTCGGGAATCATTGGATTAAACTAAAAGAGAAACTTTAAAAATGCAAATCGGCAAAGGTTTGGGTAGAATTAAATCGCATAGATTTTTGAAAGATTGAAACAACGATTGACGCGGATTATCGCGGATTAGTTTCTTCTCGACTTTCTCAAAATAGAAACATTCTGAATTTTATATTCTAAATTCTAAATTAACTTGGATAAAAATAATCGTTATTTTCTACAATAATAATGTAGAGTTAAAAATTTAGAATTTCTTCTTTTTTAACTCTTTTGAGAAAGTCCTATTCTTACAAAATCTGTGCCAATCTGTGCTAATCGTTGTATCTATATTTTCTGTATCTGTAAAGTGAATATAAATGAAAGTTCCATTATTAGACTTGAAAGAGCAAAATGATGCTTTGCGCCCTGAAATCGAAGCTGCGCTTGGCAGAGTTCTTGACACAAACGGCTTTATTCTCGGCGCGGAAGTCGCGGCTTTAGAAGATGAAATAGCCGAATATTGCGGAACGAAATACGCCGTCGGCTGCGCTTCGGGTTCGGACGCGCTTCTTTTGGCGTTGATGGCTTTGGATGTCGGAGAAGGCGACGAAGTTATCACCACGCCGTATAGTTTTTTCGCCACCGTCAGCGCGGTTACGCGGTTGGGCGCAAAGCCTGTTCTGGTTGATATTGACCCGAAAACTTACAATCTCGACATCTCACAAATCGAGGATAAAATCACTGAAAAAACAAAAGCGATTCAACCCGTTCATCTTTACGGACAATGCGCCGAAATGGATGAATTAAACGAAATCAGCAAAAAATATGATGTTCCAATTGTTGAAGATGCGGCGCAGGCAATCGGCGCGGAAGACGGCGGAAAACGCGCCGGTGCGATGAGCGAAATCGGTTGTTTCAGTTTCTATCCGTCAAAAAATCTTGGCGGAATGGGCGATGGCGGAATGATGACGAGTGACGACGAAGCGTGGGCAAACAAACTAAAAGCGTTGCGCGTTCACGGTTCAGAAGAAAGATATTATCATAAATACGTCGGCTTAAATTCGCGGCTCGACGGTTTTCAGGGCGCAGTCTTGCGCGTCAAATTAAAATATCTCGATGCGTGGACGGACAAACGCCAAGCAAATGCCGACAATTATCGCCGACTTTTTGAAAATGCCGGTTTGACCGAACAAATCATATTGCCGTTTGAACGGGAAAATGTTCGTCATATTTATAATCAATATGTCGTCCGCGTTCCACACAAACGCGACGAACTTCGCGCATTTCTGACCGCTAACGAAATCGGCACGGACATCTATTATCCGGTGCCGCTGCATTTGCAGGAATGTTTTGCGTATCTTGGTTATCGAGCAAACGATTTTCCCGAAAGCGAAAAGGCTTCGCAGGAAACTATAGCGTTACCGATTTTTCCAGAACTGTCGGCAGAACAACTAGAATTTGTAGTCGAAAAAATTTCTGAGTTTGTCCTTAGTCATTAGTCCCTTGTCCTTTGCAATTTTCTATAAAGCAAATGACTAATGACCAAAAACAAAGGACAAAGGACAAAGGACTAATGACTAAAACTTTAGATTCATGCAAAACGTCCGTCCGCATTGGTTTGGTTGCGGCAATTATTTTCGCGTTGGTGTTTGGCTGGTTGGCGATTCGTTGGCAACTCGGCAATATGTTGGCGGAACTGACATTGCCGACTGAGCCGAACGCCGAAGATGCGGCGCGTCTGGCGATAAGTTTTGCGCCCGATGACCCGTTGGCAAATTGGCTATTCGCCAATACAAAAACTGCAACCAACGATTCCGCGGAAGGTTTAGAAAAAGTTGTCAAACTATCGCCCAATGATTTTCGCTGGTGGGTTGAACTCGGACGCGCACGGGAACAGGCGGAAAATTACGAAGCGGCGGAAAAAGCGTTTCAAAAAGCCGTCCAACTCGCGCCGCATTATACTTTTCCGCATTGGCAATTTGGCAATTTTTATTTGCGCCGAAACCGAACCGATGAAGCCTTTGCCGAACTAAAAAAAGCCGTCGAAAATAGCACGATTTACCGCGAACAGGTTTTTTCAATCGCTTGGAGCTATTTTGATAAAGACACTGCCAAACTCGAACAAATCGCAGGCGATTCGCCGATTGTCAGAACCGATTTGGTAAAATTTTACGCCATCAAAGAACGTCCCGAAGATGCGTTGCGAGTTTGGAACACGCTTTCGGAAGAAGAAAAAAAAGCAGACGCGGCAGGTGCGAATCTTATTGCGCGGGTGATTTACGACAAAGGCTTTTTGCGCGAGGCGATTGAGTTTGTCCGTCAAATCGGAATCGAACCGGATGCGAAATCTGAAACGATTCAGAACGCGGGTTTTGAAAAGCCAATCGGTGAAGCCCAAGACACATATTTCGGTTGGAAAGTTGCGCCGATTGAAAAAATGGAAGTCAAACTAGATTCCACCCAAAAGCGCGAGGGCAACCGCAGTTTGCGCGTTTCATTCAATGGTTACGCCGATGCCGCACTTAATAATATCTCCCAAATTATAACGGTTGAGCCGTCGGCGCAGTATCGTCTTAGTTTTTGGCTTCGGACGGAAAACTTAAAAAGCGGCGGCACACCGACTTTGGAAATCTATAATCCTGCTGACACTAAAAATATTGCCACCAGCGCGGCTTTTCCCGTCGGCACAAACGATTGGCAACAACTAAAAATCGAATTTACCGCGCCCCAAAACGCCGAAGCCGTCGTGCTTCGCACAACCCGCGCTTTTTGCGGAAACAGTTGTCCGATTGTCGGCACGTTTTGGTATGAGGATTTTAAGTTGGAAAAGATAAAATCGTAAATTGTTAATGGTAAATTGTTAATTGTTTTTTCAATTTACCATTAACAATTTACCATTAACAATTTACGGTTGATGATAAAAGAAATCGAAAAAACTTGGGCGAACAAACTGTTGTTCTTTCTGCTGTGCGCGACGCTTATTTTTACGACGTTGGTTTATGGCACGGTGCATCAGCCGATAATTGCTATTTTTTATTTGATTGCTGTCATTGTTGTGATTTTGTGGGCGATTGACGCATTTTCCAGCGGCGTGTTGCGCTTTAACAAAAGTCTTTTGCAGATTCCGCTTTTAGCAGCGTTTCTTTACGCTATTTTTCAGGTTATTCCGTTTGGCAGTTTGGCGGAGACGGCGGGCGTTGTCGGAATTCCGCGCACGATTTCGCTCGACCCGTTTTGGACGCAAGTTGCCGCGCTTCATTTTTTGGCGATTTTTATTTTTCTTGCCGCATCTTTGAGTTACATTGACAGCGCGAAACGTCTGCAAAAAATGGTTTTGGTGATGACGATTTTCGGCTTCGTCTTCGCATTTTTCGCCATTTTGCAAGTCGTTTTAAGTCCGCACAAAATTTACGGTATTTACGAAGTGCCGTTTGCCGTTCCGTTCGGTTCGTTTGTCAATCGGCACAATTTCGCCGCCTATATGGAAATGACGATTGCCGTTCCGTTGGGTTTGATGTTTGTCGGTGCGGTGCAAAAGGACAAACGCTTGCTGTATATAACAGCAATCGGTTTGATGGGAACTGCGCTTCTTTTGAGTGGTTCGCGTGGCGGTTTGATTTCACTTTTGGCGGAAATTTTCTTTCTCGTAATTTTAACAACTAAGACAAAAAACTCTGGACAATTCGCTTTAAAAATCAGTTTAGCGGTTTTGTTGATGGCGACAATTATTGTCGGAGCAATTTTAATCGGCGGCGAAACTTCGTTGACACGATTGGCGGAAACGGCAAATTCGGAAGATTTTTCCGCCAACCGTCTGCATATCTGGGACGTAACTCTAAATATCATCAAAAATAATCTGCCGTTTGGCGCGGGATTCGGCGCGTTTGGCGTGGCATACACGCCTTACGACACGCTCAACGGAAGCGGGCGCGTCGAACAAGCCCACAACGATTATCTGCAAGTTTTGGCTGATGCCGGCATGGTCGGTTTGATAATCGGCGGATTTTTTATCTATCAGCTTTTTCGCACGGGTTGGCAAAATGTCCAGACTCCAAACGTATTTCGGCGCGGCGTTGCCATCGGCGCACTCGCCGGCTGTTTTGCCGTTTTGGTTCACAGTTTGTTTGATTTTGTTCTGCACGTAACGGCGGTGGCGATGTTATTTATTACAATGGTTTCATTGGTTGTCGTCAGCGGCAATAAGTTTCCCGACGATGCGGAAGACTCGTCTCAACCAAACAAAAGAAAACGCCGTCCCGCGACTGTTACTCCAATTGAAAAAGGGAGAAAGTAAAAGGTAAAAAGTAAAAAGTTAAGAAAACTAAAAAGTAAAAAGTTGGAAACCAATTTTCTCAACTTTCGACTCTCGACTCTCGACTCTCGGCTTTTTTTGGATTCAGAAATCCTAACAGATACCAAATAACGCCGTGCGCGACATATGCCGAAGCGATGCCCAACAGCATATAGCGCGAATAGAGCCAGACGAGCATTCCCAAAGCGGCGATAACCAACATCAAATAAATACTGCGCCGTCCCGTGCCGACGGTTTTGAAACTCGTGTAGCGAATCGTGCTGACCATCAGTAAGCCTAAACCAGCCGCCAAAATCACAATCAAAATCGTATACAGGTTTGATAAATTTTCGGGAAGAGTATTAAGCGGCAACGGCGAGAAATATACGATTGCCGCAAGAAGTCCGGCGGCTGGCGGAATCGGCAGACCGACGAAATTTTTCTTGTCAACTTTCGGCGTTCCTTCGAGCAGAACACGCGGGCGTGTGCCTTGCAGATTAAATCGCGCCAGCCGAAAAACTCCGCACATTAGATACATAAACAAAACGAACACGCCAAAAGTATGCAGTGAACTTCCTTCGGCAAAAGCTGCGCCGATTGCCCAAGCGTAAATCAAAACCGTCGGCGCAATGCCGAATGTCAAAACGTCCGCCAACGAATCGAGTTGAACGCCGATTTCGGTTGAAGTGCGCGTCATTCGCGCCACGCGCCCGTCTAAAGTGTCGAACAAAATCGCCAACGCAATAGCTTTGGCGGCGTAACCGAAATACACCGCCGACAGTTCCGGATTTGAACCGATAATCTGAAAACCGCGCACGGAAGCCAAAACCGCCAAAAATCCCATAGCGATATTTGCCGCCGTGAACATCGTCGGAATGACATAAAGACCTTTTTTTAAGCCTCTGTGCGCTGGTTTGTTTTCTTCCATATTTGTTAAAAGTTAATCGTTAATTGTTGGCAAACAAATTGCAATTAACAATCAACAATTAACGATTAACTATTCTGTCAATCTTCCAATAATCGTTTCGCCGCCGACTACTTTATCTCCGACTTTAACGAAAATCTCGACATTTTTCGGCATCAGCAAATCAGTGCGCGAACCGAATTTTATCAGCCCGTATTTTTCGCCGAGTTCCACCGTTTCACCGGCTTTGCGCCAACAGACAATCCGCCGCGCTAAAATTCCGACAATTTGGGTGCAAACGACGGTCATCTTTTCGCCTTCAATCGTCATCGCGTTTCTCTCATTTGTCTGACTGGCTTCGTTGCTCGTCGCGGGAGCTTTTTTGCCTTGAAACAATTCTACTTTTGTAACTTTTCCCGCAATCGGGGCGCGGTTGATGTGAACATCAACCGGCGATAGAAAAACGCTAACAAATTTGCCGTTTTCGCGGTCTTCGATTCGGGTAACTTTGCCATCGGCGGCGGAAACAATAATGTCGGCTTCGGTTGGAATTGTGCGCTTCGGGTCGCGGAAAAAATACGCCATAAAAAGCGCGAGTCCGACAAATAAAGCGGCAAAAATCCAAAACTGGAAATATGCAAAAATTAAAGCAATTGCAATTGGAACTATAACAAATGGAAGTCCTTCTTTAACCATAAAAATTAGTCAGAGATTGGAAATGGATGCAAAATAATCGGACATAAATAATATAGGATAAAACCTACTGAAATAATTGAGAATTGAAATTTGAAATTTGATAATTGCTCACCTCTGACGGCAGATTTCTCAATTCTCAATTATTTTGTCGGTTTCTTTCCTAACCATAATGCGCCTCCAGATAATAAATAAAACAACATCCGACATCTAACCTCTGAAATCTATTTTCCATCTTACGTTAATTTTATGAGTTTGGAAAACAAAAAAAGCCCGATGTTATCGAACATCGGGCGCAAAGGAGGAATGTATGAAAAATATTCTAATCTCTAATCGGGAAATCTTTGGCGTAGCTGTAAGCACACCAAGCGGCAATTAAATGGACAATCCAGCCCAAAGTTCCGGCTGAACCAATCCACGAAAAGCCTGTCAAAACCAGCCAAATTATACCAATGATAATTCTGCCGTTGTAAATCTGTCCGAGTCCGGGAATCAAAAGACTTAAAATTCCTGCTATCCAAGGTTCGCGCATCTTAAAAATTACCTCCGAGTTACTTAACGACACATTTATTTGAGAAGTTCCAAAATTTTTTAGAGTTATTAAGTAACCACAAAAAATCACAAAAACAAATTCTTTTTTAAAATTTTTGTTTTTTTTGCGGCTATTTGATTTTCATATCTTGTCGCACTTCGACGATTTCCCCGCGAAAGATGCGTAATGCTTTTTTTACCAACGGATGATTTTCGGCGTATTGCCGGAGTTGTTCTTCAGTAGGATTTTCGGGCAGTTGAGGGATTTCTTCAGAAATTTCCCTTTCATAGCCGGGCGGGACAAAAGCAACCGTTTCTTTTGCCGGCGCAAAAGCCGTGCCGCCGTTTGACGATTCGATTTTTGTCGAAATCTGATTTGTGAAATTTTCGCCCAACAAAACTTCGACGATTTTTGAAGCGTTTAGAATCGGACTTAAATCGTCGCCCAACATTTGAAGTTCGCGCTCAAAAGCGTCATCAAGCCAACTATCGTCAATGTGTTCGAGTTCCTCCGCACTTATCGGCGGAAATTTTATCGGCATTGATTCAATCAAATCAAGTGCTTTTGAATTTGTTTGTGGTTCGCTGGTCGTCGAAATTGTTTCTTCACTTGAAACTTGAAACTTGAAACTTGAAACTTCTTTTGCGGGAAACGGAACTTCTTCAAGCGGAAAATCAACCGTTAAAGTTTTTTTTTCGACGGTTGGTTCGATAATTTTTTCTTCGTCAGCAATTTCGATTGGAAAATTTCCGCCTGCCAATGCGTTTTCGAGTTTTGCCAACCGTTCAAGCAGTTTTTCAATCGGCAGAACGCGGCGCATTTCAATCAATTTTATCAAACCGACTTCCAAAACGTAGCGCGGTTGTGTAGCTTCGCGCAATTTGCTTTCGGTTTCGCTGAGAGAATTAAAAAATCTTATCAAATCGGATTCGGAAAATGGCGCGGAATTTTTGTTTAATTCATCAAGGCTCAAAACCGCCGTGTCGAGCAGATTTTCCGCATCGCCCGCCATTTTGAAAATTAGCAAATCGCGGAAAAACGAAAGCAAATCGCGGCAAAAGTTTCGCAAATCCTGTCCGCGTCCGATCAAATCGTCCACGACTTTTAAGGCTTCGGCAGGTTTGTTGTCGGCAATCGCTTGAGCCGTGCGCGTCAGCATTTCCGCGCTGGCAATTCCGAGTGCAAGGGAAACGTCCTGAACGTCAATTTTTTCGCCCGAAAAACTGATAACTTGGTCAAAATTGCTCTGCGCGTCGCGCATCGAACCTTCGCCGGTGCGGGCAATTTCGCGTAAGGCTTTGTCCGATATAGAAACTTTTTCGGCTTCGGCGATGATTTTCAATCGGTCAAAGATTTTAGAAAGCGGAATGGTACGAAACTCGAATTCTTGGCAACGCGAGAGAATCGTGTCAGGAAGTTTGTGCAGTTCGGTGGTCGCCATAATAAAAGCGACATTCGGCGGCGGTTCTTCCAGAGTTTTAAGCAGCGCGTTGAACGAAGAATTGGAAAGCATGTGAACTTCGTCAATGATAAAGATTTTGTTGCGGTCGCGTGCCGGATTGATATTGATGCTTTCGATAATTATTTCGCGCACATCGTCAACGCCCGTGTGCGAAGCCGCGTCGAATTCTAAAACGTCAATCGAACGGCTTTCCGAAATCTCTTTGCACGAAGCGCAAGCGTCCGCGTCATCCGCCGCGCACGGTTGCGGATTCGGTTTGTCGGTTTTGCGGCAATTCAAGGCTTTGGCGAGAAGCCGCGCCGTCGTGGTTTTGCCGACACCGCGCGAACCGCTAAAAATATAAGCGTGATGAAGTCGGTCGTGTTCGATGGCGTTTCGCAAAGTGCGCGTTATCGCTTCTTGTCCGGTTACTTCTTCAAATGTTTGTGGTCGCCATTTTCTGGCGATAACTTGATAACTCATTTATTACTTCGGTTGAATTCTCAACAAATAACTGCAAACGCCAATCGGAACGCCGGGCGAAACGGAGATTTTTTGATTGATTTGGAGTTCGTAATTATTTATCATCGCCGGATTGCGCCCTTCGTTGACCAGCCAAAAATTGTTTTGTCCGTCGGTTATCAAACTCAGATGACGGCGGCTTATTTCGGGGTCGCCGGAGAGCGCAATATCAACCGGTTTAGATTTTGAACCGCGTCCGATGCTGATTTCGTTTTGATAAATCGGGACGACGTTTTGCCGAACCCCGCCGCGCCAGATTTCCAATTTATAAAGTTCCGGGGCGAGACGTTTTTTAACGTGCGTCATTTCTTCCAAATCTCCGGTTTGATAGGACGAAACTTGCGGCACATTCAACGATTGAACGGTTGGCGGCGGCGGTTGATTGGTAATGACCGGCTGACTTTGGACAAAATCGGGTGTCGGCAAAACCTGATTGTTCGGCGACAGTTGCGGTTGCGGTTGCGGCGGCACAGGTCGCGGCAGATTTGTTTGAGTCGGCATTTCGGTCAGATTTTTCGGGCGCGTCAAAACACCGGTCTTATTGCTCGAACTGTCGTCCCAGCTATGTTGGACGCGGACAGCACCTTCTTCGAGTGTGCCATCAACCCGCAATTCGATGGCGAAAGACTGCGTTTCCAATTTCTTTTTGCCGGCGATTTCTTTGGCTCTTTCGGCGAGAATGTGATAAAGACCTTGTTCGAGTCCGCGCCGTTTCGCGCCTTGCCAATTTTTATCGTCGGCTTCGCTCAGAAAAATTATGTATTCGGTTGGAATAATCGTCGTGCCTTGCGGCAACGGCACAATCTCGCGTTGCATCACTTCTTCCACCGCTTTGGCGATTTTGACGATAAATTCTTCCGACTGACTGCGCGGTTTTACTTGGGCATCGCGGGCGGCATCTTCCAAAACCTGCTCCGCCGTTTCGCCGTCTATCCAACGTCTGACTTTATCCAATACGCTCAACTTTTTTACCTCGAAAATTTTATTGTATCATCACCATTCACTGATTTTCCGCTAATCCAACCTTCTTTAGCCGAATCGTTATCCGGTTGATTACTGCCCTGTTCAATTATTACTACCTTGTGCCAATTACTATCCGAACTTACTATTTTCAAACGCGAATCTTTGGTAACAAGCCCAACCTGCTCAGAATTTCTGTTCGGCTCGGAGCGTAAATTTATATTCATCAACGCAACTGCTTCTCGTGTCGAGAAAGGATTTGTTACTGAAGGCAAAATCCCGCGTCCGCGCAAATAATTATGCGTCGCAAAAAGAATTCCGGCAAACGTGGCGATAAAAATTAAAAAAATAGCAAATCGGCGCAAGAAACTTCCTTTGCGTTTCGGCGGTGCTTCGTAAATTATTTCTTGTTCTTGACGAGGATAATTTTCGACAACTTGCGGTTGCGGTTTGGGGAGCGAATTTTCTTTTTCCAACTGCACAACCAACGGCAGATGATTAGCGGCTGAAAGATTCGGATTTATTTTCAAGTCGGAAGTATTAAAACGCGGACGTTGTGGCGCAAGCGGCGTGTAACCTTTGGCAATGTGCGGTTGCGGAAT
>MWWA01000442.1_pt1 | contig 10853 bp, 7 predicted proteins | sample 1047341 | NCBI WGS metagenome assembly MWWA01 (sample SAMN06349978, study PRJNA376086) | soil metagenome | isolation source: MS5-1 sample Antarctic (ecotone) soil | place: Antarctica | collected 2015-01-13
AGCAGTGCCTTCAAATTCACTAAATATTTGTTCGTAAGTCTTACCCAGTATATTAGCCAGCACATTTAACCTACCCCTATGCGCCATACCCAGAACAACTTCCCTTACACCATATTCTGCTGCTGTATTTATAATACTATCCAAAGCAGCTATTGTAGTTTCGCCGCCTTCTAATGAAAATCTTTTTTGTCCAATATATTTTGTGTGAAGGAACTTTTCAAAAATGACTCCGTGATTTAACTTTTCTAAAATTCTTCTTTTGATATCATTGCTTATTGGCTTTAACATACTGTCTTCAAATTCCTTTTCCAGCCAATCAAGCTTATCCTGCCTGGTTATATATTTATATTGAATACCAACACTGGATGTATAAATTTTTTTAAGCTTTTCAATAATTTCATTTAGCGTTGCTTTACCTAAACCTATAAATGAACCTGCAGCAAAAGAAGACGAAAGATCTGCATCAGATAATCCAAAAAAATTTAAATCGAGATTGGCACCCCTGTCTTTCCTGGCCCTGATAGGATTGGTATTAGCAATCAAATGACCTTTATAGCGATAGGCAATTATAAGATTATAAACGGCAAACTCTTTTGTCATATCGCCTGCAGATTCCACAACTGCAGCATCTTTGTCAGTAACTGTGTGACCATTTCCATGTGACAAGGCAAAATCAAAGCCTTCAAAAAACTTGCGAAATTCAGGATCTACATTCTCAGGATTTTGAACATAATCCCTGTATAAATTCTCTATGTAAGAAGGGTGTGAATGAGTTATATATGAAAAATCCTTCATGAAGGGGAAAATTTGGATTGAACTTAAGTTTAGGGAGGCAAATATCGGTCAAAATAAACTGAAAACAGCCAAAGGCATTCCTTAGCCTAAGGCAGAAAGAGGTGGTTGATTGATCATTAAACTACAATAGTTTATAATTTGCATGCTTTTTCAGCAAATTGGGTGTCTATATTAGCAGCTTTTGGTAAAAAGAAATGTAAAATCTCTCCATTCAAAGCATAAATTCAAAATGTTTCCCCTACTTTTGCCTCCCAAATTTCAGATTCATGGCTAATCATCAGGCAACAAAGAAAGATATGCGTCAGTCGGCTAAACGTCGTGAACGCAACCGCTATTTTGGCAAAACAACCCGTAATGCCATTCGTGATATCAGAACAATTGAAGAAAAAGCTGCCGCTTCGGAAAAACTTCCTGAAGTGATTTCTATGATTGATAAACTGGCAAAACGTGGTGTTATTCATAAAAATAAAGCCAGCAACTTAAAAAGAAAGCTTACTAAAAGAACAAATGCTTTAGCATAATAACATTTATTTCATTATTAAAGCGTTCACTTGTGAACGCTTTTTTTATTGCCACACCTATTTTACAATAGTTTACAAAGCCATTCTTAAATTAGCAGTATGCGTAATCTTGTTTTACTTTTATTGGTAATGACTTCAATTTCTTCAAAAGGTCAAAAATTTACAACCCGTTTCGAAAGTTCCGGAGGTAAAGAATCAGCAACTTATCACGAGGTTATTGAATGGTGGAAAAAATTAGATGCAGCTTCACCCATTTTACACGTGCAGGAAATGGGAGTAACAGACGCAGGTTATCCGTTGCACCTGGTTATGGTTTCAACAGATAAGGATTTTAATCCTACCTCTTTAAAAAAGAAAGGCAGAAATATTATTCTTGTAAATAATGGCATCCATCCCGGCGAACCTGATGGTATTGATGCGAGTATGATACTGGTGAGAGAAATTACAGAAGGAAAATACAAACTACCTTCTTCAGTAGTGCTGGCTATAATACCAGTTTATAATATTGGTGGTGCATTAAACAGAAGTAATAATTACAGAATAGATCAAAATGGTCCTGTTGAAAAAGGGTTTAGAGGGAATGCACAAAACCTGGATCTGAACCGGGATTTTATAAAGATGGATTCCAGGAATGCTTTTTCATTTGCTAAAATTTTTCATTACCTGGATCCTGATGTTTTTGTAGATAACCATGTAAGTAATGGTGCAGATTATCAGCACGTAATGACTTTAATTGCATCGCAACATAATAAACTGGGTGGTATAATGGGTGAATTTTTAAATCAAACTTTTGAACCTGCATTATACTCCATGATGCAGAATAAAAACTTTCCTCTTGTTCCTTATGTAAATCATTTTGGTGAAACGCCTGAAAAAGGATGGCCCGAATTCTGGGATAGCCCCCGCTATAGCAGTGGCTATGCAAGTTTATTCAATTCGTTTGCATTTGTTCCCGAAACACATATGCTAAAGCCTTATCCACAAAGAGTAGAAGCAACAAAAGCATTAATGGAAAGTTTTATAGAGTTTACAGCTTTCCATGGTAAACAAATTATACAAATACGCCAGCAAAATAAAAAGCAACAGCAAACACAATCATCCTTTGCATTACACTGGAAGCTTGATTCATCAAGATCATCGCAAATTTTATACAAAGGATACGAAGCAGGTAAAAAAAAGAGTGATGTAACAGGACTTGAAAGATTATTTTATGATCAAACAAAACCTTTTGACATAAAAGTTCCTTTTTATAATTTTTATATTGATACTTTTTCTGTTACAACACCCAAAGCATATATAATTCCGCAGGGATGGTGGAAGGTAATTGAACGGCTTAATGCAAACAATGTTCAATTACAAATACTGGTAAAAGATACAGTTCTGGAAGTTGAATCATACAGGATCACCAGCTACCAGGCATCAGCCCGTCCCTTTGAAGGACATCATTTAAATACTAAAGTGCAGGTAGAAAAGAAGACAGTTCCTGTTTCATTTAGAAAAGGAGATTATTTAATTCCAATGAACCAGGCTGCTAATAGATTTCTTATTGAAGTATTGGAGCCACAAGCCGAGGATAGTTATTTTGCATGGAACTTTTTTGATCCCATACTTGGCCAAAAAGAAGGTTATTCTGATTATGTTTTTGAAGAAACAGCTGCTGAATTATTAAAATTAAACCCTGACTTAAGAAACAAATTAGAAGAACGAAAAGCATCTGATACAACCTTTGCTCAAAATGCAAGGGCGCAGTTGAATTTTATATTTCAAAATTCGCCTTATTACGAACCTGCACATATGCAGTACCCGGTGTTTAGAAAAATGAAATGATCATCTTATTGATTTTAATTTCAATTACAACATTGATTCAGATCGGTTTAATATCAGATACACACAATTATTTAGATGATGCCGTATTTAAGCATTTTGATAAATGTGATGAAATATGGCATGCAGGTGATTTTGGTACAGGAGAGATTGCTGACCAACTAAAAAAGTTTAAACCATTAAAAGGTGTTTATGGAAATATTGATGGTTATGATATCAGGAGTATTTATCCTGAAAAGCTTGTGTGGTTATGTGAGGAAGTTAATGTGTTTATGGTTCATATAGGTGGTCATCCTTCACGTTATGCAAAAGGGATAAAGCAACAATTAGTTGAGGAAAAAGCAAAACTTTTTATATGCGGACATTCCCATATTCTAAAAGTGATCTATGACAATCAAATAAGTTGTTTACATATGAACCCCGGTGCTGCTGGCAAACAAGGGTGGCATAAAATAAGAACCATCATTCGTTTTAAGATTGATGGTTCTGGTATCAAAGATTGCGAAGTGATTGAATTAGGAAAAAGAGGTATTTAATACCAGCCTCTTCCGACTCCTATTTCTCTAAATGGCCAGGGAATAGAAGCTACAATAATTAATAAAGCAAGAATGTAAAAAATGGCTGTTCTTCTGTGTTTGATATGATGAGGCAGATCTTTTTTGCCTTGAGCCTTGCCAATATGAAGTAATATTATTGCTATAAGCATTCCAACTAAATGCTCAACTGCAAAAAATCGCGCAGTGGGTTCTCTCATGGCTTCTCCCATACCACCATGAACCTGTATTTGCTTATAACCCCATGATCCGACAAAATATAAATAAATACCTATAAGTAACATAATGTCTGCAGTTATAGTTAGGAAAAGTCCAACACGTTGATCGCCATGAGTGAAGTTTCTTGTTCCAGCTCCCAGGCTTCTGAAAATTGCAATTAGTAATAGAAGCAGTACAATCCAACGTCCAAAACTATGAACGTGTAATAATGCATTATATAAATCCATTGAAGTTGCTTTTGGTTTAGTTCAAAACTACAACAGAAACAGTTGCCAAGTGCAGGCTCAATATTGTTATTAATCGTGTATAATACAGAAGACACTATTACAATTCTTCATCTCCCATACATCTTTTTAAATAATATGCCATAAATACACAAAAAGCCAATACACTGATGCTGAAATAACCAAGCCAGTTATAATGATCAATTTTTTTTGTTATAGCGTCATTTGTTACAATTAAACCTGCAATAAAAGATGCACTTCCTACAAACAGTTGTTGCAATGAAGAGTTCAGGCTCATAAAACTGCCCCTGTATTGAGGCTCTATTACATTACTGATCATTGCCTGAGCTGCTATAGACCTGCCATTTGACACAACGAACCATAATCCTGTTATGATCAATACATAATAAAAAGCAATAGATGGCATATTTGTAATCAGCCATACAAAAGGTAAAGTCAGTAAAGCGCAATAAGTAAATATGCGCAATTTGCCATACTGGTCTGCAAGTTTGCCGAACATAGGTGCAGAAAATAAAGTTGCTGTCCCTCCTACTACATACAGCAATGGGATTTCATTTTTTGTAAATCCAACATTAAATTCCAGGTAAGGATTAATAAATGGGATGATCAAAAAATGACCAAACCAAAGCAGTGCAGAAAATACAAGTGCCACTAACGTTGTTTTTCTCGAAAAAATAATAATAAAAGCTTCTGTTAGTTTTCTTTTGCCATTTGCTTCAATATGTCCTCGCATTGAAGGAAGGTATTTGAAAGTAAATGGTATTAAAACAAATCCCATAAATGCTACTAATATAAAGGGGGCATGCCAGCTAAAGATATTTGCTATGTATAAACTTAGAGGAATTCCTACTATGGAAGCAACAGAAAATGCTGCCATTAAATAACCCATAGCCCTTCCTCTTTTCTCGTATACAAAATAATCAGCGACAATAGAAAGCACCTGTGCACCAATCAATCCTCCGAATAAACCGGCAAGTATTCTTGCTGCAATTAAAAAATTATAATCGGGTGCTATACCACATAATAAAGTACCTGCAATAAAACCAGTATAACCAAACAAAAGGCTTTTCTTCCTGTCGAAATTATCAATAACAAAAGCAGCTATAATACCAGACGCAAAAGCTGCATAAGAATATGCAGATACTATAAGTGCAAATTGCTGAGTTGAAATATGAAAATATGGAATCAGGTAATTACCTAATGGCATAATGATCATAAAATCCAGGATATGTGTAAAGTTGATTGCTGCTAAAAGAAAAAGGAGAGTTTTTTCATTCCGGTTCATACAGAGGTGCAAAGTTATTATAAACTAAACCGCCAAATGAAATAGATATATTTAATAGGTAAAATAATAATAGCTATTACTTTTCATTCATTTCCATGATACCTACCCAATTATCAGAAGTTCCTTTCAACATGATTTCTTCTACTTTTGAATGAAAAAAATCAGCTGTTGCATCTTCGGGATTAATGCGGGTAACTTCCCCAAAGGCTTTTTTTGCATCTTCAAAAGATTTATTGATATAATTAATCATGCCCGCATTAAAAACCTCAAGGGTATTGATCTTACTTTGCAATTCTTTATTATGATTTCCACTAAAGCATTCATGGATCCTGACTGGCTTTTGTTTTCCTTTTAACTGTACTAAACCAAGATGACGAAGATGAAATTGTTCGGTATCTTCTATTTGATGCAAGCTGGCATCGCTTAATATAATACTTGCTTTGTAATATTTTGTAAGGCTTTCAATACGTGCTGCTGTGTTTACCGTATCAGATATTGTTGTTGCGTCCAAACGATCCTTATCGCCGGTGATGCCCATTATTAACGGGCCGGAATGCATCCCTATCCCAATAAATATTTCTGACAAGTTTTGAATTGATCTGCTATCATTTAATTCTTTTAGCGATAACTGCATTTCTACCGCAGCTGATAAAGCATCTTTAGCATTACCTGGAAAAATAGCCATAATGGCATCACCTAAATATTGATTTATAAACCCTTTATTTTTCCGGATTATGGGACCCATTTTTTCATTAAAAGAACAAATGAACTGGAAGTTTTCTTCCGGGGTCATGCTTTCTGATAAGGTTGTATAATTTCTGATATCAGAAAAAAGAACAGTTACTAATTTTTCTACCTGGTCGCCCAGTTTTATATCAGTAATTAATTTATGACCAAGCGAATCAATAAATTCATATGGCACAAACTTGCCTGTTACTTCATATAAGCGACGCATTGCCTCTTCTTTCTCTTTTGCCTCCTTTATGTTTTTTTCATATAATAAAGCACTTTCAATGGCTGCAGATGATTGTAATGCAAGTGTTGTTAAAAGTTTGAGATCTGCTGCTGTGTATTCCGTTTGCTTCTCACTGGCAAGTATAAGCGCACCCATTATACGATGCTTTACCTTTAATGCTGAATAAATAACGGCTTTAATTTCTGGTTTAAGAATTCCTGCTTCTATTAATGGATTTGTATCTGTAATAATTTCTGACTGCCCGCTCATTACAAGGTTGAGTAATAGTGGCAGCTCCTGGTTTACTTTATTCTGTTCAAAAAACAAATCTCCAACAACAGCAGTGGTTTCTAATTTTCGGTTTACCTCATCCCACAAAACAACAACACCATGATGGGATTGAATAACCCTGTTTGCTTCTTCTAATGTTATTTGAGCAATAGCATTGGGATCAATGGTTTGAGCCAGTTTTTCTGAAAAATTAAATATCAGGTTTAACTCCTGGTAAGAATGTAATACTTCGCTGCCGAGCCTTTTCTTTTCTATTTCTTTATTACATAAAAGCTGGAGCAGTGATGTAGCTACATCAATATTTACTTTTCCATAAATGATCCCAATAATATCATCATCAAGTTTTACAGGTAAGGATTGATATTGTTTTTGGTAATCAATATATCCCAATAAACAGTTACCTTTTTCATCTTCAATCCAGCCACCTGAGTTATTCAAATCCATTATGGATTCAAGCAAATTATTAATCCCATCTTTCCTGATAATATTTTTTAAATTAATCTTGCTCATGCTCCTTATTAAGATTTTATTCTACTATTTGCAATACTTCTTTTGCTTTTGCCAGGATTATCTCCGGATCAAAAGGTTTAGTCATATAAAGATCTGCACCTACTTCTTGTCCCCTCTGCCTGTCCAGCTCCTGGCCTTTAGCTGTCAGCAACACAATAAAAACATTGTCCATTTCTAATTCTTTTTTTACTTTCCGGCAAACTTCCATTCCATTCATTTTCGGCATCATTACATCTAAAAAAACTAATTGTGGTTTTTCGGCTTCTATTATTTGCAAAGCCTGTTCACCATTTTCAGCTGTTAAGAAACTAACACCCTCATCTTCCAATTCTTCTAAGGTTTGTTCTATGAGCATACGGATATGTGCTTCATCATCAACAATCAAAAGTTTTTTTTCCATAATTCGTCTTTTTCTACTTTAGTATATTTTATTGATACATTAAAAACAATACGTTTTCCAATCCTTTTTCAAACCTGATGGTTTTCATAATTTCCTGCCTGCCACTTTTTACAGAATTTAATATTATGATATCAGGCTGTGTATCTATTGCCTGTTGCACTATCTGGGTACCATCAGATTCTACAACATTATAACCTTTTGCCTCAAGCACATCTGATAGAGATCTTACGGCAGTACTGTCTTCATCAACCACCAACACTTTTCTTTTAGATTTACCCTGGTCAAGCAAACTCCCCACCTCGGTAAATAGTTCGGCTGTATTAATCGGTTTTGTTAAATAACGGTCAACACCAATGCGGAAACCTCTTGCCTTATCTTGTACAATTGATAAAACAATAATAGGAATGTCCATAGTGGATGGATCATTCTTAAGAATGGCAGCAACATCAAATCCATTCATCTCGGGCATCATTATATCCAATATTATTAGATCAGGTCTGTTCTTTCGGATTTTTTCCAATGCATCTTTTCCATTACCTGCTTCTTCAATATTATATCCGGCTTCTGTTAGTTCCTGGTTTAACAGGGACCTGATTGAATCATCATCATCCACAACTAAAATGGTAGAATTTTTTCCAATTACCTTAAAATGAGAATGATTCATCTGCTCTTTCAACTGCTTTAGCAATTGGTTTAAATGCAAAGGCTTTTTAATTTCTTCTTTTACTACAGGTAATGCAAAAGAAAACTTGCTTCCTTTCCCAATTTTACTTTCAAGCCAAATTCTGCCACCATGATGCTCAATAATTTCTTTGCAAATGGGCAATCCTAATCCGGTTCCCTTTGGTTTATCTGTTAGTGTGTCCCCACCAACTTGTTTAAATTGCTCAAAAACAGCATCAAAATCTTCTTTTGCTATACCAATTCCTGTATCTTCTATTTCAACAATTAATTCCTTCTTCTTTTGAAAAATATTACAACTCACCGTACCTGAATCTGTGAATTTCACTGAATTTGAAATTAGATTGATAATAACCTGTATCAATTTATCCCTGTCACCTGCAATTTTGGGAAGATCATTATTAATATGTTTTTTAAGTTTCAGTGGTTTTGTTTCAAACAATGACGATGTAGCAGCAATGGCCCTTTCTGCAACTTCTGTAATGGAAACATCTTCCATATTCCATTCCATCTTACCGGCCTCTATTTTGGCAAGATCCAATACATCATTAATTAAATGAGTCAACCTTTCACCTTCAGCTATTACAACATTTAAATTTTCATTTATCTGGTTAATTACTTTTCCTGTTTTAGGATCATCCTGATTTACAACAGGAAAAATCTTTTCATCCAATCGCTTACGAATAATTTTTGTAAAGCCCAAAACAGAAGTTAACGGAGTTCTTAATTCATGACTAACAGTCGATAAAAATGCACTCTTAGCTTCATTGGCTTTTTCAGCAGCTTTACTGGCAGACTCCGCTTCGTTTTTAGCAAGTTGTACATCTTCAAATAATTTTGCATTGCGCAATGCAACACCAACTGAAGCTGCAATTGTTGATAAAAGTCTTTTGTCATTTTCATCAAACCTGTTTTCTTGTTCAGTACTTTGCACACTTAGCACACCTATATATTCATCACCCACCGGTATGGGAACGCCTAAATAAGAAGCTGCAGGTATACCTAACATGGAAACACCAAGCTGTTTTCTAAATTCCTGAATGTTTCTGTTAATCAGTAATGAGTCACCTGTAAGTATGATCTGAGATGTCAAACCTTCACCTAAATTCATAGGTTTTAATTCATCACCAAATTGGTAAGGGAAGTAAATGGTTTGTGTTTTTTGATCTAATAATGCCAGGTAAACAATATTTGCTTTGAAAAGATCTTTTAATTGATCGCCTACAAGTTGTATTAGGTCGTTTGGATTTAACTGTGATGCAATGGCTTTACTTATATTATTTACTGTTGTCAATTCAGAAGCCCTTTGTTTGGCTTCACCCAGCAACCTGTTGGTTTCATCAAATAACCTGGCATTTTCCAATGCCACACTCATACTGTTCGTTAGTGTAGTTAAAAGTCTTATATCTGCTTCACTAAAGGCATTTTCAATATCAACATTTTGTAAACTAACAGAACCTTTAACTACATCTCCAACAACCATGGGTACAAACACTGCTGATTTGGGTGGTTGTCCTTGGGTAACACCTGAGCCTCCAAATTTTTTAGCAGTTTCAACATAATCCCTATTTATGATCAAAGGGCGCCTGGAAAAGATCAGTTCCTTATTAGCCCAATTAAATGGTCTTGGCTCACTAAATAATTTTTCACCTTTTTCAATAGCATATCTCCATGTTTCATTTCCACTTTGATGATCAAAAGTTCTAATTACAACAGTTTGAATATTGAATAAATTACATAAACGATTACCAACAGTTTCATAAATGGCCTGCATATCAATTTCTTTAACCAATCCTTCCTGCACGCTATTTATAACTGCCAGTTCTGCAGTACGTTGTTCTGTTTCTTTTAATAACCGGTGAGTCTCATCAAATAAACGTGCATTCTCCAATGCCACACTCATGCTGTTGGTAAGTGTTGTTAAAAGCCTTACATCAGATTCTGTAAATGCATTTTCTATATCTACATTCTGAAGACTTACTGATCCTTTAACTACATCACCCACAATCATAGGAACAAAAACTGCAGATTTAGGAGGAGTACCTTTAGTAACGCCGGTACCTCCGAATTTTTTGGCAGTTTCCACATAATCCTTATTTATATGCAGTGGCTGCATTGTATTAATTAAACGCTGGTTGGCCCAATTAAATGGACGTGGTTTGCTGTATAAACGAACACCTTTTTCAATTGCATATTGCCATTGTTCATTACCACTTACATGGTCGAATGTGCGAATGACCAGTGTTTGCGTATCAGGGAACAGATTACATAAACGATTGCCAACCAACTCGTATATAGCCTGCATATCCATTTCTCTAACCAATCCTTCCTGCACGCTATTTATTACCGCCAGTTCTGCAGTTCGTTGCTCTGTTTCTTTTAATAAACGATTGGTTTCATCAAACAGTCGTGCATTTTCCAACGCCACACTCATGCTGTTTGCAAGAGTTTCTAAAAGTCTAACATCCGAATCAGAAAATGCATTTTCAACATCCATATTTTGAAGGCTTACATACCCCTTTACCTCATTGCCTGCAAGTAATGGAACAAATAATAAAGTTTTTGGCATTTCA
>MWWA01000443.1_pt1 | contig 10838 bp, 11 predicted proteins | sample 1047341 | NCBI WGS metagenome assembly MWWA01 (sample SAMN06349978, study PRJNA376086) | soil metagenome | isolation source: MS5-1 sample Antarctic (ecotone) soil | place: Antarctica | collected 2015-01-13
TGTCTAGGATATCTTGTTTTGTAAATTTATGAGTCACCATTAGTTGATACAAATGTTGCTGCAATGGATGACCTGCAACAGTTACTTGAATATTTAGAAAAGAATGAAATAGAAAAGCTCCTTATTTCTACACAAATCATCATTGCTCCCGGCTATCAATTTAAAATGATTAAGGGATTAGTTACAAATTTCCACCAGCCAAAATCAACATTGCTTTTACTCGTAGCCGCCCTTGCAGGTAACAAATGGAAAGAAATATATGAATATGCGCTTGATGAGAACTTCCGCTTCCTGAGCTATGGCGATGGGTGCCTCATCTCAATTTGATAAAGAAATTATTTCTCTATGGTTACGGGAGTACCAACCGGTATGTAGCTATAAAGGTCTTTTGCTTCGGAATATTTCAGCGATACACATCCATCTGTCCAATTTTGGAAATAATCAACTGTCCATTCCTCCTGTGGCCGCGTAGCATGGATTGCAATGCCACCACCGATGCGGGCATAACGTGGGACTATTCCTTTGGATTTTCTTGTATTAAATTTTTGGACGCTTTCCTCGTTCGGATAATCCAGGAGCAATTCATAACCCCATTTTGGATGTATCTTTTTTAATACTACCCGGAAGTCTCCTTCCGGTGTTCTTTTATCACCTTCCATAAATTTATCACGCAGATCGCTGCTCCCAAATACGCAGGGATAAGTAGCATACCAACCCTCGCTGTCATACACTTTCAATTCATAATTTTTCTTGGAAACTATAATGCTATATTCAATTGCTGCTTCGCTTTTCAAGGTCTTGACGGGAGAACCGATAGCAGCTTCCAGGTGAAAATTGCCGGGAAGAAAAGCCATTGACAATAATGAAAAAAAGATAGCCGGGGATAGTATAGTGGTACGGGTGTTCATATCAAAAAAGCTTACTGCAATATATTTCAAACGAAGGCTGTATCAAAATTATTTGAGCCTTTACACGTTTGATTTAACTTTTTTTTGAACAGTACTTTTGGGACACGTATTATTCCCAACGGGCTCCGGATTTCTCCTCTGCACGTTTCACACGCTTAGTGATAACAATACTGATCTCGTACAACAGTATTAATGGCACCGCAACGATCATCTGGCTTGTCCAGTCGGGGGAAGGCGTGATGATAGCGGCTATCAGCAGAATGGCGATAAAAGCATATTTACGCGACGACTTTAAAAACTGCGGAGTAATCAACCCGATCTTTGCCAGCACAAATGCAAGCACGGGTAATTCGAAAGCGATACCACAGCCAAGGATAAGTGAAGTAAGGGTATCAATATAATCATCAAGCGTTGGAAGGTATTGATAAACTCCGACCGTACCCAATTGAAAATTTGCCAGAAAATTAAAAGTAAAAGGAGCAAGCAAAAAATATCCAAAGGCTGCGCCGGTAAAAAAACAAAGTGAAACCCACCAGATGCTGCCCTTTGCATAAGATACTTCCTTAGGAGTAAGTGCAGGTTTTACAAATCGCCATAGCTCCCAAAACAAATAAGGAAAAGCAACGATAACAGCTCCAAGAAATGAAATGGAAATGGCTGACATAAAGGGGCCACTAACGGTGCTTCCCAATAATTTAATGTCTATGGGTGGCATGCAGAGAACATCCCCCAGGTGAAGGTACTCTCCAAACCTGCACAGCGCAGCGTAAGTAACAAAATCCTTTTTTGCGGGAGCAAAAACTATGTAGTCAAATACCCAGTCAACATAAACGAATACCGCAATCCCAATAACGAGGAGTACAATGGCCACCCGGACAAGATGCCAGCGAAGCACCTCCAGGTGATCAACAAAACTCATTTCTGTATCAGTGGTATGCTGGCCCCTGATCTTTTTAAAAAATGCTTTTCTTTCTGAAGTCTCGCTGCTCAAAAGTTCATGTACTGTTTAGAGTTTGCAAATATAATCAGGATGAGAGTAAGCAGAAGTGATAGTTTGAACCTGCCGGAGCCGGATTTTTCTGCTGACTCCTAAACATTGTGCGAATTTCATTTTTATACAGATTTCTGACAGGAGATTCCATATAATTTTACATGTTTATAAAAAAACCGGGTTCAGATTTCACCTGCCCTGCTCACAGAGTAATCTGCAAATTTTAACTTTCTTCCAAATTCGTTTCCAGCGTGATATCGGATTTCAGCAATTTACTTACGGGGCAATTTTCCTTCGCCTCCTTCGTGCATTCGTCAAATTTTTCCTTACCAATGCCTGGTACTTTGGCTTTTAGCGTTAATGCAGATTTTGTAATGCCGTCGTCCCCCAGGGTGATTTCGCACCTGGTTTCCAGGGATTCTGCTGTAAAGCCCGCAGCCTGCAGTACAAAGCTGAGCTTCATAGTAAAACAGCCTGCATGGGCTGCTGCAATAAGTTCTTCAGGATTCGTTCCCGGGCCTTCTTCAAAACGCGATTTATAAGAGTATTGGGTTTTGTTCAGGATGGAACTTTGGGTTGTTAGCGAACCCTTACCTTCCTTCCCGGTGCCCTCCCAATATGCTGTTGCATTTCTGATCATAGTTTTTATATTTTAAAAAAGTAAACAATAAAATTTATTGAGGAAATTCTGATGATGAAACTCTTACAATTCCCCTGCCATTTATAAGGTGCCATGTTTTAAAATCCTGCGGGGCATCAAGGCCATCTCCATCCAGGATGTGCGTTTTTGTCCGGATGCGAACGGATTTATCTGTATAAAATTCCTCACCCGTCCTTGCCCTGTCCCACCAGAGCTCATCACAATACAGTGTGTCGCCTTGAATATTAAATACTACTACGCTATCCTTTAAAAAGACCTTGCTTTCGGTTTCGAGGTATTTCCCATAGTGTGCATCCATTTTGCTTTCTACCTGCAGGGAGTCGTCAAAAAAATCTGTGTGCAATGTCTTTGTAAATTCAATATAAGGTACCGCTTCCTGGTGACGGAGCATGTATGGCGCCTTTAATATGGCTTTGGTTTTTTCGCCCAGTGTATAAACAATATTCACATCTTTTGCTTCTTCTATGGCAATACCCTTCAGGGATATTTCGTCTATTTCTTTCAAGGTATTTTCGCAGCCGAAGATAAAAATGCAGCTCAGAAAAGCAGCAGCAAATAATGATATTTTATTAGATAAATATTTTTCCATATTCAGATAAAATATGTCTTTTCTTTAGCCGGATAAATCAACATTCAAGGAAGGGGCAAATTTTGCAACTGATAAAAAATAATCTCCCGAATCCCGGGTCATCATTAAGGTTAGTTGAATTTACGGCGCTGAAACCAGTTGCGGTCGCTCAGTGTAAATCCTACACCTACTTTAAAGGTATTTTCCTGGATGTTGATACTGTTATTGCCCCGCTTTCCATATTCGAGTGATAAATTTAAAAAACTGTATTGATAATCATAAAAGCTATGTCTCACTTTCAGCGGGAAGGTACCACCCAGCGTAATAGTATATAGCGGAAGATCTACGCCAGGGGAAATATAATCTGTACCAAAGGATACGCCGGCACGATAACGCACATTATTAAAATATTTTCCGGACCCTTCCGGAGTAGGATATAATTGAATCCCAACCCTGCCCGTCCAGCTATTTTTCAACTGGTCTGCTTCCCCGAAAAAACGGTAGGTATTCCAGTTAGTTGTTTCAAAATCTGCGCCCAGTATTACGTGTTCTTTGTTCAGTGTAAATCCGGCGCCAAAAGTTGCCGGAAGATGAACGACTCCTTTCTGATCAAGCACTTCATATACGCTATCAATTTTATCAACTGCGCCAGTATTGCCATTGAAATTAAATGTTTCAACGCTATAGTCTTTATTAGCAGAATAGTCCTTAGCCAGCCTTCCATAAGCACCGATCCGCAACAAGCCCCTTTTTTCTTTTTTATCTTTATTCAGCTCAATAGTATATTGGATACCCGTATTCAGAAACACACCACCAAACCTTGTCTGGTTGTCATAATTCGCATTGTAATAATAAACCGAATCATAAAAAAGCACTTTGCTGTTGTAATCTTTTGCGCCGAATAAATACCCGGTGTTTACACCAAAACTAAAGTTCTTCAACTTCAAACCCATTCCAACAAAAGCTTCATTCACGCCGCCGTTTCCCTCATAAAGCGTCGCAACACTATCAATCGTATTCCGTGTAAAAGAGTTGATCTTATAGTTGATCTTGCTGATTGGCCTGAGGCCAATTGCAAGTCCCCAACCCGTATTGTTGGCCAGCGCTTTTTTATTGCCGGAAAGTAAAGGAAAAGCTACCTGCAGGTACGAGATAATACCATTATTTGACTTAAACGTCCCTAAAGGATCGTTGCTCTGTACAACCCGCCCCGCATACTCTACTCCCAGATCGAGGGTCGTATAAATAATATTGCCATAAGAAGCAGGGTTTGAATTATTGATAGTAACGGGATCAGCAAAGCCGGCGGAAACGCCGCCCATGCCACGGTTAAATACATTCCCCGGAGTTGAAAGATTTCCGATACCGTACCTTGAATAAGGTGAATTTTCCTGACTAAAACAAAAGATGGGGAAGGCAAAAAATAATAAGCAGATAAGTCTAAGTCCTGGCATCATGATTCTGTTCGCTAATAGCATACAACCCCTTAAAAAGCAAATCGGGGTCGGCAAATATCTTACTTTTAAGAAGATGCGCAAAAAAGGCAGTATCACCCCCGGTTAAAAGCACGTTAAAGTTCCTGTATTTCATTTGATACCTTTCTACTACACCATCAATCTCAGTTGCCAGCCCGTAGAGTACGCCACTTAGCAGATTAGTTTTGGTATCATATCCGATGAGCGGAAAATCCCACTCGGCTTTTATAAGTGGAAGTTTTGCGGTGTAATAATTCATCGCCTTAAAGCGCATTTCCATACCGGGAGAAATGCTGCCTCCAAGAAAGCTATGGTATTGGCTGATAAAATTATAAGTGATGCAGGAGCCTGTACTGATAACGAGATTGTTTTTTTTGGGATAATAATGAACTGCAGCCGCACAAAGGGCAAGCCGGTCTGCACCGATTGTTTCCGGTTTCGGAACCGATGTAGTGAATGGCAAATTGCTTGAAGCATTTAATAAATGAAACGAAGTCTTCTCCCTGAGTATTTGTTCAATGCTTTCATTATGATCTATCACGGATGAAAGAATACTGTTACCAGGTTGAAACCTATTTAATAACTCTTTAATAGTTTGTGCAGACGTATCTGGCAGATCAGCTATTTCCTGCAATTCATCATCCTGAAATATTGCATATTTCAGCCGGGTGTTTCCGAAATCAAAACAGATAGTAGAATTATCCAAAATGGAACTGCGGGATTTAACTATATAAACGTACGGCTAAGGTATATTAAAAGAGCTGAGGTTTTTGAAATGACCATTCATCCGGATCTTTTTTTTAAGGGCTTCCATTTCTGCTACTACCGGCAGCACTTTGGTCAAATGCCGCTTGAGATATTCCTGCCGCTGCAGTTCATTCGTAATGGAGAGCAATTCATATTCTCCTTCCAGCGTGAGGCCTGCATGATGAGCAACATCATAACTCGTAAGTTGTTTTTCCTTTTTTAGAAATGGTTTTTTTATCTGCAGTAGCCGGTGTAATTCTTTTACGGCGGCCACAACTTTTTCCATTAACAATTGTTTTCCACTAGTGCTATCTTCGAGATGACTGACTATGGCCCCACTGTACAATTTTTCAGGAACATCTTTAATGACTTCCAGTATACGAAAAATACTTTTTCCTCTCGTGCGGATATCCATTTCACCATTGTCATAAGTTTTAGTAATCTCTGTAATGTCAACAAGACTGCCTATTTCGTTCATTTTATTATCAATGACGACAGGTATGCCAAATGGTTTATTTTGTTCTGAGCATTCGGTGATTAGCTGCTTATACTTTTGCTCGAAGATGTGAAGGTTAACATCTTCACCCGGATATACAACAATTGATAATGGGAATATCGGAATAAAATTGGTCATTGTTTGAATTTTTAGGCGACTGCAAATTTACGAAGGTGTAGGGGCAATATTGGACAGAAGTGGTATACTGGTTTCGTATTTTTGAGCTACAACAAAAAAAACTGGATGTTAATCAGCGGATTCAGCTTTGTTAGAAATGCAACGAAACTATATTACCCTGTCAAAGCTTCCATTGCATCTATATTACCAATTGTTGATGAGTTTGTAATTGCGGTGGGCAAAGGTGACAGTGATGATCGCACGCTCCAGGAAATACAACAAATAGCATCACCAAAGATTAGGATAATACAGACAGAATGGGATCTCCAGTCTTATCCGAACGGCAGTGAATACGCTCACCAGACAGATATCGCGAAAAAAGAATGCAAAGGAGATTGGCTTTTTTACCTGCAAAGCGATGAAGTAGTTCATGAAAAATATTTACCCGTGATAAAAAAAAGATGTTCTGAACTTTTAGAAAACAAAAAAGCAGAGGGGCTATTATTTGACTACATCCATTTCTGGGGAGATTATGATCACCATATTATTTCACACAAATGGTATCCCAGAGAGATCCGCATCATTCGCAACAGACCTGATATTCATTCCTGGCGGGATGCACAATCGTTCCGGAAAATTCCCGGCTTTGATGGTAAAGATTATTTTCAAAAAGAAGGTGCTTATAAATTGAATGTAGCATCAGTGAAAGCGGCCATCTTCCATTATGGATGGGTGCGGCCACCTGCCTTAATGCAAAAAAAACGAATATCATTTGAAACACACATGCAGGGAGAAACAAAAACAAAGGAAAAGTTTCAGGATGAACCAATGCTATTCAATTATGGCGATCTTGATGCCCTTGAGCAGTTTCACGGTACACACCCGGAGGTAATGAATGAATTTATCAGCAGATTTGACTGGCAGGATGAATTGGAAAAAGGAAAAGCTAATCCTGTAAAGCATAAACATGATAAAATGAAATACCGCTTGCTAACTATGCTTGAACAAAAGCTTTTAAACGGCAAGCAGATTGGCGGGTTTAAAAATTATAATCTGATTAAAGCTTAGGGTCAAAATTGACCCACATGCTGATCTGATGATAAAACATCATCATTCTTTTGGAACAGCGTAGATATTTATTGTTTTTCTCCAATTAGTTATTTCATGACTATCGCCGAGCTTGATTATTTTAGCTTTAATATCAAAGTCTTCAAAATAAAATATTTCATAGCCGTGCCGGCTAATAACGTTGTAAAGCTCTATTTTGGCTGCGTTTGAACTGTCCCCAAAACTCTCAGCGATTATCGTGGGTTTATGCCTTTCAATTATATCGGAAATGGATTTAATAATTTCTTTGTCATACCCCTCCGTATCAATTTTAATAAAGGAAAGATCTTTTAGCTTTTCGGGATAATTTGCTTCGAGAAATTGCAGCAGATTAACTCCTTTAATTTTATCCGGGTAAATATATTTTCCATGTTTACTGTTCTTAGTTGGAGATATAGCGCCATTAGAAAATGACGCCTCAGATGAGACATAATAAAAATCTTCCTCCTGAACAGTTATCGCATAAAGAAGAGGGATGATATTTTGTTTTTCTTTATTGAGCGAGGCATTTATTTGTAAAATTTTATGAACATATGGATTGGGATCAAAACCCAATGTAATGCCAGACCTTCCCGCTGCCAAAGCCATTGGAACCGTTGTATCGCCAATGTTAGCGCCAATGTCAATTACTAAATCTCCCTCAGCAATAAACTTTTTGAAAAAATCAACCATCTCCTGACTGACAGTTTTAGGAGGAACTAATGGATTATCCCAATTGGCAAATTCTATTTTCCCCTCATGACTTAGGTCAAAGGATGTTACTGTTGCCGGATATTCCCTGGTATATCTTCTCGCACTTTTACGGCGAAAAGATTTTTTAAAATAGTCTATAATGCCCATGTGATTGAAAGTAACTGAAAACTTTTGAATGATAAATCAATAGTCAGAGAAAGTAGCATAATCAGTTATGCTGACCTCAGGCATATTTGTTTGTGTGCTTCTCTGAATATTCTGCACTAAGTTCAACAATTTCTCCTGAGCTCAGTAACTGTTTACGCGGATATTATTCTTATAATTGCCGATTGTTGATAAGGTACAAATTTTATTAAATGCATTCATGGCAGCAATATTTAGATGATATTACCCACGGAAGTATCGGTTCATTAGCCCGGTTGATCTCTCTTGTTGAAAATGAGGCCGGCGGTTTTGAAGAGCTTATGGAAATGCTCCCATTCAGGAATGTAAAAATCATTGGCATTACCGGTGCCCCTGGTTCGGGTAAAAGTACCCTTACTGATGCACTGATTAGCGAGATGGTGAAAGACAAAATGAAAGTAGGAGTACTTTGTATTGATCCGTCTTCGCCATTCAATCGGGGAGCATTACTTGGGGACAGGATACGCATGAGTGAATGGTACACAAATCCCAATGTATTTATCCGTTCTCTCGCCAGCAAAGCTGCCCTTGGTGGTTTGCATCCAAAGATCATTGAGATCTCAGAGCTTATGAAAGCCGCCTGGTTTGATTATGTGATCATTGAAACTGTTGGCGTAGGCCAGAGTGAAATTGATATTGCAGGCCTGGCAGATATGACCACGGTGGTGATGGTTCCTGAGTCTGGTGATATTATTCAAACCATGAAAGCAGGCGTCATGGAAATAGCCGATGTATTTCTCATTAATAAATCAGACAGGCCGGATGCGGAAATTTTTTATCATCACGTGCTGCAAATGTTGCGCCCCCGGCATGGTGACAGTAACGGAATAGTACCGGTTATAAAAACGGTTGGTACGGAAAGAAAGGGTATAGTAGAATGGTATGATTTTATTAGAAAATTTGACACATCCATTAATAATCCTTTGAAGGAGACAATGGCACTTCAAAAAGTATTGTCACTGATCAGCGCACAACAATTAAAAAAAATTGATCGCGAAAAATTGAGAAGCGAAATTGAAAATGGACTAAAAAATAAAGATCTAAACATCTATTCGCTGGCAGAAAAATTTGCATAATCTAAATCTCAGGATTCAAATAACACAATACCTTGCCCGGCGCATCAGATGAACAAGAAAAAAATATCAGGTTTTATTGCTTTTCCACCATTTATAGCCAACCACGCCGATAGCGATATACGGTACGAGCATCATATAAATGATTCCGGTATTAAAACCTTTCGCCGGCTTGTCTCCCATCTGCTGCACTGATTTTGAGCAAATGGAGCACTGGGCTACCGTTACCTGAGCTGATAGCGTAAAAAAAACAGCTGTAATGAATATGAATAGAAACTTCTTCATGCAGAATGCAAAAATAGGCCGAAAATTATAATCATTAACTATACGGATTACAGCACTTATTATCAGAATTAGTAAAACTGTTGATAGAGTGAAGGCTTAGGCCACCTCCGCCTGTTGCATTTTCTGCGACTTTTTTCTATCCTCTTCGTTCAGGATTACTTTGCGCATGCGAATGGCCTTTGGTGTCACCTCTATACATTCATCCTGCTGTATGTATTCCATACATTCTTCAAGGCTCATTAAGGTCTTTGGAGCAATGCGTGATGCATCATCGCTGCCGCTGGCGCGGTGGTTCGTGAGTTTTTTCGGCTCTGTAGCATTTACCACAAGGTCTCCTGGTTTTATATGTTCTGCAATCACCTGGCCTGCATACACTTCTTCTCCCGGATCCACAAAAAACCGTCCCCTGTCCTGGAGTTTATCAATGGAATAACCCGTGGTTTTTTCCTGGTTCTTCGATAGTAATACGCCATTACTTCTTCCGGGAATAAATCCTTTCCAGGGCTTATACTCTACGAAGCGATGGGCCATTACAGCCTCACCGGCCGTATTTGTCAACATAGCAGAACGCAAACCGATCAGTCCGCGTGAGGGAATTTCAAATTCGAGGTGTTGCATTTCACCTTTACTTTCCATGATCTGCATTTCACCTTTACGCTGTGTCACCAGGTCTATTACTTTTCCGCTGTATTCTGCTGGTACATCCACCACCAGGTTTTCAAAAGGCTCACATTTTTTTCCGTCAATCGTTTTCACAATTACCTGTGGCTGGCCAACGGTTATTTCATATCCTTCGCGACGCATAGTTTCTACCAATACGCTCAGGTGCAGAATGCCACGGCCATAAACAATAAAGCTGTCAGCGCTATTTGACGGGGCTACACGAAGTGCCAGGTTTTTCTCCAGTTCTTTGTCCAGCCTGTCTTTTAAATGCCGTGAGGTGACGTACTTACCATCTCTTCCATAAAAAGGAGAATCGTTGATGCCAAACTGCATATTAATCGTAGGTTCATCAATGCTGATCACCGGCAGGCTTTCAGGATTTTCAAAATCCGCTAAAGTTTCGCCGATATTAAAACCTTCGATACCCACCACGGCACAAATGTCTCCTGCTTTTACTTCACTCACTTTCTTTTTACCAAGGCCTTCAAACACATACAATTCTTTTACCCTGCTCCTTTGAATACCGCCATCAAGCTTCATTAGCGATAATGGTTGGTTATCTTTAATTAAGCCTCTTTCTACTTTGCCTATTGCAATCCTGCCCAGGAAAGATGAGTAATCCAAAGAAGTGATCTGCATTTGTAAAGTACCCTCCAACCCTTTTGGTGGTGGCACTTTTTCCAATATAGCATCCAGCAGCGGAAAAATATTATCCGTTTCTTCCAGGGACGTATTCATCCACCCGTGTTTGCTGGAACCGTAGATCGTCGGAAAATCAAGTTGTTCTTCTGTTGCATCCAGGTTAAAGAACAATTCAAATACTGCGTCATGCACCTCATCGGGCCGGCAGTTAGGCTTATCCACTTTATTG
>MWWA01000444.1_pt1 | contig 10837 bp, 10 predicted proteins | sample 1047341 | NCBI WGS metagenome assembly MWWA01 (sample SAMN06349978, study PRJNA376086) | soil metagenome | isolation source: MS5-1 sample Antarctic (ecotone) soil | place: Antarctica | collected 2015-01-13
ACATGGGAACAATGTTTTTTTGAGGCCGGCGGCCTCTCAGAATTTACCGGACGTTTTTCACGCCAGGGAATTCGTGCGCGTTACGAATGCAGAGAATTCGTAAAGCAGTGTTTCACCATTGGCTACCAGTCACTGGCATTGATCGCATTGACCGCATTTATCATGGGCCTTGTGCTTACTATGCAATTGAGGCCCTCACTTGTAGCATACGGAGTGGAATCACAACTGCCTGCCATGGTGGGCATAGCCATAGTAAGAGAGATTGGTCCGGTATTAACCGCCTTGATCTTTGCCGGGAAAATTGGCAGCAGCATTGGTGCGGAACTAGGCTCCATGAAGGTCACAGAGCAGATCGATGCCATGGAAGTATCCGGGACCAATCCATTTAAATACCTCGTGGTAACGCGGGTATTTGCTGCTACCCTGATGATGCCCATACTGGTCATGTTGTCCATCTGCATTTCTTTGTTTGGTTCCTATCTGGGCGTGAACATCAGGGGCGTGACCAGTTTTCATCTTTTCTGGACACAGATTTTTGATTTTCTCAAATTCAGCGATATCATTCCGGCCTTTATCAAATCCTTCTTTTTTGGTTTTGCCGTAGGGATCATTGGCTGTTATAAAGGTTATTACAGTAGTAAGGGCACGGAAGGTGTGGGCAGGTCGGCTAATTCAGCGGTGGTGGTTGCTTCTGTTGTGGTTTTTATCATTGACCTGATTGCAGTTCAGATAACTGACGTTTTAGGTTTAAATTAGCGCCATGCGTTCACAGCCAGCTTCTTTACCCCTTGCCCCTGGAAAACAGGACCAAACTGTGATTGAAGTAAAGGATTTGAACAAAGCATTCGGCGATAACAAGGTGCTGCAAGGTTTTAACCTGGAATTGAAAAAAGGGGAGAACCTGGTAGTTCTTGGAAAATCCGGCTCCGGGAAATCCGTGCTCATCAAATGCATCATCGGTTTGCTGGCTCCGGATAAAGGAAGCATCCATGTATTAGGTGAATCCATTCCTGATCTGAACGAATCTGAACTCGACAAAATTCGTGTGCAGATCGGATTTTTATTTCAAAGCAATGCCTTGTATGATTCAATGACCGTTAGGGATAACCTGGAATTTCCATTGCGCCGTCACTGGATGCAAAATGCTACACAGGATGTTGATGAGATGGTGATGGAAGCCTTGTCGGATGTGGGACTGGTACATACCGTGGACATGATGCCCATAGAACTGTCTGGCGGCATGCGCAAACGCATTGCACTGGCAAGAACGTTGATACTGAAACCCGGGATCATATTGTATGATGAACCCACAACAGGCCTGGACCCGATCACCGCGCGCGAGATCAGTGAATTGATCGTGGACATACAGAAAAAATACAAGGCATCATCACTGATCATCACACATGATATGAGATGTGTTGAGATCACGGCAGACAGGGTCATTATCCTGGTCAATGGACGTTGTTATGCAACAGGCAGTTTTGAAGAGTTAAAAAGATCAACGGATCCTCAGGTAAAACATTTTTTTGATTAGTTATGGCAAAAAAACTTGCAAACCATTTTCGACTGGGCATTTTTGTATTAGCCGGATTGTTTTTCCTGGTGTTGTTGCTGTATATGATCGGCAAAAATGAAAACATCTTCGGTTCCACTTTTGTTTTAAAAGCGCGGTTTGAAAATATCAATGGACTGATGCCTGGAAACAATGTGCGGTTTGCAGGCATCAATACAGGAACGGTAAAAGACATTGCAGTATTAAACGACAGCACCATTGAAGTGACCATGCTGATAAAGGAAAAAATGAAACCCTTTATTAAAAAAAATGCAATTGCTACGATTGGGTCGGATGGACTGATGGGAAACAAATTGGTGAACCTGACTGCTTCAAAAATCAGCGCGGAGGAAGTAAATGAAAATGATATTTTGCTTAGCGGCAAAGCAGTTGATACAGACGAACTGATTAAAGTTATGGGCGGCGCCACCGATGATCTGGCCCTGATTGTTACTGGATTAAAAACTACGATAAACAAAATCAATAACAGTGCAGCTTTCTGGGATGTGATGAATGATGCTTCACTACCGGTGAACCTCAGGTCATCCCTGATGAATGTAAAACAATCTACTGCCGGCATGAACAACATGGTGAATGATCTGCAGGCCATGGTGCGGCATGTGCAATCAGGAAAGGGATCGATTGGTTCGCTCCTGGTGGACACCACCTTCGCACACAATTTAAATGAAGCAGTGGAAAGAGTCAAGCGGGCAGGAAACATGGCCGATTCCATCTCGATCCAGGTGACAACACTTGTAAGGAATATTGACAGAAATCTCAATCATGGCGAAGGCATTGCTACTGCTTTGTTACGCGACACTGCAATTGTGCATCGTATGGAAAACAGTTTGCAGAACATTCAAAAAGGCACAGAAGCTTTTCACCAGAATATGGAAGCACTCAAAACCAATTTTCTCTTCAGAGGTTATTTCAGGCGGCAGGATCAACAGAAAAAAAAGCAGGCGCCTGAAGATTAACGAACAAGTTAATGGCTCACCAGCGTGCCACCAGTTTCAAATTCACCAGTCTTGGTGTTAACCGGTTGGGCATGGTAAAAATATTATTTGCAAAATCTTTGATCAACAGGTAAGAGATCGTATTTGGCCGGTCAATCAGGTTAAATACTTCAAGACTCAGCCAGATGTTGTCAAAATTGCGGAAGGGTGAATGGCTTCTCCTGTTCATTTTTTCAGCATCCAGCAACAATGCGCTGAAACCAATGTCAATTCTTAAATAGGGTTCGATCCTGAGTGCATTCCTGTATTTGATGTTTCCTGGAATGTTATAGGGAAGATTGGATCCATACAGCGTATTGATGTAAACTTTAAAATTTTTATTGGTGGAAAGATAATCCTGGAAAAACATGCCGAAAGTGAGGAACCTGTCGGTAGGTCTTCTCAACCACCCGTTTTGCACCAGGGCACTGTCAACAGGTTTATTCATCGAGTCAAGTGTATAAGTCCGGAAAAAATCATTTTCCAGGTCTTCTCTTGTTCTCATAAACCCTATGCTGATCCAGCTCTCCGCGTCTTTCACCAGTTCTCCGAACAAGCGCATTTCCAACCCGGTTGCGTAGGCTTTTGCCATGTTTTCTCCGAAATAACGCACACGCACATTGTCGATATCATAAGGAACTACGTTGGTCATGGACTTATAATAGGCTTCCGCACTCAGTCTTAATGGCCGGTTGAAACCATAAAAATTGTAATCCAGCCCCAACACGCCTTGCCAGCTTTTTTGCGCCTTAACACTGGTGTTCACCGTGCCATCATACCTTCTTAGTTCACGGTAGAAGGGTGGTTGATGATAGGCACCGGCGGCTGCTCTTAAAACAATATCTTTTTTCCATGCCGGTTTAATAGAGGCAGCTATGCGCGGCGAAAAAAGCAATTCATTATTCAGATCATTATAGTTGAAACGGAGGCCCGCGGAAACTGTATAGGTTGAAGAATCGCTGTTGATGATTATGTTATCCTGTATATAACCGCTGAAACGGTTCACTTGTATATCCGCTTTTGATTTGATCACTTTGCTCATTTCAAACAATGCAGGATTGTAAGGAAGGGAATAGCCGGCAGAATCCTGGTACTCCCATTCATTCAGTTGATCACTGATGTTGGTCCTGTCATATCCCAGTCCCCATTGCAGGGAATGATTCGATCTGTCGAGACTTCCTTTATGCGAAAAATTATAATTGATGATGTTCAACCGGTTCCTTGCAAAGGTCTGGCTCAAACCTGCACCCAAAGGGTTTACGATCACGCCATAAGAAGCGCTGGAATTATCAAAATCACGGTTGCCGAAAAGATAAGCGCCTGCAATGTCAATGTTTTCTTCTTCGTTGTTTTCAAACCTGGAAGCAAGCCATTTCAGTTTCAGATTTTTTAATGGCTGATAAGTGGTAGATAACCCGATCATGCCGGTGGAATACGCATCTTTTTCTCTGCCTTCAAACCAGATATCCACACCAAGATTGGCTGTAAAAAAAGGAGAGAAGATGCTCGAGGTGAGCTGGCTGAATTCAGGTATCAGCGTGAATTTTGTTCTTGAAACATTACCAAGCAATTCAGCGCTCCATTTTGCATTCAGCTGGTAATTGATAAGCGCCTGGAAATCTGAAGATGATGGCGTGTAGCTGCCCTGGGTTTCCTGCCGGCTCAGCAGGTTTCGGTTGCTTCGGTTTCTAAGTCCCAGTACATAAGAAAAACGGTTGTTGTTTCCAGCACCTTCAAGATGAAAACCCTGTTCAAGAATACTTACATAAGCAGAACCACCGAAGCGCCGCGGCCTGTTGTACTGGATATCCAGTACAGAGCTCATTTTATCGCCATACTTTGCCTGGAATCCACCATTATAAAAATTGATATTGCGCACCATTTCGGGGTTGATGAAACTCAAACCTTCCTGCTGGCCACTGCGTACGAGATAAGGACGGAAGATCTCGAAATCATTAACATAGATCAGGTTCTCATCATAACTACCGCCCCTTACATTGTACTGTGATGTTAATTCATTGTTTGACCCTACAAAAACTTTCAGCATGCTTTCCACTCCCATAGTGGGTGATGGAATATTGATGACTGATTTAGGATTGATCCGTATCAGGCCTGTTTCCGTGCGTTCTCTTTGTTCTCTTACAATTACTTCTTCCATTACCGAACCGGCAATTTCCATCCGGATGGTAATGTGTTCCTGTTCATCTGCGTTGAGCAAAAAGTTTTGTTGCACGGTTCTGTAACCAGGATTTGAAAACAAAATTGCTATTGCCCTGTCTGAAGGAACCTGGATGGTGAATCTTCCCGAATCGTTTGTGATAAAAATCTTTTGCTGTCCAAGCATGTTCACGGACACACCCTGAAGCGGTCTTTCATTTTCGTCAAGCACCAGCCCTTGAATCGTTGCGGGTCTTTTTTGTGCAAAGCTGCCTAACGTAAGGAATAAGGAAAGGAAAATGAACAGGCAGCGGGGTTTCACACAGTAGATTTGCGATAAAAATAAATGTTTCACCCTGAAAATGCTAATCTTAAACTAACTGGAATCTTCAGGAAGGAGGTTAGCTGATGCTTTTTAGCTTTTTAATGGTACCTGCAGGATCGTTTGAACGGAAAACCGTGTTACCCGCAACCAGAACGTGTGCTCCGGCTTCAACAATGGATCGTGCATTTTCAAGTGTTACGCCACCATCTATTTCAATCTGAACCTGCAGTTGGTGATCGTCGATCATTTTTCTCAGCGCCCTTGTCCGTTCCAGCGTACGTTCAATAAACTGCTGGCCGCCAAAACCAGGATTTACACTCATGAGACAAACCAGGTCGATATCACCCAAAACATCTTTTATGGAATCAATGGTCGTGTGGGGGTTCAATGCAACACCCGCTTTCATGCCCAAACTTTTTATCTGCTGGATGTTGCGGTGCAGGTGGTGGCAGGCTTCAATATGAACAGTAAGGATATCCGCACCGGCTTTTTTAAAAGCTTCCGCATACTTTTCCGGTTCAAGGATCATCAAGTGTACATCACAGACTTTTGAAGTTGCCTTCCTGATATGTTCAATAACAGGGAAACCAAAACTGATGTTCGGAACAAACCTTCCATCCATCACATCCAGGTGAAACCAGTCGGCCTCACTTGCATTGAGCATGTCGCAGTCTTGCTGCAGGTTTAAAAAATTGGCTGAAAGGAGTGAAGGAGCAATCAGTGGCATGTGGAAATTTTTGGGGATGCGCGCAAGCTAATAAAATTACCGGAGTTTTTCGGCAGCCTGCCGGGCATCCACCAGGTCTTTATCCAGTGCATAGGCACTCTGGTAATTGGCTTTTGCTTCCCCGATAAACCCACGTGCTTCCTGGCTTTTGGCCAGCCAGAAAAAGAACAGCGCATTGGCAGGTGCCACACGAAGTCCCACTTCAAAATTGCGTTGTGCATCTTCAAATTTTTTCTGGCGAAATAGGATGATGCCTTTTTCCAGGTAAGCATCGTTAAAATTATAATTCGCTTTTATGGCATCATTATACAATCGGAGTGCCTCCGTAGCATTACCGATGTTGGAATAATAAAGCCCGCGGGTGAAATAGGCTTTTTCAATATTGGAGGCACGGGCTTTTACCAGGGAATCAGTTAACAACAATACCTTTTCATTACGCCCCATGGCATATTCATAGGCAAGATCATAGGCGAGGTCAGGATCGGAAGGAGCGAGGCTATATGCTTTTTCAAGGTATAGCAAACTTTCTTCATTCTTGTTTTGCTCACCAAGGATCTCGGATTTGATGGTAAGCGCATCCAACTGTCCGGGAAATTGTTCCAGGATATAATCAATGATCTTTATCGCTTCATCATACATTTCTTTTTGCTGGTAACCTCTTGCCAGTCCAACATGAAGTGCAATACTTTCAGGCATGCGTTTAATGGCATCTTCTAAAAAAACAATGGCAGAATCTGTGTGTTTATTTTTTAAAATGGTGGTAAGGCTCAACCCGTATTTTTCCTGTGGATTTAAATTCCATGCCTTCCTGATATCAGCTTCAGCCAGCGCTTTTTGATTTTCCTGGAACAGCAGGGTTCCCCGGCGGTAATAGAGTTCAGGGTTGGAAGGGTTGGATGCAATGCTGTCGGTGAGCGCACTGTAAGGTTCCTGTTTAAGAAGATCCCCCTCTTCCTGGTTATTACAGGAGACGCAGACTACAAGTGTAACAAACAGTATGATCTTATGCATAGTATAATTAAAGGTTCCGGCTGCCAGCCTTTTCGGTTTTCCGAAATAAGGTTTCCTTCATCAACGCACTATTGGCCGTGAAGGTATTTCATTTTCCAAAGTTTTGACATCTTAAACTTAGGAATGGGTGGTGATTTGTAAACGTTTTGAATATTAAACCTTAAAAGTATTCTGCACCAGACACAAGCTGATGATCATAATAATAATTTGATTTGACATCCTGCTGTTGTAGATTTGGCCAACCAAAATCAAAAGCATGAACGCTGAACTTTATAATGCACTATTGCACATTCATAGTGTTGGTCGCTGGGTAGTGCTGTTATTATTGATCTTTGCCATCTTCAACAGCCTGATTGCCGGCAGAAGGCCTTATATCCGAACAGATAACAGGCTTGGATTGTTTAACACGATTGCTGCAGATATTATGTTGGTGGTAGGCATCGTATTGTATTTTGTAGGTACTATGGGGTATCAGCTGATTGAGAAGAATGGCGGCATGTCGGTTGTAGTGAAAGATCCAACACTTAGGTTTTATGTACTTGAACACATCATTGGGATGGTCATTGCCGTGGTGTTGATCCATATTGGCAAGGCCCAGGGAAGAAAATCGATCAGCGATAAATCGAAACATACCAGGACCATCATATTTTACCTGCTTGCCTTACTCATCATTCTTGCATCCATTCCATGGCCTTTCCGGGAAATAGGTGTGGATAGAGGGTGGTATTAAATACTGCCTCTTTTTCCAAGTTCGATCACTTCGCAATCTTTTATATCTGAACCGTCAACAGCAAACCTGATGACGGTTTTTATTTTATGCCATCCCTGGTTGCCTGCCGCACCGGGGTTCATGTGCAAACACTGCAACTGATCATCATACATGATCTTTAGTATGTGTGAATGCCCGGAGATGAAAATTTTTGCACCAGAAGATTTGATCTCGTTTGCAACTCCTGGTTCGTATCGTTTAGGATAACCACCAATGTGTTTGATCATCGCTTTTACCTGCTCACATTCAAAAATTAGCAACTCGGGAAACAGGGACCTGATATCCCCTCCGTCGATGTTACCAAAAACACCTCTTAAAGGTTTAAAGGCCTTCAACTGATCTGCTATGAGTGATGTTCCAAAATCCCCGGCATGCCAGATCTCATCGCAATTTTTAAAATGATCAAAGACGGCAGGATCCAGAAAATGATGGGTGTCTGATAACAATCCAATGCGCGTCATGAATCTCTTGCTTTATTTATTAACTTAATCACAGCGCAATAATTTGAACACAAACCTGTATTCTTATTGAAGCAACTTTTTGTAGGCGGCTGTAAAATAATTGTCACTCCCATCGGTACGGTGCACCAGTTCGCCCTGCTCGTTGAATATAAAGGTTGCCGGAATGCCGCTCACCCGCAGCATTGCCGGAAGTTTTTCTACCGGGTAGTACAAAGGCATATCCAGCTTCCTGGATTTTGAATATTTCTTTGCTTTGTCAAAACTGTTATCCAGCGAAAGCATGATGAACGCTACTTTTGAGCTGTCGACCGAATGGTATAATTTATCAATGGAAGGCATTTCTCTCCTGCATGGCGGGCACCAGGATGCCCAGAGGTTTAAAAAAAGCTTTTTGCCATGAAAGCTGCTGAGTTCAACAACATTGCCCTGCTCGTCTACCATTTTAAAATCAGGTATTGCTTTGGCGGAATGCTGATCGGTGTTTTGTAATGCAGTGGGAGTTCCTTCTCCTGCAACTGGGATACGGTTTGTGTTACAGGACAGCATGAGTACACTCATGATGAGTCCCGTTATTGTGGTTTTCATGCCATAAATATAATCTGCGGTTTTCAGAACTTAAAATCCTGGCCCATATTTCCATGATTACAGGATCAAGAAATGTGAAAATCTTACCTTATGCACCTGGGTGACAAAGAATACATCCATTGGCAAGCTTTCGCTAATTTTACTACTGCGGATCAGATTTGCTTTACCATATTGCAGTTGAAGCCGGTTCATAAATACAGACTATATGCCTTATTATCATAAACAGGGGATCATTCCTCATAAACGACATACTCAATTTCGTAAACCAGACGGAGGTTTATATTCCGAACAACTGTTTTCCACGGAAGGATTTTCAAATGATTATTCTTTATTGTACCATGTGCATCCTCCAACGCAGATCATTAAAACAGGCAAGCCTGTTGATGTAAGTCCAAAAATTGCCGAAGAGAAAATGCTCAGCCACAGGAGTTTTGAAGGATTTAAGATCAAGCCTGCCAAAGATTACCTTGACAGCCGGATACCCGTTCTTGTTAATAATGATGTACATATTGTGCTGGCTGCACCTCAGCGGGGCATGAAGGATTATTTTTATAAGAATACCGATGCGGATGAAATGATCTTTATTCATGAAGGCAGTGGTGTGTTGCATACGTTGTATGGTGAACTCAATTTTGGATATGGAGATTATCTTGTCATCCCCAGAGGCACCATTTACCAGATCCATTTCAGTACGGCAAATAACCGGCTTTTTATCTGTGAGTCTTTCAGTCCCATTCGTTTTCCAAAACGCTATTTGAGTAAATATGGACAGTTACTGGAACATGCCCCATATTGCGAGCGGGATATCAGGGCGCCACAAAACCTGCAAACGCTGGATGAAAAAGGTGATTTTGTAATCAGGGCAAAAAAGAAAGGCAACCTGTATGATCTTCATTATGGAAGTCATCCTTTTGATGTGGTAGGATGGGATGGCTATTGCTATCCTTATGCTTTTTCCATTCATGATTTTGAACCCATCACCGGCAGGGTACACCAGCCGCCACCTGTACACCAGACCTTTGAGGCACGCAACTATGTTGTGTGCAGTTTTGTACCGCGGTTATATGATTATCACCCAGAAGCAATTCCTGCTCCATACAATCATAGTAATATCGATAGTGATGAAGTTTTGTATTATGTTGACGGCGATTTTATGAGCCGGAAAAATGTTACCAGGGGCATGATCACGCTTCATCCTGCAGGCATTCCGCATGGCCCGCATCCTGGTGCTGTTATTAAAAGTATTGGTAAAAAGGAAACGCAGGAACTTGCTGTAATGGTAGATACTTTTCACCCGCTGATGCTGACAAAGCAAGCGCTGGATATTGAGAATGAGGGGTACATTATGAGCTGGGCTGAATAAAGGAGGGTGGTTGAATAACAACTGTTCAACAATTATTAAACGATTGCTTTTTGAACCACGGAGGCACAAAGGCACGAAGGATCACGGAGTCCACCAATTCCTTAAAAAGGCCATCCTGATATTCGAAGGTTGTTCAAGTGGATTGGCCTTTAAGATTTCGTCAAGAATAGCCTTCAGGTATGCCAGGGTTTTTTCATTGGTCATTACTTCGTTCTGATCAAATCTTTCTATGATCATTTCATAGCGGTACTTATAAATTTCTAACAGGTTTTTTTTGTGCTTTCCGTTCAGGAGTGAAAGATATTCCTTGTACCGGTTTTCAATCGCTGATAAAAATTCTTTGTCTTTTTGAGGATCATTTTTTAAAGGCGTAAAGGGAATATCCTGGGCTTCCGGTGAAAGTGTCAACAGGGCAAGGAGGCAAAAGAATAGGAAAGATTTCATTTCAGCGGTTAGGCTGACAATATAAGTCATGAATTTCAAAATGGAAAAGATGTGAATATTTAAAAGCATGTCGCTGATTTTTGAAACATCATTATATTTATTAAAACAAAAATGCTTTGATATGGTAAAAATCTCAGATTTAAAAGAAGGGGATCTGGTTCAGGTAATTTTTGAAGGAGAAGAAAGACCTGGCAAAGTAGTAGATGTGAGCAAGGGTGAAAACCTGGCTTGTGTGAACAACGGGATCCAGGATTTCTGGTATGCACCGGCAGACATAGTCCCCATTCCATTAACCGGACAAAAACTCCAGGATCTGCTGGGTTTTGAAAAAGTGGAGGACAGCGAAGGCGTAAAATATAAAAAGGGTCCGTTCAGGGTGCTGGTCCACGATCCGGGAAATTATACCAATATTGAGGTCTGGTACCGTGAAGACCGCAGGCATTTTGAC
>MWWA01000445.1_pt1 | contig 10810 bp, 11 predicted proteins | sample 1047341 | NCBI WGS metagenome assembly MWWA01 (sample SAMN06349978, study PRJNA376086) | soil metagenome | isolation source: MS5-1 sample Antarctic (ecotone) soil | place: Antarctica | collected 2015-01-13
CTTCATACGAGGACCGTGCGGCCCCACCAGGTGCATGCTGCGGACCCGCCTTCGCTGCTTCGCTTGCCTGCTTCTGATAGTCCCGCAAGTGCTTCGCCACTACGGCCTCCTAGCTTCATTGGGTTTGTTGAGGCGGAATCCTCGTGCGTCGCGGGTTGGTCCGGCCGGCTCTGGCTGGTCCCCAAGGCCGTGCGGTTTATGAATCCTCCGGCCCTTGTTGTCTCGTCTCCGCTCGGACTTGGTGGCCACCGGGAGTTGAGGATCGGCTGGGGCCGCAGGCGCCTCGGCCCGCAGGACCTGCCGCATCATCTCGATGATGGACCTCGCTTCCTCGTCGGTGACAGCCAGGCCGTTGGCCAGGGCGTCGACCAGGGCCTCATAGGCTCCCGGCACCGCCGCCGCGTTGGCGGTCTTAGCTGCTAGGTCCGCCATGCCCTCACGGCCCAGGGCCAGGCGCAGGCGCGCTAGGACCTCGTCGCCTTCCGCAAGTACGAACCGATCACCGTAGTTCCCGTACATATCTACGCCCCCCCGTGTGGCTTATTAATCCTGCGTCCCAGTGAGTCCCGCGTAGGCACCCTCCGGCTAGCCTTCATCGAGATAGGCAGCTCCTCGTCCTCGGATTCCTCACTACCGCGCGCTGTCACGTCCTCCACGTCCACCTTCTCCAAAGCTTCCCTCAAGACGGCCATCAGCGCCTCCATGAGGCTGTCGCCAAGCTCGCTGTCCGGTGTCGACTTGGCTAGCTCGAGGATCGCCTCTAGCAGCATGTGCGGGCTGATCTCGCCCTTGAGGGAGGCGCGGCGCAGCATGGATATCTGCTCGCTCGTCCATAGCTCCGTGCCCGACACGCCAAGGCTCGGGGCGAGGCGCATCGCCATCTCGGGCGTAAGGTCACGCTTCCCGGCCTCCAGCTGGGACAAGTAAGCCTGTCCCACACCGGACTTTGCTGCGATCTCCGCCTGCGGCCTGCCACCGCGTAGGCTCTTGATGCTCGACTCAGGCACCTTGCCCGCGGCACTCAGTGCGTTCTCCAGTAGGTCCGCCAACAACTGCGCCTTCGTTTTCCCGATTGCCACCCTGCCCCCTTCTATGTATCCGATCTTCTAGATACAGTATATCATGGCAGGCTATGATATACTGCGTGAGAAGTCGCTCGTTTGGCCACGAGTGGTCTTCCTCCGTTGGGGGGGCTGCATTCCAACGTCGTGCGGCCCCCATTTCGCTTTCCTATAGGGCCGGCTTCATCGAGTCCGGCTTCAGGTTCAGTACCTCGGACTGCTTCGGGTCGTCGGTCATGGGCCAGCAGAACCACTTCGAGCCGTTCAGCACTATGTCGATGACCGTGTAGGTGTCGTTGCCGTACTTCTGCGGGTACCCGTTGGCCAGCACATAGCCGACCACCCGCTCGTACATCTCCGGGCGCCGTGACTTCTTGCGGCTGAAGTAGCAGTGCGGGTTGCCCGGCATGGTGTGGGCCATGTTGAAGAACGCGCCGCGGCACCACGCCTCCACGTCCTCCAAAGTGAGTTCCCGATCCTCCGGGACCAAGTGCTCCTCCACGCCCGAGAGCGCCTTTTTGCGCTCCCTTTCGACGCGGCGCACTTCCGACACCAGCGCCTTCTGCGCCTTCGCCACCTCCGCGAGATCCTCCAGGAGCCGGACGCTCTCCCGCTCCAGCCCCGCCAGCCCCTCCTCGGGCGGCTCCTCGTTGAACAGCGGCTCCATCAATCCTCCGCCGGTAGTAATGGACGAGCCACGCGGTACAAGATGTACGCGGCGAGCACGTGCTTGCACGGTCCGCCAGTCCGGTGATAAGCGGGACAGCTGCACGACCAGACCACGGGATTGATTACGTACGTCGCGCCGCGCTCGTTGAGGCTTCGGAAGATGTACTTGGGGCGGCCGCCCAACCCGATGCGGACCACGATCACGCGTGATCGCCTGCACGCCAGGTGAGCGACGATGATCCCCGCCGCCCTGTCGGTTACACCGTCAAGTGCCGGGCGACACTCTCGGAGGCGGGCCAGCTCGGCCTCTATTCTGCCGAGCGTGTCCAGCTCGGGGGTGGACGCAGCATCCTGCTGCGGTATTCTTCGTTCGATCAAGAGTCCTCCTCTTGGTCCGGGCCTCGGGGTGCTACTAACACCTGCGGGGCCTTCTCTGTAGTCGGGGTTTTACCTGTAACCCTCACCCCGTCATACTACCACGCGCCACACACCTTGTCAAGTATGTAGCAAGGAGTAATCGGCTTATCTATCGAGAGTGTGGCCCAACCTGCACCGCTAGTTTAGTGATGCTTAGCTCGCCCCTTTGTCCCTGAGAAACGAAGAGGGCCAATAGCAAGCTCGACCTGATCAGGGTTCGGATTCTCGGCTTCCTCTTCCTTCTTCTGCGGAGGCAGGTAAGAGTGTCTGAACTCTGTCATTGTCATTTGAGGTACGTGACCGCGTACCTCAAACCCTATCTCTTCGGCCAAGTGTTAGGCGCGGCGCCGGTTCCGGCTCCTCTCGATCCCCTGCTGATGCTGGTCGCGTAGCCGCCTGCTGGCCGCGGACGGTGCACCAGGGTGCTTCAAGAGTTCGGGTATCTCGGCCTCCTGGCTGGCTTCTCGCTGGACACCCACAGGGATACGCTGGAGCACACGCAGCGAGTTGTAGTCGATCCCGCCGTGGTTGCCTCTCAACTGGCGTCCTTGGAGAGGTTGACGCAGTCGGACCACTCCGAACCGCCAGGGATGGGACCCGCTTCTTCCGCCTCCTCCTCTGTCATCTGATCTCGGATGTCCGGCGCCCGGGATATTATGTGGCCCGCATGACGCTGGGTCAGGCCCAACTCCTCAGCGATCGCGTACCACTCACGGCGCGTAGCAGGGTCCATGTCAGCCCGGTGGGCTATAAACGCGAGCATCTTGTAGGTTGCTCCCCGCCTCGATGCCGGGTCCGTCTCGTCAGGTGCACAATCCTTGAGGTACCGCAGCGCCCACCAGATCCTTGGCGGGTAGTCGTCCGCGTTGGCTATGGCCTTCTCGGTGATCCTTCCAAACACGTCGCCCATGGCCCACATCGGCGGCCAGGCTATGTTGTTGGTCTTCGCATTCGTCATCTGCTGTCCTCCTCCTCAGTTCCGGGCTTGACCAGCCTCAGATTCCCTGGCGTGGTGTTCGCCTCCATCTCGGCCGCCACTGCCGCCAGCCACTCCGCCGAGGTCTTGATCGCCTCCGTAGCGCGATCAGGGCTCTCGGCCGCCACTGCCGCCAGCCACTCCGCCGAGGTCTTGATCGCCTCCGTAGCGCGATCAGGGCCCGGGTACTTCAGGAATGCTCGTGCTGCTTCTGGTGGATCATACTTCCACATCTGCGGGATCAGCTTCATCAGCTTCTGCAGCAAGTCCAGTGCTGCTTTCTCCCTTTTCCTGTCCTCGTTGGTCTGGTCCGTCATGCTGCTCTCCTCTCTCGTAGATCTTTCATGGCGTCTGCTACCTCCTGTGGATCAGGCCGACGAGGGTATAGGTCGTAGGCCCACAGGGTCGTCCCGATCCACGAGGGCGTCTCCTCCCACCCCCGAGGGTTGAGCTCTAGATAGTCGTGTACGGCCGTCCTGAGATCGGTGTCGACGTCGGCCCGGATGCCTCGGAAGAAGCGAGTCTTCGACGTGTTAGTGTGTACAAGCGGGTCCCGCCTTCGGGCCTTCCCAAGAACCTCGACGGCGATCTCTCGCACTTCCGTGACGCTCTGTATGACCTCGGGGGCCGCCTCCTGGGGGTCTGGTGCCGGGGGTGCCTCTACGTAGCTCTCGGGGGCTTCTAGCGTCGAGTCCTCCTCCTCCACGCCGCACTCTCGGGCCACCCGTGTCAACTCCTCCTCGCGCCGCTTCTCTTCCTTTTCCTCCAGCCAGCCCTCGTACTCTTTGCGGTACTCCTCGCGCTCCCGCTCGTAGCTCTTGCGCCGCTTCTCTTCCTTCTCCAGGCGACCAGCCCCATGAAGCAGCTCCCCGATAAGCTCTGGCAGGTCTTCCGGTACGCGATAGAGTCCGGCCTCCTCGACCACGTAGCCCCCGTCCAGCAGGTACTCCAGTTTGCCCTCGACCCACTTCGCCCCGCGTCCCACACTCCGCGCAAGCCCGTCTGTGTCCATCCCCGGACACGCCGCGACCTTCTCCACCAGCAGCGCCCGTGCGTCTCCCATTGTTCTCAACAGGTGCTTTGACTCCTTGGGGAGCCACCTACCATTCTTGTCGTAGTCCTCGTTGATCTGCGGCGCAGGGTTGCCAACCCTTGCTAAGAGCCTTCCCACCCACTTCCACAAAGTGGTCCCATAGGTATACACAGGGTGTTTTTCTTTATACAACCCAACTGTGTTTACCTCTATGGCACCACTTGTCACAGTGGTGGACGGCTCCCTACTATGGGACCACTTCGTGTGGTGGTGGTTGGTGTGGGGTATGAGATAGGTGGACGCCTTCTGGCCACGTCCTTTCTCTAGGCGCTCCAGCAGTCCCCGCTCTAGTAGCTTGGCGGTCAGCGTCTCGACCTTCTCCCTTGTCTTGCCGCAGCCAAGTGCTAGGTCGCGGGATGCAGCGGCGTAGACCACGCCGTCTTGGGAAGCCTTCCCGTGGGTCCGCGCCAGGTCCAGGTGTGCACCGTACAGCCACCGCTCCCCCGGGCCGGTTTTCCCTTCCCAGGTGTCGGCCAGGGCCCACGCCTGCCGCTCACTGACAAGCGTCTCTACAGCTTCCGAGGGAGTCGCCTTTCTCTCGGTCCGCTTGTCCCCGTAGACGCCGTTGCAGTTGGATATAGCGGTCTCCACGGTCGATCCGCGGTAGTCGGCTCGTCTTCTCCACTTATCCCGCTGACCCAACGCCGACGCGCTGAACATGCGCTCCATGCGCTCGGGGTCACACCCGGTCCAGAATGCAAGGACCCCCATGAGTGCCATGTCCGCCTCGCTGGCGCTCCTGTAGGCGTGTGTGTCGCCTTGGTCGTAGAGCCCTGAGAACTTGGGGCCGTTCCCCGAGTGCCGGATCTTCTCTATCAACTCGCCGTCTTCGAGAGGCGCCGTGGATGGCCTTCGGTGGTTCGTCTCCGGTTCGGCGTCCGCCGCCTTCTCCTTCTTTCGCGCCAGCTTCTCGTAGAGGACCTCCACGAGGCCCTGACGCTCGGCTATGGGCTTCTGGCTCCCATATCCCAGAGGCTGGCCGGTGAAGCAGAAGAACCTGCCCTGGTCGTACATTTCCACCGGGCCCGCCTTCCGCCCGCCTCCCGGCAGCCTCCCCCTGACGATCACGTGCAGCCCCGTTCCGGAGACGCTGACCTCAGTGTAAGAGTCGAGCCGTGCGACAGCGTTCAAGACCCAATCCTCGATCTCGCCCGTCTCTGGGTCCCGACAGCCGTCAAAGTCTATGCCCGTGTAGGGGTCGTCCCGCGACCAAACGAAACCCACACCCCCGTCTCCAGGACCTCGTCGCGCCCTCCCGAGGGCTTCTCGAAGCGTCCCCCACGTGGCGGGGTCGTTGGTCCTGGCCCTCCTCCCCGTGTGCGGGTCTACAGGCGCCTTCTCACGCCCGCCATTCGCCCGGGTCGCCCCGTACTCCCACGTGACCCACTGGTCTCGCGTGGCCAACTCCTCGGGGACTCCCTGCTCGGCAAGTCTCAACGCGTGTCTTAGGGTGTTGGATAGGCTGGATGGTTCGGGTATAATCCCCCCAGAGGGATGGGTCATAGCTCTCCTTCCTCACGAGAGGTCCGTTGTCCGGGAAGACCATGCGGACCTCTCTACTCATTTCCTACTCATTTATCCTTGGGAGCTACAAGCTCCTCGATGGTCATATCAAGCGCCCGCGCCAGCTTGCGCATAGTCGGGGACGTGATCTTCTGAGAATACCCACGCTCAAGGCTCGATACAGTCGTGATGCTGATGCCTGCTTCTTTCGCAAGGCGGGTCTGTGACCAACCTCGGTCTTCCCGAAGCAGAAAGACGCGTTCGGCGATCTCGGCGATCTCCGCGCGTTCCTGAATCATCCTGTCTCCTTCCTTCCTGTGTCGCTCTGGTTGTCAAGTTTCATTACGCTAGTAGTCTACCATGAATCGCCCTAATTGTCAGGACTGGAGGGCTGCATGAGTTTCCGAGAATGTAGCTTGTCGGTAATTCACCTTTCTGCATACAAACGGGCGCGTTCGAGGGGTATGTCTACTGCCACAGCCTCTCGACGTCCTGCATCCGGGCTACTCTGCCCTCCGAGCCGGCGAGATTGGTACTCCCGTCACTTGGGCTTGCTACAACTCGCAACGCGGACCGCATACTCATGCACGATGATGCATTGCCTGGGCGGGCGGGCTTCCGGGAAGACTTACTCTCGGCTACTTGATTCCTCCCCTTTGCAGGTCCTTGAGGCGAGCGGTTGCATACTCTCCCGAATTGCTCATGGAGAGCGGTATCAAGCGATGTCGCGACAAAGTAGCAAGCGGTGGATTATTGCTTCGGGGCTGACTCATGGGTTCAATAAGCATCAGCTTTTACTTGAGGGTAAAAATTGATGCGGGGGACGTGTAATCGAATCCAGGGTAAGCAAGGTTGACGTTGCTCGCGCTGCCGGGAAGTGTACTCTTCCCTTGTAGAGGGGCCGGGTCACCACACATCTGGTACATGTTTGGTCTGATAGCTAACCCGTTGTCTCACCCGGCCCTCTTTTCAGGGCGACACTATAAGCGAAGCGCCCGTATCCCACATACTCGACTAAAGTAAACCTTGTTCTTCAGACCGCTCCAGGTTGAGCGCGAGAAGGTTCTTCAGGATCTCCTCGGCGCTGATATCCTCCGGCCAACCGTAGGCGGCGAACACGGCCCTATCGAGGGCCGCGTGGGCGTTCGCGAGCCACGTCGGGCGGGTGTTGTAGAGGTTGGTGAGGGTGCGCTTCTTCACCTCCACCTCCGAAGCTCCATCCGGGTTTAGCCAGTTGCGCCGGAGGCCATCCAGGCGGCGGGCGGCAGCGGTGATCCCCTCCCGTTGCTCCTCGGTCGGCTTCGGGAACGGGAAGGTCTCGAAGCACGTCGTAGGCGTGTAACGGGGATCGTTGCCCACGCCAAGGAACGTTCCCATCCTGAGCGCCCACGCCTCGTGGGCCCAAGAGTGAAGCACTCCGAAGAAGTAATCGTCGTCGCGGGCGAAGGCGATGGTGGCGGAGTCTGGGAGCGTTGCACCCTCGAGCCAGACGAAGAGCCGGTGCTTGGCAACGCGAGGCGTGCAAAGAAAGCGAGGTAATCCCGCGAGAGCGAGGCGCATCTCCACGCGCGGACGCTCGTGTAGCCACCACTCAGGGCGCGTGGTGTGGCTATTCTCTCGCGCCGGCCGGACATGCTTATTGACGTGCTCGAAGGGAGCTTCGTAGAGAGCTGCGTCTTCAAGGCTCATATTGGTGCCGAAGTCCACGATGTGAAAGTCACGCGGGCGACGGGTGATATCGAGGCCATTGACCCAAGGACGGACAACATCGGAGTTCGGACTGCCATTCGGGTTGCCAATTGCGGCGAGCATTTCTTCGGCGACCTCGGGTGCAACGTCGAACGGGCCGCCCTTAGTGTCGCCCATGAAAGCTATGCCGGTGTTTTCGGGGAGCGGTTTCGCCACCGTGAGGTCCAGGGAGCCGGTGAGGTCTGCGTTGATCTCCTCGGCGGGGACTCCGTCCAGAGTCTTCTCCTTCCAGGAGCCGTCGTCGAAGCCGACCATCGAGACGCGCACCGCAGCACCGTTCAGGATCCAGGGCCGATCCGACTCCGCAAAGAAGATGCCTCCGCTCTCCCTGATCCGCGCGAGCACTCTCCTGTTGGCCCCGCCCCGGATGGAGTTCGTCGCCAGCAACCCGGCCCGCCGAACCTTTCCACCCGTGATCTGCTCGCGCGCCCTTTCGAACCAATAGCACACGAGATCCGCCTCGCGCGGCACGCGGTCGCGGTACAACGCGAACAAGTCATCCACGTACCCGTCTTCGAGCTCCGCCCGGAGGCGCTTCCCCCCAAGGAACGGCGGGTTGCCGACGATCACGTCCGCCTCGGGCCATTCGGGCTCGTAAAAGGTTCCATCCTCGTCACGGACCATGAGGGCGTCCATCTCCTTGATATTGGTCATCGGGCCGAGGATCGGCTCTCCGCGGGTGCCGAAGCCGTTGTCCACCGTCCATTGCAGGTAGCCTATCCAGACAACGACCTGGGCGAGCTCGTGGGCGTAGGGGCTCGTCTCGATTCCGTAGAGCTGCTCGGGGCTTACCCCGGGGAAGAAGGGCGTGAGCCCTATGGTTCCCGCGAACGTCGAGACCTCCTTCTCCAGGTCCAGAAGCTCTTTGAGGCTCACGTACAGGAAGTTCCCCGACCCGCAAGCCGGGTCGAGCACCTTCACCCCTCTAAGACGCTCCGCGAAGCTGTAGAGGAGCTCCTCGGCCCGCTGTAGGGCGTTCGCTGCCTTCCGTCCCGATTCGGCTGTTGCCTTCTGCGCCTCGACCTCGGCCTCGGCCCTTACGCTATCCCACTCGCGCCGCAGGGGGGCTATCAGGACCGGCTCTATGACGGCCAGGATGTCCTCCCGGCTCGTGTAGTGGGCGCCGAGCTTCGCCCTCTGGGTGGGGTCCAGGGACCTCTCGAAGAGAGTGCCGAAGATCGCGGGTTCCACCGATTGCCAGTCCAGGCGCGCGGCCTCCACAAGGACCCGCAACTCCCCAGTCTCTAGGGGCAGCGCCTCGGCGTTCTCGAAGAGGCCTCCGTTGAAGTGGCGTATCTCCTCAAGCAGGAAGTCCCCGCCCGAGGCCATCGCCCCGAACAGCTCGCCGGTGTAGCGGGCGAAAAGTTCGGGGTCCCGTCCCGTGCGTTCCACGACGCGGGTAAAGAGGTCCTTGGGCAGGAGCCCGACATCCTCGGCGAAGAGGCAGAACAAGAGCCGGTTGAGGAAGTGGGCCGCCTGGTGCGGGTCGTGGCCGCGGGAGCGCAGGCCGTCGGCGAGGAGGGCGAACTTGCCGGCTGCCTCCTCTGTGATGCTCTCGGTGGTTCTGCCAGGTCTGAGCGAATCCGGGTCGGTGAACAGCGCCCTCAAGACGCGCAGGTTCTCCTCCTGGGGGAGCTCTGCGTTGGTGAACGCGTGGACCTTCTTTACCGTACCGGTGAAGTTGGTGTGGACCTCGAAGCGGTCCGTATCCGTGACCACGAGCAGGGGCGGGTTTTGAAGGTCCTCGCGGTAGAGGAGAAGCTGGGAGTAGGCAGCGGTGAGGTCCTTGTGACGGCCCTTGTACTCGAAGGCGAAGAAGCCTCGGCGCCACACATCAGCGAATCCCTTGCCCCCGCTCCCCCCGGTCTTCTTCACGCCCTTCTCGAAGGTGTAGAAATCGCCCTCGGGGTCTACGTCAGCCGGGGTGGGCTGTCCGAGCATCCCGCACAGGTCCAGAAAGTGTTGCTGGTAGGACGAGCGCTCGGAGAGCTTGCTCTTCGCCCACTTCTCCGCGAACGCCTGGGGCGTCAGATCGGCCATGGGTCCAATGTTAGCCCAGTCTGAAGATCAACACTCACCACGAGCGCTTTGAGATGGAGCCGGGGTCGGCTCGGCACCGATCCTATAGGTCTATGCGACCGGGGCTATAGGAGGTGTGCTAGGTATAACGCGTAATACCTAGCATACCTAGCCGGGCTTCCGGTATTAAGCTTTATCTGAAGTTCGGGCACGGAAAAGGCCGAGGCCCCGTAGGACCCCGGCCCGTGGTGCGGTGGTCAACTTGGCGATGAGTAGCCAAGAGCAGTCGAGGAGCGTACTCCTGTCGGGTACTGCGTCGTTGGGTACCGCATCGTATCGTGCCGTTCGGTACCGGCCGCACTACCTCCATTATAGCCGGCCCGCGTTGCGCAGCATCTCGACGCCTATGGCGGTGATCTCGTAGAACTCCCCGAACTGCTGATCTCGTATATCGGGTATCGTCACGGCTCCGGATTCCAACAGGGAATCGACTACCGCTCGATGCATGCGTCTCTCGGGCGTGTCGCGCTGGGTAGGAAAGAGTTCTGCGGCAGCGGCTACGTAGCCGTCCAGCTGCGTGAGTAGGAGCCGCCTACCCTCCCTCTGCTGCCACTTCGCCTCCTTGTAAGCCGCTTCCAGTAGACCCATCGCTCGTTCGTCCAATGTCCTCTCCTTTCGCTACTCAAAGCCGAAGAACCTCCGCCACCAGCTGCGCTCCGGACGTGGGAACGGCGCCTGCGGGCTGGTCGCGTCCTCCCCTGCGTCCTGTACGCGGGTAACCCGCGTCTCTCCCGCGTCATGCCCCGTGTCCTCTACGCGGGTAGTGTCTCGTGGGGCCTCCAGCTCCGGTATCCGATCCATGAGCCGCGCCATCAAGGTATCCGCTCTACGACGGGCTTCCCTCTCTTCCTCTACTTGACGTTCAAGGTATGCGATCCGGTCCCGCAGCTCCTCTACCAGCTCGGGGTTGTCCTGCCTGGTGGGTATCCCGGTGTCCTGTCCGGCATCCTGTACGTCCTGTGCCCGAGTCCTACCGCGGGCACCCGGCCTCAGAAGCACCCAGACCTTGCCATCGGCGTCCCGCTCGTGTTGTAGGGAACCACGCGCCATCCTCTTGCGGACCGCCCCCTCGGAGATCCCCAGGAGGAGTGACGCGTCTCGGACGGTTACCCGCTCTTGATCCATGGTGCGCAGCGTACAGGATGAGCCGCGCTCAGGCCTCCTGACCCCACGCCTTGGCGCTCAACCTGGCGTACTCGGCCAGCTCCTCCTCGGTGAAGTCCGACCAGTCGAAGTCGGCCGAGTCCTCCACTGGCCGCAGAC
>MWWA01000446.1_pt1 | contig 10807 bp, 9 predicted proteins | sample 1047341 | NCBI WGS metagenome assembly MWWA01 (sample SAMN06349978, study PRJNA376086) | soil metagenome | isolation source: MS5-1 sample Antarctic (ecotone) soil | place: Antarctica | collected 2015-01-13
CCTGAATCTGCTGCTTACTGCGCCTCCGCCTGGGTGAAATTTGAGTGTCCATACTTCAAACATTGATGAAGAGCAAATTTATCAGCCAGGTGCATTCAAATCAAGGTGTAGTTAGCCGTGGGGATACAATAAAAGAATGAATAATAGGTTCATGTAGTTGGTGAATTATTTTCGAAAAACATTCTATTAAAACGAAACCCTGCTAACAAATGTTGCAGGGTTTTATAAGCAATTAGTAAAGTCTATTATTTGTTGTTCAGGGAAATGCCAACCTTCAATCCATAGTTGAACAAATGTTCTTTTACAGGATATTGGCTATCAAAGCTGGAAAGCAGCTGGTATCTAACCTGCGGACCAACCTGCCAGTTCAGTTTTCCCGTAGAATATTCCACAAAGGTTTCAAAACTTGTATTCATATTCAAGCGGCGGATCAGATCAGGCACTTGAGTATAAGATTTGAAATCAGTTGTGATCATGTATGATTTACCACCCACCACATAAGTTGGCTGAAGCGTTGCCGCAACTCCAAATTTCACTTTATTGTTACCTGCAAGCTGCCATTCCAATCCAACAGGAGCTGATATCTGAAAGTAAAAATTCTCCAGCCAGTCACCTTCAGCACCGTTCACGTTTACATTACTGTGTCTTGTCAGGGAGGTAACCGAATCAACTCCATTGTTCTGCGTGTTCAGGAAAATGGTGGTGACGGCAGGTGTAGAACCATAAGCTTTAATACTATACCGGTTCAGGTTCAGTTGTAACCCGGCTCTGAGTTTTAATTTATTTGTCAGGGGATATTTGCCGGCCATTCCTAATTCAAAACCCATGTCCGGTTTATGTGTTACCATGTTATTTACATCTTCCCATGAGGCAGCACTTGCATTACCAGCAACAGCCTGGTTACGGAGGAAGGTTTTATTTTCTGAAAGCCTTCTGTAGCTGAGCGTAGGTGTAAAGTAGAATTGAAAGCTAACTTTCTTAGCCTGGGCCTTTGGCTTCAGGTTCACCACACTTTCAATTGTTTGGGGGTAAGGGTTGCGGGAAACTGTTTTTTCCCCGGCAGCCATTTCACCCGGTTTTAATTCAGGATCATTATCCACGATGGTGAAGCTGAAAGGGGAATATTGCGTAGCAGGGTTTTCAGATAAATCCGAGGGTCCATTCGCATTAACTACCTGGGGGATTAATTCATTTTGATGATCCCTTCTTTCTGCAGATCCAATTAATGAGAGCGGAGAATGCATCATCGGAATCACCGTTGCAGCCGTATTTGAACCGCTTTCTTGAGGAGTGGAAAGTTGATTAGCAGTTCCTTGTTCGTTACCAGCAACCGTTTTGCTTTCATTTGTAACCACTTGATTTTTTCCGGGTTCAAGCGCAAAATATCCAAATGTTGAAATCGCAAGCAGAAAAGAGCCTATAGCAAAACCGATCCTTCGCTTTCGCCGGTTTAGTTTGTTGGAAATTTCCTTCCAGACCTTCTCTGATGGCCGCATGCGCAGGCTATCAGCATTTTGCTGTAGGAAGCTTTCAAAGTTTTCATTAGTAAAATTTCTCTCCATAACAATCGTGGTTTCGGACCAGCATCATCTTCCTGTAGCAGTTATGTAATGCTGTGTTTTTGGTTTATATAATATATTTTTCTTTATAAGCACATCTTCAAGCATCGCTTTTGCTCTGGTGTATTGACTCCGGCTGGTACTTTCTTCTATATCAAGCATGCCGGCGATCTCCCTGTGTGAAAACCCTTCTATTGCATAGAGGTTTAATACAGTTCTGTAACCCAAAGGCAACATGCGGATACATTCCACTACTTCTTTTGCCTGGATAATGGAAGGGATGGACTCTCCCCTTACCTGTAATCCATTTGCATGAATGATATCTACACTTTCATTAAAACGCTTGTTCTTTTTCAGGTTGTTGATGCAGGTATGCACCACGATTCTCCGGATCCATCCTTCAAGCGCACCTCTGCTTTCAAAAGTGTGTATCTGGGAAAAGATCTTTATGAATCCTTCCTGCAACATGTCTTCGGCATCTTCCCTGTGGTGCGCATAACGATAACAGACTACCAGCATTTTTGCACTGAACTTTTCATAAAGTGCTTTTTGCGCCGCCGCATTATTATTTACGCATCCTTGTAAAATGGCTTCCTCGGTCATAATTTGCTTTAGGGGGTTGCCTGTAATTTAAGACAATATATTTAGTGAAACGCTGCGCAAAGCCCTAAAATTGCCGTAAACAGTGCATTCTATGTTATATTTTGTAACGCAGAGCAAAAATGAAATTGCGGCCTGCAGATGAAAAGCCTGAAGCAAAAAGCCGGTAGTTCCTGTCAAGAATATTTTCTATCCCTGTCTGGATCACCCACTTGTTTTTATAAATTGAAGTTTTAATATTCAGGGTTTGCCAGGAAGGTGTTCCGTCAGGAGTGGCATATTGGGCATTGTCTTCACCGGCAGGGTTGTAATCCTTAATTTTTTTCCATCCGTTGAACAGCAGATAAAGCTCTGCATTTAATAATGGCCTGGCATAGCTTAAGGCAGCTCTTCCATAAACCGGGGGGATATGATCCATTGGTATTTCATTTCCGGTAAAAGGAAATAACCTTCCATTGGTGTAATTGACATTGCTGGATAAATTAATAGCCTGTGAGAGGCTAATTGTAATTCCCGCATGATAACCCCAAAGCCTGCCCTTGTTTACATTCTGGTTGGCAAATACCGCAGCCATGACGCCATTGAACATCATGGAATCTTCGCCATTAAACATAAAAGGTGCCAGTGCAATCGCGTTTTGAAACCTGGTAAAGAAGATCCCGGTTTCTATATGGACAACAGGAATCCTGTAACTGATATTCAAATCAGCATTGTAAGTAAACTCCGGTTTGATTGATGGATTTGGGAGTATCAGCTGTGCCGAAGCTGAATTGGATTCAAAGATCTTTCCCAGGTCATCGATGTTTGGTGAACGAAACCCGGTAGACAGGCCGGTAGTGAACCGCCAGTGCAGGTTTGGCATGTAGATGATCCCAATGTTACCGGTAATTGCCAGGTTTTCCTGATCAATACTAGTAAAAGGAAAATTGAAAAAACTATTGTCAACAATCGTGGATCGTAGCTTTGTGTACTGAAGGCGGAGTCCATCATTCAATACCCATTTTCCATTGCTCATTTTCACAAGGTGCTGCGCATAAATACCCGCCAGCAGCATGTTATTGATGCCATCGGGATACCGCGTATCCAGTGCAGTGCGTGCGCCGGTATTGATCTGTTCAGAAAAAGCTGTGGATCCTACCTGATTGAATTGCGCATCTGTTCCAATAGTAAGTTCATGTGCTTTCCATCGTTTTCTTCCATCTACAGTAACGGCGGTTACACCTACATTTTCAAACCTGTTTGCGCGCAATGCAGAACGGTAATTGCGCTGGTGCCGGCTTTCCTTTATTTTCTGGTAGCTGAGTATCGTTTTGAATTCTTCAAAAAATAAAAAGTTGTTTTTATTGAATTCGTAAGCCGCCAGCCATCTTTCCGGTGGTCCATAATACCATTCTGCAAATCTTAATATACCATTCCTGGTATCCTGCAGCCTGTCGTACCTTGGAATGTTGGTAGCATTTGAAAACTGCAGATTCAACAAATGGGTGGTATTGCTGTTTTGCTGAAACAACAATTTTTGAGTGATGTCCCATTGACGGTATCCTGAAAATTTCTGTATCCTGTTGTCTGAATTCTGCACAATGGAATCCATGCCATTGAAAGTTGTGATGTAGGTATTTCTTCTTCCAAATCCGGGGTAGTCCGGGTGGTCGTGGCTTCCTGTTCTGAGGTCTGAAAAATCGCTGAAATTATAAGATTGCAACCATGCAAATTTCTTATTGCCTAAGCTCAGATCTAAGTGTGCTGTTTTTTCATGATTGGCGGAACTATATCTTGTAAAAGCCGAACCGCTGCTTGCCCATTTACCAGTTGAGGAAAGCTTTGGCAGTTTTGTGCGCATGTGCACCACGCCACCCAGCGCATCACTTCCATACAGGGTGGAGGAAGGTCCATATAAGATCTCAATATTTTCCAGCATGTTCTGGTCAACACTGATCACATTCTGTAAATGTCCAGAACGATAGATCGCATTGTTCATTCTTATGCCATCAATTACCAGCAAAACCCTGCTGGCTTCAAATCCTCTGATCACCGGACTGCTTCCGCCCTGTTGGCTTTTCTGAACAAATACATTACCTGAATGCATCAGCAGGTCTCCGGTATTCTGAACATTCAATAATTCGATTCTTTTTGCAGTGACCACATCGATCTTCTGCACAATGTTTTTTCTTTTTTCTGCGAATTTCCCTGAGAAGATCAATACTTCATCGAGATCAACCGGTTGAATGGTATCCTGTGCAGCTGCATAAAATGAAAAGCATAAAAAAATAAAGAGACCAAACGTATTTTTCATCATCATCATCGGTTATGCAACTCGTGCTATATTAAGAATAAAATGACACATCGATTTGTAAATGGTGTATCATTGACTATTGACTATTGACCATCCACACCTAACTTAACACTAGAATATTACCAGTCATTTCTTTTGGAATAATGATCTCCATCATGTGCAACATGGTAGGAGCCAGATCGCCAAGTTTTCCTTCCCTGATCTTACCATTCCAACTCTTGTCTATAATAAAAAAAGGTACAGGGTTTAAAGTGTGTGCTGTATTAGGCGAACTATCCGAATTGATCATATAATCTGCATTTCCATGATCCGCGGTCAGGAACACGGTATAATCATTTTCCAATGCGGTTTCCACCACCTCTTTAACACAAGCATCAACCGTTTCAACCGCTTTAATGGCTGCATTCCAGATGCCTGTATGTCCAACCATATCCGCATTGGCATAATTGAGGCAGATAAACGCTGCTTCTTTTTTTCTTATCTCGGGAAGAATGGCAGCTGTTATTTCCCAGGCACTCATTTCGGGCTGTAGATCGTAGGTGGCCACTTTTGGTGAAGGTGCCATGATCCTGTGCTCACCTTCAAACGTTTTTTCTCTCCCGCCACTGAAAAAAAAGGTGACGTGCGGATACTTTTCCGTTTCTGCAATTCTTATCTGGCTGAGTCCTTCCTGCGCAAGCACTTCACCGAGGGTATGTTCCAGGTTGTCGGTTTTAAAAATCACATTTACATTTTCGTAGGTGGCATCGTATGCTGTCATAGTGGTATAATGCAAATGCATTTTATGCATATTGTATTGAGGAAGGTCCACCTGTGTCAGTGCTTTAGTAATTTCACGGCAACGGTCTGTCCGGAAATTAAAACAAAGCGCCGCATCTCCTTCATTGATCTGGGCTAAAGGTTGCCCATCCGTGCCGGTGATTACTGCGGGCAACAGAAATTCATCCGTAATGCCTTTTTCATACGATGCGTAAATATAATCCAGAACATTCCGGGTCTTTTCTCCACCACCTTTTACCATGGCATCATAAGCCAGTTGTATCCTTTCCCACCGGTTGTCCCTGTCCATAGCAAAATACCTGCCGCTCACCGTAGCTATTTTTCCAACGGTTTTGTCCATATGCAGCTGGAGAGAACGAATAAATTCCACTCCGCTTTTCGGATCACAATCCCTGCCATCTGTAAAAGCATGCACATAAACATCGGATAACCCATGATGGCTGCAGATATCAAGTAAGGCTTTAAGGTGGTTGATGTGAGCATGCACACCGCCATCGCTTACCAGTCCGAGTAAATGAAGGGGTCTTTTATTTTCTTTAGCATATTGAATAGCGGCCAGCAATTGAGCGCTGCCAGCAAGTTCACCTTCTCTTATGGCCACATTAATTCTCTGAAGCTCCTGGTAAACTATGCGGCCGGCACCCAGGTTTAAATGGCCTACCTCAGAGTTGCCCATTTGCCCGTCTGGAAGTCCTACAGCCTCACCACAGGTGGTTAAGGTAGTGTGAGGGTATTTTTTATAAAGACTGCTTACAAAAGGTGTTTGAGCATTCTGAATGGCATCCGAAGCCCGGACCTTTCCGAGTCCCCATCCATCCATAATAACCAGTATGATCTTTTTTTTCGGCATTGTTGAAATTATGTAAAGTGTGCAAAGCTATTAAAACGTAAAGGTTTTGTTTATATTCATCCTTTAGAAACCACCTTTTATCTATGGCACAGATTTCGCTCAGGGGGCCTCAAACAAAGCCTTTTTTTATGAAAAAGATCTTTACGCTGGCCGGAGCCTTAATGATCTTAACGCTCATCTCCTTTAAATCTATGTCAGGTCTGGATGATGTGATCAATTCCCTCCGGACAGGCAATGCCACTGAACTTTCCAAATATGTTGATGATAATATAGAAATTTCCTTACCAGACAAAAGCAACAGCTACAGCAGGGCCCAGGCCGTTGTAATTCTTCAGGATTTTTTCTCAACCAACGGCGTTAAAAATTTCGTGGTTACGCATAAAGGCGATAACCGGGGCAGTCAGTTCTGTATCGGAACACTGCAAACAAGATCAGGAAACTTTCGCACAACGGTCTTTATGAAGACCAAGAACGGCCGGCAACTGGTCAAAGAGATCAGATTTCAGTCATAACTTTTCAACCCCGGTGCTTCCGGGGTTTTTTATTTCTGCTCCTGAATAAAACGACCATGGTATTTTTGTGGGATGAAGGATTTTGATTCAAAGCTTTTTCACCTTGTTGAATCGGCTTTAAAGGAAGATGTAGGTCCGGGTGATCATTCCACGCTTTGTTGCATACCTGCGGATGTTAAAGGAAAGGCGGTTTTGATGATAAAAGAAGATGGGGTTTTAGCAGGATTGGAAATTGCTGAAAAGATCTTTACCTATTACAAGCCGGGCGCTGATTTTAAAAAACTTCATGAAGATGGCCGATATATGAAAAAAGGAGAAGTGGCCTTTGAAGTGGAAACCTATGTGCATACGATTCTTAAACTGGAAAGGCTGGTATTGAACTGCATGCAAAGAATGAGCGGCATTGCTAGCCTCACCAGGAAGTACACTGAGAAATTAAAAGGCTATCAAACGCAATTACTGGATACCAGGAAGACCACACCCAATTTCAGGTTACTGGAAAAAGAAGCTGTTAGAATAGGGGGTGGAACCAATCACCGTTTTGGTCTCTATGATATGATCATGCTTAAGGATAACCATATTGATTATTGTGGTGGCATTGAACAAGCCATTAACAGGGCTGCTGATTATGTGCAGCAATATCAGCCGGAATTGAAAATTGAAGTAGAGACCCGGTCGCTGGAGGATGTAAAAACCGCAGTTCTTGCGGGAAGGGGAAAGATCCACAGGGTTATGCTCGATAATTTTGAACCGCCTTTGATCATTGAGGCACTCGCCATTATAAATGGTGCTTTTGAAACAGAAGCAAGTGGTGGGATCAACCTGGAAACCATCGAAACTTATGCAGCTACGGGTGTTGATTATATTAGTATAGGCGGCTTGATTCACCAGGCCAGGAGTCTTGACCTCAGTTTAAAAGCAGTGTTGATTTAAAAAAGTAACATGTCAAAAAAAAACCAGGCAGATAAGAACGGATTTGTATTCAGCACTGATCCTTCTTTCCGTTTTGAAGAGGAATCCACTGGTGCTCAGGAAACACTTCCGCCACAACAGCAAAAGCTAAAAATCCGCTACGAAACAAAAAACCGTGGGGGTAAAGCCGTTACACTTGTGCTTGGTTTTTTGGGTAAAGATGAAGACCTCCAGGTCCTGGGAAAACAACTGAAAAACTTTTGTGGAACGGGCGGGTCAGCCAAAGAAGGAGAGATCATTATCCAGGGCGACCAGCGGGAAAAGGTAAAACAATGGCTGGTGAAGCATCAATATAAAATAACTTAACAGTTGTGCTTGTGCCTAAATTTTTTTCCATTTTAGCTTTTTTAATGGGAAAATTATGCGCAATTACCCATTTCCACAATTTTTTAACGAACCTGACGCACGTAGTAATAGAAATGATGATTGATCACACCTGAATACGCCTGCTAAATTCTGACCATCATTATTGAATATATAAAAGCTTTACATTCAGCAGCCAATGCTTTATTTACAAAAAACAACATGCGTTATTTTTTTAATTTTCTGATGTATGGGTTGAAAATCCTGTGGTTTTTGTGCCGCAAAAATATAAATTACTGTGGAAAGCTTATACCTTCAAAATCTGCTAATAAATTGTGGCAGCAACTTTGATTTACATTTACCAAAACCAATAGTATGGTCAGCATGATATCGGAAGGTGTAAAAGTAAGCGTGGAAACATTTTATCAACAGGACTATTCCAATCCTCTGCAGTCGGAGTATATGTTTGCTTACCGGATAACTATTGAAAACCATAATTCATTCCCGGTGAAACTGCACAGCCGGCATTGGAAAATTTTTGACAGTGATGGTTCCCATCGCGCAGTGGAAGGCGAAGGAGTGGTAGGGATGCAGCCTGTGATCAGCAGCGGTGAAGAATATCAATATGTAAGCGGATGTAACCTTCATACAGAAATCGGAAGGATGCACGGAACCTATTCCATGGAAAACCTCCACAATAAAGAAGTATTTGAAGTGAACATCCCTGCCTTTGATATGGTCACTCCTTTTAAATATAATTAAGGCATTTTGTCCTCGAAAAACGGTAGTATGCGCCTTGCGCTGCTGCCGTTTTTTATTTAGGCTTGTACCGCGACTCCTGGAAAATGGTTGCTGCCGGTGTAGCCAGCACTTCCTTCAAGGAAAGCTTGTTATTCCTTTCTGCAAACTGCCGCACAATTTTCCAACCTACCCATTGTCCGATATTCCCAGGTGCATAGCCTTCCGGCATTCCACGTGTAAACGGTGCTTCACCAATATAATCCTGGATAACAGCAGGGTCAATTGTATAAACATCATGGTTTGAATTGAGAAAACCCCAGACATTTCCCTCATTGGATTGCACCCATTCCAGCTGTTTTTTAGTAAAACCAGTGATCAGGCTGTCATGTGTACCGTGCAAAAAATGCGCAGCCAAATACCATTGCTTTCCTTTTTCAATCATTTGTTCGATCAACGGCCGCCCCATGCTGCTGTCAGGGTAAATATCATCTGCCACCGCCTTCATGGCACTTACCGGAATAAACTCTTTATCAAACCTCCTTGAGATATATACAGGGTACACTTCAACCAATTGAGGATCCTGATAGATGCTGAAATTTTTACCTGCAAACTGGTGTAAGCCTATGCCCAGATATTGAGGGGTAAGTACAATACCGGGTGCATCAAAGGTGGCGATATAACTGATCAGCTCCGGCACCTGGTAAGCGGGATAATAATGTTTTACATAACTGAAACCTTTTTCAATTGCGGCCTTTGTATCATCCAATGTTTTATATTTTAACTGGATGGAATCAAACACAGGTTTGTATCCCGCAATGATCTGCTTAAAGGCAAAGGCAGCCTGTGGTTCAATCTGTCCATTTTCCATGCGTAGAGGAATGTTAAGTATCCGGTTCATGAAAAAAGGAAAGAACTGTGGGTATGCGCTGCCCAGTTTTTGAAAACCATCCAGGAGGTTGGCAGTATCCATAGTAAAAAACTGTTGCTCAAATCTTTTTAACTGCATGTCAACCTTCGTAACTTCCGGCGCCTTATTCTTTTGGTTGCAGGATGCGAAAAGGATGAAAAGAAAAATCACAAAAATTACACGCATGGCTGGTAAACGGCTTGATTAAATTATTATTACAGAACTTCGAAAACTACAGAATTATTAACGAAGATGAAGATATTCCTCGCCCAGCAAAATTACCACATTGGAAATTTTGAAGCCAATACAACAAAGATCATTGAAGCCATTGGAAAAGCCAAAGCGGCAGGTGCCGACCTTGTACTCTTCCCTGAACTCAGTGTCTGTGGCTATCCTCCAAGAGATTTTCTTGAATTTGAGGATTTTATCAACCAGTGTTATGCCTGTATTGAAAAAATAAAAGGACACACAAATGATATCGCAGTACTTGTAGGTGGGCCGGCAAGAAATCCAAAACTGGAAGGAAAGGATCTGTTTAATACCGCTTTTTTTATTTATGAAAATGAAGTGAAAGCAGAGATCCATAAAACCTTGTTGCCTACCTATGATGTGTTTGATGAGAACAGGTATTTTGAACCTGCTGATCACTGGAACTGTGTAGACTTTAAAGGAAAAAAAATGGCCATCACCATTTGCGAGGATATCTGGAACCTTGGAGATAATCCGCTTTATAGAATCACACCTATGGAAGTGCTGATCAAAGAAAAGCCCGATCTGATGCTGAACCTTTCAGCTTCACCCTACAATTATGCAGCAGATGTTGTAAGGAGAAGTATCATGGAAGCACATACGCTCAAGTACCAGATCCCTATGTTTTACTGCAATACGGTTGGCGCTCAAACCGATGTTGTATTTGATGGCGGTAGCCTGGTGTACGACGCGCAGGGAAGGCTGGTAAAAGAAATGAAATATTTTGATGAAGACGAGGCCATATTCGACCTGGAGGCTTTGTGTATTAAAGGCGATTGCCTGGAACATAGTGAAACCCTAAGAAACTATTTTTACTCTGCCAGTGAAGTGGGCAGGGGGAGTGATATACTCGAGTACCTTGTTGATGAAAAAAACATCGTTGAAATTCATGATGCCCTTATTTTGGGCATCAGTGATTATTTTAAGAAAATGGGTTTTCAGAATGCCACACTTGGCGCAAGTGGCGGAATTGATAGTGCCGTTGTGCAGGCGCTTGCGGTAAAAGCACTTGGAAAAGAAAACGTGCATGTTTTATTAATG
>MWWA01000447.1_pt1 | contig 10799 bp, 9 predicted proteins | sample 1047341 | NCBI WGS metagenome assembly MWWA01 (sample SAMN06349978, study PRJNA376086) | soil metagenome | isolation source: MS5-1 sample Antarctic (ecotone) soil | place: Antarctica | collected 2015-01-13
ATGGCCATTAGCTTCCATTTTTCCGCGGTTTTTGCCTGCCATCCTCCTCGGTCAATGACCTGCAACCATGTAATATTATCTTTTGTAACTGCCTTACGCCAATGCTTTTCTTCATCATCCAATGAGACGCCTAAAATTTCAAATCCATTATCCTTGTGCTTTTTGTACAATTTCACAAAATCGCGGTTAGCAGCCCTGCAGGGTGCACACCAGGAAGCCCAAAAATCTAACAATACTACCTTTCCTTTTAAGGAAGAAAGGCTAACTGTATCGCCATTTAAACCGGGCAAAATGATCTCATAAGGTTCTTCTCCATAATTTGGTTGAGCAAGCATAACCAATGGCAGAAAAATGCTGGTAATTAATATGAAAATATTTTTGTGTATCATTTGTTTAAAAATGCTCCCGGATTTTTTGCCGGGAGCAATTACATTTAAAGTGTAACATGAAAAATTCTCGTGTTGGCTACAATGCCATCTATTTTACAACAACTACTGGCTAAACCGGTTTGAAAACATTCCATGGTTGTTTTATTACTAAATTTTTTAAAATCTTTATTAGTAACATACTTTTTATCAACTATGGTAATAGTTTTTTCACCTGACAATTGCTGATCATTTACATCAACAAAATGAAAAACCTGGCCATCGATTTTAGTATGCTGATCATTTTTGATCGGTATATTATTGAACTGACCGGTTAACTGTAATTTAGCAACAGAAAAACCAGCACCTTCAACGGCAGCCTGCAACGCATCAATACTGAATGCCTCATTATCCTTAAATGTGATATTAAAGATTGAATTCTTTATATCAGGTTTCACTTCTGAAACAAATGGCAAAACTGCTAATGCCTTATTAATGGCGTTACTACACATGGCACATGTTAAACCACTTGCCTGCAGAGAGGCTTTTGAAAACTGCGCCTCACCCTGCATAGCTATAAATACTATTGAAATAAATAATACTATTTTTTTCATCTGATCTGTTTTAAAATTTATGATTTTTTGCAACAGTCTTTTCCGTTATGCCCTTCCATGGTACATGCACCTTCTTTACAGCCAGTACATTTGCCATCCTTACAACAATCAGCGCATTTGCCGTCTTTACAATCCGCACATTTACCATCTTTACAGCACTCTTTATCAGCGCAGCAAGCATCTTTAGCTGCTGTTGCATGATCATGCCCGGTACGCTCGTATTTGCAGCATCCGTGGAGGTTGTTGTAAGCTTCATCAGATGCTTTTACATCTTTTGTATCATAACCTGTAGCAGCAACTGCTTTTTGAATTTTTGCATTATTAGAAGAAGTATGTTGATATTCTACCGTTAATAGTTTAGTATCTGCATCCCAGGCAGCATAAGTAGCGCCTGCGGTTTTAGCTGCTTTTTCAATTTTATTTTTACACATTCCGCAGTTACCAGAAACCTTTATAGTTTCTTTTACAGCCTGCGCAAAACTGAATTGACCCATTCCAATGAACAGAGTTAATACAGAAAACAATTTGATCACTTTCATAATAATATATTTTTTAAATGAAGTATGTAACAATTTACAGGCAATTAGCCTTTCCTAAAACGAAGGGAAGGAGAAAATGGTATCACACACGAAAGACTCTGTTAACCAAATAAACCGGGTGTTTATTATCAGGCGGTGAATTTTCCAACCTGGAATTAAATTTAATGAAACTGGCATTCCCTGTTACGGATAATACCGGGGTTAAAGTTAATACAGGGGTAAAACTTTTTATTTTATATAAATGATATGAAGCAAAATGATCATCCTGAAGTTTCACTATGGTAGTCTCGTCATGACAGCAATCATTCAAATCATTATTATCCATACCGCATTGGGAACATATGTCCGATTTACCGGAAAATAATTCCATAGAACTAAGCCTATTCATGCAATAGTGACTGTTAATGATCAAACCACTGGTGAACAAAAGATAAGAAAGGGTTAATATAAATAAAGCTGTCTTCTTCATTACTAAAGCCAAAGATAATATCTATTTAAAAAAGATGAAACTAATTGTCACAAAAAATACACAATCTTAGTTTACAAAGGTCCAAAAAATGCCTACCCTTAAAATCATTCCGGGTGTTGGGTACCCCGGTGAGGTAAAATTGTTTCGGGTAAAACCAAAACCATTCTGAGTACTCGCTGTATTCAGGTTTTCTGCTCTTATAAAAGTCTTAAAACTCCGTATGCGAAAATGCATATAAGCAGCCACATCAGGCCTGTTAGTAATGATTGTTGTATCCTGGTAAAAGTAATTTGATAAAACTGGAGAATACCCATTTGCCTTATAAGGGGTATGGTACCGAACTTCAGTTCCGATGGAAATATTTAAGTTTTTGAAACCAAAATTTCCCTCATACGCAAAGCGTTGCCTGGTAAAAAACAGCGGTAGATTCAATGGAGCATTACCCGTTTCTTTTTGAACATAAATATCTGAATACCAGTTCCAATGTTTTCCAATAGTAAATTGCTTTTTTAGTGATACCTGTAAAAAATTGAAAAGACTTGATTCTTGTTGCAAATTGAAAAAACCGTTCAGATAGGTATAATTGCTCACCAGGTAATAATGTCCTTCCAATTGCAATTTTAAATTAGGCAGGAAATATTCCCCGAATGCATGACTGATATTTTCTTTATCAAAATCCTTTTGATCATCCAGGTAAAAATGACTGCGGCTATCAAAAATAAAAGAAGGAGATTTATTAGCGTTCTCAAAACCTAATTTCAAAAATCCCAGCCTGCTGCCTAATTGTCTTTGAAGACTGCCATATGCATGATAATCACCTGCATTCAAACCTGTAAAAAAAAGTTTACCTGAGGCTTCAATATCCCATTTACCATTTCTTGTTTTATTGCGGTAAATACCATGACCAATTATGTTAAAAAAAGAACTTTTTCCATTTTTTAAGGAGCCCTGCATATTCTGCATGCTCAGACCAGTTTTCAGGTACTGCTGCAGATTATTGGCATCGGGAAAAGTATAGATTGAAAAATCATTTATTACCTGGTGCCATAGATCCTGTAAAATAACGGAGTCACCAGTACCACTAACCGAAATATTATAGTTATCCTGGTAATAAGTTGAATCCGGAATATCATCCCTGAACTGATAATTGTATTTGTTATATTGAATGGAATGTTCAAACCTTAACCGGGGATAAAAAAGGGGGATTACCGTTGAGTCTGTTACCAGGGAATCTTTTCTCCCCAGGTCATATTGTTGGCGCATGAATGCAGTAAATTCTTTCTGCTTATTACCTGTGGAAACCTGTGATCCAAAAAAATCGCGGCCGAACTGCGGATCTCCTCCAATTTTGGTAGGAATATTGAACCGATCTGTATAATCAGGATTATCCAGGAAGTTATTATCAACAATACCACCGTTTTCGGACGATTGCATATTATTGGCCAATAACACAAAATAATTATGATACCTTTTTGCAGGACCATGGTATAATGAAGAGAGAAGATAATTATTATGATTAGTCTTTTGGCTTTTAAAAAAGCCCGGTGAATTGATCATCCGGTACGCCATTGAAGCATTCCAATGCGGCTTGATATTTTGCGTATGAAAAACATTAATCAATTGCTCCACCCTGCTACCAACCATATATCCCAGTTCTGTATAAGGACGAGTGGTGTTGAAAAACCGGACCTTACTGAGTTTCCATTTATAATCATCATAATTATTGAAACCGCTATTCCATCCAGGCTGTAAGCTGGGTTCAAAAAGCAGGCTTTGTGTTGCATTACCCGTATTGCCTAAATGAACATGATGAGCAGGTACAGGAAACCAGGAAGTGAAATCACTTAAAGAAGAATCCAGTTTATATTGCCCTGCAGAATCAAGGTATCGGTAATAAATAGTCAGCGAATCTTCAAATTTATTTCTGCGGCGAAGGCTGTCATTATCTTCACCTCCTATTACCTGCCTGTTACCTAAAGACCGGCCCCCTTGTTCAATACGGCGTAAAACTTCTTGCGAAGAAACCTCTATGCTAATTAACAGCAGAGAAAAAATAACGAGATATATTTTATTAATGGACAGGGCTAAGCGTTAATTTGAATAATTGGGTCAAAAGTAGAACTAAACAGTAATGATTGATGAGCATAAAAGGTAAGCTTATGCAAAAATATTATACCACTTTCACCATTTCCCTGATCAAAGCAGAAACTTTTGGCTCAGCTTCTTTGGCTGCTAATAAAACTTCTTCATGAGTGATAATATTTTCTTCATCACGTATACCAAGATCTGTTATTACGCTCAAAGCAAAAACGGGCAAACCCATATGGTTTGCAGCTATCACCTCCTGAACCGTGCTCATACCTACAGCATCACCACCTAAAACCTGTATCATTTTATATTCAGCACGGGTTTCGAATGTAGGCCCGGTAACACCAAAATAAACACCTTCACTAACGGGTAAGCCTAATGAAACCGCTATATTTTTAGCCTTTTCAATAAAATCCCTTTTGTAGGGCTCACTCATATCCGGGAAACGACCACCCAAAGAATCAATGTTTTTTCCGATCAATGGATTTATAATTCCCAAACTGATATGGTCATGTATAATCATCAGATCACCCACTTTCATTCCTGGTTTAACACCGCCAGCTGCATTGGTTAATAATAAGGCCTCTATTCCTAATTGCTTCATAACTCGTATTGGATAAACCACTTCCTGTGCCGTATAACCTTCATAAAAATGAAACCTGCCAGCCATTGCAACCACCTGCACACCATTCAGTTTTCCAAAAATTAATTTACCATGGTGTCCCTCAACTGTAGCAACCGGGAAATGTGGAATCTGATCATAATCAACTTCTACCTCTATATCAAGTTCATCTTTAAAATTCCCTAAACCACTTCCCAGGACAATACCCACTCCAGGTTTACTTATATCCAATTTGTGGAAATAAGATATTGTTTCACTGAGCATATCTATCATATTATTCATAAAATCTTCTTGTGCGGCAAAAATGCATAAAAACAATCATTTAAAAAGTTTGTTTAATAATTAATATGGATATTAGTTGTTTGTTAATATAATTTAATGTATTATTTCGCTGGTTAAGGTATTATCAGGCCCTGTTTTTCTCAATTCCGTTTTTAGAATTTCGTTATGCTGTTTCTGCCATTCATTTTTTAACCCTACAACTTTTTTAATGATTGCAAACCAAAAAGAAGTTCAGGTGTATCGCTCATTTGCGCAGCACAATTTCAGGCAAATTCCTCAGATCATCCATCTCACAGATGAGGAAATAATGGATATTGATGTAGTGAGTCATGTTTTGCCATTTAAAACAAATAATTATGTAGTTGATGAATTAATTAACTGGGATAATGTTCCTGATGACCCGATATTCACACTCACTTTTCCCCGAAAAGAAATGTTGATACCGGAACATTATAATAAAATGCGTTCTGCCATGGAGCGCGGTGCAACCAAAAATGAAATTAAAATATTGGCCAATGAAATACGCCACCAGTTAAATCCACATCCTGCCGGACAACTGGAACACAATGTTCCTATGATTGAAGGCCAGAGGCTATCAGGAATGCAGCATAAATACCGCCAAACGGTATTATTTTTTCCAAGCCAGGGACAAACCTGTCACGCATACTGCAGTTTTTGTTTTCGCTGGCCGCAATTTGTAGGTATGGATGAATGGAAGTTCGCCATGAGAGAATCGGAATTGATGGTAAAATATTTAAAAGCCCATACAGAAGTAACGGATCTTTTATTTACGGGTGGCGATCCTATGATCATGAAGAATAAAATTTTTTCCGGTTATATAAATGCTTTGCTTGATGCAGATATTCCAAACCTGCAAACCATTCGAATTGGTACAAAAGCTTTGGGTTACTGGCCATACAAGTTTTTAACGGATGATGATGCTGAAGATACTTTACGCACTTTTGAAAAAATTGTGAAGTCGGGAAAGAACCTGGCGATCATGGCACACTTTAACCACCCGGTTGAATTAAGTACACCAGCCGTGCAGGAAGCAATAAAGAAAGTGATTGCCACAGGTGCACAAATACGCACTCAATCACCTATTATGCGAAACATTAATGCAGACCCGAAAATATGGGCAGAAATGTGGCGTAAGCAGGTTAACCTGAATTGCATACCATATTATATGTTCCTGGCACGCGATACAGGGGCGCAGCATTATTTTGCAATTCCTTTGGTAGAGGCATGGGAAATTTTCAGGGATGCATATCAACAGGTAAGCGGTGTATGCCGTACCGTTAGGGGGCCAAGCATGTCAGCTACACCCGGTAAAATACAGATATTAGGTGTGAGTGAGGTAGCCGGGAAAAAAGTAATTACTATGAGAATGTTACAGGGGCGCAATCCTGATTGGATTGCTAAGCCTTTTTTTGCAGAATATGATAAAGATGCCATCTGGCTGGATGATCTGAAACCTGCTTTTGGTGAAAAGAAATTTTTCTTTGAAGATGAACTGGCACAAATGTTTCATGAAGAATTAGGATTTGAATCAAGGATACATAATTTAGAATAGAATTTACAACATGCCTAAACACAAATATCTCAATCCGAATATTAAAGGATTGAAAGAATCTCCAACCCTGCGTATTAACCAGTACTGTAAAGAATTAGCTGCCCAGGGAATGCATATTTATAAACTGGGATTGGGACAGTCTCCATTCCCGGTTCCCGACCCGGTAGTTAATGCCTTAAGACTTTTTGCTCCCAAAAAAGAATATCAGCATGTACAGGGGTTGTTAGAATTAAGAGAAGCAGTCGCAGAATTTCACCGCAAAAAAGACCATGTTGATATTCAGTCCGAAAATGTTATGATTGGACCCGGCTCAAAGGAATTATTATTCCTGCTCCAACTTGTATTTGAAGGAGAGGTTATTATACCGAGTCCAAGCTGGGTTTCATATTTGCCACAAGCAAAAATCATTGGCAATAAAATTAATATTATACACACGTTGCAAGAGGATCAATGGCGTTTACACCCGCATCAACTGGAAAAATTTTGCAAAGAAAATGTATCTAACATTGAAGAACCTTACTTGCTGATTTTAAATTATCCTGGCAACCCGGATGGATTGACTTATGATGAGCAGATGGTCAAAGACCTGGCTTTAATGGCCAAAAAATATAATGTCTATATTTTATCTGATGAAATATACGGGCAACTTCATCATGAAGGAAATCATGTTTCCATTGCACGATATTATCCGGAAGGGACTATTATCAGTTCCGGATTAAGTAAATGGTGTGGAGCTGGTGGATGGCGATTAGGGACTTTTTCTTTTCCAAACCAGTTACGCTGGTTGATGGATGCTATGTGTATTGTGGCAAGTGAAACATACACTTCTGTTTCCGCACCTATTCAATATGCTGCCATACAGGCATTTATTGGTGGGTCTGAAATAGAAGAATATTTATGGCATGCACGTAGAATTTTAAAAAAACTGGGCTTGGAAATAGCCGGAACTTTACAAAACGGGAATATAAAAACCAACATGCCTACAGGCGGATTTTATTTATTTCTTGATTTCTCGGAGTGCCGGCAAAAATTGGCTGCCCGCGGCATATTTAACGGCACCCAATTATGTAACCAGTTGTTACAGGAAACTGGTGTAGCTATTTTACCGGGTGAGGATTTTAATCGGCCTGCTGGAGAAATTTCCGCCAGGCTGTCTTATGTGGACTTTGATGGGGCAAAAGCTATGAGTGCAAGCAGGAATTTTGCATTGCATGAGCCATTACCAAAAGATTTTACGCATATGTGGTGCGGCCAGGTCATTGAAGCAGTTGAAAAACTGGTTGAATGGGCTAACAAATGATGTAAAAAAAAATTGAAAATGCCCTGGCTATTTTACAATTACACATCGCTGTTAGTAGATTTTTCAAATTGCTTCCTCGCAATATTTTTCATTCACATCAAAGCAGTTCTTTACATTTACATCATTTAAAAATAATTTACATGGCAACAACGAAAATAACAGTGAACAACAATGGCTCATTAAGAGTGGAAGGAGATTTTGAAATTGTTGATAAGGATGGTAATCCTTATGACCTTGGCGGAAGAGAGGTAGTTTCAATTTGCAGGTGTGGGTTATCAAAGAACAAACCTTTTTGCGATGCTTCACACAAAGGTCATTTTGAACATGAAGCCATTGCTTTTGCATTGCCACCCAAAAAACAATTGTAATAAAAAAAATCACCCTTATTATTGGTTGGATTTATTTTACACTGACATTTATTTATTCACTTCTTGTTGCAGTTATCTGTCCGCGGATCTCGCCACCAGGATAAGTAGTACTATTTCCCACAACAAAATACCATTCGTTATCCAATAATGACGACTCTTCTTATTCAGTTAAAGTTGCTCCACCAACTGCACTTCCTGCAAAACCGGTGGTTGTAAAGGCCACTTTCCCAATTAACGTGCCATTTGCCCGGCAACGGCAGGGCCACATAACGCTACCAATTCACTTATTTGCAATGTTGAAATTTGTCTGCATGGCGGGGTTTGATATTCCTTAAGCAAATAATCATTTAGAAAATGATCAGAATTTATATTGTAATCCCATAAACTTTATAGCAGGTAAAACATTTCCTTTAAAATCGAATAAAGCCGCATTTTCCCAACTGGAACCCGATCCCCACCTGTCTTTCATTGGAGAAGTGATCCAGGCGGGCTCCCAATACATAATGCCATCACCACCGGCGGAGATAATTGTTTGCGTAAGATTTTTCATATATTCCAATTGAGCAGGTATTGAAGCTTCATATCCAATCAATTCTTTTGCATCACCAAATAAATTATTATAGCTATCGGAATTTTCAAATGTCCAGGGAAAAGCGGTTTCTACTACCATTACTTTTTTACCATATTTGTTTACCAATAATTGAATCGTATCTCCAACATCTTTCATTGAATGAACTGTACTCCATTTGTAATAATGAGAGAGGCCTAGTATATCATAGTCGTTCACGCCTCCCAACTTCGTAATATTTTCAGTCCATTGATGCGCATATTGCAATTGAGCCACATGAATAATTACCTGCGGTTTAATTCTCGATGTTTTTGAAAAATCCCTGACAGCCCGTATACCACTATTTATTAAATCGCCAAAATTATTCCAGTTTTCCGGCATATTCCATTCAACCTTTCCAACAGGCCAAAGCATCCCGTTATTATTTTCATTACCAATCTGGATCATTTCAGGAACCAGATTTTTTACATGCAGGTAATTTAGAATCGATAATGTATAGTTGTAAACGGAGTCTTTTAAAACATCAAGTGAGAGTCCTTCCCATGCTGCTGGTATTGCTTGCTTATTAGGATCCGCCCAGTCGTCCGAATAGTGCAGGTTCAGATTTACGGACATGCCTGCTTGTTTGGCCCTTCGTATTGATTTTTCAGCATCCGCCAGATCACTATACATTTTACCACCTGTTACATCTTTTTTCCAGGTTGGATTATGCCACAAGCGAACCCTTACATTATTACACCCATTGTCGCTAAAAATAAGGAATGGATCAACAGCTTTACTTTCTGAATAATATTTACCACCGGTATCTTCAATTTCATTGACGTATGAAAGATCGGCGCCCATTACAAACTGCTGCCAGGGATAATGGATTGTTTCAGACCGGGAAGCCATCTTTGTGTAGCTGCAACCTGCAAGAAAATTAAAAATGAAAAATGAAAAAATAAAAACAGTGAGAATGAATAGTTTCTTCATTTTTTTTTAAAGGAATTAATATGTGCTATTTTTCTTAAATAAACCTATCTGGTATGCAGAAATACTATCTTATTCAATAATAACTTTTCACCCGGAAATCATACAAACTTTCCTGTGGTTTAATTCTTTTTACATAAAGGAATCTTTTTAATTCGCTTTCTTCAAAATTTGGTGCTGCCGGATCTACACTGCTGATGCGTACCCATTTGCTGGAATGAATGAATTCTTTATTTCCTATCCACATTCCCACATGCACCACTCTTTCTGCTTTACCATCTTTAGCCGGTACACCAAAAAACAACAGGTCGCCTGGTTGCAGGTAATCCCACCCATTTTGTGTACTTACTAATTCACCAACCTGCGCCTGTTGGCTTGCATCACGCGGCAATACTAATCCATTCATAAAAAAAACAGTCTTGGTAAACCCACTGCAATCAACGCCTTTAAAAGAAGTACCTCCCCACAAATAGGGCAGTCCGGTTAGTCGTTTTGCCGTTTCAACAAAATTTTGTTGTGTTGGATTTCTTTGTGCAGCCCATTCTTTTAACATCTGACTTTCTGATCGCAATAAAAAGCCCATGCGCCCATCAGGAAACCGAACCTTAAAGTAATCACCAACCCTGTCTTCATAAGCCAAAACATCTCCATATACCATATCGGATATGGTAGCACCTTCAGCATCCATCTTCGCATATGCGAAACCGAAAGGTTTTATAAAAATGATTTTCGACATTTGTTGCCATTCTATAAATTCATTTTCCTTCATAAGGGTTATACCGCCAGCATCAACCCAGGAAATATAATGATCGGGTGTTTGAACCTGGAACCAACCTCCTTTGAACTTTAATAATGTAAGCGGTGTACCCAAAGTGGCCTGTGTGGCCAGTTCGGCGGGATGACGGCCATGCGTTCTTAAATTAGCCACACTCACATTTACCACTGCATGAAGATACCCTTCCATAGTTGCCGTGGGCAAAACATCAATGCTGTCAATTATTGTAAAACCTTCATTTGAAAGCTGCTCCAACAAAGCGGTTTT
>MWWA01000448.1_pt1 | contig 10789 bp, 10 predicted proteins | sample 1047341 | NCBI WGS metagenome assembly MWWA01 (sample SAMN06349978, study PRJNA376086) | soil metagenome | isolation source: MS5-1 sample Antarctic (ecotone) soil | place: Antarctica | collected 2015-01-13
AGGGGATAATTGTAGAAGGAAATAAATTAGGCAAAAAATTAGGCTATCCTACGGCAAACATCCAGGTGGAAGAAGAAAGCAAACTTATTCCATCTGATGGTATATACGCTGTGGAAGCAGAGCTTGTTGAAGAAAACAACAATGAAGAATTATATTCGGATAATAAAAAAATAAAGGGAATGATGAGCATTGGCATACGTCCGACTATAGGTTACTCTGACCGGACGATTGAAGTAAATCTTTTTGATTTCGATAAGAATATTTATGGCCGGATTCTTCGTGTTTTTCTGAAAAGCTACATCCGTCAGGAAAGAAAATTTGAAAGTCTTGAAGAATTAAAAAAGCAAATAGACCTTGATAAAATTGCAGCTGAAGACATTTTAAACGTTCGATAAATCAATCTTTATTTTTTCCGTAATTATTTCGCCTGATGCGCTTCAAGACACATTCAATCAGTAATGGTCAGGAAAACGAAACATTTTTACCGGAGTAATAAAATCGTGTCTCAATTGAAAGTTACAAGGAGGATTTAGAAAAAGAATAGTTTGTAGAACGAGGAACGATCTTTAGTTTCTAAAATAATTACACAACTTAGGTTTTGATGATGATACAATTTTATTCATCATCTCAGTAATTCATTATCTTATTCAACCCTTTCAGGGTTGCGACCCAAATCTTACCTTTTACCCCGGTTTTTACAACCGGGGCTATGCAAATAAAAGCCCTTCAGGCTTGGAGGAAATCCCCAGGCGCCGATTATTCCAAAAATCAAACGGTAAGGGGCTACTCAAATCAAGAATTGGGATTCCAAAATTCTTATTTGATTTTATTTTTTCTTGAAAGAGCGTAGCGTCCGAATTCAATTAATTGTTTTGGCTTAATGTACCCCCGGGTATAAGCCAACAAATCGCCATTCGCATCTGTTACGATGAGCGTAGGATATGCTGTTACAAAATACTGTTGTGCCAATAACGGACCATACCCTTTTTCCATATTGACAGCAACGTTAATAAAATTTTTGTTGAAAAATTCTCCGGCATTCTTATCGGGAAATGTATTTCTTTTCAGCAATTTGCAGGGGCCGCACCAGGATGTATAAGCATCCAGAAAGATCAATTTATTTTGCTTCCCCGCTTCCTTCAATGCTTCTTTCCAATCTTCTTCAATAAATTGAATGCCTTCTGCGAGTGGATGCCCGGATCCTAAGCCCCCTGATTTATGAGCCCCTGTGTTAAAAGATAAAAGCGCCAGCGTGGCAACGATCAATAGTCCCCGCGGTGAGTTGGCATTGTGCATACGATATAGCTTGTTCAATTTTTTTAGTTTCCGCCTGGAAACATTTTTTCAATTTTAGTTTTCGCAGCAGCAGATAAACTCTCCTCTGAGCGACTATGCCTGATTTCTTCAGTGATCAGGCTTATTTGTTTTTCAAATTGTCGGCAAAAGGCACACATGATTGTATGCAACCTTAGTTTCAATTTATTTTTGATGGATAACTTACCTTCTTCATTTTGAGCCATCAGTAAGGCAACCTCCTGACAACTACCCATCAAATATTTCATCATGAACTTTTTCAACGCTTAATCTTTTAACCATTTTTGTTCTACACATTCTCTCATCTGAAGTCTTGCCCGGTGGATCAAAACCCAGTAGTAAGACGGCGTAATATTTAACACCTTACAAATTTCATCCGAATCCCTGTCTTCCATGTATTTCAAGGTAAAGACAAACTGCTGAAGAGATTTTAGATTATCCCTGCAGCGCAAGATGATGTTTTGAATTTCTTTTGTTTCCAGTGGCGTGTCAGCCAAATGCCAACTTCGAGGCTTTCTTTCATCTGCCCAGCTTCCATCCGTACCAAACCAGCCCCCTTCCATTGCAGTCAGATCAGCCATTGATGTAATAGGTTTCTCCTTCGCCTTTTTTCTATAATGATCAATTATTTTATTTTTAAGAATGGTGAAGAGCCAGTTTTTTTCTGAAGCTTCACCCTTATAATTTCCGAGACCTTTTAGCCCTGATAAAAAAGTTTCCTGCACCAGGTCTTCAGCAATTAGCTGATCGCTAACGCGGGGCAACGCATATTGATAAAGCATGTCGCCATACAATTCCAGCCACTTCTCCGGTTTGGCGTTCACGGTTTTCTTATGGTCAAATGCTCTCAATTTTGAGTCGTAAATATAAAGAATGTACCCGGCGTTTGTTTTAATGATCGCATAAAACATCTTAACATGGTAAACTTGTAAGGCGAGTGAGTAATGAACGTCTATAATTCAGGATATCAAAATTTTATTAGGTTAGGTAGAATAGGCAAAACCCAAAGAGATATGGCTATTATGAAACTTTGCGGTACAATTGAGGAAGTTAAATTCAGTACATGTAGGATTGGAAACCTTAGTGGAAACAAATTAAACTCGTTAACTTACCTTATCTGCCTACCGGCAGGTTAGCTTATTCAAAATGAAAACAAATCTAAGCACGATAAGCTAATAAGGTTATTAAATTAGTGGGGCATTTTCTACGACGGTTGTAAAGCAATTAAATGAATTCAGTTTGCGCTTATTCTACCTAATCCTAAACTTTATTTATAATCAACTCCTTAATGAATAATTCCTTTAATGAATAATTATTATGTTATAATGATTATTGCATCCCAATATTTATCAGCCTTTTTAACACCTGCCTATTCACAAAGCTGTTGTTCCGGAGGCGTGCCAATTTCAAATAACCTGGGCTTGCCATCAGCGGAAGCGAAGGCTTTACAATTTGCCGTTAGCTATGATCTTAACTTACTAAATACTTTAAAGGCGGGTTCATCAAGATTAGATGATAGGAGCAGAAAACGATTGACCCATTCGATTTTACTTCAAAGTGGGTATGTCATTAATACAAGATGGAGTGCAGAAATTTTCTTATCATGGATTCGCCAGGAGCGCATTATAAAACAATTTGGAAACACAAACGAAACATACACCCGTGGTATTGGAGATGGGGTAGTGCTGATAAAATACAGACTACTGTCAGATCAGCGGCAAAGCATGAATTGGTTTATTGGAGCAGGAGCAAAATTCCCAACAGGTTCATCAGACAAAAAAGATAAAAACAATATCTCACTGAATGCTGACCTGCAACCTGGCAGCGGGGCTTTTGATGTAATCGCCTGGAGCCAGATTTTAAAAAACAGCAAACAGCGGCCATCAATGACTTTTTCCGGCACTGCAACTTTTACTGCAAAGGGGAAAAATAGAAATTATCTTGGGTCGCAGGTTTATCAATTCGGAAACGAATGGTTAGTGATCGCCGGTGTTGCTGACCAATTTATAGCATCCGGATTTTTATGGGGAGCATCAATACAAACAATTTACAGGCAAGCATTCCAGGATAAAAATGATGGAGAAAATAATCCGGGAACCGGTGGGAGGTGGGTTTTTATCAGGCCGGGGATCAATGTGAAACCTGGGAGATCAAGCACCATAAACATTAGTGCCGCTGTTCCCGCCTATGGCTGGGTAAGAGATACGCAGTTATCACCTACAATTCGATTCAATGCAGGATTTTATTTTGAAATACCCGGGCAAAAACAATTTAAAACATCATTAAAATAATATACCCATGAAACTACTTTATTTGTTCATTTTAGCATCTTCAATTTTAATAAATCATAGTTGTGAAAAAAAGACAGCTAATACCGGCAGTAGTAATCCACCACCAGGAAACAATACCTGGTTAATTCCAATCGAACGTGTGTTTGATGGTGGACCCGGCAAGGATGGCATACCTGCTTTGATGGACATGAAATTTATTAATGTTTCCGCAGCAACTTACCTCTCTGATAATGACCTGGTAGTTGGATACCGGAATGGTACCGATACAAGAGCTTATTCCCATAACATTTTAAACTGGCATGAAATAGTGAATGATGATGTGAGCGGAGATAAAGTATCAATCATTTATTGTCCGCTAACGGGCACGGCTACAGCCTGGAACCGGATGTTACCTTCTGGTGAAACTACATTTGGAGTTTCAGGCCTTTTATATAATGCCAATATTATTCCCTATGACAGAAATTCAAATAGTAATTGGTCACAGATGTTGCTAAAGGCGGTGAATGGCCCACTCATCCGGGAAGAAGCCGGCAATTTTCAGGTAATTGAAACTACCTGGAAAACGTGGAAAGAAATGTTTCCAGATTCAAAAGTTATTTCCGATAACACTGGCTTTAGCCGGAACTATTCAACATATCCATACGGTGACTATCAAACGAATCATAACAAACTTCTTTTTAGCGTACAACCGGACGATACGCGGCTTCCGAGAAAAGAAAGAGTGTTGGGAGTGATCAAAGATGGACTTGGCAAGGTTTACCGCTTTAGTTCTCTCGCTGCAAGCGATGGTGTGATTGAAGATGAATTCAGGGGGCAATCATTGGTAATAGCGGGAGATTCTGCAAGAAATATTATGGTAGCCTTTGAGAAAATATTACCTGACAAAAGTATTCCCAATTTTACTTTAGAAAGTAATGGCAATGGCTTATTAAAAGACCAGTTCGGAAATACCTGGGATGCTTTTGGCATGGCTGTTTCCGGACCAATGAAAGGCCAGCAGCTGAAGTCGCCCCTGTTTATCATGGGTTATTGGATGGCCTTTGGCTCATTTTATCCGGATGCTGAAATTTTCAGATAAAGAAAACTGGCACTTATACTCACCCTCAGAATACTTATACACCAGGCAATGCCTATGGTATATACTGAAATATCATGCTATCTGGAAGAGTTCAGTATCGGCGTAATACCTGGAAACTCTGAAGGATAGTACGCATGCAATTTAATAAGATCTGTACCGATTGGATGATTATTCCAATGCTCGTGAATGGCAAGTACCGCTCCCAGGGCTGTAGCCTCCGGTACGGAAGAGGCAAACACTTTCTTATCCGGAAAAGCATTTGCAAGCAAATTCATATAAACCGGATTTTTACTAAACCCACCGTCAACAAATATTGTTTTTACAGGATAGCTGTTTGCCACCAGTTTCGTAGAAGCTATTTGCAATTTCATTATGTCTAATATCAATTGATGGTAGGCCGCTTCGTAAGATGAAAAATTGCCCATGTTTCTGTTGTAAAAACCAAAAAGTGGACTTCCATCCTTTAAGGTTATATTTTCGTTTACCTCCCGCGATTCCTTTTTTAATAAATCCCTGGTCAATTCTTCAGAGAAAGTAACCATTTTAAAATAATCGTTGCTGACATGAAAATATTCAGCTAATTTTTTTGTCTGAATTTCATGTTCATTTCCAGCGAACAATCTTGACGCTTTTACCGGAGTTCCGTGATAAGTCATATAACACAGGCAGTCCTGTTTCAATTCGCTTGCAGTTAACGGCGATTCATTAAAAGGATTCATAGAAATACACCACGTACCTGTGGATATTAGAATAAATGGATCTGCAAAGCTGATCAAATAGGGGATCAATGCTGCAGAACTATCATGTAAACCTACTCCCGTTTTCAGTGCAACAGAATTAATATCAGTGGAAATTATTTTATTGGAAGGGATCACACCTGGTAACTTTTTGGCCACTCCTTCCTTATCTACCCATTCATGATAATTATTGGTTTTGAAATTCCATAAGTTGGTGTGACAACCAATGCTCGTTATTTCTGAAACCGGCTTACCACTCACGAGGTAACTAAGATATTGAGGAAGGTGAAGCGCGGTTTGAATCTTAGCGTATAACTCAGGTTTCTGATATTTGAGGCGATAAATTTGCAACCCTGAATTCAAATTGCCCAGAACAGGTGAAGCCGTTTGAAGGGAAAAATTTTCTTCGCCCCCATAGGAACCATAAAATTGTTGCAGTAAGTCTGGGGGATACGGTTTCAGATAATTATAGATGGGAGCAGCAGCAATTCCTTTTTCATCCAAATAAACAAACGATGCACCATAAGAGGTAAAGTTTATGGCCCTGACGTCGAATTCGCTCTTGCTTAATATTTCCCGAATGCTTTCTGTTACGAACGTTCTTAAGCTGTCAATATTTTCACAAGCGTCACCATCTTCATCCGTAGTTTCCTCAAATTGCGTAGTGCGCTCTAAAACGATCTTATACTTTTCGTCAAAGAGAAATAATTTTTTGTTTGTTTTACCTATGTCAAAGATTGCTATTACCGGTAATTTATTCATTATTCTTTACACCTAAAAAATCATCAATACTTGCTGAATGTGAGTTATAAAAAAGGAGTTCAATCGCATTTAGCATTGGGATAATCTAATCATTTTGTCGCTTAATCTCATAGCCCGGTAGCAACGGTTTTACTTCCCCTGTCTTTAATTAATTCTTCTCTAACTTTTATCTGCCTGAAAAACTGTAATGGATTTAATGCCGCGCCACTCCTCAGCCTGGCTTCAGCTATTATTGGTCTTACATCTGTGCGGTAGGCATCCTGCAAAATTTCCTGCGCCCTTACTACATCGTTATTTAGGCGGGCTTCTTCCAGCAATTTTTTATCTACGAGTAAAGCCTGGGTGTAGGCAATCAGAATTGCTTCCACTGATTGCAGCAGATCTTCAAGGGGATCTTTGATATTATGACTGGCATCTATCATCCAAGCCAAATCAATAGCATGATTCATACCCCTGTAATCCATTCCATCAATCAATTCAGTAAATATTAAAAACAACTGGTAAGGCTTTATGCTGCCCACAGTTAGATCATCATCGCCATATTTTGAATCATTAAAATGAAACCCACCCAGCTTGCCCTCCATTAATAATAGTGAAACGATTTGTTCAATATTGGCATTAGGTAAATGATGGCCAAGATCAACTAACGTGTATGCCTGTCTGCCCAACTTCGTTGCATATAATAACGACTGTCCCCAGTCACCTACAGTCATTGAATAAAAATTAGGCTCAAAGGCTTTGTATTCTACAAACATTTTCCAGTGAGAAGGCAATTCGGAATAAACCTCCTGCAAGCTTTCAAGTGTATTTTGAAATGCTTTACGAAAATTTAGTTGTCCGGGGAATGATGAGCCATCGGAAAGCCAAACTGTTAATGATTCCGACCCCAGGGCTTTACCTTGTTTAATAACTTCTATATTATGATCAATTGCCTGCTTTCTAACTTCTTTATTTACATGCTGCATTGAGCCAAACTTATAACTCAACGGTTGAGATGCCTGATCCTGAAAAGTATTTGAATTTACTGCGTCAAACCTTAAGCCTAATTGTGCTGCCAATGTTTTTATAGCCGATGCATCATCAGGTATATCCCAGGGTATATGGAGTGAAATTGCACCACTGGAACCATTCAGTGCATGAAGCAAACCAACATCTTCTATTTTTTCTTCGAGGTTACGAGGCTCACCACCTCCTGAAAATCGTCCGAACCGGGTGCCTCCCGCACCCAATGCCCAACTCGGAATGGCTACCTGGAAATCCACCAGTTTACTGATAATAGACTCAATGTTTGAAGCTAACGATGATGCAAACTCAAACCGGTGCCGGTGATGCTTTAGATGATCATTATTGTACTCTTGTATTTTGTATCCTTCGATTTGCATAACAAATATTTTACGGTAAAAAGAACACTTCTTTTAACCCTGTTTGTATCGGGGAGTTATCAACGTTAGATTTCATTATATCACTCATATATTTCCACCAGCGTTGCATGACGGGATGCTCAGGCAATTTATCCAACAATGCCGGATCTTGTGTCTTTAAAATACCAATCAAATCATTTGTTTCTTCATCAAGAAAAATGGAATATTCTTCGATGCCTGCCTCCTTCAACAATTGTTTCAACTCCGGCCATATTTCATCATGCCGTTCTTTGTATTCGCCTTCAAAGCCTTCAAGCAATTTCATTTTAAAAGCGATTCTTTGCATAGTACATTGATTACCTCAATCTTTTTTGTAAGGGAGAATCAGGAGACATGCTTAATTAAAACAAAATTATAGTTCTCACTTTATCTCACAAAAGCCGTAGCCAAACCGCCATCCACATTTAATACATTTCCTGTTGATTTTTTTAGCAGTCCTCCCACAAAGGCGAAACAGGCATCGGCTATATCTTCCGGCAAAATAATTTCATTCAGCAATGTCCGGCTCGCATAGTATGCGGGTAGTTCTTCTACTTTTATTCCATAAGCTTTTGCCCTGCCTTCAGCCCAGGAACCCCTCCAGATATTGCTTCCGGAAATGACGGCATCAGGATTTACGACATTCACCCTTATTTTGTCCTTACCCAGTTCTGCTGCATTCAATCTGCTCAGATGTAATTGCGCAGCTTTTGCAGATCCATAACCGGCATTATTTGGACCACTTACCAAAGAGTTCTTACTGACAATATTAATAACATCACCACCAAGTCCCTGCTTCTGCATTACTTCAACGCCCTTTTGCGTTACCAGGAACTGACCTTTTACTAACACATCATAAAGTAAATCCCAATCCTGTTGCGTGTGGTCACCAAGAGATTTTGAAATTGATAATCCCGCATTGTTAACAACAATATCAACGCCGCCAAAAGCTAATGCAGCAGTGTTAAAAGTTTTTTGGATAGTTGCATCTTTAGTTACATCCAACGCTTCGGATGCAAATGCGTCTTTACCATATTCGGATTGAAATTCAGTTTCAGCTTCTGCCATACGCCCCGCATCCATATCATTTAAGACAACGCAGGCTCCTTCATCAATAAATTTTCTGGCAATGGCCTTACCGATTCCTCCGGCACTGCCGGTAATCAGGGCAATTTTTCCACTCAATGCCTTTGGTTTCGGCATTCGTTTTAATTTTGCTTCTTCCAATAACCAATACTCAATATTAAATGCCTCCTGGCGCGGCAATGAAGTATAGGTTGAAATGGCTTCAGCGCCTTTCATCACATTAATGGCATTTATATAAAATTCTGACGCTACACGGGCTGTTTGCTTATCTTTTGAAAAGGTGAACATGCCTACACCCAGGTAAAGAATAACTACAGGGTTTGCATCGCGAATGGCAGGACTATCGGAGTGTTTGTGTTTATTATAATATTCTTCATACTTCTTCCGGTAAGCTTCAAATAAAGGGAGCAGTTTCTCTTTTATTTTGATCGGATCAGAAATATCATCTTCGGGTTTCAGAGGAATAACAAGCGGGGATATCTTCGTTCTTAAAAAATGATCGGGACAGGATGTCCCTAACGGCGCCAGGCGATCAAGATCTTTCGAATTAATAAATTGTAATACCCGTTCATCATCCGTAAAATGCCCAATCATATTCTTTTGAGACGAGCAGAAACCACGTAGTACCGGTGCCAGAGACGCTGCTTTTTGCAAACGTTCCTCTTTGGCCAGGGATTGTATTTTTTGCCCGCCAAAAATGTCACCTTTTTTTCCGTAATTATCTTCGAGATATTGTGCACAACGCTCGATGACCTCAAGTGTATTTACATAACTTTCATAAGCTGTATCACCCCAGGTAAATAATCCGTGTGAGCCCAGCATGATACCCCTGATGCCTGGATTTTCGTCTAAGCATTGCTTCATCATCAGGCCCAATTCAAAACCTGGCCTTTGCCATTTTACCCACCCTATGCTACCACCGAATAACTCCCTTGTGATTTCCTCCCCATCTTTTGCCGCGGCTATAGCAATGGCAGCATCAGGATGTAAATGATCTATATGTTTAAAGGGAAGAAAGCCATGTAGGGGTGTATCAATAGATGGCGCTTTGGAACCGAGATCATATATACAATGATTAAACAATTCAACCATTTCGTCTTCGTGATCCAGTCCACGATACACATTTTTTAAGTTACGTAAACGATTTACATACAAAGCAGCCAGCCCACTTCGTTTCATGGTCCCCAGGTCACCACCGCTTCCTTTTACCCACATCACTTCCACTTCTTTTCCTGTAAGAGGATCGTTACTCATTACCTTACATGAGGTATTGCCTCCGCCGTAATTAGTTAATCGAAGGTCTGCACCCAGAAGGTTTGAACGGTAAACCAATAAAGCAACTTCATCACCTTCAAGTGCCGCTGCTTTCTCAGCATTCCACAGATAACTTACATGTTTGAATTTCGTTGTTTCTACTGTTGACATCTTATTTACATTTGTATTTCGCGGTTAAGAAATTTTAAGGGAATTCCCATATCCTACTATTAACACTGAAAGTATTATGGTTATAATACCTAAAGTAATTGTACTTTTTGTTTTTCTGCTAACGCCGTTCCATTCTCTAAGAATAATGCCCCACATATTTGCAACAAGGATGATAAATGCCATATGCAAGATCCAGCTACTTGCACCGTTACCTAATTTACTTTCGCCCATGCCATAAAAGAAAAACTGGAGGTACCAGGTCGTCCCGGCGAGGGATGACATTAAATAGTTTTTCGTTAAGGGGGTCTTTTCATTGGTATAATCGCCGAATGATTTGTTGCGAAAATTTAAAAGCATACACCAAATGAAATTAGTGGCGAGACCACCCCATAGTAATACAACATACGTGACATTGTTTACAAACAATGGGTTCATTCCACGAGCTGCAGCAGCTTCTGCCATCGGTTTTCCCGCCTCAATGCCAAAATTGAAACAAGCGCTCATTATGCCGGAAAATATGGCAACGGCTAATCCTTTTGCCAAATTAAATTCGGAAACACTTTTTTGCTTTTCTTCATCGGAAAGTTCTTTCTCCTTCCGCATTCCCGCTCTACCGCAAATGTAGATACCCGATAAACATGCGATAACACCTATGAGCACTATCTGTCCCCAACTGGTGGTTAGCAGATCATTAAA